>Ga0209777_10000471_pt1 | contig 66884 bp, 55 predicted proteins | sample FrelakmetHBP12HB_FD_187147 | JGI IMG/M metagenome (GOLD analysis project Ga0209777, IMG submission 187147) | Freshwater lake sediment microbial communities from the University of Notre Dame, USA, for methane emissions studies -HBP12 HB (SPAdes)... | ecosystem: Environmental > Aquatic >...
GAAATGAGAAGATGACCTTGGAGTGCTGGAGCCATGCTCCAGCCTTTGCTCGTCGAAGCCATGCTTCGGCAAAACCTCACGTGGGTACCCATGTGAATAAAGGCGCAAGCATGGCTTACGCAATCCAAAAGAAAAATCACTCTTAGAAAAATAAGAAAAATTGAAACTCAAGAAAACGGGACATTGCTAAAAGTTTTAATCTTAATCGGTCAGTCTGGATATTTTTATGCACATGGCAGACGCATTGTTATCGCCTGAGGTTGGGATAGGTTTTCTGGTGGCGAGTGGCGCTTGTCTGGGGTACAGCGCCAAGAAGCTCAGGGACGAGGGCGATGAGCGCAAGGCGCCGCTGATGGGGGTATTGGGGGCCTTTGTTTTCGCGGCCCAGATGATAAATTTCACCATCCCCGGCACCGGGTCTTCGGGGCACATAACAGGCGGGATGCTCCTGACGATGATAGTGGGGCCTTATGCGGCATTTCTCACGATAGCGTCGGTGTTGATAGCGCAGGCGCTGTTTTTCGCCGACGGCGGCCTGCTGGCGCTGGGGTGCAATATCTGGAATATGGGATTCTACCCATGCTTTGTGGGATGGCTTATCTACAAGGCCATAGCTGGAAGAAACCCCTCGAAACGTCGCCTTAGTGTAGCGGCGGTGATCGGGCCGGTGGTTGCTCTCGAAATGGGCGCTTTCAGCGTGGTCATTGAAACCCTGCTATCGGGAAAGAGCGAACTCCCATTCGGCAAGTTCTTCGCGCTTATGCTTGGGATTCATTTTCCAATTGGATTGATAGAGGGGCTTGTGACGGTGGCGGTTATCAACTTCGTATACGGCATAAGGCCTGAGGTAATTAAAGTCAATTTGGGCTTAGGCGACGCATACGAGAGAGGCAAGAGATCCTACAGGCCGGTGATAATAACGATGCTCATTGCCGCATTGACTGTTGGAGGCGTTGTGGCGTGGTTTGCGTCCGCTCATCCTGACGGTCTGGAATGGGCAGTAGGTCGTATGACAGGTTCTAATGAATTAGCCGCTCCGCATGGCGGGGTGGTTGATAAATTCGGGGAAATCCAGAAGAAAACGGCAATTCTGCCGGACTACGGTTTTAAAGAGCCGGAAAATGCGCCCAAAAAAGAGGGGGAGGGGGAACCTCATTGGCCGCAGGTTTCAGGCGGAACGAGCCTTTCAGGCGCGATAGGCTCGTTCATTGTTCTGGCCATTTCAGGCCTGATCGGGTTTGCGCTTATCAAAATCAGGGGAAAAAAGCCACATGAACATTGAGAAAAAATTTCGTCGCGACAGACAAGGGGTTTAAACCCCTTGTCTGTTAAAGGAAATAGGGACATCCTTTGAGTCACCATGACGCCAACCGGCTTGATCGCCATGCCTATATTGACAGTGTTATTCACCGCCTTGACCCGCGCGCCAAGGTGGTGGCAACCTTTGTTTTCATAATGACGGTGGTGAGCTACCCCAAGTATGCCGTTGCGCCTCTTATCCCCTTTGTTTTTTTCCCGATGATAATGGCGATCATGGGTTTTGTGCCCATGGGCTTGTTGTTGAGGCGTCTTCTGATTGCATCGCCGTTTATTGTATTCATCGGCATTTTCAACCCCTTGCTTGACCGGATGCCAATGTTTCATATCGGCGGCTTGGCTCTTTCAGGCGGGTGGATGAGTTTTATTTCGATATTACTGCGAGGCTTTTTATGCGTCGGGTCGGCCATTGTTTTGATTGCGACGACCAGCATGCCGAAGATAGCGGAGGCGTTGGGTGAATTGCGGGCGCCTCGCGCGCTGGTGGTGCAACTGATGTTGCTCTACCGCTATCTGTTCATACTTTTGGAAGAGGCTTCGCGCATGAGTCGCGCGCGCGCGCTCCGCGCTGGCGCGGGCAAGGCGCGGATAGGCGTAGCCACGGGAATGATCTCAACCTTATTGCTGAGAACCGTTGACCGCAGCGACTCAGTATGGCAGGCCATGCAGGCGCGCGGGTTCGACGGCCAGTTGCGCGCGCCGCGGCGCATGAAATGGAAGATGAAAGATACGATGTTCCTCTTGATTGTGATAGCAGGCTCTCTTGCGCTGAGGATTTTTCCGGTCACCCGCTTGATAGGCGAGAGGTTTTTCCCATGAGCGGCGCCATCGTCGAGGCGCGCGGCCTGAGCTACACCTACCCCGATGGCACGGTCGCTCTCGAGGAAGTCTCTTTCTCGGTGGCGCCGGGCGAGGCCGTGGCCCTCGTCGGGCCGTCCGGGGCGGGAAAAAGCACCCTCTTGCACTGCCTGATCTGGCTATTGCAGCCCCAAAAGGGCGAGGTTCTAATAGCAGGCAGGCAGGTGTCCAAAAAGACGCTTAAAGATGTCCGCGCCCAGGTGGGCCTGATCTTCCAGAATCCCGATGACCAGTTGTTCATGCCGACGCTTTATGACGACGTGGCCTTCGGGCCGCTGAACCGGGGGATCGAGGGAGAGGAGCTGGATAAGCGCGTCAGGAAGGCTATCGCCGACCGCGGCCTTGCCGGCATGGAGGACAAATTCCCCGGCCATTTATCGGGCGGGCAGAAGCGCCTCGCTTCCCTTGCCGCCGTCCTGGTCCTGGAGCCTGCCGTGTTGCTTCTGGACGAGCCTTCGACAAACCTCGATCCCAAGTCGCGCCGCCAGTTGATTCGCCAGCTCGACGCACTCGATAGCGCCCGTATCATAGCGAGCCACGACCTCGAGATGGCGCTGGACTTGTGCGCGAGGGCGATACTGCTCGATCGCGGCAGGCTCGTCGCGGAGGGCGATCCCGCCAAGCTACTCGCCGATGCGGCCCTCATGGAGGCGCGCGGCCTCGAGGTCCCGCATTCGCTTCAACCCCATCGCCACCAGCACGTCCCCCGCTCCCATCGTGACGGTTGACCGCCTGAGCGGGCGGGTTATACTTGGCTGCATGAAAGTTCTTTTTTTCGGAGACATTATCGGCAAGCCGGGCCGCATGGCCTTGTCAAGGGCGATGCCCGGCCTTAAAGCGACGCACAGGCCCGATATCATCGTCGCCAACGGAGAAAATTCCGCCGCCGGTTTCGGCATCACGGAACCCGTGATGAAGGAACTGTTTCAGATGGGCGTTGACGTAATCACCACCGGAAACCACGTCTGGGACAAAAAAGAAACCGAAACGTTCATCGCCCGCGAAAAGAGGCTGCTGAGGCCCGCGAATTTCTCACCCGGCGCACCCGGGCAGGGTTGGGTCATCAGGACCGTGAAAAACATGAATGTTGCAGTTATAAACCTCCAGGGACGCGTCATGATGCCGCCCAGCGATTGCCCATTCCGCACTCTCGACAGGCTCCTCGAGGAAATCAGGGGCGTTGACATTTTCCTCATGGATTTTCACGCGGAGGCCACAAGCGAAAAGGAAGCTATGGGGCGATACGCCGACGGCCGCGTCGCGGCGATCATTGGAACCCATACCCACGTGCAGACCGCGGACGAGCGCATCCTTCCCAAGGGCGCCGCTTTCATCAGCGACGCGGGCTTTTGCGGAGGGCATGGCGGGGTTATCGGAAACAGGGTGGATGAGGTTCTCGAGCGTTTCCTCCTGGGACTGCCTCACAAGCTCGAGCCGGAAAAATCCGACCCGGTTGTAATGGGCGTCAGCATCGAAATATCACCCGAGACAAGGCGCGCGTTAAGCATCGAGCGCATTAAAGTTCACCTGTAGGAGCCTGTCGGAGAAAAAATGTCTGAACAAAATCGGTCATCTCTTGTTGCTTACGTAATCCAGGTGCAGTAGCGTCTGGGCCGTCCGCGGATGCCGTTGCTCATGACTTATCTTATTTCAATAATTCTTCAAGAATCTCCGCCGCATCTCTCACAAATTTGGCACAGTGCGTGACCATCATGTTCTTCTCATATACCGTTTTAAACCCTTCAGGCGTGCCTAGATCATACCCAAGAAGCTCGCTGCAATTTAGGCTCCCATTCCTGGCTTTGAATCCAGCAGCTAATTCTCCGGCAATTTTGTAAGCATTTTCTTTCAACTTGCGGTCTTCACTCTTTGTGTTGCCCCATTTCAGGCCGATAACCATTAAAGCGCCTGTTACCGCGCCGCAGGTTTGGGACTTTCCAGCCATGCCCGCCCCGAAGGGACACGCTATCCTGAGCGCTATTTCGCGTTCAATGCCGAATTGCGGCCCATAAGTGGAGAATATTGCCTGAGAGCAATTGAATCCTTCCTTGAAGACAGCAATGGCATTCTCAACTTTGCTCATCTGTGATCCTTATTCTTTGCCTGATTTAATCTTCGACGCCGGTTTTGCTTGTCTCGGGTAGTATTACATGCTGCGCCCCAATTTTTCACGGATTGGTGAATTTTCTTTTAATGGCCAGGGCTGTGGCGGCGGGGAGGAGTCTGAGGCCGAGTCGCAGGAAGTTATCGCTTGGGGGTTTGAAGGACGGATTGGGGGCCATGCTGATGGCTTTTTCTTTGCATGAGCCGATGCATAGGCCGCAGCCGATGCACTTCTTGGGTTCGAAGAGATGTTTTTTATTTTGCATTGTGTGGGCGTAGGTATTGCATCGTTTTGAGCATTTGGCGCAGTCGTTGCACAGCGAATCGTCAACATGCGCAATAAAATGAGGGGGCGCCACAAGGCCCATGGCGCCGAATTCGTTGATGCACCTCAAGAATTCGCAGCAGCAGTCGCAGCAGGTGCATATCGCGTTCGGGTTCAAGAATTTCACGTTGCCCGTGAAAAACACCAGCCCCTTTTCGTATCGCTCCTGCCCAATATCCCTCATTTCCTCACGGCTGACCCGCCGCCCCGAGAGGTCTCCTTCGACAATCCCGTTTGCGAAACTTCCGAAAACAAGACAGCCGTCCTCCGGTTTTGAGCGCTTGCACGTTTTGTCTGTCAGGCGCCGCGTGTGGCGGCACTGGCACACGGTTATCACCGCGAAATCCGTGTGGCTGGCGAGCAATTCCGAAAAGCAGTCTTGCGGCAAAACAACGCTCTCGCCCGGCAGGCTCAGCTCCACGGGGATGCTCTTTATGCCCGGCAAGGGTAGGCCGGTTATGTCGCGGATGTAGCCCGTGGAGACAAGGTCCTCGAACAACTCGGCGAACTTCCGGTGCCACTCGGTATCGGGGCCTTTCATAAGCGCCATCTCAAACATCCCCGGCACTATCGGCAAAAGCGCGTAAGTGACCTGGCCGTCTCTCACAAATCGAAAAATTATGCGCTTTGAGGACATGGAATCGAGGAGCGGCTGAATCTCCGAGGCGTCGCGTTTCAATTTTTTTGCGATGGCCGGTGTGGGTTTCCCCACATAATTTGGCAGCCCAATCGCCACCGCCGCTTCCTCTGAAGTGAAAAGATGCTCCACGAGGCGAATCACCTTCTCGGATATCGGCGGCCCCAATAGCGCGATGGTGGAGAACCGTTTGGCGAGATCGAACAGGGATGGATCAACTCCATTTGGGCGTTTCATGACTTAAGACTCCTTTAATGTGTTCAGACAAGGGGTTTAAACCCCTTGTCTGGAATCATTTTGCGGTCCATGTGCCACGGCTTGGCTAGGCAAGCCGCGCCACAAGGCGAGCACTACCGACGTTTCTATCTGCCGGTCGGGAATGGTCCAATATTTTTTCAACAGCCGATCCTTTTCGGCGGCCGTGACGAGCGTGAACCCGTGCTTCTCGTAAAACCGGATCGCCCACGTCGCGGCGGCCCACGTGCCGACGAGGAGCGACGATTCCGTCCCGCCTTTGAGGAATGCCAATAATTCCGATCCGATGCCCTGATTTTGTTTCGCCGTCCGGACGTAAGCGTGCCGGATAAGGCTTACTTCCTCAAAGCGCTGGATTCCCATGACCCCCGCCAATCCATCGGCATCCTCATAACTATAAAAAACAATTTTATCATCAATTTCATGTTTCAGCTTTTCGCGGGACATGTAAGGCTCATTGTAGCGATCCGGGGGGATAGCGCCCTTATATGCCTTTGCAGAATCGTTGATGACGGTGTAAATGGCGTCGAAATCGTCGTCGTCGCATTTTCTGATCATTTTTCAATTGCCCGTCATGAATGCCCCGCCAGCCACTCCGAATACTGGATCATCGCGCGAAGCGCATAAACGGCGCGCTCGGGCGACGGATAGACCGGGATATTATTCCTCATAACATAATCAATCGCTTCGTCTGAGCGATCCCCGAACGAGCTTGTCAGAACCGTGCAGCCCTTTTTATGGCTCAGGGCAACAAGGTCCTTATGGAAGGCCTCGGCGAAAAGCTTCAAGGCGTTGTCATCCTCGTCAACCAGCTTTGAATCGGGCGCCTCCCTCTTCACGCCGCGCAAGAACCCGCCGATCATGATGCCGTGTATAAGCACGGCGTCCACCTCTCCGGAATCGTAGACGATGTTGGGGATAGTATTGGTCATGGCGTCGGGGGTCATGTTATAGGTGAGGTCAACGGGGTTTGCGCATGAGCCTGTGGCGGGCACGAATTCGCGCAGTTTTTTCTGGGTCGGATCGGAAAAAACGGGCAATATGAGGTTGGCGCGGGAGCTTGCATCGGCCATCGAGGTTACCGGGCCGCCGGAGTGGCTGACGATTGCGATCCTGCGGCCCTTCGGGATGGGCTGTGTGGCGAATGCCCAGGCCCAGTCATACATGGCCTCGATCGTCGGCGCGCGTACCATGCCGCATTGCTTGAAGACCGCGTCATGAATGAGGTCTGAGCCTCCCATCGCTCCCGTGTGGCTCATTCCCGACCTTGCCCCGCCCTCCGTGCCACCTACAAAATACGCAACAATCGGCTTCTTTCGGGAAACCGCTCGCGCCACCTCCATGAACCTGCGGCCCCTCCGAATGCCTTCGATGTAAATGGCGATGGCCTTGGTGTCCGGGTCTTCTCCGAGGTATTCGAGTCCTTCGACTATATCAATGTCGGCCTCATTGCCCAGGCTCATGGCCTTCGAGTATCTCATGCCCATGTGCTCGAGGTGGAACAGCGACTGTGTCACGTAAGTCCCCGACTGGCTCACGAGGCCCATGGGGCCGGGGCCGAGGAGATAGGGGAAGAAGGTGACGTTCAGGTTTTTCTTCGCGTTTATGACCCCAATGCAATTCGGGCCGATGAATCTCATGCCGTGCTCGCGAGCTATGGATTTAATTTGTTCTTCGAGTCCCCTGCCCTCTTCTCCGCGCTCTTTGAAGCCGCCGCTTGTGATGATGGCGCGGCGGACTCCCTTCCTTGCGCACTCAAGCATCTTTTCGGGAACAAGCCTCGTCGGCAGCACCATCACCGCAAGCTCGGGAACCTCCGGTACCTCCTGCGCGCTGCGATATGCCCTGATCCCCAGCACCGTTTCTTCTTTAGGATGTATCGGCCAGACCTTTCCGGCGTATTTGCCGTGGATAAGGTGCATGCACTGGAAGGTGCCCATCGTTGACGGGTTGTTGGAAGCGCCGTAAAAAATTACTGAGTCTGCATTCATTATCGCATGAAGCGGATTTTCATTGCTCATCGTTACTCCATAAAATGCGTTTAAGGGCGCCTATCAAGGCGACCCCCTCTCGATCCCCTCTTGAGAGTAAAACCCCAACCGCAAATTTTTGCAAATGGCGCACCTATAATGAATTATGGATTCAGTGAAGGGAGAGTGGCGCCGCCCGACGGACGGCGCCACAAGTTGAACCATGGATACAATAAATCCAGACAAGGGGTTTAAACCCCTTGTCTGAACATATGAATTGAATCACGGCTCAATAAGTTGCGCATATCCCTTTAATCCGTATAATGTCTTTTCAGGAAAATGTCCAAAACAATCAACACGCGTCTTTACACAAGGCTCATCCCGATATTTATCTTGCTCCTGTTACTGCTGCACGACCGGCTTCCGCTGAGAGCGGGCGAGCAGTCCGTTGATTTTAACGGCGCCCAATTGCTGGAGACGTATTCCAACGGGGCAAGAAAATACCGGCTAAAGGACGGTTCCGAGGCGATCCTGTGGAATGAGGGCGCGATGAGGGTCGCTCACCCGGACGGGACTGTGATCCAGACATGGCCTGCGGAGGGCGTCAACTCGGAGGTGAGGCGCATCTCGTTTCCCGACGGCTCAGTTGAATCCTTCTTCGCCAACGGGGGCGTCAAAACGGTTCGCAAAGACGGCACGGTGATAATGACATGGCCGGACGGCCACCTTCGCGAGGTGCGCCCGGACGGCTCGGTGTGGGCCACTTCCGCGACGCATCGCTCATTTGTGAATCCCGATATTATCGCGCTCGAGAATTATCCCGACAGGGTCGAGCCGGGCGGACAAGTGACGTTCCGATGGCAGTTGAATTATGGCTATGCCGACCCCTGGGCGTCCATACTTCTTCCCGACGGAACGATAAGGACAATAAACGCCGAGGATGTTCGGCGGGATAATGGGCATTTTTCCATTGACGTGAAATTCGATGCGGGACAGGGGCGTTACAAGGTGGAGATCATCGCGGTCGGCAAATACGGCAACGAAATTGCGGCCAACTTTCCCGTATACGCCGGGGAGGCCGCGCCGAGGGCCGTAACCCCAAAGATGTATCCCGTGGCGGACCCGAAAACGCCCCTTGACGTGCTGGAGGTGCGCTTCTGGGACATGGTGAACCAGGCGCGCAGGGATGTCGGCGTGGCGGCGCTCCCCTGGGACATCGAGGTGGCGCAGCTCGCCCGCAACCATGCCCGCGACATGGCGGAAAACGGTTACTTCGGCCACATATCTCCCACCCACGGGAATCTCGCCCGCCGCGCTATTAAAATCTTCGGCTGGCAGACCACTATATGGGGCATTCCGCCCGGCCCACCACGGCCCGACACACCGAATTATATCGCAGACGACCTAAGCCGCGCCTTCTCCCTGGCCGACGCCCTCGAAAGCCTCATGGAAAGCCCGGCGCACCGCAGGGTGCTCGTGTGCCCGCACTTCACCTCCGGCGGCGTCGGCATGAGCTGGGGGGATTGGAGCGGCGAAAAAACGCTCTTCATAGTGACCGCCATGCTCCAGAAAAACCGCCCCACTCAGGCCCCAAAACCCCGGCCCAAAATACGCATCAAAACAGATGGCGGCGGCTTCCACATCTTCGGCAGAGACAACGAGCCGGACGAGCGGATACGATAAAAGGCTATAGGTTTTAGGCCTTAGGCTTTTGATACTTACATGGTTAATGAGAATTAGTCTCCGACATTTTCGAAATATGCCCCCGGACTGAAGTCCGGGGCTTGAAACCAGATTGTGAAACTCCCCGGATTGAAATCCGGGGTTTCGTAGAAGATGTGGAAAACCCCGCACTTTAGTTTAATAGAAGATGTTGGAAACCCCGCACTTTGGGAAACCCCGTACGGGGAGCTTCACAAACTTCTTTAAGCCCCGGACTTCAGTCCGGGGAACGTTGATACAACAGGTTCCATTACCTGTAGCTAAAATTTCAAATATCTTTGGTTATGCTTTAGGTCTGGAAACTCTTTAAACACAATAAGACAGAAGGAGGATCGCAAATGACCGACGAAAAGAAAGAGCCATGGATGAATGTTCTGGCGATGGCAACGGTAGTGCTCGCCGTTCTTGCAACGCTTTCAAACTTCAAAGGCTCGGGCTTCTCCACCCGCTCCGTTCTCGCCCAGGCCCAGGCATCGGATAACTGGGCCTATTATCAGGCAAAAAGCATCAAGGGCTACATGTACGAAATACAACGAGACAAAATGAAGCTTGACGTTAAGGTCATGGAATCGCAACCCGGCGCGCCCGCGGCCCAGGCGGAGGAGCTTAGAAAACTGATTGATTCATACACCCAGAAAATCGCCAAATACGATGATGAGAAGGCGAAAATTCAGCAGGACGCGAAGAAACTGGAGGAGAGCCGTGATGAAGCGCGCAAACATTCCCAGAGCTTCGGAGTCGCCCTGATATACTTCCAGATAGCGATCCTGATCTCTTCCATAGCGGCCTTCATGAAGAAAAAGATTATTTGGTATCTCGGCCTTCTCGTATCCCTGCCGGGGTTTTTTTATTTCGTGAACGGTTTCCTTCTCATAACTAAATAAGGTTCATCCGAAAAATGCGTGCCTGATTTGCTGAATATACCCCGAAGGGGTTAAATAATATAACCCAGGGCAAGCGAAGCGTCGCCCTGGGTAGAGGGCGCAACCACAACACATTCTTTCCCCGAAGGGGATACATAATAGAGAAAGTCCAGTCGGAACATTTTAAGAATAATGATTTCATGGGGGAGATGATCGGGCTGTTGAAGAATAACGGTATCTAATATGATGAGAAATATTTTTGGATTTGAATATGTAACCCCTTCGGGGTAAATGCGGAGAGGGTGGATGCGATCCCTGCCCAGGCCGGCGTCCCTTCGGGACTTGGCCTGGGTTAAGGTATTTAACCCCTTCGGGGTATTTCAATGACAGTTTGTAGGGCTAGCGAATGTCTCATCCGTAGGAGTCTGCCCACCAACAACTAATCCCAGAATTGGTGGGCAGACTCCGCTAGCCCACCCTACATGCAATATCCGATATTTGAGGTGTGACGCGACACTAGCCGCCATACTCCAGAACCTGCTTTTTCCTCTTAATGATAAGCCATGCCATAGCAATCAGGAGCAGCGCCGCCAGGGTAATCATGCCCCAACCGGATAACGTGGGGATATATGCCTCAAGATCAACGATCCGGGCAAAATATATCTCGTAATTTCCGTCCCGATTATCAATCCAACTAACACCGTACTTCGCACCCGTCCACACAAGGGAAGGCGTCGCCGACCTAGCTGTGTCATTCGTAATTCGTACATCCGCGCTGATCTTGGCTCCAGTCGCGTCTATCCGGGCAAAATATATCTCGTAATTTCCGTCCCTATTATCCCACCAACTCACGCCATACTCAGTGCCAGCCCATACAAGGGAAGGATTCCACGAGTTATTAGGGTCGTTGGTAATTCTTACATCTGCTCCGATCTTGTTTCCAGTCGCATCAATACGGGCAAAATATATTTCATCATTTCCATCACGACTGCTAGTCCAAATCACGCCGTACTGTGTATCGGCCCACACAAGCTTGGGATTCCATGAGGCGCCCGTGCTGGTAATTCTAACATCCGCGTCGATTTTGTTTCCAATAGCGTCTATGCGCGCAAAGTATATCTCATTATCCAGGTACCGATTATCGTACCAACTCACGCCATATTCCGTGCCGGTCCACACAAGGGAGGGGGACACTGACCAATTGGCGTCGTTCGTAATTCTCACATCCGACCCGATCTTATTTCCAGTTGCTTCTATCCGGGCAAAATAAATCTCGTAATTTCCGTCCCGATTATCCCACCAACTCACACCGTACCTAGTATCAGCCCAGACAAGGGATGGATTTTTCGAATCATTAGCGTCGTTCGTAATTCTTACATCCGTTCCGATCTTGTTTCCGGTCGCGTCTATCCGGGCGAAATATATCTCGTAATTTCCATCACGATTATCCTGCCAACAAACGCCATACTCCGAACCGGTCCACACAAGAGAAGGATAATACGAGTTATTAGCATCGTTTGTAATTCTTACATCCGCACCGATTTTGTTTCCGAACGCATCTATACGAGCAAAATAAATCTCGGCATTTCCGTCCCGATCATCCTGCCAACTAACGCCATACTCCGAACCAGTCCACACAAGAGAAGGATAATACGAGTTATTAGCGTCGTTGGTAATTCTTACATCCTGGCCAAGCTTACCCCAGTCTGCATAGGCAGGGGCGGCGATAGCCAGGATCAAGATGATAATTGCCGGATAATTTCTCTTTCTCATGGCCATTTTCTCCTTCTTATTGTATCGGGCGGGACTTCCCCTTTGTCTGAAAGATTTTATAAAAACCCATTATGGCGGGATTTGCTCTATTTGTCAATAAGCCCTCAATTTCCCGAGGGTGTCGGCCCCGATTCCCGGATAATAATGGTATACCCCGTAGGGGCGCTGCTTGCTGCGCCCCTACGGGTGAAATAAAGAAGCCTTTTAGCAGGGGCGCAGCAAGCAGCGCCCCTACAAAAGCAAGGATCGTTAAGCGGGAATCGAGGGGGTGTCGGCAGAATTGGGAACTATTTCCCGTGAAGCTATACTCAATAGACAAGGGATTTAAATCCCTTGTCTATGAATCCTAAAGTCAGCATCATCATCCCCGCGCGGAACGAGGCCGCGAACATAGGTCGCTGTCTCGATGCGGTGAATTCACAGGAGACGAATCGGCCTTTCGAGGTGATCGTCATTGATTCCGGCAGCACGGACGGGACGGGGGAGATTGCGGCGCGTCACGGGGCGGAGGTGATCACGATTGCGGCCCATGAATTCGATCACGGCCGCACTAGAAATCTGGGGCTATCCCGCGCAAAAGGGAAATATCTGGTAACGCTCGTGGCCGACGCCGTCCCTGCCAATGGGGCGTGGCTCGAGGAGCTTATCGCGCCCCTTGAATCGGACCCAAACGTCGCGGGGTCATACAGCAGGCAGCTCCCGCACCCGTGGACAAATCCATTGGAGGGGATGAGAGTTCTTGAGAGGTTTACCGCGGGGGACAAAGAAATCGTAAGCCGCTACCCGGGCGATGAGGAATGGGAAAAACTCGAGCCGGAAAAGCGGATGTTACTCGTCAACTTCGACGACGTGAGCGCCGCGCGAAGGAGAGAAGTGTGGGAAAAGATACCCATTGCGGAGAACTATTGGGGCGAAGACCTCGATTGGAGCCTCAAGGCGCTCAAGGCGGGGCACGCGATAGTGTTCGCGCCCGGCAGCGTCGTTTATCATTCCCACGAGCTTGCCCTCCTTCATTCTTTCCGCAGGGCCTACGTTGACCAGGCGGTTGTCAAGAGGATGTTCGGCTTTATTTATTACTCCAACATGAGCGAATTCCGCGCCGGCCTCCTTGAATTGATAAGGATGGACGACCGGATACTGAGATCACGAAAGAATGTCGGCTTGAGCGCAGGCGAATCAATAAGGTGGCGCTTGTGGAATCCTGCGAGGCGTTTTATCGAGGCGCTTGGCGCCTATATCGCCGCCCTGGACAGCGATCAGTTGCGGGGAAAATATTTCGATTTCTACGAATCCCTGCCACTTGCCCGAACGCGCGGGAACGCGCATAGGACATCATTCACTATAAACGGTGTCAAGAAAAACGTGGTGTTCGCCCATCCTCCTTCCGCCGTGAGAAAGAGCATCAAGGCGCCTGGCATGGCGAAGCTCAGCTTTTTCCCGGCCATCAAGCCGGAGGTTTGGGACAAGTCGGGGCCGGTATTATTCGAGGTGGCTCTCGATGGCCGGATATTGTATTCCGCCGAGGTCAACCCGGCGAACGAAAGCGGCCGTTCATGGTCTAATGTTACAGTTGACCTCGATCAATGGTTCGGGCGGAAAGTGGTTCTGGAACTGATTACGCGCGCGCGGAATACCGATAACGCATGGGCCGGATGGGCCGAGCCTGTTATACGGGCGAACAAGGAAAGCGCCTTGACGCGCCTGAAAATCAGGATAGCAGAGAAAACCGCGAAATTTATATATGAAAAACCCATGCGCCATCCCTGAGTCGAAGGCGTTAGGCCATAAAAAGATGAATGAAGGGGAGTGGACAGGATATTGGATTTTAGATTTATGAGCGTGAAGCGTGAAGCGTGAAGCGTATCTCGTATCTCGCTTCACGCTTCACGAGATACGCTTCACGAGATACGCGCTTCACGAGATACGCTTCACGAGTTTTGACATGATTTTCAGCGAACAGGCAATAGAGGACGTTAAACGGGGCATCGAGATGGGCCGCGCGGTAAGGGGGCCTTTTGATATCCAGATAATGCCTCTCGATTTCTGCAATCTGAATTGCGGCTTCTGTCCGATACAGGCGGTCCCCGAGGCCGTCAAGGAGAAGCACGCTCCGAGGTTCAAGATTGGCAAGCTGAAGATGGAATGGCGGCTTTTCGAGAGGATCATTGAGGGTCTCAAGGAGCTGGGCGAAGTCGAGCGCGCGCATCTCACCGGCGGGGAGCCGCTCCTGCATCCCGATATTGTCCCTATGATCGCCGCTTTGAAGAGCGACCTTGGCACAGGTCACGTGGCTGTGGTGTCAAATGGCATCGCTTTACGCGGTATTGCCGATTCTCTTATCGAGGCCGGGATGGACAGGCTGAACATTTCAATCAACAGCGTCGTCCCGAAAACGCGAGCGGCGCTCTCTCAGGGAGAATTGCCCGCCACATATAAAAAAATCATCGAGGGTCTAAAGGAATTTGGCGTCAAGAGAAAGCGCGATGTAACCGGTTTTGCCCTGTCCAGCGTGCTCACCAATCTCAATTATCAGGAGGTGCGCGCTCAATTCGATCTTGCAAGGGAAACAGGCGCCGATTCGGTAACATTTCTGCCGCTGATGGCTTTCCAATATGATGAAATAATCAGCAATCGCGACCTGATGCTCAACACGAAACAATTTTCGCGATTTCTGAAGGAAATTGACCGTATTCAGGCAGAGGCCGAACGCGCAGGCGTATGGGTCGGTTATGGGGGCAGGCGCGATGACGGTGGGACATTAAAGGTACCTGCCGCGCCGAAATTACCCTGTTACGCAGGCTTTTCATTCTCCATGTTCTGGCCGGACGGCTCGGTCAGGCTCTGCTGCAACTGCGAAGAGTCCATGGGTAACATTTTTCGGCATTCGTTGTCCGAAATATGGCATAGCGAAAAATATGCGCGGTTCCGTATTCAATTATTGCAATATGCCGGGGAAAGGGCGGGGTGTTTGTGCGCAGAATGCGGCTATCTTGCCGAAAATAAAGAACTTTTTCAGCGGATTAAAGGTCTATAATATAAAGTATCTTGGCTATAGTGTAAAGAATCTTTGCCATACTCACATGAATTATTTCTAATGAGTTAAAGTATTTACCAAGACTTATTAACTAACTAGTTGTTTTTTAAGAGTATCGTGACGATTGAGAGGCTGGGCATAGTATTTGCTTGCTCATATAGGCGAGAGGTTAATAGTAATGAAAGGAGTCGCGGTACCGAAATGACTTTGCAACTTGAGGGAAAATCTTACTGTGCCGTGCATCTCGTCGGCAACTTCGAGCACGCGGGAGGTACTATCATGATAGAACAAGACTGCATCCACAAGATCCGATGTTTCATTTGCGGCCGACGCGTAGACCTCGATGAAATTGTTGTAATGAGTTTCAATGAGGATGACATGGTGTGCGTTTGCAAGAGCCACGTCAAGTTCCGCTACCCGGACGGCGCCTTCGAGCATCAGCCCATTTCGACCATGGAAGGAACCGCATAGCGGGAAGCGCGGTATTTATATCGAGTTAGGGGGGAAGGCAAGAGCGCAGGCCGTATCAGCGTCCTGCGCTTCTATTTTCTTTGGCTCATTCTCGATAGTTGGTCTTTCTCTGAAAGTTATAGCAAAACCTTGTTATATTCTCTTCGGCGGCTTAAACACCCACCTTTATTAAATTAATGACTTTCATGACAAAAAAGCTTACAATAATGGGAAAACTTTCGAAAATTAGGCTAAAATAGTCACTATCAGGCAAGGGAAAGGATAAATCGTGGAAACGCTATTGCCGGACTCATATCGGGGGATCGGAACGGAGGAATTGAAGGGGCGCATCAGGGCGATGAGAGACCGCCTCGGGAAGCGGCTCGTCGTCCTCACGCACCACTACCAGAGGCAGGAGATCGTTGACCTCGGGGATTTTCGGGGCGATTCTTACGGCTTGAGTCTCGAGGCCTCCCGGCAGGAAAATGCGGAATTCATCGTCTTTTGCGGGGTCCACTTCATGGCGGAAAGCGCCGCCATTCTGGCGCGACAGGGTCAAATGGTTTTTCATCCCGACTTCACGGCCGGCTGCCCCATGGCCGACATGGCAGATGTCAACGATGTCGAGCGCGCTTATGAGGAGCTTGGCAAGGTCATAAACACAACGAACCTTATTCCATTAACATACATGAATTCCGATGCGCGCCTGAAAGCCTTCTGCGGAAAACGCGGAGGCGCAGTGGTCACTTCATCAAACTCGCAGGCCGGGTTCAAATGGGCGTTCGAGCGGGCGGAAAAGATTTTCTTCTTCCCCGACGAACACCTCGGCAGAAATACCGCCGATAAGCGCGGAATACCGCAAAACGAGCTGGTTTTATGGAATCCGGCGGAAGAAATGGGCGGCAATGAGCCAGAGGATTACAGGAAAGCGCGCGTCATCCTATGGAAGGGCTTTTGTCATGTCCACACTCATTTCACCCCCGAACACGTGAGAAAGGTACGCGAGGAGCATCCGGGCGTCAGGGTGATTGTTCACCCTGAATGCGTCCGCGAGGTGGTCAAACTCGCCGACGCGGACGGCTCCACGGAATTTATAGTGAATTACGTCAAGAATGCGTCGCCCGGCAGCGTCATAGCCATCGGCACTGAGATAAACCTCGTCGAGCGGCTGGCCCGCGCCCATCCCGATAAAAAGGTCTTTCCCCTAAGCCGCTCCCTATGCCCAAACATGTTCAAAATCAGCCTCAACAACCTCTGCCATACACTCGAAAACCTGCCCAACGTCAACCGGGTGATCGTCGAAGAACCGACCCGCTCGGAAGCGCTTGCGGCGCTTAAGAGAATGTTGGAAATTAAAACAATCTCAGCCGATTAGCAACCAAATTCACGATTGGCGGTCCCCATGATATAGCTTGGATGAAATTATGGATTAAGCAATATATAATCCTCTTCAACTCCAAGTTGTTATAAATGCCTCTCAGTTGGAATGAAATCAAGGATCGCGCTCTGGCCTTTTCAAAGGAATGGGCACTCGAATCTTCAGAAGATGCGGAAGCAAAAAGCTTCTGGGATGAATTTTTTCATGTTTTCGGGATTCCACGCCGCAGGGTTGCCTTATTTGAAGCGCGAGTCAGGATTTCCGATGAAAAAACCGGCTTTATGGATTTGCTCTGGAAGGGTGTTCTGCTTGTCGAACACAAGTCTAGGGGCAAGGACCTCGACCGGGCATTCAGTCAGGCAACAGAATATTTTCCGGGGTTGAAGGATCGTGATCTTCCACGTTATATAATTGTTTCAGATTTTGCTCGTTTTCGACTTTATGACCTCGACAAAGACAGGACTCATGAATTCCTTCTTGAAGACCTTTATAAAAATGTCGGCCTTTTCGGTTTTATCGCAGGCTATGAAACCCGCTCATTTGGCGAGGAAGACCCAGTTAACATCAAAGCCGCCGAGATGCTTGGCGCGCTTCACGATCTTCTCAAAAACGTCGGTTATGAAGGACGCGATCTCGAATTGCTCCTTGTTCGCATCCTGTTTTGCGTTTTCGCAGAAGACACCGCCATATTCGACCGTCGCCAGTTCACAGATTACATCGAGCTGCGCACTTCCGAAGACGGTGCCGATCTCGGGCCGCTCCTAGCTCAATTATTCCAAATTCTGAATACGCCTGATGATAAGCGACAGAAAAACCTCGACGAACATCTCGCCGCTTTCCCATACGTCAATGGCAAACTCTTCGAGGATGCGCTCCAGCTTGCGTCCTTTGACCGTAAGATGCGGGAAACTCTGCTTGATTGTTGCGCTCTTGACTGGGGCCGCATTTCGCCCGCTATTTTCGGCTCCCTCTTCCAATCAATCATGGACAAAGAAGCGCGACGCAACCTCGGCGCTCACTACACATCCGAAACAAACATCCTTAAGGCACTTCGACCGCTCTTCCTCGATTCATTGTGGGCTGAGTTCGAACGAATAAAGAAGGACGCGAAGAAACTCGCGGAATTCCACGAGAAACTCGCCCATATCCGCGTCCTCGATCCGGCCTGCGGCTGCGGAAACTTTCTTGTCATCGCTTACCGCGAGCTGCGTATTCTGGAGCTTGACGTTCTTCGAGTGCTTTATAAAAAGGAAAAGGACTTCCTCGATATCGAGCATATCGTCTTGTTGGATGTTGACCAGTTCCATGGAATCGAGATCGAGGAATTTCCCGCTCAGATAGCACAGGTCGCACTCTGGCTCACAGACCATCAGATGAACCAAAGGGTTTCCACTGAATTCGGCAAATACTTCACCCGCCTGCCGCTCCGAAAGGCAGCCAACATCATTCATGGAAATGCTCTAAATCTCGACTGGCGCAATATCATTATGCCGCAAGACCTGTCATACCTCGTTGGAAATCCGCCGTTCGTCGGAAAAGCGTTTCAAAACGATGAACAAAAATCGGAGATCAGCAAAGTCTTCCAGGGACTAAAAGGGGTCGGTGTGCTGGACTACGTCACTTGCTGGTATCGAAAAGCTACAGAATACATGACCGAAAATCCTTCAATTCGCGCCGCCTTTGTCTCCACAAACTCAATTACACAAGGCGAGCAGGTCGGCGTTCTCTGGCCCGACCTGTTTAGTCGCCGCGTTCGCATAAATTTTGCCCACCGAACATTTCAATGGTCGAGTGAGGCCCATGGAAAGGCGGCGGTTCATTGCGTCATCGTCGGGTTTGCGCTACAGGACGAACGGGAAAAATTGATTTTCGACTATGAAACGCCTCAGTCTGAACCTCATTCCATAAAAGCCATAAATATAAATCCGTACCTCGTGAATGCACCCGATATTGTTCTTGAGAATCGTAGAAAGCCTGTCTCATCCGTGCCCCTAATGGCTTTCGGATCAATGCCCAATGATGGAGGCAATCTGCTTTTATCAACTGAAGAAAAAGAAGCGCTCATAGCGCAAGAACCAAAAGCCGCACCTTGGATACGAAGATTATTGGGAAGCGACGAATTCATTAACAAAATTGATCGCTGGTGTCTATGGCTGGTGGGGATTACTCCTGAAGAGTTGAGATCAATGCCCGCTGTTCTCGAACGAGTCGAGGCCGTCCGTAAACATCGTCTTGAAAGCAAACGACCAACCACTCGTGAACTGGCTGATTCGCCGAGTCTCTTCGGCGAAATTAGACATCCTGATTCTGGCGCATATCTTTTGATTCCTCGTGTATCTTCAGAGCGTAGATATTTCATACCAATTGGTTTTATAATGAATGATATTGTTTCGACAGATGCTAATCTTATTATTCCAAAAGCTGAATTATTTCATTTCGGTGTTCTCACTTCTACTATGCACATGGCATGGGTTCGCGCAGTGTGCGGGCGGCTTAAGAGTGATTATCGTTACTCAGCCGGTATTGTTTACAACAATTACCCCTGGCCGGAGTCTGGCGAAAAGCAGAGGCAGGCGATTGAGAAAGCCGCGCAGGGAGTGCTCGACGCCCGTGCCTTGTACCCGAATGCGACGCTTGCCGACCTCTATGATCCGGTTAGTATGCCGCCGGAACTCGTCAAAGCTCACAAAACCCTTGACAAGGCCGTGGACACCGCTTACAGAAAAACAGGTTTCTCCGTCGAGGCGGAACGAGTGGCCTTCCTTTTCGATCTGTACCGGAAATTGACAGCAGGCTAATCAGAAATTGCCGCTAAGGAAAATAGAAGGAAATAGGGAAAATAGGGACATTGGGACACAAGAAAAAGAAAATAACAAATCAATGTATCTATTGCGGAAAGAAAGGGGAAGTTACAAAGGATATTCCCTCGGCCTTCTCGATCCATTCACTTGTGATCGGCTTCATATAAGACCTTGCCTTTTTCAATAATGTCTTTCATGAAAAAGTCGTTCCATTCAAGTCGCTGCTTCACCTGTTCCGGCGTTCTTACGATCAGGTCAACCCCGAATCTCGGGTTCAAGCGATCCATTATCTCCAGCGATTTCCAGGCCCCCTTGCCCTTAAATTCCATAATGACCAGAAGATCAACGTCCGACCCTTGAGAAGGATTTCCATAAGCAAACGAACCGAAAAGAATCACCTTCGCAGCATTGAACTCCCTCCCAATGCTGCGACCAAGTTCCTCGATTTGATTCATTTTTACCATCGCTTATCTTTTTAAAAGGGTACCCCACCTTCAGTGAAGGTGGGGTACCCTTTCCTTTTTAACCCTATAACTATTTAGCGTATTTTTCATGGCTTTGTCAAGCCTTTGCGCGTTTTTGCAATTATATCATTTTGACAACCTGCGCTAAAACAGGCATAATTCAATTTCCCTCTGAAAATGCTGAAAGCGGACCTTCATATTCACACCGTCCATTCCGATGGGCTTATGACGCCCCGGCAGGTTTTAGAAGAAGCCCTCTCTAAAAACCTCGCCGCCATTGCCATCACCGATCATGACGCAATCGAGGGGGTCAAACCGGCCATCGAGGCCGCGGCGGGCCATAATATCGAGGTTGTGCCGGGCGTCGAGCTGAGCGCCTATCTCGGAGAAAATAGCGTTCACGTTATCGGGCTTTTCATTGACATCGAAAACGCGCGGCTTAGGGAACATCTGGCCTTTTTCAAGGATCAAAGGTATCTGCGGGGCGAGAAAATCATAAATAAACTCAATAAGTTAGGCGTTCCCATCAAAATGGAAGACATACTTAGCGTTTCGGGCGAAGCAAGCTTGGGAAGGCCGCATATCGCCGATGCGATGTTGAAAATCGGCGCCGTGGCCACTTTCGATGACGCTTTCAAATATTACCTGCGCCGCGATAAGCCCGCTTATGTGCCGAAATATCAGATCGCCCCGTCGCAAGCCGCTGAAATCATTCATGATTCCAGCGGCGTGGCCATTCTGGCGCATCCGGGAATTGGCATCGAGGATGACCGCCGCTTGCTTGAAATAATGGCAATGGGCATGGACGGCCTGGAAATCGCCCACCCGAAGCATAGCTCCAGCCAGGAATCACATTTCCGGGACCTCGCACTCCGAAATGGCTGGCTCATCAGTGGCGGCAGCGACTCCCATGGCAACAGGCGAAACACGCCCTCCGTCGGCGATTGCTGGGTGAATTCGGATAATGTGTCACTCATACACAAATTCAGGAACTCCCGGCTCAACAAGTTGTCTTTAAAAATATAGGGAAAAAAAGGTTCAGGCCAGTTGACAAGGCTAAAATTTAATGTTAAAATGCATTTTCCGAAATTGTTTGATAATTTTAGTGTTTTATTGTAGGAAGTGGAGTAAAAGGAGTTAATTGTCTTCTTCGCCCCAACAAATGGGGATGATGGAGGTTTATCAAGTCCTTTCGCCCAAGAGGCGGGCAATCGAAAAACCGGGGCCGTGCCCAATCGGCCATCTTCAGGGATTGTCCGGCTTCGTGGCTTGGTTTTTCCTAAACTTAAAAACCCGAACATATCCGACCGAAAGAAAGGGGGATTTTAGATTTTCGATTTTGGATTTTCGATTTTCGATTTAATGAGAGCGGCGGAATTTCTTTCATAAATCAAGAATCTTCAATCTAAAATCCTCAATCTAAAATCTAAAATTAAAAGATGCCCAAAGACATGAAGGCGCCGCAGACAAAAATAAAAGTAATGCCTCCGACGTTTAACGAAGCCGAAGAGGCAGAGTTTATTCCCGAGCCTATAGACCCCGACGATATTCTTCTCGCCATCCCGGATGACAAGGAGGTCATGCCGGACGAGGAGGCGGCGGTCGAGGTTGACGAGGATGCCATCGAGGAGGAGCTTCTGGGGGAGGAGTATTACGACGTCCTCAAGATGTACCTGCGTGAAATGGACGCCAAAAGCCTGTTCACCCCCGAGCAGGAGATCGAGGTTGCCCGCGCCATGAGCGAGCATTCGGACAGACTCCGGAAAATCCTCAAAGAAGTGGCCTTTGTAAAGGAAGAGCTTAACGAGACCACCGAGATTCTCTACCTCGCCCACCTCGGCGAGCTTGTCCAAAAGATCGAGGAGCAGGATAGGAACATATCAGGCGCCGAAGGCACTCGCTCGAAAACCGACTTCGGCAGGCAGCGCGCCCAGTCCCGCCTGAGGGAAGCCCGCAAGGCCGTTCGCGAGGTCGAAAAAGAGGCTGGCCAGCCAGCAGCCAAAATAAGAGAGTTCTACCAGACCGCCCTCGTGTGCGCCAACGAAATACGGGAAAAGCGCAACCAGTTCGTCGAGGCCAACCTGAGACTCGTCGTCAAAATCGCGAATAAATACCGCAACAAAAGCCTCACCGTCAGCGACCTCATCCAGGAAGGCAACCTCGGACTTATACGCGCAGTCGAAAAATTCGACTACCGCAAAGGCTATAAATTCAGCTCATACGCCACATGGTGGATTCATCAGGCGATCATCAGGGCGCTTGCCGAAAAATCGAAAACCATCCGCGTCCCGATTTACCTCTCCGAAAAAATCAAGCGCGTTGATAAGGTCGCCACCGAACTCTATCAGAAACAGGGCAAGGAACCCACCCCCGAGGAAATCGCCGCCGAGATGGAGCTGCCCCTCGAAGAGGTCATCAGCCTCATCAAAATAGCGCGCGAACCGGTTAGCCTCGAAAAACTCATCGGAAAATACGAGGAAATCAGCCTCGGCAACCTGATCGAGGACAAAAGCGTGGTCGCCCCCGAAGAGGCGGTCGTAAGCTCGCACTTGAGCCGCCAGGTCGAGGAGCTGCTCGAATCGCTCTCGCCCCGCGAAGAAAAAATCCTTCGCATGAGGTACGGCATCGGCGAGCGGCACGATCACACCCTCGAAGAAATCGGCGAAGACTTTAAACTGAGCCGCGAGCGCATCCGCCAGATCGAAAAGAAAAGCCTGAAAAAACTACGCCACCCCTCCAAAAGCAGACTCCTCAGAAGCTACTTCGAAAGCTGATTACTAAGACACATAACTTACGGGCGCACCAACGTATGCGCCCGTTAAATATTAACGGCTGTTCGGGCGGACATTTCGGTCCGCCCCTACGATTCATATGAGAGCATATCCGTAGGGGCGCACCAACGTGTGCGCCCGTCACTTGAATTGTAGTATAATTACGGAAATGAGCATGGCGGCAAATAACGGAACCTTGCCGGGTAACATCAAGGATGATAAATATATTTCCGCATTTACCTGCGCGTTTTATGGCGCCTGCTTTGGCATAGCCTTATTCAGGCACCTCGCGTTATCCGGCCTTATCGGCTTTTCGTACAAGGGCAATCCGCTTGGAATTTTCTCGCCGGCGCACATGCAAAACTATCCGAAACAACAGGATTCGTTCTGGTGCGTGATGGGGCTGGCGATCCCTCTGGCGACGGCCTCTCTGGCAATGCTTATAAAAAGGAATATCGGCGGGAAGCTCAATCTTTCCGGGCCGTTATCATGGATGGTCTCGCTGGGCGTGTTTCTGCTTACATCGCCGGTAGTTCTTGTGCGGAGGCAATACGGATGGATTTTTATTTTGGTTCATTTGGGTTTCCTGGCGATTTTGCCTTTTATTGTTTCACGTTTCATCAAACTAGACACGGGCGACGCATTGCAAGGGGCCGATCATGGTAACGGTCAAACTGAATCCCCGACATTCAAATCGGGAAGCCGCGCCGCGCCTTTCGGGGCGCTTAAAATCCTGATGCCCGCGCTGGCGCTGTTTCTGTTGGTCTGGAACCCTTCTTATAAGTTGGGGATGGTGGAAATGGCGGATGAAGGAGGGCATCTGGCGTGGATCGAGTCAATGTCTCACGGGCGCTGGCCCGGCGCGGAGACGGCCACAAAATACGGCCCTCTCCTCGAGTGTACAATCTATCTGACCATGAAGGCCGGGGGAATGACGATTGCCTCATTCAGATGGGCGGCTACGTCGGCCCAGTTTTTGGCGTCGGTAATAGTCCTGCTTGTCGCCATGATGATCGTGAAGAACCGGTGGTATCTGTGGGTTTGTGTCTTTATACTGGTTTTGTTTAACCTGCCCTTTCTAAGGGGACACGGCGGCTTTTTCAGCATAAGGCCCGCGTTCCCCATGACCGTTTTATTATGCCTGGGCCTCAGGCGTTTCCCGAAGACCTCATATTTTTTGGCCGGCTTTATGGCGGCGTTGTCATTGGGAATGGCCGTAGAATTCGGAGCGGCCATCGTTCTGACTTTGCCGGCGGCGTTAATTGGCGATTTATGGGCCGTGGGGCGGCTTAATTTAATTGAAATCCGCCGCCGGGCAATTTTAATGGCGGTCGGAATGGCGCCTGTCATTGTTCCCTTCATCCTCGCGTATTGGATGCGCGGAGCATTTGGGGACATTATCGGCCACTTATTTCAATATATGAGAATTTTCAATGCCGGATACGGGAATCTGCCCTTTCCGAAATTCCCCTGGATGTTCATAACCAATCCCTTTTCTCTTTTCAGGGGGGTCAACATCCAGATGTATTTGCCTCCGCTGATATATCTTGTGACGGCTGTCGAGCTGGCGGCGAGAGGGGTAGCCGGGAGATGGAACGCGAAAGCGGCGATCAGAGGGTCGCTGCTGGTTTACGGGATTCTCTCGTTCAGGTCTGTGCTTGGAAGAAGCGATATATATCACCTGAATTATGCATCCCTTCCGGCCGCCATATTGTTTACGTGGATATTGGAACAGGCGGTATCACTGACAATACACCAGTTGAAAAGCGTGAAATTACGCTACTCAATATTTTTCCCCGCCTCATGGACTCTCCTGATTATTGTAACGTTGCTGTACCTCTCGATTCCCCGATTCGCGGTTGAAATAGGCAGAATGAAAGCCGTATTTCCTGGATGGCGTGAAAAGTCGGCTGTCCTGAAATGGGCCGAAGACGGGAACGCAATCTTGAACCTTCAGAGGGCCGGCGGTATATGGGCGCCCAGGGAACAGGTCGCCGAAATCACGGAAATAACCAACTTCCTTTTGCAAAACACCTCGCCAGACACCAGGTTATTCATTATGGCCAACAGCGGCGTATATTACTTCCTCGCGGACAGGCAAAGCCCCATATGGTTCGATTTCGGCGGCGATGCAGTCACAAAAGAATTGAGGAACGAGGCAAGGGACATGCTGTTGAAAATTCGTCCGCCCGTTTTGTTGTTTACTAACGATTACATAGATTTCCCTATCTCAGTAGAACACAGGGAAGAATTTGAGACGCTTAAACAAAACTACCGAATTGAAAAAAGGTTCCCTCATGCCTTCTTCCTGCTGCCCAAACAGTAGCCCCGGAAGCGGCATTTCACTTTTTTTCTAAGCAATACACACTACAATAAGTAGTTACGCGCGCCCTCACCCCTACCCCTTTCCCAGTGGGAGAGGGGTAAGGATTAGTCCGTATTTCTCACCAACCGTAGGGGCAGACCTATGTGTCTGCCCGATAATGCAGGCGGGCATCTTGGGGCGCACCAACGTGTGCGCTCATCACTCTATCGCGGCTGTTCGGGCGGATACTTAGGTCCGCCCCTACGGCTTACCTGATTAATTATAGCTGTTAACCCATATAGCTCCGCCTATTATATTTTTCATCTGGATAGTTCCCTCAATAGGTCATCGGGAGTTTCATGCCGGGCAATGGTTTGAAGGCTTATGATTGTGGGTGGTATCATTTTCCATTCGCCTCGGGAGGCCTTGTCAAGGGCCTCCTGGGGTTTGAGCCATATCCCCTCCCTGACCTCTTCGATGTGGTAACGGGGCCGCTGGCTTGGGGGGACGAGTGCGATGAAAAATCGGGTGTCGAAGCGTTTCGGGGGGCCGGGCGGGGTTATCCAATGTGAGAAATAGATGAGTTGGCCTGCGGCATAGCGAAGCTGCGCCTTTTTCATCATGTGGTTCATTTTTATCTCGCCGTCTTGTATTAGTTTGCGATACTTATCGAATCCCTTGCGCACCCTTCGGACGTTGAAATCGGGGAATTCGTTGCGGCGGTTGAGCGCGAGAAGGATACCCGCTTCCTCGAAAAGCTCGCGTATGCCCGCGACCCAATAGGCAAGGCATTTCTCGGGGCCGAGATCGCTATTCAAGAGCCTTTTCGATTCGCCCGGCGTCACTCCCCTGCACCTCGAAATAGCCTCCGGGTCAGAATCCTGCGCATCAACCTTCCCGCCGGGAAATACGTAATATCCCCCGAGAAAGCGCAGTTTGAGGCTGCGCTGCGTCATGTAGACCTCGATGCCGCCGTCCTCGGATTCCCGGATGGGGATTACGGTGCTGGCCGGGTCGGGGAGCACTATCGAGCCGGCGTATAGATGGGGCGGCCCCGCATGATGCGTCACTACTTTTTCCTCCGGGACATGATGTTGACGATCAGGATCAAAAGCGCCAGTGGAATTATCATGAATTTAAATGAAATCAACAACATACGATGCACCGCATCACCGGACAGCCAGCCCTCCTCGAACCTGCGGTCAAGAATGTACACAAGCCCCGCAAACGCAGCAGCCGCCCCCACAAGACCCCATCGGGAAGTGCTCAATTTAAAAGGCCCTTTTATCTGAAACGCCTTGACCAGCGCGCGAATAATGCGCGAAATTATCTCCACCATGACCCCCGGCCGCGCCAGCTCCATGCATATAACAATTGATAGCAAGAGGCCCGGAATCCATGCTTCCGAATATTTATGGAAGCCGTAAGCCCTCAGCATGCAAAGGCCTTCATAGGGCCTCAGCAGGATTATGTAAAAGAAAAATACGGGTATATACCGCAGGTAGCCTAGTGAATATGCCGAGCCGAAGCCGCCCATGAGAAGCCCGAAAAAGAGGCAGGCCAATATAATCGCAATCCCCAATCCGGAGATGAATTTTTTTCGGGCCATCGCGAACGCATCCCGAATATCCGGCAAGGCCCCCCCCATTCGAGTCAATGCCGCCGCTACGCTGCCCGCGATGAGAGCGGCAAGTGAAAAGTCCGTGCAGGCCAGCGCAACGCCCGGAGAAGACATGTTCCCCACTATCGCCGCGGCCGCCACTATAAAAAAATGCGCCCTCAATCGGAGATGTACGTTCAGACCTGAGCCGGAGGTTTTCACGGAGGCTGGCAGGGCCAAGATAACGAGCAGCCCTATCAGCGCCATGCATCCCGACGCAAAAGCCACAAACCTCAATTCCGCGCGATACGGTTCCCTAATATCGAGCGCAGGCAAAGAGAGGCCCGCTATCGAGTTTTGCGCCCATTCAAGGGTTTTCCGCATGAGAAGCGGGTCGAGAGGCTCAATGCCGTGGTCGGAATAAGGCGAAGTTATCAGGGCGCGCGCGGAGCCGTCGGCGAATCGGCCGTAGACGCGGTTCGGCTCTACTTCTTTTCGGCCCGCAGACTCGGCCACCGTCTCCTTCATGTCGGCAAGGGTATGAAATGCGTCGTAAATGCCGATCGCCAGGGCGACGTTTCGGGGCGGTATGGAGCTTGCGATGGCCTCATTTCCAAGCCCGACAACGCCTGCCACCATCGGGACACGGGACGCCATCTCGACAGAATACGTAACCCCCATTGAATGACCCACAAGCGCAACGGCGCCAGCGCCCTTCGTCTCCGGCCGGTGAACCAGATAATTCAGCGCCGCAATGCTGTCTCCCACCATCAGCTCAAGCTCATCGTTATGCCGATCGCTCTCCCCATACCCGCCGTAATCGAATGCCAGAGCAACCATTCCCCGCCTCGCAAATTCCACCCCCAAATGCCCCATAACCTCCTTGTTCACCTCGACCCCATGACATAGCAACACTGAGGCCACCCGCCCCTCGCGATAAGCAGGCAGGTATAAATCCCCCACAAGTTTTCCCCTCGCGCCCTGAAACCTCACGCGCTGAATCTGAACACCGGCGGGCGCAAGCAAATGGAGTAAAAGGAGGGATAGAAGAAATATTATCGAGAATACCCAAGCTAGAATCTTGAAGAATCTCATGGCTAAAGAGATCCTACCATATAAATCAATTGCCGAAGTTTAAAGTGACTACTGAGCCAATTTCCCCGGCTTGAAAGCCGGGGCTTGAAACCAGATTGTGAAGCTCCCCGACTTGAAAGTCGGGGTTTCCGCTGTAAAAAACTTCGCACTTTAAATAAAGGATATCACCGGGGTACGGCAAGCGGCGCCCCTGCCGTCTACAGCCTATAGCCTTATAAACTTACTCGCCCCTGAATTTTGGATTCCGCTTTTCGATGAAGGCCTTCATTCCCTCTTTCTGGTCTTCGGTGGCGAAGCATTGTGCGAATGCGTCGCGCTCGATGATAACGCCGCTGTCGAGTGTCAGGTCTGCTCCGTTATTGATGGCGGACTTGGCAAGCTCGATGGCCACGGGGCCGTTGGCCATGATGGTTTTCATCATTTTTATGGCGGCGTCCATAAGTTGTTCGGGGGGATGGACGGCATTCACGAGGCCGATGGCGAGCGCTCTCTGGGCGTCGAACTGCTGGCCGGAGAAGATTATTTCCTTGGCGAGGTGCGCGCCGACGCGCCGGACGAGGCGTTGTGTGCCTCCGAAGCCGGGCAGCACGCCCAACTTGACCTCCGGCTGACCGAACCGGGCCTTTTCTGAGGCGAGGATGATGTCGCAACACATCGCTATCTCGAGGCCTCCGCCGAGCGCGAATCCGTTTACCGCCGCGATCACCGGCTTCCCGATGCTCTCGATCATGCTCAAGGTCTCCTGGCCGAGCGCCGAGAAATCGTGGGCCTCCCGGACATCCATTTCGATCATTTCGGTGATGTCCGCGCCTGCCACAAAGGCCTTTTCGCCTTCGCCGGTCAATATTACCCCTCCTACTTCCACGTCGTCCGCAAGGTCTTCGAAAACGGCCACCAGCTCACCCAGCGTCTCGACGTTCAGGGCGTTCAGTGCCTTTGGGCGGGATAGGGTCACGACGGCTATCCCGTCTTTATTCTCCACTTTGATATTTTTATACGGCATTTTGACCTCCTTTTAGATCGGGGTTCGTGTATTTTGAACCCCGTGAAAGTGTACCAGACTTCTGGCTGGCGGGCAATAAGTATGCGGAAATTCACGGCGCTGTGTGGACATTGGGTTATGGGTGGGCTATCCTTCCCGCTGAATATGCTGATGAAAAGGCTGTTTTTGGGGGTTGTTGCGGCGGTTGCGTTCGCCTGGGCGAGTCAGGCGACGCCCCAACCGAACGCAGACGCCCCAATATTAACAATCGCCGCGACCGGCGACGCGATGTCACACATGGCCATATTGCGCTGCGCCAAGCGGAACGATCGCGGCGCGCTCAATCACAACGGCTTCGATTACCTTTTCGAGCGCCTGAAGCCTTACACCACGCGCGCCGACATTGCCACGGTCAACGCCGAATTCCCGTCGCCAAACAAAATTCGCCACGGCCGCGTGATGATGGTTTTCGGCGCCCCTTTCAGCCAGGTGCAGGCGCTTGCATGGGCCGGGTTCACCGTGGCGAACCTCGCCAACAACCATGCGTTCGATCAGGGCATAGAAGGGGTTGCGGAGACTGCCGAGGCTTTCGAGAATGCGGGAATCAAGACGGTCGGCGCGGGCCGTGACCTCGCTGAAGCCGAGAAGGTCGTTGTTATCGAGCGAAAGGGGATAAAGGTCGCGTTCATCGGCGCATGCAAGCTCTTAAGCCCGCGCGCCAATTTGAGAGACCCCTCCAGACCGCACGTTATCGCTTTTGAACTCGAGCGCATGGTCGAGTGGATTCGCAAGGCGCGGGCCGCCGCCGACGTGGTGGTTGTCCATGTTCATTGGAGCGCGGAGGGGCATGAACAGGCTGGGGAGCGCGAAAGACGCGATGCGATCGCCATGATGGAGGCCGGCGCCGACCTTATCGTTGGCCATCACCCTCACGTGCTCCAGCCGGTTATCACTTACACGGCCTCCGACGGACGCCGCTGCATCGCCGCAATGAGCCTCGGGAACCTCATAAGCAACCAGAGGCCGGGCTACAGGTATGGCTCCGGCTCAAGGTATGGTGACCCGCGAGACGGCGCCCTGTTGCGCGTAACGTTTCAAAAACAAAACGGGCGAGTTATGTTGCTAAGCTGGGACGCTGTCCCCTTGTGGACGTGGAACGACCGGTATGATCCAGATAACAGGGTGAAATACCCCTGGAACATACAGGTGTGGCCCATTCCCGACGCCATCGAGAAAATCAACGCCTCTCTGGCGCAACTGGATGTTCGCTCCGCCCAAAAGAAATACCTGATAACCATGCGGCAAGACCTTGCATGGCGCGCCCAAAGGATACTGAAACACCTCGGCGCCCCCAATCAATCGCCAATCCAGGCAGGCAGGGGGTAAGACAATTGGTTGCTGTCCCCTCAAACAGGTCTGTGTCGGTCGTCCTTCCCGCCCACAACGAAGCCGTGAATATCGCGTCGGTGATCTCCAAATGCGTTTCGGTCTGCTCGAAATTATTCAGTGATTTCGAGGTGTTGGCGGTGGACGACGGCAGCTCGGACGGAACCGACGCGCTTGTCTTGGAGATCAGCAGGAAGGATCCGCGGATTAAGCTTGTGACCCATCCCGCCAATCGCGGCTATGGCGCGGCGATACGGTCCGGGTTTGCCGCATCGGGCAAGGAATGGATATTTTTTACCGACTCGGACGGCCAGTTTGACCCGTCGGAAATGGTTGATTTTCTCCCACTTTTGGACAAAGCCGACATTGTCGCCGGGTACCGGCTGAAGAGGCGGGACAATTTCTATCGCCGCCTTATGGGCCGGCTTTATACATATCTTGTTGATTTATTGTTCGGCACAGGCGTTAAAGACATCAATTGCGCGTTCAAGTTCATTCGCGCCGATATTTTAAAAGGGATGACCCTGAAAAGCGAAGGCGCTCTTATAAATGCGGAGATCATCTCGCTGGCCCGGCGTCAAAACCTTGCTATCGTTCAAAAAGGAGTTCACCATTATCCGAGGCTTTCCGGAAAACAATCCGGCGGTACAACGAGAGTTATTCTGAGAGCGCTGAAAGAATATGCAAATCTTTTTATACGATTAAAAAAAAGTCTTTAACCACGAAGACACAAAGAACTCAAAGGGAAAAAAACAACTTTGTGAACTTTGTGCCTTTGTGTTTAAATTCTTTTTTCTTATTGCTGAAATGAAAAACCACCATCTCACTCGCTCCGCTTTATATGTCTGCTTGATTTTGATCTTTCCCTTTCTATTGAAAATCGTCTTTGCCGAAGTTGAACATAAGACAAGGGGTTTAAACCCCTTGTCTGCAGGGAACAAAAAGGGGAATAACGCTTTCAAGGTCGAGGCGCTTGAAGTCAGTGTTCAGGGCAGGCCCATTAGCGCCACGGTATGGAACGAGAATAACGGCAAGCCCATCCTCGTCATGTGCGCGATGCATGGGGATGAAAGGAATGCGGCCCTTCTTGGAAAGCGCCTTGACGAAGAATGGAAGAAGCGCCCTGAAACGCTCGATGGCGTTTACGTAATCCTGATCCCATTGGTCAACCCCGACGGCATGGAAAGAGGCACAAGGGGAAACGGCAATGGCGTAGATTTAAACAGAAACTTTCCGATCACCTGGAAACCGTCGGACCCGATCAACGATAATTACGGCGGCAAAAAGCCCCTCTCCGAGCCTGAAAGCAGGATGCTCGCAGCTTTGCTCCAAAAAAGGACTCCTTCAAGAATTATTTCCGTGCACAACAGGCGTCGCATAGAAGGAGAGCCTCTCAATATCTATGACGGCTCGCCGACAGCCTTCGCCATAGCCGACACGATGAGAAAATACAACAACTACAAGGTCTCCCGAGGCGTCGGGTACCCCGTTCCAGGCTCTTTTTTCAAGTACGCAAGGAGAAATTATAACGTAATTTTTAACACACTCGAAATGCCCGACACAGAAGACTTCGATAATGCAATATGGCCCGCCAACAGCAAGGCAATCCTTGCAGCGCTGCTTTACCGGCCTCGCTGATATTATTCAGATATAAATGCGGAAATCGGCAATAATTTTATTCATTCCTTCCGCGCAGGAAGTTGTTGAATCTCTCATAAGCCTCAAGCGCGCCGGTGACGGATAATGCGCCCATGACGGCTTCCTTGAAGTCCGCCGCGGTGCGGATGTGCGTGAGAACTGCCCAGAAGAACGCCGGTCTGAGGAAGAATCGCCGGTGGCCAATATCCTGTGCGCGTTTGATGTCGGCCGGGGTGAGGCCGGGAATTTCGAGGATGGGCGTTGAGAAATCGTACTGTTCCCAGTTGAAATTCTTTATGTAGCCGTTTTTTACGCCCCAGTCGAACATCTCGGTGCCGGGGTACGGCGCAACAATGTTGTACAGGGCGCCATGGGCGCCGATGTCAATGGCGTACTGAATGGTGCGCTCCATGCTCTCGCGCGTTTCGCCGGGACTACCCAGCATAAATCCGACCCGGCACACGATCCCGGATTCAAGCGTATAACGCGCCACTCGCTCGGCCTCTTCCAGCGAGATGCGCTTGCGGATGGCTATCAATATCTCCGGGTCGGCGCTCTCTATGCCGTAGGTTATGGAGTGGCAGCCGGAGCGTTTCATCAGGGAAAGGATCTCGGGGGTCATGCCGTCAACTCGGGCGAGACACGACCATTCGATGCCAAGCCTCATTTTGAGGAGGCCTTCACATATTTCGATGACGCGCTCCTTTCGCGCGTTGAAGGTGTCGTCATAAAAATAGACCTCCTTCATGTCGAATCGCTCCGCCATGTATTTCAATTCGGCGAGGACGTTGGCTGACGAGCGGAAGCGGACTCCCCGCCCGAAGATGTGGTAGCAATAGGTGCAGCGATGCGCGCAGCCGCGGGAGGTCAGCATGTGCATTGCGGGGAGGCGGTGGTAGCCCCCGATGGCCGGGCGATAGAGCCTCATGGGCATTTTGTGGTAAGCTGGGAAAGGCAGCTCGTCCAGGTCGCTTATAAGCGGGCGGCTTCCGGACGATTGAACGCCCCCATCGCCGTCTCGAGTTATCACGCCGGGTGTGTCTTTAGGGTCGGCGCCTTTCGCGATTTCGGTAAAGGTGATTTCTCCTTCGCCGGACACCACCATGTCAACGGCCTTCTCTGCAAGAGCCTCCTCGGGCCGCGCGGTGGCATGGACGCCTCCGACAACGACCGTGGCGCGCGGGGAGAGGTCTTTGATGAGCCGCGCCGCCGCCAATGCGCTGGGAAACATGGTGGTGGTGGCGGTTATGCCCACCAGATCGTAGCGGTTTCCACCAATTCGCCGGGGAAGAAGATTCATGGAGACACCTTCAGCGGGAGCATCTATCATATCCACGTCCACCCCAGACCGCTCCAGCATCGCGGCGATATACCCCAGACCGAGTGGAGGCAGCACACTGGACACATACCGCCATATATTGCCGATCCTGCGACGGAAGGGCGGATTAAGTAAAAGCGCTTTCATAGAATTTTGGATTTATTGCGTATCTCTTTCAATCCAATATCCGAAACTTCTTGTTTATGTTAATATTTATACTATTCTCCCAGCTCGTGTTTCAGGGTCAGGATTTCGGAGATAATGGCGGAGCGGCTCATGGCGCGATAGCGCTCTGGCAGGAATTGTTCGTGTGTGCACTCGAAGATGGCTGCGAGGGTCTGGAGGCGAATTTCGGCGTCTTCCGCGCGGCTGGGGAATTTCCCGATTTCATCGTTCAGATATTCAGCTTTGATCGAGGGTTTGTTTTCAAGGAGCCTGCGGCGGTTGGCGCGCACAACGATGCCCTCGATATCCGAGCCACTGAGTCTTTTATCGGGCGGGATTTTTATATTGTCGGGATCCTCGACTGGGGCTTCGTTCTTCCTGGCCATCACCTTTATCATGTCGGCCATTTCACCCGGCGTCTCGGGGTAGAAAAGGGGGATGTGCACCTCTGCGCGGCCCTGTCTTTTCAAGTCAATAGGCAAATAATCGGGGCGGGCGGTGAGCAGGAACCAGAGTATTTGCCCCCTGTACGCCGTGTTGCCCATCTGCTCCGCGATCATTCCGAAAACGCGCGAGGATACGCCGCTGTCGCCGCCGGCCTGCCGGTTGCCAAGCGCCGCGTCGGCCTCGTCCACAACAACGCCCACCGGGCCAAGCGACCTCAACGTGCCGAGTATCTTCTCGAGGTTGCCCTCCGTGGCGCCAACCCACTTCGAGCGGAAATTCTTCATTCTCACAAGCGGTATTCCGATCTCGCCCGCCGCACACGTTACGAGAAAACTCTTTCCCGTGCCGACCGGCCCGCAAATCAGGTAGCCCATCGGCGCCGCCGCCAGATGACCCTCCTTGAGCAGGCGAGAGTCCTCGCGGAGCCATTGCTTGGCCGCGTTGTGGCCGCTGACTACGTCAAGCCCGAACTTCGGCTCGATAAATTCCAGCAGCCCGTAGCATTCCCTTTCGATCAATTCTTTCTTTTTTGCGGCAAGGTACGATGCTGTGATTTGTTCATCATTTCGAATCGCATGCAAAATCAACTGGCGGATATTGACCCGGCTGAGTCCCGCAGTCCGTTCGGCGAGAATATCCGCCGGAAATTCGCTCGCGTTTTCGAGCGCCCGCTTCTCGAAAGCCCGCCCGATAAATTCGAGTCGCTCGGCCCGTTCCGGCAGCTCGATGCGCACCTTCTGCACGAAGGGGTTCCCCACGAGGGAGGGGTGTATGTCCGCGAGGTTTTCGGCGATCAGGCAGATGGTGATGTCGGCGCGCAAAAATGTCGGGTCGTTGGCCCATTTTAGGATGGTCACGAAGGTGCTCATCTCCTGCGCGGACATGTGAGCAAATTCACCGGGCGGGCAAAGCGTCTGCGCGTAATCTATCACCACCGCCACGCCGCCCGTCTCGCCGGAATGCACCCGCGTGCGAAGATACTGCTCGATGGCCCGCACCGCCCCGTAAGCGTCCCGGGGCAGCGCGTAGTCGTATGAGACCTTTCCCAAAACCGTCGCGGCAGCCTTCTGGACGCGGTGAAAATCGTCGCGCGCTTTTTCGCTCCTGAATGTCAAGCCGGACGATGGATCATAAAAAATCACCGCGCTCCGCTGCGGGAAAAGCGCGTCGGCCACGTAGTCTTTGAGCGTGAGAAATTCAACGGAATCCCCGCGGCGGACGGGAACCAGATCGAAAATGCTGCCGTGAAGCACAAATAAAGTCGCCACCCCGCTGCGGTATATGTCCGCAAGGTCCTTAGCCCATGAGGGTGTTGTGTTTATCTGGCCGGTCATGTGAATTGAAAAACGCTGCTGCGGGGAGCGATCAGACTAGAAAGGCAGCGATATTTTGACAAGCTCTGCATATTGCCTATTATTAAGACATTAGGCTTTTATGGGTAATGATTAAAAGTATTATTATTCTGTTTCTTTTTCCTTTTCCTTCGGCCCGATGGTTTTCACTTCGGATGCTTCCGCAAGGGGTTTTTGCGGTTCGGCGAGTCCCATGTCGAGCTTGAACTGTCTGAGAAGCTCCATGCCCTCGAGCTGTGCGGCCCTCTTTTCCATCTCGAAACTCTTGATGTCAACGGAGTCCTTGGCGACGGCGAGCCGCGCTTCCGCTTCGGCGGCCTGCGTCTTGAGCTTTTCAACCATTTCCTGGTGAGTTGCGTCCACGCCTGCGACCTCGAAGCTATCGAAGACGTCCGCAAGCTTTTTCTTCCACTTCGCGGCCTCCGCCTCCTGGATGGCGCGCATGGCCTCGTCCGTCTTTGCCTTCATCTCGCGGCTGAATTTTTCCTTGAGGGCCTTCATGTGATCGTATCCGCCGCGCGTGGCCTCGAGCTGCTCCTTGTTCCGCTCGTGAGCTTCCCGCACGCGCTTGAGCTGCATTGCGAGGTTCCCACCAAGCTCATCGTCGCCGGTGGTGATGCACGCCTTGATCTTCGAGGTGAGAGACCTGATTTCCGCCTCGTAGGATTTGGCTTCGTTCTCGAGGCGAATGATCCCCGTGCGCGCCTTCACCAGGCCCTCGTTGATCTCCGGAATCTTGTCGCGCATATCACGAATGTTTTGTTCCAGGATTTTCTTGGGGTCTTCACGCGCCGCTATAAAACCGCCGAAAATGCTTCGCAACAGCCGCTTAATTCTAGCCCACATATTCAGAGCCTCCTCTCAAAGAATAATTGTTGGAAAAGAGCCTGCTTTTAACCTTAACTTACTTTACACCGTCCACTGTCTACCGTCCACCGCCTTTAAAGGAGCGGTACCATTCGATGGTATTCTGCACGCCTTCCTCGAAGCTGACTCTCGGCTTCCAGCCAAGAACCTCTTTCGCCTTTTTGTTAGAGAAATAGAGGTCCTGGGAGCTTACACGGATGCGATAGAACGTGAGCGGCGGCATTCCGGGTATTGGGAATGCTGTCCATAGGCCCATCATGACCGCCGCTACGGGGTAAAGCGCATAGGCGGGAATGCTGAACCGCGGGCGCTTCGCATGAAGCGCATCGCAGTACGCGTACATGATCTCACGCCACGAGCGCGGCTCGTCATCCGCGATGATAAAGGTTTCGCCGACGCCTTCCGGCTTTTCCGCAGCCATCGCCATGCCTTCCACGAGGTTCTCGACATAGGCGGTGCATATCCGGGCGTTCCCTCCGTTGATGAACTGGTATATGCCCTTTTCCAACGCCGGCGCGAGTGGGGCAAAGCTCGTCGTGTCGCGCGGCCCGAATGGCATCAGCCCCGGCCGCACAACGGTAACGTCAATATCGTGTTCCAGCCCGAATTGACGGGCGGCCTCCTCGCCCATGCGCTTTGTGACGCAATATGCGTTGAGCTTCGAGTCCCGCGGATGCGTTTCGTCTGCGCCGAACGTGGCCCGGTAAGCGTGAACGCCGAGACTGGACACGTGCAGGATGCGGCCTACTCCCGCGCGTAGCGCCGCGTCGAGCACGTTGAGCACCCCCTCATAGTTGAGGAGCCTGAAAAGCCGCCACTCCCCCCAATCGGAGGCCCGTGCCGCAAGATGAAACACCGTGTCCGCTCCGCGCATCGCCGGGCCGAGCGTCGCCGGATCTGTTATGTCAGCGTACACGATCTCGGTGTCAACGCCGCGGAGGAATTCCTCCGGCGTGCCTCTGAGCACCATGGACCTCACACGGTACCCGCGCGCCACAAGGCAGCGCGCGAGGCTCGAGCCGATGAATCCGTTGGCGCCCGTCACAAGAGCTACTTTGTTCATTTTATCACAAGCGCCTCGCGGACGCTTTCCCCCCTTTCAACCGCCTTCTTCCACTCGAGCCAGCAGAAATAATCCGTGGCCGCGCCTACGTACCAGTGGAGAAGAATGGGCCAGACGAGCGACCCCGTGAGCGCAATGAGGAAGCCCATAAGGAACGCGCCGCCGATGGCCGCAAACGTTTCGCCCTGCGGCTTGTTGTTGTGAATCACGACGCTGGGCAGCATCTGGAAACAGATGGCCAGCGTCACTCCGACCGTCGGCGCAAGCCCCTGCTGGATGAACCCGCGAAAGATGAACTCGAATGGGATGTAGTAAGTGAGGTAGGTAAGCTCCCACGCGATCATGTGAACAACGTTTTTCCCGTAGAGGCCGTGAACGAGGGGATACTCGTTGTAAAATTCGGGGTTTAGCGCATTCTTCTTAAGGAATGGCGTCATGATGGCGCACGCGACGGCCACGTAAAATATCCCGACCCCTGCCCTGCCCCATGCGACTCCGAAATCGGACAATGGCCGATGTACAAATATCTTGATGAAGATCACCGGCGCAATTACGAGCAGCGCCCACGCCGCCGCGAACTGCCACGCATGGGCCATCCATTCAAAATATTCGTTATGTCCGTAACTGTCCTTGAATTTATCCTTGAAATAGAAATGATAGCCCTTGTACCAATAGATCGTGAGCAATGCGGTGGCTGTGAGGAGGAGGAGCAATTCCCGCCAGTGGGCCGCAATATCGCGCCAAAGATTTGCAAGAGACATGGGGTTCACCCTTTCTTTATATAACCATGGTCTACGAACCAGCGATAGGCTTCTTCGATCGCAACGACCGCCGGCGTCTGTTTCATGCCCAGCTCGCGGACGGCTTTCGATGAATCGAAGTAGTGCTCGACGTAGCCCATATTGGCTGTGAGGTGGTTAACATTTGGGGTCGTTCCGGTCAGTTGGCCGTAAAGCGTTCCGAAGAAACCGCCGATGTGCGAGACGGTTTTCGGAATGGCGAACTTCGGCGGCGGCACGCCTACCACGCCCGCTATCCGTGTGAAGATTTCCCTGTAAGAAAGATTCTCGTGGCCGAGGATATACAGTTCTCCCGGCCTGCCTTTTTCCATGGCGGAGATCATTGCGCCGACCACGTCGCCTATGAAAACGACGTTGTTGCCGCCAGTGGTATAGCCTTTTGCCACGCCGCGGGCCACTTCGAGGATGATCGCGCCGGAAGAGGGCTTCACGTCCCACGGGCCGAGCATGAATGTGGGATTCACCACAACTATCTCGATATCCTTCCCGTTCATCTCAAGCGCGGCGCTCTGCCCCTCGTGCTTGGTAATCATGTAGGGAATTGCGAAGCGGTCGTTCTGATACGGCACGGACTCGTCGCTCGGCTTTCCGCGCGTGCCCCATCCGTCGGGCGTCGAGAAGCCGATGGCGTCCACCGAGCTTACGTGCACCACCCGCCTGATGCCGCTCTTTTTTGCCGCTTCAAAGACGTTTTTAGCGCCCTTGACGTTAACGCGGCGCATCTCTTCCATCGGCACGATCCACATGCGGACATCGGCGGCGCAGTGGTAAACCCGGTCGCAGCCCTTCATACCCTCCACAAGGCTTGCCGGGCTGGTTATGTCTCCGAGCACACATTCGACGCCACGCAGCCCGTCTGTTGCGCGGGTGTTGGAATTTCTCCGAACAAGCACGCGAACTTCCTCGCCCCGCGAGGCGAGTTCCCGCACAAGGTTTCCTCCGACCAGCCCCGTTGCGCCGGTCACAAATATTTTACGAGCCATTAAAATTCTCCTGCCTTGATAAGGCGAGTCATAGCATACAAAATAGACATCATATCACGCCTTCCGTTTTTAGTTTTTTCAGATCGTCCGGGGTCAAACCGCAGAGCCGGCCGTACACATCTTCGTTGTGCTGCCCCAGGTCCGGGGCGGCGAAACGAATTTCCCCGGGCGTGTCGGACAGTTTGATCGGGATGCCAACGGTCGGAATCCTGCCGTACCGGGGATGCTCGGTGAAGGCGTGCATCCCACGCGACCCCAGTTGCGGGTCACTGTTGACATCGGTGAGAGAATTTACAATCGCGCAGGGAATCTTGTTTTCGACCAATGTCTTTTCTATCTCACCGACCGTCCTGTCGCTGAACCATTTCCGGAAATCGGGAGCGTAAGTCTCCCTTATCCTGACCCGGGCGATCAGGTTGGAATATTTCGGGTTCGAGGTTTTCAAGTCGGCGCGGCCGATTATGTCCATAAAGACGTCCCACTGGCGATCTGTGAGAATCACCACTGAAATGTATCCATCCTTCGCCTTGTACGAATACCAGCACGGGAATGGGCGATCCTCGCTTGTCATCACGTCCACCATTTCCTCGCCCAGGCTCTCCTGGACGCTCTCATGGATCGTATCGGTGACCCGCTTGTCGAGCGCGAGCATGTTATGGAAGTACATGACATCCTGCATGGAGATGTCCACGAGCTGACCCTGCCCGGTCTTTCCGCGCGCGATGAGCGCCTGCAGGATGCCTATGGCGCCGTAAGCGCCCCCCACGAAATCGCCGAAGAAAACGCCCGGCGTCCTGTCCTGCATCTTCTGGGCGAACATGATCCCGCCGGACGCCTGCGCTATCAGGTCGAAAGCCATGCGATCCTTCAACGGGCCGGTCTGCCCGAAACCGGTGATGACGCACATGATGATTTTCGAGCTTCTTTTCCGGTGCTCATCCCACCCGAGGCCCAGTCGTTCCATGAGTCCCGGCGCAAGGTTCTCGATGACCACGTCCGATCTTTCGACGAGCTTCCAGTAAATCTCCTGCCCCTTTGGATGGCGTATGTTGAGGGTGACTCCGAGCTTGTTGCGGTTCCAGTGCGAAAGCGCGCGATCCATTCCTTTTATCGGCAGCACAAACAGCCGCATGGTTTCGCCGAAGCCGGGCGGCTCTATCTTTATCACCTCCGCGCCCATGTCCCCCAGCAGCTGGCCGCAACGAGGCCCGCTCAGAAACTGGCTTAAATCAAGGACACGAATGCCTTCAAGCGCCTGTACCATGTAAATCCTCCGCAATTTTCATAAACAACGTCAAGCGAGAACGTAATTTACCAAGCAATAGATGTCAATTGGACGGGACGACAGGCCGTAACAGCGTTCCGATAAAGCCCTGCGCCCGGTCTCTGTCGCAATCAACGGACCTGCGTCTCCGGCCCGCCGATTAAGGCGTTTTCAGCGGCCGCTCGTATCTTGAAACGCGTCTCCTTGCCGTTCAGCGTATAAGCGCCCTCGAACACACCGTCCCATTTGGAATACACCGGCAGCTTGACAAAGGTTTCGACGAGCATACGGAGGTAAGGGGGAACCTGCGAAATGATGTCGAGCATCTCCATGTTCCGCTGAGCCGTAAACTGGCCGTGAAACGTGAAGCCCGCGTCCTCGGCGGTCACTGTGAGCTTGCGCGGGAAAAAATAGCCGAGTTTCTGATCTTTGTAATATTCATCACCTTTTATAACGACGTTTTCCGTCGCGCGGACAAAGCCCTGCTGGCCCATTATCATGAGGCTCGGTATTGAAACCTTGCCGAACGCGGGATTGAAATGGTTATAGCTGGTCTGGATGCTTATCTCCGGGTATCCCGGCAGCGGGGTAAGCGAGCGAACAGAGAAGAACATGGGATCGGTCCGGTCTAACCGCATGCTGCCGTGGAACCGATCCGCATAAGCGTTCCCGCTGACTGAAATCTGTTTTCCATCGAGCGTGAGTGTCCCCGATATTCTTCCCCAGGGGATGTAAATGAAAACCTCGCCAAAACTCTTCTTATCCGGCGTGAGGTACCACCGGCCGAGCTTCCAGCCGGGAAAACGGCTTTCTATGGCGAGTTTTGCCTGATACGCTTCTTCTTTTATGGTGTACGTATAACGCGGGTACGAGCCGCCGATTGAAGTGCCGTGGGATTCCCAGGATATGCCCTCGTGAGACAACTTCGCCTCATTAACCAGAATTTCTCTCCGGGCGAACCACTGCTTCCCACTGTCGGACGATACGATCGAATACACCCCCCACCGCTGCTGAGGGCCGTATTTGAACGTGAAAATTGTGAGAAATAGCCAATAACCCTGATCGAAGCGGGCGATCATATAGCCGTGCTCCTGCTCGAAGAAATTGGTGAACTCCTTCCACGCTATATCCTTCTCCGTCAGGTCTCCGCCCGGTTTGTTGAAGTCGCCCGTGACCGGCAGGGGACGCCATGCGTCCCCGCTGAGGGCGGCGGCGCCCGAGACAATTGTGAAAAGCAAAACTATAATCAAGCCTTTCTTTTTCATGGGTAACCTTGCTAGAGCTTAGGTATCGCGTCTCTGCCGCCGACGTAGTTTATCTCGGACAGCGCGCGTATCTTGAATTTTGTTTCCTTCCCGTTAAGGGTATAAATTCCCTCGAATACACCGTCCCACTTCGACATAACCGGCAGCTTGAAAAATACCTCGGCCACCTTCCTGACGTATGGCGGGAGCTGGGCCAGTATATCCAGCACCTGAATGCACCGCTGCGCGTGGAAGACGCCCCGGAAAGAAAACCCTTCGGTATCCGATTTGACTATAAGTCTCTTGGGAAAGTAATAACCCAACTCACGATTCATCTCGAAATCCTGGCCGTTGATCGCGCTGTACAGCGTCGCCTTGATAAAACCATCCTGCCCCATGATGATGAGGCCGGGGGTGGAGATTTTCCCGAAAGTGGGATGGAAGTGGTTGTAAGTGGCCTCGATGCTCATATCCGGGTAGCCAGGCAGGGCGCTCAAGGCGCGCACGGAATAGAACAGCGGGTCTGCGCGGTCGAATCGCTGGTTTCCGTGGAAATGGTCCCCGTATGCGTTGCCCGTGACCGGAATCTCCTTCCCGTCGAGCGTGAGCGTGCCTGAGACCCTGCCCCAGGGAATGTGCATGTACACGTCGCTGTATGTCTTCTTGTCCGCTGTGAGGTTGGTGCGCCCGATCCTCCATCCGGGGAACCGGCATTTGACTGAGAGTCTTGCGCCGAAGGCGTCTTCCCTGACGACGTAATTAAATTGCGGATACGCCCCCGAAACCGATGTGCCCCCAGTTTGCCACGAGAAATTGTCGTGGGACAGCTTGATGTCCTTCAGCTTTACCTCGCGCCGCGCGAACCATTTCTTCCCCTTGTCGTCCGCCACGATGCCGTATATGCCCCAAAGCTCCTGCGGGCCGTATTTATATGCGAATATCTGGAGGAAAAACCAGTAGCCCTGGTCAAGGCGCGCCATTAAAAATGTGTGCTCATTCTCAAATATATCGTTGAGCTTCGGCCAGCCGAGGTCCTTCTCCGAAAGGTCACCGCCGGGATGATTATGGTCGCCTTCCGGCCTAAGTATGCGGTATTCCTCATCGGTGACCGCAACGACGGCGAAAAGCGCCACAATAAACGCAGCTACGAAGACAATTTTACGATTCATGGGTAAGGTCGCGTTTCGAGAGAATATTTTATACCCAATAATCTGAAATTACAACGCTAACTTATGGATCACCGCTTTGCCATCATCCCCGGCCAGTGGGAATAGAAATAAAATGAATTATGGGGATTCGCAGGCCTTAATAAAGCCTCTCAAGATTGCAAGGTGGGGCTTGTTAGATGTCATTATTTCAGGATGCCATTCGACGCCGAGGGCGAATTTTTTCCCGCGCAGCTCTATTGCCTCGATGACGCCGTCCGGCGCCGTGGCGCACACTATCGCTTCGCCGGGATGCGCAACCGCCTGATGATGCGAGCTGTTTACTCCAAGGGTTGTCACGCCGGTGAGCTTGTGGAGTAAGGTGCCCTTAACAATGATTGCCGCATGGCCGGCCTGATCGCGCGGCGCCTCCTGCTCATGATTTAATCCGCCCGGAACCTCGGCCACAATGTCGCCGATCAGTTTGCCTCCCAGCGCAACCGCCATCAATTGCATCCCGCCGCATATCCCGAGTACCGGCATATCGCGTTCGAGCGCGTTTTTAAGCAGGTCAAGCTCGTACTGTGTGCGTTGGGGCCGGATTTTTCGCGCCGAGGCGGGGTCGCGTATGCCGGACAGCGCCGGCGGAATATCGAAATCGCCGCCGGTGATCAGAAGACCGTCAATGCGGGCCACAAGTGATTCAGCGTTCTTGCCATAAGGCAGGATGATCGGCTCGCCGCCCGCTTCGGCCACTGCTTGGACGTATCCTTCCCTGAGCACATAGCGCCCTTCGCCCGCTATTCGAGAGGAAAATTCTCCGCTCTCTTTATAATCCGCGGTTATGCCGACCAGGGGTTTCATGATTTTTCCGATTTGGGATCGAGTTCGTCACGCAGCAGAACGTATCCATTCCTTGCCCCCGTGATTTCGTCATCCATAACGGCGATCTTACCGTTAACTATTACACATTTAATTCCAGTGGCGAACTGGTGGGGGTTGTCGTACGTGGCCCTGTCTGCGATTTTGTCGGGGTCGAAAACCACTATGTCGGCGAAGCAACCCCGCTTTAAAACGCCGCGCGCCTTGATCCCGGCTATTTTCGCGGTCTCGGATGTCATTTTTTTTATGGCATCCTCGAGGGTCATCAATTTTTTTTCGCGAACGATGGTCAGGAATCGTGGAAAGCAGCCGTAAGCGCGCGGATGCGGCTTGCCCAGGCCCAGCGGCCCGCTCGGCGCACGCGACGCAGAATCCGACCCGATCACGCTGTGGGGCCATTTGAGCACCCGGAGCATGTTGTCTTCTTTCATCGAGTGATATATAGCGGTCGGGTCGCTCTCTTCGGATGCGAGCAGGTCGAAGAGAAACTCGAAGGCGTCCCTGCCGGCGCGCCTTGCGGCCTCAGAAAGGCTTAAACCCTCGATCTTATGAGTCTCGATGGAAAATGTCTGGGCAATCACCACGGTATCGAGGTAGCCTTCCTCGGGGTGATCGTCCAAGATTTCCCGGCGTATTTTGTCACGGACAGTGCACTCCTGTAGTCGTTTCCGATATTCCTCTCGCGAGCCTTCAAAAACCCACGAAGGCAGCGTGGCGGAAAGGCCGGTGAACGAGGCGATATATGGGTAGCGGTCGCATCGGACGTCCATGCCATTGGCCCGCGCCTCTTCCATAAGGCCGATGGCGCGCTCCATCTTGTCCCAGTTTTGTCGGCCGGAGGTTTTTAGGTGACTTATTTGCAGGCGAATCCGCGCCTTGCGAGCCGCTTCGATTACTTCTTCAATCGCGGGGATAAGGTCCTTTCCCTCGGACCGCATGTGGGTGGCGAAGAAGCCTTCCCGCACCTCCGAGCATACCTCCGCCAGCTCGTTTGAATCCGCGAAGCATCCGGGTGGATAAATGAGTCCTGTGCTTATCCCAAGCGCGCCGTCGGCCATTCCCTCGCGCGCCAGACGTCGCATCGCCTGTAATTCACCGGGCGCAGGGGGGCGCGCGTCGCCTTTCATGACCGAGGCGCGAATTGTGTTGTGTCCCACAAGTATGCCGAAGTTGATCGCCGGCCCGATGCGGCGGAGCCGCTCGTAATATTGGCCAAGCGTCGTCCAATCGGGGCGTATTCCGAAGTTGTGTTCGAGAGATTCGCCGCGCTCGTCGCTCAATTCTTTTGAAATTGGCGCGGCGCTGTAGCCGCAATTGCCCCCGACTTCGCTGGTGACCCCTTGCCGGAGCTTGTTCGGCGCCCCCGGCTCAATCATGATGAAGTAATCCGAATGACCGTGAATATCAATAAACCCGGGCGCGACAACCATACCCCTCGACTCGATAACCACATCCGCCACAGCGTCCCCGAAACGCCCGACGTCGGCGATGCGGTCTCCGGCGACGCCCACATCGGCCTCGCGGGCGGGGCCGCCCGTGCCGTCAATCATCAGGCCGTTGCGAATCAATAGGTCGAATTTCATTGTAGTAACCGCGCTAGATTTTTGCTTTTTTCTGGGCGATCTTGATGGCGCAAAGCTCGCCGCACATCGAGCAGACGTCGGAGTCGTGGGATGGGAGGCTTTCGTGGATGCTGCGCGCCAGTTGGGGGTCTATGCTGGTTTCGATCTGGGTTTTCCAATCGAGGTTTTTGCGGGCGCGAGCCATTTTTAGATCGCGTTCGAGAGAAGCCGGCCTGTGCCGTGCGATATCCGCGGCATGCGCTGCTATGCGGGCTGTGATAACGCCCGTTCTCACGTCTTCGGCTGTGGGAAGTCGCAGGTGTTCGCTGGGCGTGACGTAGCAGATAAAATCGGCGCCGGCCCATGCGGCCAGCGCGCCCCCGATGGCCGAGGTGATATGGTCGTAGCCGGGGGCGATGTCTGTGACAAGCGGTCCCAATACGTAGAACGGCGCGCCGTGGCAGAGGCGCTTTTCGAGCCAGACGTTCGCTTCGATCTGGTCCATGGGCACGTGCCCCGGCCCCTCGATCATCACCTGCACACCGGCGGCAAAAGCGCGCGCCTGAAGGCTGCCAAGCGTTATAAGCTCGGCCAGTTGCCCGCGATCCGTCGCATCAGCCAGGCAGCCGGGCCTCAACCCGTCTCCCAGGCTCAGCGTCATGTCGAACTGACGCGCGATCTCGACAAGGCGGTCGAACCGGGCGAAAAGCGGGTTCTCCTCTCCCCGCTCATCCATCCAATGGGCGGTAAGCGCGCCGCCCCTGCTCACGATGTCCAGCTCGCGGCCCTGCTCCCGCAGCGTCCTCACGCTATCCCGCGTGACGCCGCAATGAACTGTGATAAAATCAACACCTTCCCTCCCGTGCTCCTCGATGACCCTGAACCAGTCGTCGGGCGTGGAGTCGAGGAAGCTTTTCCCCAACGCTATCGCCTCGGTAGCCACCTGGTAAATGGGCACCGTGCCGAGCGGCGCCGGGCAGTCGTCAAGTATGGCGCGGCGGATATTGGCAAGATCGCCGCCGGTGCTGAGGTCCATCACGGTATGCGCTCCGCTCTCGAGAGCCGCCCTGAGCTTGGAGGTCTCCTCGGAAATGTCAACGCGGTCCCGCGAAGTGCCGATGTTTGCGTTGACTTTAACCGAAAGGCCCTCGCCTATCCCCACTGGAGAGGTGGCCCGACCCATGTTGCGCGGAATAACTATGGCGCCACGCGCAACACCATCCATTATCATACCCACACCAACGCCCTCGAATGCCGCAACGGCCTGCGCCTCCGGTGTTATTGTGCCCTTCCGAGCCTGTTCAATCTGTCCCATGATAATTTTGAATTTCAGATTTTAGATTTTGGATTGACAATCTTGCTTAAAGGGTTTCGATTGAAGAATTTAATTTAGATTCTCTTCAATCCAAAATCCAAAATCGAAAATCGAAAATTCCCTTATTCCTCGATGCTTGTTATGCCCTTCCCGCCCTCGATCTTGTTAATTACGTCCTGGATGAGAGTTCTTTTTTCGGGAGTCAGGCCCACGAATCGCACACCCATGCCGGCGGGGAGTCCTTTAATTCCCGGCTTGTTGACCCACGTCACTTCGCCCGTCGCTTCAACCTTCTCGAGCAATTCAGGCAGGATGAATTTCAGGCCAAGTTGTTCGCCGATTTTCAGCGGCCTCGCGGTTTTTATAAAAATACCCCCTTCGCTCATGTCGCCGGAATAATCGTATAGATATGCGCCCTCGGCCTCATAATCAATTCTGATTTTAATGAGAGTCCTCGGGTCCCGGCGTTTCTCTATCTTCATCATTGCCTCCGTGAATGTGCGGCGGGCGGTCGCCAACGGCCTGCATTTCTTATTTTAAACCTCAGATTTCACCGATTTTCGCAGATTTACAATTTGGTTAAGAATCTGTGAAATCTGCGTAATCTGTGGTTCCTTTTTTTCACTCTGAATGCCGCCGTCTTTTTTGATAAGATAACACGACCTTATGCGTCATGCCACTTTGAGATAGCCGCCAGTTGCCTCGGGACAGCTTGTGGTGAAATATATATGATCAGGCAGAGAGGAGGATTTTCGATGAGCAGCCGAGTATTGGAAGGCATAAAGGTTTTGGACCTGTCCCGGCAGTTCCCCGGGCCTTATTGCACCATGATATTGGCGGATTTCGGCGCGGACGTTTTGCGCATAGAGGACAGGCGCTTCATAAGCGATCTTTCGGCCCAGGCCGTAATGCGCAATAAACGTCATATAACCCTGAACCTGAAGACCGACCGCGGCAAGCAGGTCTTTTTCAGGCTCCTTGAAAAGGCGGACGTGGTGGTCGAAGGCTTTCGACCGGGCGCGACGGAGCGGATGGGGATCGGCTATAACGACCTCGCCAAAGTGAAGCCGGACATAATTTATTGTTCGCTTTCCGGGTACGGCCAGACCGGGCCATACAAGGACATGGTGGGGCACGACCTGAATTACATCTCGACAGCGGGCATACTCGCCATCTGCGGGGAGCCGGGCAGGCGACCTGTAATACCGCCCGTCCAGATCGCGGACATTGGCGGAGGGCTGAACGCCGCGATCGGCATACTCCTGGCGCTGTTTCATCGGGAACGCACGGGGGAAGGACAATACGTGGACATCTCCCTCACCGATGCAGCCCTGGGTTTTATGACATTGGGACTCATGCATTACGGAGACACCGGAACCATACCGCTCAAGGGACGCATGCCCCTCACCGGACTGTTCCCTTTCTATAATGTATACGAGTGCGCAGATAACAAGTATTTCACCCTGGGCGCCGTCGAGCCGCGCTTCTGGCAGGCATTCTGCAAGGCCATCGGGCATGAAGAATTCCTGGGGGACCAGTTCGCCATGGGGGAGCGGGGAGAGATCGTGGACAGGCAGATTCGGAAAATCTTCAAGGCCAAAACCCGCGACCAATGGTTTGAAGAGCTTAAGAATATTGATGTTTGTATTGGGAAAGTGCTCGAAATAGACGAGGTCATCGCCGATCCGCAGGTGCGGGACCGGCAAATGGTGGTCGAGATTCCGATGCCCACGGGCAAGAAACAGCATATACAGGGAATTGTGGCAAAGCTGTCAAAAACCCCCGGAGACGTTCGGACCAGACCCGCTTCGTTCGGCGAGCACACAACGGAATTGCTCAGGGAACTGGGCATGTCCGAGGAAGACATCAAGGATTGCTTTACTAAAGGGATATGTTGAGACCACGTAGGGCCTAAGGCCTTACTGGAGTCAGGGCGCACCGCACGCCGACGCTGGGAGCGACGATCAGGCCGATAAACTGAACGATGTCCCGACAGTTTGCATGGTTGGGGCCGATATTCCATGCCCCGCCCGCAATATATTGCCAGTCCCCCGGCCCCTTCACCCATTCCCAAACATTGCCGGTCAAGTCGTAAATGCCGTAGCCGACACATTCGGGGTAACTCCCCGCAGGCGCCGGGCCGTCGGCCCAATTCAGCCCGGTCCGGCAGCGGTTCGGAACGTATTCCGGCCCATAAGGATAAAGCGTTCCGGTTTCTCCTCCGCAAGCCGCCCGGAACTCGGCCACTGTGGGTACCCTTTTGCCCCGAGAAGCGCATATTGCCTCTGCTTCCTCAAAATCAATGTCACTCACCGGTTCCACGCCCGCGTGGTTCGGGAACTCATACCTGTCCATGCAAAAACCCCCAGCCTTCACCCATGCCATATCGGGCGGGCACATATATCGCTGCGACTCTTCGCCCGTTACCATCCTACCCCCAAGGCCCAGGCATGCCATCAATATAATAATGATTTTAATTTTGGATTTTAGATTAACGATTTTATCCCGATTTATCGGGAAAAGAATCTTGGTTGAGATTTTCTTAAATCGAAAATCTAAAATCGAAAATCTAAAATCCATATTAACGGCCTTCTTTCCTTATATAAACTTCTATGTCGCCAACCTTTTCCCGCAGTTCATAGTTCTCCCGTATGTGCCTCACCTCTTCCGGATGTTCTTCCTCATAGCTGAAATCCATCATCATATACGGCTGAATCATGATGAGGCGCGGTCTTTTAGCCATTAGTTGAGTCACGATCTGCCGTCGCGTTTCAGGAGTCACCGCATCCACCACCATGCAATAGCGCGTAAGCGGCGCCCTGTCCGCGAGGAATAAAAGAAGGCCGGACAGCGGCGCAATATGAAGCGGTTCATCCCGGCCCGTATTTTTAAGGATGTAATCGGTATCCTGCTCGAGCAATATGGCCCGGCGCGCGGGCATCCATATCCCCTTGGCGCGCTCAAGCTTCAGCGGGACGTACCACATTCTTGAATAAAACGCCTCAATGGACTGTATATTCTTCTGAAACCGAAAAAACATGTAATTCTTAACGGAAGCGCTCATGTATTTGAAATTACTAAAAGGAAGGATGAAGAGGATGGAAAACGTTACGCCAAGCACGGGAAGAGCCAGCCGCCTTGTGAATAATTCGCGCATCCTTATTTCGTTGAACTCGCCCCACAGGCGGTCGAGGAGTATGAAAAGGAGAATTATCGCGGGCGCATCAACCTGAAGGAGGTGAAAAAAATCGCTCCGGCCCATGACACTGCGAAACGCCGCCATCGAATAAATCCACAGGGCCGTCATCCCCGCATGTTCCGCCGACCACTTCCGCCCCGCAAACTTCCCCAATAGCCATCCGCCGAAGGCCACCCCGACCAACGGCGGAAAGTAAAATCTGATACGCCTTATGAAATACCCGATTCCTATATAACCCGTCAATTCACTGTCAAGCCAGGGAAACTTGGGAAATGGGAACGCCCCGTAGCCCAGACTGAATCCCTCGGCATATTCGTACATGCCGGAGATCAGGGAGAGCAATCCGCCATGAGCAATGTAGATAAGCGCGAACGGCGCCGCCACTGCAAATGCGCCGACCGCCATCCCCGCCGCCTCCCGAAAAACCACCCGAAGCCCCGATTTCAGGCCCTCTCCAAATCCCCTCGACACCAGCCCCGCCAACAGCGCCGCCATACCCGCCAAGCCAAATTCTACGCTGTAAATAGCCCCCATCGCCCCAACAGCTCCCGCCGCTATCAACCAGCCCTTCCCTCTCCCGCCACATCGCCGGTTCCAGAGATATATCGCCAGCATCGGCAGACCTGCGCGCAATCCGTTGAAACGCCCCGCACCATACAGCGCCGCTATGCTGAAACCAAGATAACCTATCCAGCCATACACCATAACCCAACGCCGCTTCACCAACTCCGCCAGAAGCAGGCAACCAAACCAGTAACCCAATATCTGCGCCCATAAAAAATACATCCTCAATACCGACACCTGCGCCCCGAATACCCTCATCGCCCACCCCTCACTCAACTCGTAAAGCGGCCCATATTTTGCCGCCTTCTCCACGCCGGGCAACATCCCCCTCAACATGCATTCAGAAAAAGCCAACTGCTGGCCTTCGTGCACCACGTCAATCGTAGCAAACTTATATTGCGGGTTCAGGTGTAGCGCCATGCCTATACTACAGGGCAGGAGAATCATGGCCGTCTTGCCCGCGCTTATCCTGGGTGGATGAATAAAAAGAACCGCGCCAATGATAAGCGCTACTATGAATATGCCCCCGTAAACCCAGTAATGACCCCATGCCAGTTGGTACAAGGGAAGCAGCGTCACTGGCATCAAGCCCCATGCAGCGCGGTCCCCCAGCGAAATCCGCCAGAGACGGAAAATCGGTTCCGAGGGTACCCCACCTTCACTGAAGGTGGGGTACCCTCGGCAGTGCAACAACAGCCTGAAAAGCGCATAATACAGCGTCGCCAGCCCGCCGCTCCAAAATATCGCTCTCCCCACCACCTGAGATAGTGAAAAATCAAACATGGTCAGGAATTCGTTTGAAACAAATCCCGCGAAAAGAACCAATAAGGCCGGCGCCACCCATTGCCCCAGGGATTCCTCTTCTTTAGCCTCGTCAGCCGTGATTGCCGATTCGGGCGAGCGCAACTTGTAATCATCTCCCGCCTTGCCAAAGATCAGCCCCAGGACAACCGGCGCCAATCCAAGCGCCGCCATATGCAATATCGCAAGGATCATTCCCTGCTTGGCCCCGACGGCCAGAAGCGGGGACTGGAGAATGAAAATTAGTAACGACAGCCACCAACCCCGTTCATCCCGCAATGGTTTCCACCCCAGCCTGAAACTCACTCTCACAATGTATCCATACAACAGCCCCATCACCAGAGGCAGCCCAACACCCGCCACATACCAGAACACCTCCTGCTGCTTCGGATACCCCAGGACATCCACAATCGTGACCGACCCTGCGAACGGCGGCTTATATGTAAAATGGATCACACCGGAACGGGCAAGATATGACACAATGCCCGCTCCAATGCCGCAGCCGTAAAAAACGGCAAGCACAACAGCCCGGCTAATTATCGGATAGCTCTTCTCTTCGCATGATTCCATAATCAGTAATAAATTCCAATTATGAACGATGAATGAAGAAAAAGAAACCGGAGAAAGGCGTTAGTCATTAGGCATTAGCAGGATGTTGAAAAATGGACGATTTTATTCAGGGTGACGGACAGGAATGTCCGTCCCCCTAATAAAATCAACAAGTTATTAGGAGGGCAGACATTCCTGTCCGTTCTCCAAAATAACAAACCTCATTTTTCACCAACCAGCTGGCGCTTTAGAGTTTTCAGCCTAAAGCCTAAGGCCCAACGCCTAAAGCCTTTTGTTGAATTATTCCCGCTTCGGTGATAAACTAATCATGAGGGCGGCCCTATGGCCGCTCTGACATTCCGGGCGGCATGCCCGGTTTTTAGCAAAGGAAACTCAACTTGAAGGGACTCATCCAGATTGAAGATGAGCGTTGCAAGGAATGCGGCTTGTGCATTATAACGTGCAAGCTTGTTCTGATCAGCAAGAGCGGGGCCTATAACGCAAAAGGCTATTACCCTGCGCGGTTCTCGGACCCGGAATCGAAGTGCAACGGCTGCATGTTGTGCGCGATAGTTTGCCCCGAGGTGGCCATCGAGGTGTACCGTGAATAAGAGGCTCATGCGCGGCAATCACGTGGTGGCCGAGGCGGCGATACGCGCCGGATGCAAATGCTATTTTGGGTATCCAATAACCCCACAGAACGAGATCGGCGAATACATGGCCGAGAACCTGCCGAAGCACAAGGGCCGGACTTTCATACAGGCCGAGAGCGAGCTTGCGGCGATAAACATGGCGCTCGGCGCTGCCATCACCGGCGCGCGGGTTATGACAAGCTCATCCAGCCCCGGCATCAGCCTTAAGCAGGAGGGCATAAGCTTCATGGCGGGCCAGGAGATGCCCGCCGTAATCGTCAACATGACACGGGGCGGGCCGGGACTCGGCAACATCGCCCCCAGCCAGTCGGACTATTTCCAGGCCACGCGCGGCGGCGGGCATGGCGATTACCGCACAATCGTCCTCGGCCCCAATTCGCTTCAGGAACTCGCAGACCTGACCTTCATCGCCTTCGACCTCGCTGACAAATACCGCAACCCGGTGGTAATCCTGGGCGACGGCCTGCTCGGCCAGATGATGGAGCCGGTGGTGTTCCAGGACCCCATCATTGAATCCCTGCCCGAGAAGGAATGGGCGCTGACGGGGGCGGAGGGCCGCCCCTCGCGCCTCTCACGCAGCCTGATACTCGACACCAAGGAAATGGAAGAACACAACTGGAAATTGTACCGCAAGTACGAGGTCATTTCCAAGAACGAGGTCCGCTACGAGGCGGTTGAGTTGGAAGACGCCAAAATGATAATGGTCGCTTATGGCGTTGCGGCCCGCATCGCAAGGGGCGCCATCAAGCGCGCCAGGCGCGAGGGCATCCCCATCGGACTCATCAGGCCAATCACCCTGTGGCCCTTCCCGATGGACTTCGTAAGGGCGGCAGCGACAAACGTATCACAATTCCTCGTGTTCGAAATGAACACCGGCCAGATGGTCGAGGACGTTAAGCTGGCGCTCGAAGGACGCGGCAACATTCATTTCTATGGCAGGCCGGGAGGAGCGATCCCGACGCCGGTGGAGCTGGGATGGTTTATCTCGCGCCATTATTATCAGTCCCAGAAGCAGGGTGCGATGAGATGAAAAAGGTTTTTGAATTCCCCCGGCTATTGAAAAAAAATTATTTCCATTATTGCCCCGGCTGCGGCCACTCGATCATGCACCGCATCGTGGCCGAGCTTATCGAGGAGATGGGGATTCGCGGCAAGACGCTTGCGGTGGCGCCCGCGGGGTGCGCGGTGCTGGCTTACAACTATTGGGACTTTGACACCGTTGAGGCCGCTCACGGGCGCGGCGCGGCGATGGCCACCGGCATCAAGCGGTGCCTCAAAGATCGCCTCGTCATCTCCTACCAGGGCGACGGCGACCTCGCCGCCATCGGCACATCGGAAACCATCCACGCGGCCAACCGCGGAGAACGCATCACCATTATATTCATCAACAACGCCAACTACGGCATGACTGGCGGCCAAATGGCGCCCACTACCCTCCTCGATATGCGCACAACCACCTCCCCCTTGGGACGCGACCCCCGCAACGACGGATACCCACTGCACATCTCAGAAATGCTCGCCATGCTCCCCGCCGTTTCTTACATCGAAAGGGTGGCCCTAAGCTCCCCGAAGGGAATAATGAAGGCCAAAAAAGCGGTTCGAAAAGCCTTCCGGTCCCAAATGAACGACGAAGGCTTCTCGCTCATAGAAATCCTGTCGCCGTGCCCGACCAACTGGAAAAAAACACCCGAACAATCCTGGAAATGGATTGACGAGGTGATGGCAAAGGAATATGCGCCGGGGGTAATAGTTGACCGTCGCAAGGAGATGGAAGGCGCAGAGCCGGTTGAAAAGGAGAAGGAAGATGCTGATTAAAACCTTCTTCGCGGGATTTGGGGGTCAAGGCGTGCTGCTTATGGGTTATGCGCTGGCCTATTCGGGGATGGTCGAGGACAAGAACGTGACTTTTCTTCCGGCCTACGGGGCTGAGATGCGGGGGGGCACGGCCCATTGCACCGTGGCAATAAGCGATGAAGAGATAGCGTCGCCGGTCGCAAGCGCCCCGGAATTCGTGGTAATTATGAACAGCCCATCCCTTCTGAAATTCCAAAGCTCAATCCGGTCCGGCGGCAGTCTCTTTCTGAACACCACCCTCGTGAGCGACAGGCCCATCAGGGGCGACATTGACGTCCTCGATGTGCCCGCCACATCGCTCGCCGAGGAAATCGGCGATTTGCGCACCGCGAACATGGTCATGCTCGGCGCTTTCATCAAGCAGACCGGGCTGGTCGAGCTTAAATCCCTGCTCGATAATTTGGGGGAGGTGTTCGGGGCGCGACGCCAGAAACTCATTGACATCAATTTGCTGGCGATACAAAAGGGATTCGAGGCGCTTGGGGGCGGGGAACAGGGGCGCGCTTTTTAAAAAATCAACCGCAGATTATGCAGATGACGCGGATAGGATTTAAACACGAAGACAAGAAAAACACAAAGGGAAAATAACTTTGTGAACTTTGTGTCTTTGTGTTGAAACTCTTAAATCTGTGAAATCCGCGTAATCTGCGGCTAACTTTGGAATTCGGAATTCGGAGGAATGAATGATAAAGCAGATCACAATAAGCCTGCCCAACAAGCCGGGAAAAATGAGCGAGATATCGGACCTGATGGGCTCGGAAGGCCTCAACATACGCGCAATCCAGCTGAACGAACAGGGGGATAAAGGAATTCTCCGATATATCGTGGAAGACCCCGAAAAAGCGGCTAACCTGTTGCGCAGCAGGGGGCACGACTTCAAAATGGACAATGTGCTGGCCGCCGTGGTGCCCGATCATCCCGGCGGGCTTGGCGCGGTACTGAAGCCCCTGCGCGACAATCAGATCAACATCAGATACCTCTACCCCGCCATCGGCCGCCACGGCCTTAACGCCATTCTCATCCTCGGCGTTGATAAAAGCAAAGAAGCCGTCCGCGTCCTCAAACAAAATTACATACAACTCTTAGGTGAGGAAGTATACAAGCTGTAATGATGAGTAATGAATGATGGACGAGAAATGAGGAAGGACATTATTTACTCATTACTCATCACTCATCACTTAGCCTTCTAACCCCATGGCGCGTCCTAAAATATTGAGACTTACCTCCCGAGACGACAGGGTGCTGTTCGTTTTGGGGACGGCTAGCCAGATTCCCACCAAGTGGCGGAATTCGTGCTCGATGCTGTTTCGCTGGCGCGACCACGGCTTCCTGCTCGACGCCGGCGAGGGCGCTCAGCGCCAGTTGTACCGCCTCGGCCTCGGCGCCGGAGACGTTAACATCGTCCTCATCTCCCACTTCCACGGCGACCACGTACTCGGCCTCCCCGGCCTGATTCAGAGCCTTTCCCTTCAGACCGAGGGGCGCTCGATACGCATAGTCTATCCATACGCGCAAGAGAAATACTTACACCATCTGCTTCGCGGCTCGGTTTTCCAGCAGGGCGTCTCCATTGAAGAGGCCCCCGTCAAATTGGAGGGCGCTCAATTCCGGGTAAATGACCTCCTGATCAGCGCCTACAGGTTTGCGCACAAGCTGCCATCCTGGGGATACACCATCCACGAAGATGAGAAGGTCAAATTCGATCCCGAAAAGATCGCGGCGGCGGGACTAACAAACAACCCGCTGCTTAAGCGAATCACTCCCGAAAGCGGGGTCGAGTTCAACGGAAAAACGATCACTTACGAGACGGTCGGCGAGAGGAAGCCGGGTTTCAAGGTCGGGTATATACCGGACACCGGCCTATGCCCGGGGATAAACAAGATTGCCCGGAACTGCGACCTCCTGATTTGTGAGGCAACTTACCTCGATGAAGACCGGGACAAGGCCGAAGAAAATACCCACCTCACGGCCCCGCAGGCCGCCGAAATCGCCTCCCTCAACAACGTCAAAAACCTCGTCATCACCCACTTCTCGCAGAGATACCAGGACCGCGAGTCCCAATTCCTCGAAGAAGCTAAATCCGTCTTCCCCAACACCATCATGGCCGAAGACCTTTTAACCGTCTATTTTTAGCCGATAGCAGGGGCGCTCCCCACTTGTCGCCAAGCGCGCCACGGCTGGACTGTCCAGCCGTGGCACAATCTTGTAGCGCGTAAAAGGAGCGCCCTTTAAGGCCGATTCAGCCCGTGTAAAATATATTTACCCAGACGGGTTTCCCCGTAGGGGTCAACTTTTCAAAGATCCAGGGAAATCGTATCCCTCTATTAATTCGGGAAAAACGGGACATTCGGGGCGATGAGCCGCATGGCGCAAGGGCGAGAGGGACTTATGTAATTAGAGTCACAAAATAACGCGGAGCGATCCCCTTTTTTCGGTCATAGCTCCCGCGCGCTTGCCCGGTTAGGCCCGTAAAAATGCGCCAGGCTGTAGGCTTTTGTAGGGGCGACCGGCCGGTCGCCCCTACAATCTAATCTTCAGAAAATCGTATTTATTTCTCAAATCACCTTGACATTAAGCTAGTTTTGTAGTATAAATAGTGAATAATATTGTAGTTATAGTATAATTGGGCTTTGTGTAACCACCGAAAGGGGGGACATATCATGCCTATAAAGAATGCATTGATCGGCCTTGCCGGAGCGGTGGCGGGTGTGATTCTCCTTGCATCCGTCGCGTCGGGCGCTGCTATATATCCCACCAGGGCGCCAACGCCAACTTCTTATTATTACGGCGACCTTGATGGCGACAGCGCCATAACCACGATGGACACAAACGTCCTTTTAAATTTACTCAATGGAAAGGCCTATACTATCGGCGCCTTACAGCCGGATAATCCCAACCAGGATTGGAACACCTGCGACATTGACAGCGACATGGCCTGCACCACGATGGATAAGAACATTTATCTCAATTACCTTACCGGCAAGGAATTTGATATTGACGACAAGCCTTGGGTCATAAGCTCCCCAAACCTGCAAGCTACTATTTATACCGTCGGCATATTTATCCCCTTCAACGCCAATATTTCCAGCAAGAACGGCACGGTTGGCCGCGCTGGCGTCGCTGTTACCGCAACCATCCATCCCATAGGGGACGGTTTCGGCAGCACCACCACAGGCCATATCTCGGGCCGCTTATGCGACCCGAACACCGACGGCGCTCCGAATCAGCCGACAGTTCTCGGTGTAGACGACCAATGCGCCCTGGCGGTGACAATTACCGACTGGCATAACTTCCCCGCACTGGGTCTCACAGAAAGCGGCCAATATGGCATGGCGGTCGAGGGCGACGCTCCGGGTACTATCGCCATCGAGCTGGCCATTCAGGATAACGGGCTGGGCGTGCCGGCCATAACAACCACCATATACACGTACATCTGGCATAATCATGCGCCAACATGGCAGACGGCGCCCTCCAACATCATGATAGCAACTGGGTCGCTATACTCCTATAACAACGGTGTAGCGACGGACGTTGACACAAGCCAGACGCTTACTTGCTCGAGCAACGGCACTACATGCGGATTTAGCATATACGTAGGCAATTTCGGCCCTCCGCCGAGAACCTGCAACATCAACTTTACCGCGCCAGCGACAGAGCAGACCTGCTACTTGAGGATGGTAGTGACGGATAATGGCTCCCCGGCTGCTTCGGTAGGCGCGACGATTTCAATCACAATTTTGAGCCACGCTCCGAAATGGTCCACAGGGCCATCTAACATCACGATCACAGCTGGGTCTACCTATAACCAGATCAATGGTGTAGCGACGGATGTTGACAGCGGCCAGTTGATTACCTGCTCGAACAATCCCGATATATCGGGATCGTGCGGATTTGCCATTACTGTGACCGGTTCCGGCGCACCGCCGCGCAACTGCAACCTAAGCTTCACGGCGCCAGTGCCTGCCCAGACGTGCAATTTGAGAATTGCGGTAACGGATAATGGCTCACCGCCTATGTCAGTTGGCGCAACGATTTCGATCACCATAAAAAGTAATCCACCTTCATGGCAAACAGCGCCATCTAACATCACAATAACCGGCGGGTCTGTATACAATCAGATAAACGGTATAGCGACAGACATTGACACCAGCCAGACACTTACCTGCTCGCACAATCCCGATATATCGGGATTGTGCGGCTTTGCTATTACGGTTAGTGGTTCCGGCCTGCCTGCGAATTGCAATGTCATCTTCACGGCCCCTGTACTGCCCCAGACCTGCAACCTGCGTATAACGGCAACGGACAATGGCTCTCCTGCTTTTTCGGTTGGCCAGACGATTTCCATTACCATAGTGGGGAATCATACGCCTGCATGGCAGACAGCGCCTTCAAACATCGCTATACCGGTTGGGTCTGCTTACAACCAGACAAACGGCGTAGCGACGGACATTGACGCGGGTCAGACGCTGACTTGCTCTTTAGTAAGCACGACCTGCTCCTTTGCGGTAACGGTCAGCGGGAGCGGCCCGAACACGGAAGTTGATTGTAATATTAGTTTTACTGCGGGAGATTCTCCGGAATATTGCGGCGTGACTATCCAGGTTTCGGATGACTCTTGGGGCAACGTAACTGCCAATATCAATATTTCAATATACCCTCCCGTATCTGCTATTTCAGCGGGATATTATCACGCCTGCGCCCTGACAACAGCGGGCGGGGTTAAATGCTGGGGAAATAATTCTAACGGCCAGATCGGGGACAACTCCACAACCAACCGTTGGACACCTGTTGATGTCGTTGGGTTATCGAGCGGAGTGGCGGCGATTTCCGCGGGAGGAGGGGATGGGGGAGGAGGGTGTGGGATCGGGGAGCAAACCTGCGCCCTCACAACGGCGGGCGGGGTTAAATGCTGGGGAAGCAATAATTCCGGCCAGCTCGGAGATAACACGACATCCAACCGCTATACCCCTGTTGATGTCGTTGGGTTAACGAGCGGAGTGGCGGCGATTTCCGCAGGCGGTAATCACACCTGCGCCCTCACAACGGCGGGCGGGGTTAAATGCTGGGGAAGAAATTGGTACGGCCAGCTTGGGGACAACACGCAAACCGATCGTTGGACCCCTGTTTATGTCTATGGCTTATCGAGCGGAGTGGCGGCGATTTCCGCGGGAAATAGGCACACCTGCGCCCTGACAACGGAGGGTGGGGCTAAATGCTGGGGATGGAATGGTTTTGGCCAGATTGGGGACAACACGAAAACCAGTCGTTATACCCCTGTTAATGTCTATGGCTTATCGAGCGGAGTGGCAGCGATTGACTCAGGAGAATTTTACACCTGCGCCCTCACAACGGAGGGTGGGGTTAAATGCTGGGGATATAATGCTTACGGCCAGTTAGGGGACAACACAATAACTAATCGTTTAACCCCCGTGAATGTTGTCGGGTTATCGAGCGGGGTGGCGGCGATTTCCGAAGGAGGTTATCACACTTGTGCCCTGACAACGGCGGGCGGGGTTAAATGCTGGGGAAGTAATGATTACGGCGAGATCGGAGACAACATGACAGACACCCGTTATATCCCTGATGATGTGGTTGGCTTAACGAGCGGAATGGCTGCTATTTCAGCGGGAGGTTATCACACCTGCGCCCTGACAACAGCGGGCGGGGTTAAATGCTGGGGATATAACTATGATGGTGAGATTGGAGATAACACGATAACCGACCGTTGGACCCCTGTTGATGTCATTTGGCCGTAAATAGGCTGTAGATGGTTGTAGGGGCGACCGGCCGGTCGCCCCTACAAGCCTAAGGCCTACAGCCTACAGCCTTTTTCGGTCTCTTTTGTGTTATTTCGAGGGCTTTTTCTATGGCCGAGAGCGCTGCATCGCGGTCATTTTCGATCCAGTAGGATATGTTTTGGGGATTGCTTTGCCAGAATTGCCTATGAGTGGTTTTATAGACGGGCTTGTTGTTTTTTGATGTTGAGAGTTCAATACAAACGGCAAGAGCGCCGTATTCATAATACAGCATGTCTTCCATTTCACCGGTATACTGATCCAGCCATCTAAATTGAATTCGACGGTAGAGTACGTGAGGCTGCTTCGAGCGGTATGCGCGGGCCATTTCTTTGTAGGCGATAACGCACTCATGATCGGGGCATTTCGGGGGGATAAATTGTCCGCCCCATGAATGAAAATCAATCGCGGCGAAGAAGTTGTGTTGTTTGGTGAAGTCCCGTATCGCCTGGGTTTCCGGCTCACTATAAACGGACGGGCCATGATAGTATTGGTTGCCGCTTTTGTTGGAGCCTCCCCATCCTATCGGCAGCCAGACGGGGCCGTACTTGGGAAAGTTGCGGTTCAGGTCAACGCCATGCGCGTTTTTCCGCATAACAGGCGACTCGCCGTTGCCTTGCAATTCCCATGTTTTAGCGTATCCATCCGGGTTAATGCAGGGGATGATCCAGAAATCAATCTTGTCCAGAAGCGATGTAATCCATGGGTCGCCGCCATCGCCCTCGACAAGTCGCCGCGCCACGCTCATGGCAAGCCGGTTGCCGAGGTATTCGTTCCCGTGGATGTTTCCGGCCACCAGCGCTTCCGGGCGCCTCTTGCCGTCCGACCTGCCAACATGCAGCGCCAGCAACGGACGCCCCTGAACACTTGTCCCATAACGCGCGACTTTGACAAGACCGGCGCTTTTCGCCTCGAGCGCGAAAATCTCATCGTACATCGCCTGTGGCGATGGATAATCCCCAAGCCGCGAGGATTCGGCGAGCATTACCCCGGGAAAACTCAGAAAAAGAAAAAGAATCGCCGATGCAGTCAAATGTCTGGATGACACAATAATTTCCCTCATAAATGTTCGCGGCATTGTTACAGTCACCAGACAAGGGGCTTAAGCCCCTTGTCTGCGTTGGCGGTATAGCGAACTATGCCATTTCGGACGATTATGGCGCCAGAAGTGGGCCGGGCGATTACGGGTGTTTGGCGAGTACTTCCGCGACGGTTTTGCCGAGTGTGGCGGGATTTTCGATGACGGTGGCGCCTGAGGCGCGGAGAGCTCCCATTTTCTCGGTGGCGGTGCCCTGCCCGCTACTGATGATCGCGCCCGCATGCCCCATTCTCTTACCGGGAGGCGCGTTTTTGCCGGCCACAAAAGTTACCACCGGCTTCTTCATCTTCTCACGGATGAATAACGCCGCGTCCTCCTCGGCGTTTCCCCCGATTTCGCCGATCATCAGCACGACGCGCGTCTGATTGTCGTTCTCGAACAATTCCAGTATGTCAACAAACGTCGAGCCGAGTATGGGGTCGCCTCCAATGCCGACGCACGTGCTCTGGCCGATGCCAAGCCGGGTCAATTGATCAACCGCTTCGTAGGTGAGCGTGCCGGAGCGGCTTACGAGGCCGACCGGGCCGGGCTTGTGAATAAACCCCGGCATAATGCCGATTTTGCAGCGCGCGGCGGGGGTGATAACGCCAGGGCAGTTCGGCCCGATAAGCCGCGTGTGCTTATCGTTGAGGTACCTCGTCACATTGACCATATCGCGCTGCGGTATCCCCTCCGTTATGCACACCACGAGCGGGATTTTCGAGTCGGCGGCTTCCATTATGGCGTCTGCCGCGCCGCCGCTCGGCACAAAAATGATGCTTGCGTTGGCCCCCGTTTCCCGCACTGCGCGAGAGACGGTGTTGAAAACCGGAATGCCGGCTATCTCAACCCCGCCCTTGCCGGGGGTCATCCCCGCGACGACCCGCGTGCCGTATTGCAGGCACTGCTCGGCGTGGAACTTGCCATTTTTACCAGTGATACCCTGCACAAGGAGGCGGGTGGATTCGTTGCATAGAATACTCATTGCGATACCCCCTTCGCGGACCCGGCAAGCTCGACGGCCCGCTTTGCGGCTTCCTCCATTGTGTCGCAGGCCTGGATGTTCAATCCGCTCTCGCCGATAATCTTTCGGCCCTCCTCCTGCTGAGTGCCTTTTAAGCAGACGACGAGAGGCAATTTCAGGTCGAGGTTTTTTGTGGCCTGTATGACTCCCTCGGCGACCGTGGGGCAGCGGGTGATTCCGCCGAAGATGTTCACGAGGATTACCTTGACCCCTTCGTCCGCCAGCAGGGTCTGGAAGGCCCTGGTGACGCGCTCCAGCTCGGCGCCCCCGCCAATATCCAGGAAGTTCGCCGGTTTGCCGCCCGAGTAACTCACGAGGTCGTTTATGGCCATCGCCAGGCCCGCGCCGTTAACCAGGCACCCGATGTTGCCGTCGAGCCGCACATAAGAGAACCCGTATTCCTGGGCATCCAGCTCGAGACGATCCATTTCGAGGGGGTCTTCCAGCTCTTTGAGTTCCGGGTGGCGATACAGCGCGTTTTCATCGAAATTGACCTTTGCATCGAGGGCGTACACGTCACCGCCCGGAGTTACGATCAGGGGGTCAATTTCCGCCACGGAGCAATCATGGGTGCGGAAAAAGGTGAATAGCTTGAGGGCGATGTCCGCCGCTTGAGAGGCCGTCCCTTTTTCGAGGCCCAGCGCGGCGGCCACTTTGCGGCATTGGAAAGGCTGGAGGTCCACCGCCGGATCAACGCGCTCCTGAATGATTTTCTCCGGGTTCTGCGCCGCCACAACCTCGATCTCCGTTCCCCCCGACTGGCTGGCCATCAGCACAAAGCATTTGAGGCTGCGGTTCGCCGTAACGCCCAGATACAGCTCCCTTTCAACCTCAACCCTTTTTTCGATGTAAACCATGCGCACAAGCCGGCCCCGCGGCCCGGTCTGCAAATTCACCAGCTTCATGCCCAGGATCGAGCCGGCAGCGTCTTTCAGCTCCTGCCGGTTATTGACCAGTTTTACCCCTCCCCCTTTGAACCTGCCGCCTGCGTGAACCTGGGCCTTGACGACGAACTTGTCCCCGCCCAATTCATCGGCAGCCTTCAGCGCCTCATCGAGGGATTTTGCAACCCGCCCATCCGGCACGCGTATGCCCGCCTTCCGGAAAAGTCCTTTAGCCTGATATTCGTGAATCTTCATCTTAAGAAAGCCCCTTTAATGTCAATAGGCAGGGGTGGAATAATCGTGACAGCTCCCCACACCAGCAGGATAAAAGCGGCGGCTATAAGCGCCCCCGCAAGCGTAAACCGCAAGCCCTGCGAATGAATATAGTCGCGCCCCACCATCCACAAACCGTGAAACCCATGGAAAATGGCCAGCGTCAGGAAGCTCATGTCAAGCAGCTTGAACCATGAGCTGCCAAGCCGCGCAATAACCCTCTCGTAATTGTAGGCGTCGCCGGCGCTGTACGTGGTAAAATGCTCGACACCGAAATGGATCACCAGAATAATCACCAAGAGAATGCCGGTGAGCCGCTGGAGAAACCAAAGCCAGTGCCCGGAATCCTCCTTCGATAGAGCTATCATTGCAAATACCCCTGCTTCCGTTATTTTTCGGTACTCAGTATCCAGCGGGCTTGAACAATTGTCAAGCGCCGCCCGCGCATATTCCGAGGCCCTTTCTTATTTCCCCTTCCTCTTATAAGTCCCGTGCGATTCTATGCGCTTGCGGACGTCTTCCATGCCATTGGGAAGATCGTGTCGGGTCACCGCCATTGAAAGGGCGCTCGGAATAAATTCCTTTGCAACCAACCGGGTGCCATAACGAATGAGAGTGGTATTGTCGTCTATATAGAAAAGATGCCAATACCCTTCCACAACCTTGACGTCGTTCTTGAACGTCGGATCAAGCGACCACCACATCTGAAATTTCTGCTCGTTCCATTGATGTTTGACCCTGTATTTGAATTCAAACTTCGCGTATCTCGAGGTGAACTCGACTATATCGTAAGTCTTGGTGCGCTCGATCAGCCGGTTCTCATCGCTTGACGCAACATATTCGTATTGCTTCTCGGTCTGTCTTATGATGCGATATGCCTCCTGTATCGGAACCTTGACAATCATCGCCGCGCGGATAAGCGTTTGAGAGCCTTCTCCGGCGTTGGATTGTGCGTCCGCTATGACGATCTCGCCCTTCTTCACGCGCTCGATAGCCGCGGGGGTCAATCCTTCCCACGCTTCACTGTCATTGACCGTAGGCGCGCCGGTCGGCGCCGCCGCATTTACCAACGCCGATAGCATAATCAGACATATACCGGCGACAGCGAAAAATCTAACCGTCCTCATCATTAAATCCTCCACGATAAAGGCTTTAGGCGTTAGGCTTTAGTCCGAATTTAGCCCAATTCCCCGCCTAAGGTTTTTACAAATATATTTAAACCTGCAAAAAAGTCAATTAACGCCACCTGAAATTGCAATTTGGGCCAACTGCCATTAGACTAAATCCATTGGAACCTTTTCTTAATTTATCGCTCCAAACGAACCGGATAAAATTTTTTCGTAGGGGCGCGCCCGTGTGCGCGCCCGTTTCTCCAGCCCCTTCAGTTTTCGGGCGGACACGTCGGTCCGCCCCTACGATAAATATTTCATCGGACAGAATTTTGAAACGACTGCCGTTATTGGTCTTTTTTGCCTGCCTTGTCGGATGCGCCCCCAAATCGGAGATGGCGCTTTATGCCCACACTACTCAACAGAGCAGGCTCGAAGCGACGATGGTGAGCGGCGAGGGGGAAGCGGCATTCACTGTTGATGCTATTGCGGACGGGGAAAGCAAGCCAACGGAGCTATTTTCAGGTTCATCAGGTTCACGCCGGGAGATACATATCCCGCTGGCGGCTCTCACCAATGGATTTTATAAAATCAGGCTTATTGCGAGGGGGCGTGGGGCAAGGTGGGAAAATGTTTCTATGTCTAATCATATGCATGGGTACCCCACCTTCAGTGAAGGTGGGGTACCCATTGTAAAACCGCCGCAAAGCGAAATCCCGCCTGTGGGGGCCGATTCCGGGCGCGGTTGTTTTTCGGGGGGCCACGGTCGCTGCAACGTCATTATCTTTCTTGTGGACGCCCTGCGGGCCGACAGATTGGGATGCTACGGCTATGACAAGCCGACCAGTCCTCACATAGACGAGTTTGCGCGCGCATCCGAACTGTTTCGGAGAGCTTATGCGCCCGCATCATGGACCCGCGCGAGCGTTGCGAGCCTTTTTACTGGATTAGGTTCGCCGCGTTCGGGCGGAGTCGGCAGAAACGATTTCTTAAGACACGATATCCCGACACTAGCCGAGGCTTTGAGCAAAGCGGGCTATTACACCATCGGTTTCGTATCGAATGGGAACATCGCTTCCGAACTCGGTTTTGGGAGGGGCTTCAACCGGTACATTTACCTGCCTGAAAAGCTGGATCGCATTGATATATATCCGTCGTCACAGGAGATACTGGAGGCCGCCATGCCTCAACTCGAAGCGGCCCCTGAGCCGTTTTTCGCGTACATTCACGTGATAGACCCTCATGCGCCTTATGCCCCGGCCCCGGAATTCGCCACAAAGTTTATCCCCAATGGCGCCAAGCCCACCGCGGGCACAATGGACGCGCTCAAGAGATTTATATGGCGCAATCCTCCCGCTTATGACAGCGAGGTGGCCTTCATCAGCGGACTTTATGACGGTGAAGTTGCAACTACAGACAAGTGGTTCGGCGGGTTTCTCGAATGGCTCGACCGGCGCTCACTCGCCGATCATACCGTGGTTATTTTCACCGCAGACCACGGCGAGGAATTTTACGACCACCACGGCCTTGGTCATGGCGGAACGCTCTACAATGAGCTGTTGCGCATCCCGCTGATTATCCGCTATCCCGGCGTTACGCCCAGAGGAAACGATTCCCTGGCAAGCCTCTCGGATATCATGCCAACCATCCTCGCCCTCACCGGCGCCTCACCCGACATTAGCCTCCAGGGAATTGACCTCAGACTGCTTGACAATGGGGGAAACCTTTCCCGCCCGATATATTCTTATGAGCGCCTGGACAAGGTGGAAAAAGAATCCATCATCGTCTGGCCATACAAGCTTATACATAATATCAATAAAACGAACCAGTGGGGAGAAACCGTGCTGGAATACGAGCTTTACAATATCGAAACCGACCCGGGAGAACGAACATCCCTGCTTAACCAAAAACCAATCACCCGCCGCGCGTTACTCGATATGCTAAAAGAGGCGCGCCATAAAAATGCTCCCGAAATCAAACCTCCGCCACCCGCGGCTATCCCGCCCGACTTGAAAAAACGCCTCCAGGCAATCGGCTATTGAGGCAATTTCAAATTTTGGATTTTGGATTAGGGATTTTTATCAGACAAGGGGTTTAAACCCCTTGTCTAAAGACATAAGATAAAATACCGTGTCGGCAATACGGACATTAGGCATTTGGCATTAGGAATTTGGATAAGAACTGCCAATCCTACAGCCAAAAGCCTTTTCTATTACCCATCCATATTTACGGCCAAACGACATCAACGGGTGTATTTCGCTGGGTAGTTGTATTATCCCCGATCTGGCCGTTTCCGTTATATCCCCAGCATTTAACCTCTCCCGCCGTTGTCAGCGCGCAGGTGTGAGCATCTCCCGCTGAAATCGCCACCACCCCGCTCGATAAGCCAACCACATCCACGGGGGTATGCCGACTAATGGTGGTACCATCTCCAAGCTGGCCAGCACTGTTATCTCCCCAGCATTTAACACCCCCAGCCGTTGTGAGGGCGCAGGTGAAACCATAATTATAATCTAGATTAAAACCATTTTCTGTTCCCGCTGAAATCTCTATTACCCCACTCGATAGACCAACAACATCCACGGCGATAGCGCGGGAGGTTGTAGTGCCATCCCCGAGTTGGCCGAGTGTATTAGCTCCCCAGCATTTGACCCCGCCCGCCGTTGTCAGCGCGCAAGTGTGCGATCCTCCCGCGGAAATAGCCGCCACTCCACTCGTTAACCCGACAACATTCACAGGAGTTGAGCTGTACTGTTCTGCTGAGTTGTCCCCTAGCTGGCCAAAAATATTATCTCCCCAGCATTTAGCCCCGCCCCCCGTTGTGAGAGCACAGGTATGCACGCAACCCGTATCAATTGCCGCCACTCCGCTCGTTAACCCAACAACATCAACGGGGGTGGCCCGATTGGATATTGTGTTGTCCCCGAGCTGCCCCATATTATTATTTCCCCAACATTTAACCCAAGA
>Ga0209777_10000472_pt1 | contig 66858 bp, 57 predicted proteins | sample FrelakmetHBP12HB_FD_187147 | JGI IMG/M metagenome (GOLD analysis project Ga0209777, IMG submission 187147) | Freshwater lake sediment microbial communities from the University of Notre Dame, USA, for methane emissions studies -HBP12 HB (SPAdes)... | ecosystem: Environmental > Aquatic >...
GATGACTCCGGCAATACCGGCAAGATCGCAAAAACCGCTAACCACCAAACAAGGAAATCGCTTGATTTCTACTTGACAAATCGCGCGCTTTCAGAGATGACACACGCGGAGGTTTTTCAACAGTCCCCTTGGTCCGAGGTTCTCTGAACTACTTGGTTACAATGGTTTCACCGATGCTTGGATAAATTAACGTGAACCGGCAACCAATCCTCTCTATAATGTGTCTTAATACTGGAAGGTGATGAACAGAGACCGGTTCTGGATAGAGCTTGAGAAGGTGCATGCCGAGGCGGAGCGATTTTGCCGTCGTCTGTCGGCGACCCGCGAAGATGGTGATGACCTGTATCAGGAAGCCGTCCTGCGGGCGCACTCAGGTTGCGACGGACTCAATGACCCGTCGGCGTTTCGTCCCTGGTTCTATCGACTCATCATCAACCACTTCAAGAACCGACGTCGGGGCGCATGGTGGCGCCACCTTGTACCGCTGACGTCGGAACTTGAGGAGCAGATGCCCGGATGGGATCCCTCCGGTCAACTTTGGGCGAACCGTCAGCTGGCCAGAGCATTTGCCGCAGTCAGTCCCGAAGAAAGAGCGCTGATCACGCTCCGAGAGATCGAGGGTTGGGCGGTCGCCGAATTGGCGGAGTTGTACAAGAGGCCGGAAGGCACAATTAAAGCCCGGTTGTCGAGGGCGCGCGCTAAGATGCGAAAAGCACTGGTACCGCCTGAAAATCGGGAGCAGATGATGAACAAAACAGATTTGAAACCTCAAGAGGTCGCGGTATGCGTTGTGACGAAGCCAGAAAAAGAATGACTGAAGGCGAGTTGGAAGTCCCGGCAGTCGCCGAGCATGTCCACACTTGTGCTGCGTGTGCTAAGCTGGCGTTGGCGGATCGGCAACTAAGCCGATTGCTGCGGGAGGTTGTCGACGCCAAGACGGCTCCCACTACGCCGATTAGCATTGTCAGACAGCGCATCGAAACCGTTGCGGCCGGAGGTCAACGAAAGGACAGCAGAATTATGTCAACCCTCTTCACTCAGTTTCATATTCATCCACGCATCGGCTGGGGTTTGGCAATGGCGGTGGTACTCTTCTTGTTTGTGTCGTTGGTGCCATTTTCATACCAGCGGATCGCCGGTTACGAGAGCACGATTGCGTTCAATTCGCAGGTCAAGATCGCGCCCGATCATCTCAAGAGTGCGCTGGCGACAATCGGGCAGACCGACGTCAAGGTCGGTCTGGAGTTGATCAACGACCAGTCAGTATTCCATCTAAAGGGCCTGCCATCGCAGCTTGCCGCCCGCCAGGCGGTGGCGGTCATCAATTCGTTGGCAGGTATCAAGGGTGAATCACACATCACGCCGGTCTACGAAACTATCTCAGCCAGTCTCTACGCACAAGCGCGTGAGCGATTTATAGATATCAATGTTGATGGCGCGGGCAAAACGGATGCTCAGTTGGAAAGCGAAATCACATCGAGGCTGACCGAGGCAGGGTTGACTGCTGATCAGGTTAGCGTTACTACCGGCGGCGATGGTTTGAGACAGATCAGCGTCAGCGCCGGCCGCGATGCTCAGGATGGTTCTGATTCAACGCGAGTCCGATTGGAGATCAAGGGAGATTCCACCGTCGGCTTCAAGATGATGGCATTCCAGATTGACTCGACCATGACCGATGCCGAGGCCAGGGCCGCTGTTGAAGCAAAGCTGGCGGCGCAGGGCATGACCAATGCTCATGTCGTGGTGACCACGGATGCACAAGGCAAGCGAAAGATCGAGATCAATGCCAACTGTTCAGATCCTTGTATCCACTGATGCTGAAGGCAATCATGAGGTCAAGATCAAAGCACTGAAATAGGATTCTCCATTGCGACTGTAGATAGTCGTCGATATAATCTCAAATTGTGGACTCAGTCGGGCACTCACGAGAGTGCCCGATTGGCTTCTTTGCTGAGCACTCCGAGCCATTCCCCGACGATTAGAGGTTGACCCTGCGAAGCTCAAGTGGTACATTCCGCCAATTGGGACTGTTGAAAAAGTCATTCGAAAGCGCCGGCAGGAATCCTTTCCTGCCGGATCGTCAAGGCAGTCAAGGTCGTCAGGAAAGGATTCCTGACGAGGCCCGAAGAATCGTGGTTTTTTCAACACCCCCAATCGCGGGAGGAATTTGAATCTACCCAACGCCCTGACACTCTTGAGGATTGCCCTTTCACCTATCTTCATGGGGCTGTTCATCATCGACAATCTCTGGACCCGATTCTGGGCCATGGTGATCTTCATCATCGCGGCGTTGACCGATCTCTATGATGGCTACTATGCCCGCAAGTATGGCATCACCACCAGTTTCGGCAAATTCGTCGACCCGCTGGCAGACAAAATTCTGGTGTCAGTAGCTTTCGCCTCCTTTGTGACCCTCGGATATGTGGCCATGTGGATGGTGCTCGCAATCATTATTCGTGAGTTTCTGATCACGGGATTACGTTCGCTGGCGGCATACAAGGGGGTGGTGATCGTGCCGACCCGTTGGGCCAAAGTCAAGACGTTTATGCAGATGACCGCGATCGTCGTAATTCTCCTGTTGATCAATCTCAAGACCTTTTCCAAACCGATCGGCATCGACATGCCGTGGCTTGCATCGGCGCAAACCGCTGAGTTTATCAAATGGATGATGCTGGTGACCGTCTTGGTGACGTGGGGTACTGCCATTGACTATCTGGTCAAGAGCTATTATCTTCTCAAAAACGCATTGAAGTAGCGCCTTTGAAAAAGACACTGATCAAAACTCTCGCAACCGGTTTCGGCTTTGGATTGTCGCCGCTAATTCCCGGCACAACCGGCACGATTCCCGGCGTGATCATCGCCTGGTTTCTCTTTCCCTACGGCTGGTGGCTGGCTGTGGCTATGACATTGGCTGCGCTGGCCGGCGGAGTCTGGCTGGCGGGAGAAGCCGAGAACTACTATGGCCATGACGGCAAACCAATCGTCATCGACGAGATTGCCTGCATCATGTTGTCATATCTCTGGGTGCCACATCAGGTCAATTACTACGTCATCGGCTTTGTGCTGTTTCGCCTGCTCGATATCTGGAAACCATTTCCGGCGCGCAAATGGGAAAATCTGCCGGGCGGTTGGGGTGTGATGGGGGATGATTTTGCCATTGGTGTCTACACCAATGTCTTCCTGCAAATGCTGGTGCTGTTCAGGATTGGGATGTGAACGCAGAAATCATTACTATCGGCGAGGAGATCATCTCCGGCCACACGCTCGACACCAACTCGGCGTACATCGCCAATAAGCTGTCGGAGATCGGCATTGGGGTGCGGTATCGAATCTCGGTCGGTGATAGTGTGGAAGACATTGAGGAGGCTATCCTCGCGGCATGGAATCGCTCAGCGGTGACCATCGCCACTGGCGGCCTGGGTCCGACCACAGACGATATCACTAAGAAAGCGATATGCGGTGCGTTTGATCGCAAGCTGGTATTCCATGACGGTCTGTTGAAGCTGCTGGAAAACCGGTTCCGTAGTCTCAATCGTAAATTGCCCGCCATGGCGCAAAATCAGGCGCTTCAGCCGCAAGGCGCAGAACTGCTGGACAATCCGATCGGCTCGGCTCCGGGAATTCTCTTTCAGGAAGACGAACGTTGTTTTATCTCATTGCCGGGTGTGCCGTCCGAGATGGAAGCAATCATCGATCGGTCGGTGTTGCCGCTTTTACTCAAGCGACAGGGACGCAAGCACATTGAGATTCGTTGTATCCGCACGACCGGCATCACGGAGTCGGAACTGGCGCAGGCCATTGCCGATCTTGAGCCAATTAGAGAGAACATGTGGCTGGCGTATTTGCCGGGACATCAGGGCACCGATCTGCGCGTGGTGTGTCGGTCGGCAAACGAAGCGGAAGCCAAGGCCGAGGTAGATAAACTGTCCGAGGCCATTGTCGGGCGCGTGGGGGAGTTCATTTATACGATCGGCGACCAAACGATTTCCGAGGTCGTGGGATCGTTGCTCAAGAATGGCGGCAAGACTATTGCCACGGCAGAATCATGTACAGGTGGTCTGATCGCCAGGTATCTAACCGACGTGCCCGGTAGTTCAGAATACTATCGCGGATCGGTTGTGGCCTATGCCAATGATATCAAGCAAAGCGTGCTCGGAGTGCCGCCGGAATTGTTAGAGCAATACGGCGCGGTCAGCGCACAAGTCGCCGAGGCGATGGCGACCGGTGTGCGGAGCGTAATCGGAGCCGACTTCGGTCTGTCTTCGACCGGCATCGCCGGCCCGGATGGCGGTTCACCCGAGAAACCGGTAGGATTAGTATATATCGGTTGCGCGCATGCAAGTGGTGTTGTGTCGAAGAAGGTCAATCTCTTCGGCACGCGACAACGTGTCCGTGAGCGCAGCGCGACCATGGCGCTGGATATACTCCGCAAAACTATCATAGGTAGGTGACAATGCGACTATTCGTAGCAGTCAAGATTTCGGATGCGGTTCGCTCTGAACTGACGGAATTCGTCGATCAGTTTTTGCAATTTCCGGGCAAAGTCAAATGGGTCGAACCACAGAATATACATCTGACACTGAAGTTCCTTGGCGAAACCGACTCCAAACTACTCGATAAAGTCAAATCGGCGACGGCAGCGGCGGCAAAGGGGCTGGGCGCGTTTGACATCACGCTCTCCGGCTGCGGGGCATTTCCCAATCTCAGGGCGCCAAAGGTATTCTGGGTCGGCATTGTCGATGACAAAATGCGATTGCGTACTTTGGCGCAGCAAATTGATTCCAATATGGTCGAACTCGGGTATGAGCGGGAAAGCCGCCCGTTTTCGCCGCATCTGACATTGGGGAGGGTAAAAGAGCCGGAACGATTGGAGTTAATCAAAGACGCATTCGGCAAGGCCAAGTTTGCGCCGCAACCGCTTGCGGTCAAGGCGATCTATCTGATCGAATCGCGTTTGCGGCCCAGCGGACCGGTGTATACCGATGTGGCGGAGTTTCCGCTGTAATCTTGTCCCTCACCCCTATCCCTCTCCCCGGCAGGGAGAGAGACAAAGGGAGAGGGTAGAAGGATAGCGTGCCCGCCAGCCGTCCTCGTCTGGCAGGCCATCGCGGCAGGCGAGGAGAGGTTGTCCCACAAGTTGTGTAGGTCAAAACCGCTTCGGTTTTGACATGCACTTGCACGGCATGCATCTTGGTGCGTCGCGACATTACGAAGGAAAATCAAAACACGAATGTGAGGTAAACATACATGGCACAGACTGACGGCAAACACAAGGCCTTGGATGCGGCGCTGTCGCAGATTGAAAAACAATTTGGCAAGGGGTCGATTATGCGACTGGGTGCATTTGACACCGGCGAACGGATTCCGGTCATCTCCACCGGCTCGATCGCGCTCGATATCGCGCTCGGCACCGGCGGCGTACCGCGCGGACGAGTGGTCGAGTTGTTCGGTCCCGAGTCATCGGGAAAAACCACGCTGGCGCTACATATCATCGCGGAGGCGCAGAAAGCCGGCGGCATTGCGGCGTTTATCGATGCCGAGCATGCGCTGGATGCATCGTATTCCCGCGCGCTGGGTGTCGATATCGACAACCTGCTTTTAAGCCAGCCCGATACCGGCGAACAGGCGCTGGAGATTACCGAGACTCTGGTGCGCTCCGGCGCGATTGACTGCATCGTGATCGACTCGGTGGCGGCGCTCGTTCCGCGCGCCGAAATTGACGGCGAAATGGGAGATCAGCACATGGGATTGCAGGCGCGGCTGATGTCGCAGGCGCTGCGCAAACTAACCGGCACGGTCTCCAAGTCGAGGACGACCGTCATCTTTATCAATCAGATTCGCATGAAAATCGGCGTGATGTTTGGCAACCCGGAGACCACCACCGGCGGCAACGCGCTGAAATTCTATTCCTCGGTGCGGCTGGACATCCGCAAAGTGTCGTCACTAAAAGAAGGGGACGACATGATCGGCAACCGCGTACGGGTCAGAGTCGTCAAGAACAAGGTCGCGCCGCCATTTAAGGACGCCGAGTTTGATATTCTTTTCGGCAAAGGCATCAACTACGAAGGCGAACTGCTCGACCTCGGCACCGCGCACGGTCTGATTCAGAAATCGGGCACCTGGTTCTCCTACGGCGAAGAACGCATGGGGCAGGGTCGCGAAAACGCCCGTGGATTCCTGCTGAACAACCCGGAGATCAAAGAGAAACTGAAAGTTGCGATTTTGGAGAAGGTGGGACTGGGGAAGGAAGAGCACAAGGACCCAAAGGAAGCGAAGTAGCGGAATACACTGGGGAGAGCCGTAGGGGCACGTTGCTACGTGCCCGTTCGTGCCAACAGGCTGGAGCAATCCCACCGCAAGTGGTGGGGCGCCCGGTTCATACGGAAATGGAGTGATGAAGAGCCATGATTATGATATCCTTGATTTCGCTAGCTTGTTCAGGCGTCATGTCGTTAATCTGGGGTGTTCATTCATTTCCTTATCCAAGCAAAGCGAAAAAGAAATATGGTGAGAGAACTTTCGCCTCCGAAGGAGGATTTTGGAGCGTTATTTATGACGGTTTTATAGTTTACAAAAGGGAAACCGGCGAAGTACACTCAGCACGCGCAAAGCCTCTGAAGGGTCTCCTGTATGCTGGGATAGTGGCGGTCTTGTGGCTGCTACTGACCTTTCCGGTGCTTCGCTCACTTGTGTTCTTCGAGGCAGTGCACAGCAACTGCGGGATATCAGTGTACTGCTGCGCATTGGCATTCATCCTGACATTTGTTTTCCCAGACCAGCTTGTAAAGCATGCGGGATTGCCCGGGCGATGGACTGATCTTCTTCTTCTTAAGGAAATGGACTTTCCGTTCGGACCGTCCGCTTGGGGAGCTCTCATATCCAGTTACTCGATTGCCCTAGTGTTCAGTTGGGAAAAAGCCGTTCCGCCAAACAAGCTGATGAGACTGCTGGATTTGTTTGGGCAAATACCTGCCATTTCTAAATACGGTACGCCAGGATTGCCTCTAGTGTGGTTTGCAGGCATCTTAGGAGCGGAAGGATTCTTGATGCGAAAGAGCCCACCCGGAAGGAGTTCATCGTGGCTGTTCATTATGTCGTGGATTATCGGAATGGTCACATGTATCGCAATGGCAGTATACTTGAAGGGGCTGTGATATTTCAGCCGAGCCGGCTAGGTCGAAAACCCTGCGGTTTCGACAAGAGCATTCGCGCCTAACGGCGCGATCGGGCACGTGCAACGTGCCCCTACGATGTATCAACACGAATGGGTACAGAGCAATGTGCTCCTACGGAGCACTGAATGTGAGCGTTGAGAGTTGACTAGATTTCCTGATCGAAAATCTGTACGGCTCAAGGGGTACGATTATGCCTTGGCAGGGATGTACTTCATCACGATCTGTGTACACGAAAAGAAGCATCTCTTTGGCAAAATCGATGGGGAGGAGATGATGCTGAATGCTTTCGGTCGGATTGTCGAGGAAGAATGGCAGAACACAGCAACAATTCGGTCCGATGTCGAGCTTGATGTGTTTACGGTAATGCCGAATCATTTCCATGCGCTGCTGCTCCTGCACGATGAACGTAGGGGCACGTTGCCACGTGCCCGTCGAAGCGAAAGCTTCGGAATTCCTACCGTGAATTCTGTGCCGACCATTGTCAGATTGTTCAAAGCCAGAGTTACAACGCAGATCAACACCATGCGCAATTCGCCGGGAAATCCGGTATGGCAGCGCGGCTATCATGAACACATCGTGAGGGACGAGAAAGAGTTGCAGGAAATACGAGAATATATCGCAAACAACGCGCTCAAGTGGCGACTTGATTGCTATTATGGAGCATAACGATGCTCGCGCCTAACGGCGCGATCGGGCACGTAGCAACGTGCCCCTACGGTGTGCCAGTATGGTTGGACGCGGCGCTACATGCTCCTACGTAAGCAATCCCGCGAATCTATATGACTTTTCGAGCGAGGGGGTGTTCTTGAGGTGCCATTTTGGCACCTCAAGTTGACAGCACGACGGCCGCTTTCACACATACCGGTTGCATTCTTCGTAATCGCATATTAAGATACGCTTTCTCAATATCCGTCGCGGGTAGCCAGAACTCGCAGGCATGCAGTTGATCTCAGGAGGAAGAATCATGATGAGATGTATTCGCTGGTTGAGCGTCATTCTGTTGATAATGGTGATCGGTTGTAGTAAAGCAGAGCAAGCCACCATCACAGATGATGCAACTCATTCTCTGAACATAACCATCGATCCCCGCATTGAGCTTCTCTGTGTTGTGCAAATTCTCAGCGATTATGGTCAGCGCACCCCCTTGATCACTCAATTTGACTTTCCTTACAAACGAGATGTGACAGCATATTTTGCTCCCTATAAGGATCATCCGGCCGTGAAGTTGTTTCGCGAACTGAGCTCCTCTCCCAATAGTTTTCGCTTCGACGCTCCTCCGAAAGCGATGCTCTATCTTTCTGACCCGCCTGAATTGCGTGTCCAATCGGAAATTCCCGAGGAGATTCTCTCACTTGAAGGAGTCAGAAAGAATCTTGAGAGATTCCTCGAGGAACTGAGGGATTTTGCCAGAACAACCAACTTCGCCACATTCTACGAGGCACATCGCGGTCTCTATGCAAAGAGCATTGCGGATGCCCAGAAGCAGACCGGCGGCATAGACCTGGTAGCTTCCCTGGAGAACTACTTCGGAACGAAACAACAGAGCTACAACATAATCATAGTTCCCCTCCAGTCCGGCAGTTTTGGAATCAAGATGGGAATACATGATCTCTACAATGTCTGCGGTGCGGACAGTATTGCAGAAGATGTCCCGGTCATCAAAGGTGTCCGCGATATTTGCTGGCATGAGTTTGGTCATTCGTTCGTTAATCCAATTGCCGAGCAATACCTGCCGGAGCTAAGGGATTACTCAGCGCTCTTCGATCCAATTGCGAGCAGTATGCACTGTGGAGGCTACGACAATCTCGAAGGCTACGTTTATGAACACGTTCTGCGGGCCGCGAATGTCCGCCTGACCGCCATCTGCTTAGGTGAAGAAAAAGCTAAGAAAGCCCTTCAGGGTCATCGCAGCGTGGGTTTTGTATACGTTGAAGCTCTCGCCGAGAAGCTCAAGCAGTACGAGACTCAGCGTGACAAGTATCCCACTTTTGAAGATTTCTTTCCCCAGTTGGTCGCGGTTTTCGATCAGCTCTCCAAAGCGAACCTAACTGACAGCTTCTACGCCGTTCCTTTCACTGGAACCATTAGATCTGTGGTCTCTGACTATAAGGATGTATTCATTGTTCCCTCTCATGAAAACGACAGAGAAACTCAGGATAAGATCAGGCAGTATGTGGAAACGGTGCGCGATAGGTACCACAGAGGTTCACTCATCCTGACAGATGAAGAAGCGTTGAAACAGGACTTATCAAACCATTCCCTCATGGTCTTTGGCACAATGACCGGCAACCTTTGGTTAGACAAACACAAAGACTTGCTCCCATTCCAAATAGATACAGATAAGATCACAGTAGACACCGCTTCTTATCCGGGCAAGCACCTGAAACTGATCACTGCTTGGCCTAATCCCCAGGACTCCAGCAAAGGGATGGTCATCTATACTGCCCAAGAGGCGGGCGACATTCTCGGTTCATATGATGTTCCCTTCTGGTGGGCTGATTACATCATCGCGCGTGACAGGAATACCCTGAAGTCGGGTAGCTATGTACAGAACCGACAGCGACGGCGCACGGGCCAGTGATCTCTTGACGGCAGCTAAATCTGCACTTCTTTGCCGATACCGGCTTTCAGAGCTTTGTCATAGACTAGCTTCGCGGTGGCGGCATCCTGAATCGCCAGACCGTTGGACTTAAACAACGTGATCTCTGCGGCATTTTTACGGCCCGGCTTGCGACCAAGAATGATCTCGCCCAGTTCCGCTTGAATGTGATCCGCAGTGATAGCGCCTTCTTGCATTGGAATCATAATGTCACCGGCCTCTTTCAGGCAGGCTTCGTTAGAATCGGCGACAAGCTTGGAGCGCTTGATGATCGCTGTATCCAACTCGCGTGCACCGGGAGAATGGCTGCCAATTCCGTTGATATGCGTTCCAGGTCGTACTTGCGAGCCGTCGAACAGAGGCGTAGCAGACGACGTGGCCGTGCAGATGATGTCGGCTTCGGCCAGAATCTGACTCGGCGAATCAGCAGCTACAACTTCGAGATTCAACTTGGCGCTCATCTCTTTTACAAATGCTGCCACGGCTTCGGGAAAGAGATCGTAAACATACGCGCGCGTTAGCTGGCGCGCGGTAGCTACCGCCCAGAGTTGAGTCTTGGCCTGAACACCGGCGCCGAAGATACCGGCGATCTGTCCTTTGTCGGTGCGGGCAAGATACTTGGTGGCGACGCCGCTGGCGGCTCCGGTTCTAACTGCGGTTAGATAGCCGCCATCCATGATGCAGATGACATCGCCATTTTCGGGATTTTGCAACAGGACTTTGCCAATGGTTGTGGGGATATTGAACCTCTTGGGGTTGTTTTTATAGACCGTGACGACTTTACAGGCGAGCGCCCCCATCTCTTTGAGGTAAGCGGGCATGTAAAGCGCCAAGCCGTCGGGGGGAGTGATACCGATACGCAGCGGCAGCACCGCCGTGCCGTTTGCCATCTCGGCAAATGCTTTTTCCACAACGGTCATACAGTCAGCCATATCAAGCACACGAATTACATCATCTCGGGTCAAAAGCAACGGCATAGAATCCTTCCTTTCAGTGTTGGTCACCAGCAGTATATCTAATTGGTAAGGTGCACAGCAAGGGTTTCGTGCCGGCAAGAGCGAAAATCACACCAGTCGTGTAGGTCGAAACCCTGGTGGTTTCGACATGAAGGGGAATGTCGAAAGGGCAAGCCTTTCGACCTACTCGGCTGCAAGGGTTCCGTCTTGGCGAGAGCAAAAATCACATCTTCCAACCAGTGAAATCAGGTTGTCGATGTTCTTGTATCAGACTAACTTCAGGCCATGACTGATCTGATCCCTGCTATGGAGCGAAGATGGCAGGATAAGCCGTGGGTGCTTGTCCTGGTGGCTTTCTTGATCAACGGTGTCGCGCTGGCGCTCTCGCACAACTATCTGGACGGCGACACGCACACGCGCACGTTTATGGCGCTGCAGTGGCTCAAACATCCGTTCTTCATCTACATTCCTAATAGCGTTACCTGGGTTTTTGGTCCTCTCCACTGTTATCTGAATGCCGCCGCCTTGTCGGTCTGGAACAACCCACTGATCACCACACGACTGGTGTCAATGATCCTGACGAGCTTAACGATACTGCCGCTTTATCATTCCGTGCGAATCGTATTTGGTGAACGTGCCGCCTTCTACTCGGCGTTGTTCTGCTGCTTCTGCACGCTCTTTATCCATCCGGCAGCTATTGCCGCCAGCGAGGGAATCAACCTGTTCTTCGTTTTCACGGCCATCTACTTCTTCCTCAAATTCCGCACTTCAGCCGGTTGGCGCGATCTACTTCTGTCGGCACTTGCGATTCTTGCAGCCACGATGATGCGCTATGACAGTTGGCCGCTGGCGTCGATGTTGGCGCTGCTGCTGCTGATCTTTGCGTTTACGGAAACGGGAAAGCCGAGCACGTCTGCAAAGGGCGCAGCGATCATCAAGGCACTCGCGTTCGGGCTGATCAGTCACAGTTTCATCCTGATGTGGCTGTTGGCTCAGTGGATGGTATTTGGCAATCCCCTCTACATGAATTCTATAACCGTTGAGTTGGCTGCTCCGGAGTTCGCTAAACACATGTCTCAAGCAGGACTCCTGGGTGTCGTGATGTATCACTTGTCGTTTCTCCCGGTGGTCATGTTGTTATGTGCGCCGGTGGCATTTGTCGCTGCCGTCGTCGGCTTTTATCGCAGTGTGAAATCACGGCAATTTAGTGTCTTCGTCTGGCTGTTTGCGGTGACGGTCGCCTACTACCTGTTGACCTTCGTCATATCGCTGTCGTACTACCCGCTGGCGCGGTACACCACAATACCGGCCGTCATCTTTCTCTGTTTCTCCGGCGTCGGGGTCAGCTATCTGCTTGACCGATATTTCACGCAGGCCAAACGGCGATTGGCTCCGTTGTTTATTGCCGCCACGATTCTGGTTCCGATCGGTCTCGGCTTCTTCTCCCACCCCAGCGAAAACGCTATCGCCGAAAAGCTGCGAGCGATCAGTCCGGTGACTAATCCGCCGACCTATTACTTTGATTTCGTGGACGACTGCCGAAAGACACTCGCTGACGGAAGCCGCCTGCTGCTCGATACGCGCAACTATAATCACCGCTTGCTTTATCTCGACCTATACCGGTATCGTGATCAGATCGATTATTACTGGCCCTCAACCGACTCGCTATTGAGTTTCATCGGCTCGACGCACCCTCCATTCGTGATTCGGACAGACTTCCCTCGCCCCGACAAACCGATCTTTGATACCGCAAATGGCTCCGCCAGTATTATTGCAGCAGGCGTGAAATATCATCTCCTTGCTCGTAAAGGGGTTTACTGCCTCTACGCCATTGATCCTTCCTGAGCCGAATTACTGCTGGCACACTCCGCTACCGTGACGTAACTTACGCTCAGACGAAAGGTAGAATAGGACTATGAGCAAAATCGCATTGGTAACCGGAGCTTCATCGGGGATTGGCGAGGCCACCGCGCGCAAACTAGCAGCGGTCGGATATGATCTAATACTGGCGGCTCGTCGGCTTGAGCGGCTGGAGCAACTGGCCGGGACTCTCTCCGTGGAGTCACATTTGATTCAACTTGATGTGCGTGATCGTGAAGCCGTGAACAAAGCAATCGCCGGTTTGCCCGAGCGCTGGCAAGCCATTGAATTGCTGGTCAACAACGCCGGTCTGAGTCGTCATCTCGAAAAGCTGCATGAAGGACATCCCGAAGCCTGGGATGAGATGATTGACACCAACGTAAAAGGATTGCTGTATGTGAGTCGTGCCGTCATTCCCGGTATGGTGACGCGCGGCAAAGGACACATTATCAATGTCGGTTCCATTGCCGGCCATGAGGTCTACCCCAACGGCAACGTCTATTGCGCGAGCAAATTCGCGGTCGATGCGATCACTAGAGGGATGCTGATGGATTTGGTCGATACACCGGTGCGCGTGTCAACGGTTGATCCGGGGATGGTCGAGACCGAATTCTCGATGGTGCGTTTTTATGGTGACGGCGAACGCGCCAAGAAGGTCTATCAGGGTCTCAAACCGCTGTCGGGTGATGACATTGCCGACGCCATCGTCTGGATTGCCTCGCGACCGGAACATGTCAACGTTGCGCAAGTGGTTGTCATGCCTAAGGCGCAGGCCAGTGCGATGGTCTTGCATCGAAAGCAATAGGGCGCTTGGTAGACTCTTAAATGCCCAAGATCACCGCCATTACCCAGCAGAAAAAGAACGACAGTCGCTGGTCGATTTTTGTGGATGGCGAGTTCTTTGTCGGCTGTACATCAGAGTTCCTCGCGACTGTCAATCTGCATGAAGGTGATGAAGTCTCTCCTGAGCAACTCGACCGATTGCTGACTGAGATTACCGGCAGCAATATCCGGCAGAAGGCGTTGGGATATTTGAGCCGCCGGGCAAGATCAATCGCCGAGATGCGGAAATATCTGGCTGGAAAAGAGTTCTCTGCGGAGTTGATTTCGGAGACGATCGACTGGCTAAAAGGCAAAAGATATCTCGATGATCGGCAATTTGCCGACGACTGGGTCAAGATGCGACTGCGTCTGGCGCCGCGTGGGAAACAGGGTTTGCTGATGGAACTGTATCAGAAAGGGATCGATCGCGCCACGGCAAACCAAGCAATCGAGGAAAATCTCGAATCCGGCGCTGAATCTGAAGTCGCCTATCAAATCATCGTGCAGCGCAAAAATCGCTGGAAGGGCGCGGAATGGCTTGAAATCGAGCGTAGAATATATAACTTCTTGAGTTATCGTGGATTCTCCGGCGAAGCGATTGTCGCGGCGGCACGGAGATATCGCGAGGAAATGAGACAGTCAGGAAAGGATTCCTGACTGCGCGGAGAAAGGTTCCTGACTGCGCTGGAGGAGCATAAGATTTCCGCTCGTCAGAGTCGGGTCTTTGACCTTCTCGGAAGAAATAGGGTAGGGGCGCACGGCGTGCGCCCGCAGAAGCTGGTATGGTGTCACAGAGAAGACCATACGGGTTAGAGGAATCTTCAGGAATCGTCATTCCCGCGAAAGCGGGAATCCAGTATCGTAATTAGCCTGGATCCCTGTCTTCGCAGGGATGACGGATCAGGGACTACTGCCGTAAAGAAGTGTTAGGGACACTGCGATAGAGGATGTTTTGAAAGCCGCTGAAATTAGAGAATCGTTTCAACAGTATTTCGAGTCCAAGGGGCACAAACGCGTCGCCAGTTCGTCGTTGATCCCACTGGATGATCCGACACTCCTGTTCGTCAACGCCGGTATGAATCAGTTCAAGGATGTCTTTCTTGGCCAGCGCAAGGTGCCCTACAGCCGTGCGACCAGCTCGCAGAAGTGCATCCGCGCCGGTGGCAAGCACAACGACCTCGAAAACGTCGGTGAGGACGCGCGGCACCTTACCTTTTTTGAGATGCTGGGGAATTTTTCGTTCGGCGACTATTTCAAAGAGGAAGCAATTACCTTCGCCTGGGATTATGTACACAACATTCTCAAGCTGCCCGCTGACCGACTCTACGCTACGGTCTTAACCGACGACGATGAGGCCTTTGAGCTCTGGGGCAAAATCGCCCCGCAGTTGAAGAACGGACGTATCCTCCGTTTCGGCGAGAAAGACAATTTTTGGTCGATGGGTGAAACCGGTCCCTGCGGTCCCGACTCGGAACTGCATTTCGACCGCGGCGCGCAGTATTCTTGCGGCAAACCGACCTGTGGTGTCAACTGCGACTGCGACCGCTACATGGAAATCTGGAATCTGGTCTTCATGCAATTCAATCGCGACGCTGAGGGCAAAATGACGCCGCTGCCGAAACCATCGGTCGATACGGGCGCCGGATTAGAACGAATCGCGATGGTGATGCAGAAGGTCGATTCCAATTACGATACCGATCTCTTCACGCCAATTCTTAAGACCATTGAGCAAATGTCGGGCAAGGAATACTATGAGGACAAGCGTGGCACTTCGCACCGCGTGATTGCCGATCACATCCGCGCATTGACTTTCGCCATTGCCGACGGCGCGATGCCCTCCAACGAAGGACGGGGCTATGTGCTGCGTCGGATTTTGCGGCGTGCATCACGGCATGGACGGTTGCTTGATCTGCATGAGCCGTTTATCTACAAACTGACGGCAACGTTGGTTGATATCATGGGAAACAGTTTTCCGGAGATCAAGCAGCAGGCCGAACATGTGGCATTGGTAATCAAGTCGGAAGAAGAAAGTTTCGGCGAGACGCTGGATCGGGGGATGGAGGTATTCAGCGCGGTTGCACGAGCTGCGGAGTCCGACATCAACCGCCAGATTAGTGGAGAGGAAGCGTTCAGATTGTATGATACCTATGGTTTCCCCATCGATCTGACTGAGCTGATGGCGAAGGAGAAGGGACTGACTATCGATCATCAGGGCTTCGAGAAAGCACTGGATGAGCAGCGAGAACGTTCAAAGGCCTCCTCTACTTTCGTCGCGGGTTTGGCTCTCGAGGGTCAACATCCTCCAACAGCATTCGTCGGATACAATGACTCTTTCGAGACAGAAGCAGAAATCATCGGTTTTTCGGAGACAGTGCTTGCCGGACAGGACGTGTTCTCCATTATCCTGAACAGAACTCCCTTCTACGGAGAGTCGGGAGGCCAAGTTGGGGACAAGGGCGTTCTCGCGGGGAAAGACTTTCGTTATGACGTAAACGATGCAGTCCGCAGGGGGGAAATAACGATCCATGTGGTGAATGTCCTTCCTGGGCATCATGGGTTCCCGCCCCTTGGGCCCGTCAAAGCCGTCGTCGATGGCGTCCGCCAAAAGCACACCCAGCGTAATCACACTGCAACACACCTGCTGCACAAAGCGCTACGCACAGTGCTAGGAGACCATGTTCAGCAAAAGGGATCGCTAGTTGACCCAGATCACTTGCGATTCGATTTCTCGCACTACAAGCAACTTAGCGAAGAAGAACTGAAAGAGATCGAGCGGCTGGTGAATGAACAGATCTTGCTCAATCGCAAAGTGAAATGGGAGAATCTACCGATTGCCGAAGCCAAGGCACGTGGCGCGATGGCGTTGTTTGGCGAAAAATATGGCGACACCGTTCGTATGGTGGAAGTCGAAGATTACTCGCGCGAGCTGTGCGGTGGTACACATGTGCAGGCGACTGGTGAAATCGGGTTGTTTGTAATCACCGCGGAATCAGCAATTGCGGCAGGTATTCGTCGTATCGAAGCGCTGACCGGCAAGGGCGCGCTCGACTATTTGAGCAATCTCAAGAATCAATTTGACTACACGGCGCGGCTTCTGAAGCAGCCGCAGGAAAAAGTGGTCGAACGGATCGAAGAACTGCTCGAAGAATCAAAGCGGCTGAAGAAAGAGCTCGACAAGTCGCAGGCGCAATCGGCAGCATCGGGAATCGCCGATCTGTTTGCACACAAGATCAAGAAGATCAAAGGCGTGACGTTGTTGGTAAACAAGTTCGAATCGAAAGAGCAACTCAATACTTATGCCGACGTCACCCAGACGATTACCTATCCGGCAATCGGCGTATTCTTCAATGATGTCAACCAATACGCGGTGACTTCATCAAAACCGGCCATTGCGATGAAACTATCGGCGCGCGACATAATCAATCATCTCAACAAGCAACTCTCCGGCAGAGGCGGTGGCCGCGAGTACTTTACGCAGGGTGGCTGTGAGCAACCATTGACTGAGCGGTTGCTGGAAACAACGGTGGTCGCCTTCATAGAGGGTTTGGGCAAGTATAATGGCAATCGATTTCCGTAGGGGCACGTTGCACGTGCCCGTGAGCACACGACAGTGTGCCCGCGTTCGGACAAGGCGTCAAAACCGAAGCGGTTTTGACCTACACCCCACCCATTCGGCCCACTGGATTCCCGCTTTCGCGGGAATGACATTACGATTGTTGAAGCCGCGGCTCGACGGGGTTCGCCGAGATCAAGGGCCCCGACCTGCGGAATTCCCCCTTAGCAAAGGGGGATTTAGGGGGTTGTACTCGTGACTGTCTTCGATTACCTGCTTCAAACAGCGCGAGATCGGGGCGCCGGTTTTCTGGTGTTGATTGATCCGGATGAACAACCGCGCCAGCGGCTGGTTGACTGCGCGCAGCATGCTCAAGAAGGTGGCGCCGATGCCGTGATGATCGGCGGTTCGGGCGTGTTGTCGGCGAGCATGGAACAGGTGGCGCACGATATCAAGCGGCAGATCACAATTCCGCTGATTATCTTCCCCGGCGGCGCCAATCAGCTTTGTCGGTTTGCCGATGCGGTGTTGTTTACGTCATTGCTGTCGGGGCGCAATCCTGAGTACCTGATCGGCGAGCAAGTTAAGGGTGCTCCGCTGGTGAAGGAGTATGGATTGGAGGCGATTCCGACCGCATATTTGTTGATTGAATCAGGCGCGCGAACTTCGGTGGAGTCTTATTCGCATACGCATCCGATTCCGCGACACGAAACCGAATTCCTCAAAGCTCACGCGCTGGCAGCGCAATATCTGGGGATGAAAATGGTTTATTTGGAGGCCGGTTCTGGCGCTGTGTATACCGTTCCCGAGGGTATGATCGCTGCCGTGAAAGAGACAGTTTCGCTGCCGATCATCTGTGGCGGCGGTATCCGTCATCCGGAAATGGCGGCGCGCAAGGTGACAGCGGGCGCGCAGTTTATCGTCGTCGGCAATCGCTTTGAGGAAAACAGCCATCGCTCACTTTTCGCAGAGTTCGCCGATGCTATTCATCAGAGATCATCTCATTTGGTGGACAAGACCGATGACCGACCGTAAAGACATAATCGCGTCCGCCGTTCGCGATGCTATCGCGCTCAGAACCGCCTACACCCGGCAGCGTGAAGAGTGGTTGTTAGCGGCTTCTGACCGTCTCGCCGGTGCCTTCCGCGAAGGCAACAAGGTGCTGATCGCGGGCAATGGTGGTTCGGCGGCAGACAGTCAGCATTTTGCGGCGGAGTTGGTCGTGCGGCTATCATCACAGCTTGATCGGCAAGCGTTGCCCGCTATTGCGCTCACCGTCGATACTTCGGTGCTGACAGCAACGACTAATGACTATGGCTTCAAACGGATATTCAGTAGACAGGTAGAAGCACTCGGCAAGGCCGGAGATGTGTTTATCGGCCTATCGACATCCGGCAAGTCAGAGAACATCATTGAGGCATTTCGCATTGCCGGAACGAAATCGCTCGTGACGTTCGGACTGTTCGGTGAAACGAACGTTCTCGAACCGTCGCTTTGCGACCTGCCGCTGTATGTGCCATCCTCATCCACAATGCGTATACAGGAAGAGCATATCTTCTGCCTGCACCTGCTCGTGCAACTTACGGAAGCGCTTATGTTTTCTTGACTCTTGTCAGGACGCTAACGGCGATTGTTGTTCGCGAAGTGGTCATTCATTCTTCACTAACAAATAGCTGGTTCGCTCAGGGAACGCCATCAGCGGATGATACAGTTCGAACTCTCGTCCGCCGTCGCTCATATCTAAATGCCAATCGCGGATGGCTTCTGAATCTATGAAGAGATACCTGACTCCCATCTTCGCAGCATAGTCTTCGAGGGTGTGATATGTTCGGTTATCACCAGCGGCCATGTGAGCACCCCAGTAGGCCTGGACAATGAACGAATCAATCTCCGGAAAGATAAACCGGGGGGGCGCCATCACGGGCGAACCTTTGACCATCTGATCCGCAAAAGTTCGATGTATGGAAATTTCCTCCGGTGCCTGCCGATCGATTAGCGCCGCCCGGCCTAGGGCTATCCCTCCGTACACGATGAAGACACCTACCCATGCGACAAAGACAGTCCTAAGAATTCTGGAAATGTGCTGTCTTTCAGTAAGCAGTCGGTCAATCGCACGCGCACAGACGATCGCAAAGAACGGAACAAGCGGCAGCATGTAGCGGCTGTACTTGGGATATGGCGCAATCGCTCCGCTGACAAACAGAGTTGCCAGATATAACCAGAAGAACTTGTGTCTCCGGAAGTCATCTCTTCTGCTCAACAGCAGCGAGAGAAAGAACATCACGGAAATGCCGATCACCATCGGCTGTCGAAAGATTCTTTTATGCTCCTCCAGCAGATTGATGATCGGACTCCACCAGTGAAATCTGACCAGCGGGGTTAACCAATCGTTGTTGAATATCTGCCCCATTGCCAGGGTGCTATCGGTGACGAAGCCGGAAACATACGGGAAGAATCCGACTACTGCGGCACAAAGAAAGATGACAGCATGGAGGTTGCGCCGCTCGAACAGCAGTGCGACAAATCCGGCAGCGGCAAACGCCATCCCTGCTGGATGTGTCAAGCCGGATAGACCGGACAGCAATCCGGTTACGACAATCAGCCACGTCTTCTCTCGCGCTTTTGCCTGGTGCAGCATTACGTAGCTGCCCAATCCGAGACAAGTTACTAGCATTTCGGGGCGGTAGACGCGCATCATTTCCCAATAGACTGGCGTCCATAGCAGCAGCATCATTCCAATCGCGGCCAGTCGCTGCGATTCCGCTCTGCGCCAATCGAAGTAGAACACCGGTAGCGTGATCAGACCGGCCAACGCCGAAACCAAACGCAATGGATACAATCCCCAGCCAAATATGGCCAAACTGGCAGCGCCAAGCCAAACCAGCAGTTTGTGATAGATCACGATTTGCTGATTAAGCGGCGCATAATCTCGGAAGAGATTGGTGACGATGGTTCCGTGTTCGAGCAGCGCCTTGGTCTGCTCACCGATCCATGCCTCGTCGATGTAGATTTCGCGATTGATGAAGGCGGCAGGAAACGCGAGCACGAACACGGCCAACAGGAGCCAGAACAGTGCCTTCTGCCACGTGCTGAACGACGGCTCTTTCACCATGGGATCGTGCGGGTTCATCGACATGTTATGCGGTTTATCATTGGTACTGCCTTGCGAAAAAGCGTGAAGATCGTAGGGGCACAGCACGCTGTGCCCGCGGGCACGTGCAACGTGCCCCTACGAGCGACTGCAACGAGACCGCAATCCACAACTCACCCACAGCAGGCTGTGAGTTGCCCCTAGTAGACTCTGAAAACGATTGTTTGGTCATCTTCATAAGAGCGCTGATAGTATTGTGCGTAAACCTGTGGGTCAATTCCCTTCCGCGGCAGAAACATCCTGTGAATCACGATGTACTTGACCTTGGCGTAAACGAGTTGCCGCTTTTGTTTCGCCAGATCGGCGAATTCCAATGTATCAATCAGTGACCTGCTGAGTTTGCGTGAGGCCCAACCTTGCACAATCGGCAGATTATGAAATGATTGATACATCATGTATCGATCGACCTCGCCGTACCCGGACGGCAGATCGAGAACACCGTAACGCTCGCCGCCACGTTCCATGATCCCATAGCACGCTGGAACTGACACTGCGGTGGTCTTGTCGCGTATGGAAGAATAGTCAAGCAACAGGAGCGCGACGAGAGACACTGCCAGTATGATAGTCTTTCGCCTTGTCTTCGATGTCCGCAGAATCCAGTCGAGTGAAAGAACGACCACTATGCTCCAGAAGAGATAGGCATACACGGCAAAACGTGATGGTGCGCGTGCGTTATTCAAGAATGGCAGTAACATCACCGCGCGATCGGGAAGAGCGATTGGCAACATTCTACCAAGGACGTGAGGTTGTGCGCCGAGCGCCATCATCAGATACGCCAACGCTCCTATCAGATACTTCGCCGCCTCCCCCAATATGTGGCGGCAAGCTACGACGAAGATAACGGCAGCCACAACACCCAAATAGACAGTCGCTTCCCAGAGATTGCCGGTGTAAGTCGCATTGATCGACTTGACAAGAGCAAACCCACCTGTTAGGTGAGTGATGGGAGGCACAACCAAACCTGCGAGATCACCTACAAACGAGTTGTGTCCGAAAGTCATCGCCTCCGAATGTCTCAGCCCAAGAACAACCATCGGTATTAGCCAGGGAGAGAGAACCACGATCGCGCCACCAAGAATGACACCGCCTTTAAGTGCAATGTCAGGTAGCCAGAGTTTCCGGCGCCTCATTGCAAGATAGGCGTAACTGAAGATCATGAACCAGAACGCCATGATCATGTAGTTCCAGTCGCAGAGAGTATTGAGCAAGAAAAACAAGGCTGCGAGCACCAAATTCGCCCTTCCCTCCTGTCGCACGGCTTTGATGAAGAACAGCACGAAAAAGGGGACGAACTGAATAGAAGCGATATTCAGATGATGCTGCGCATGCGCGAAATGGGAGGGATTGAAGGCAAAGAGGAACCCTCCGAGCAGAGCCAAGTAGGGATTGCCAATGAGATATCGAATCAACAGAAATGCGCCGATTCCCGCCAGGACAAAGGTCAGCATGATCAAGAGATTGTAGCACGCCGCTTGATTGCAGAACTGGCGAAGAAAGGCCGAGACGATTTGATTGTAAAATGACCACGAATGATAGTAGAACGAACTCCCCTCAGGGTAGAACAAATCAGTGACGCAGGTGAAGCTTCCAGTGCCATGCAGCACCCGATCGTATCCCCATGACAGCCCCCAATAGGTCTGCATGTTGTCCTCCGCTCTTCCGATAAGGGACGTGTCGATTGTCGCGAGACAGGGGTAGAAGTAGACGATCGTGATCAGACAGTATACAAGGGCGGCAACCCACCAACTCTGGGCAGCCTTCGGATAGGCCTTCGGGATGGCCGACCTTTCCTCTTGGCCAATTTGGCGCATAAGCAGTTTGAATAGCTTGAAAAAAAGGAAGGAGACAATGATCGTTGCGGGAATACCGATTACGATGAAGATCCAAAAACGGCTGTCTGCTTCCCGCAGGAAGTCAGGAAGGCTTTTCTCGGCAGGATGGAGTTGGAAGCCGAGGAAGCTGGCGCGCTGTCCGGAGTACAGGCCAGTTATGATCCGTTCGCCGAACAGCAGGTAGAGAATCGTCAGCACCGCGACTAGAAACAATGATGCCAGCAGTACTCTAACAAAGATTCTGGTTTCTCGGCTGCTGTCCCACATGGTCGATCTGTCCGCGGTTATCTCGGTTCTTGTAGCCCGGCGATGCCCGGGAATATCGGTTGGCGCCGCGGCTCGCCATTGAGCCATCGCGCCGAATCGATCCTAAGCATGAGCCGGCAGCTAATTTAGCGATTTAGCGTTGGAAGGCAAGTATCGTTGCGTATTTGTCGGGAATGGCTCCCTCCTTTTCTCTTGCAACTCCCGTATCTTATGAGGCGCACAGAACAACTTTTTCGCTTGACGTGGGTGTGGAATAGTATAAGTTGAATAACTCTAGGAGTGATACTATGGCGCAGATAAAGAAAATCAAGACCGGCCGCAAAGTCGAACAATCGGTTTTTGGCAAAAGAAACTGGATCGTGCTCGGATCAGGCATTGGCGCGATTGTACTCGGCTTTATTGCTCTCGCTTCCGGTTCGATCACGCTGGCGCCGATCCTGCTGGTTCTGGGCTACTGCGTTCTGATTCCGGTAGGAATAATGATCAGGGACAAGGACGGGGAGAGCAAAGTCGAGGGCGGTTAGCTCAGCTGGTTAGAGCACCTGCCTTACACGCAGGGAGTCACTGGTTCGAATCCAGTATCGCCCATTTTATCGTCGGGCGATCGGAGGAGGTAACTGAGGAGAAGAAGCGGTTCGAGGCTTTCAAGGTTTCGACGACACAAAGACGACGCAAGGCCCTTGATGGGTCACATACATAGATTTCCCGCATTTAGTCGGGGCCGTAGTTCAGTTTGGTTAGAACGCCTGCCTGTCACGTAGGAGGTCGCGAGTTCGAGCCTCGTCGGCCCCGCTTTGTTCTTGGACAGCGTGGTTAGAACGTCCCGACTTTAGTCGGGAAGGTCGCGAGTTCGAGCCTCGTCGGCCCCGCTTTGTTCTTGGACAGCGTGGTTAGAACGTCCCGACTTTAGTCGGGAAGGTCGCGAGTTCGAGCCTCGTCGGCCCCGCTTTTGTTTCGACTAGGATTGGGAAAGGCCATGTCGACTGGTTGCTCTCTCTACATCCTCAAGAGTCTCACGAACGGCAAATACTATATCGGAAGCACGGCGAACTTGTCCGTCCGGCTGGTGCAACACAACTCGCGGCGTTCTTTGTCGACAAAATCGGGAGTGCCGTGGGAGTTGGTTTATCGTGAGGAACATCCGACACGATCAGCGGCGATGGCGCGTGAAAGGGAGATAAAAAGCTGGAGAAGCCGGGTGAAGATAGACAGCTTGGTTAGAACGTCCCGACTTTAGTCGGGAAGGTCGCGAGTTCGAGCCTCGTCGGCCCCGCTTTTATTTTGCATCCTTGGATGCCAGCGTTTTCGGACCGCCCGACAGTTACTTCAGGGGCTTATGGCTGACAGTGCGTAAGTACTTGCCGTCTTTCCGGCTCATCATCCGTTCATCCACGAACTCACGCCTCACGCGGCAATAGTCATCATGGAATCGTCCGATTATCTCGTTGACTTCCTTTTCAGCATAGACTTTGCCGAGCTCGAATTGACTGAGGATATACTCGATGATGTACCTTCTTTTCTTGCGTTGAACGGGGAGCACGTCAAATCTCCCATCTTTCATAAAGCGATTCACGATTTTCTGGCTTGGATGCAGAAGGTTTTGGTTTGAATGCTTCTCCAACCATTGCAGCAAGTCTGATTCTTTCACCCGCCAATCCTTGCCAATCTTGTATCCGGGCAGTTCACCGTACTTTAGCTTTCTGGCAATAACCTGAACATTCATTTTCAGTAGTTCGGCAATTTCGTTGGTGCTGTAGAACTTCAGTTTCGACTGCTCATCGGTTTCCGACATTACTAACCTCACAATATCGCATTTTATACTACTGTGTGATAGTATAACGGATAATGACGTATTGTCAAGTACTTATTTGCACATTTCGGCAGCCGAGTTGTAAGGTTTTGTCCTGCATCTCGATTCTCCTGCGTCGCAACCTCATGCAAGCGCATTCGTAGAATTCACTTGTGGCGCGGACAGTTCGCGACGAGGTTGATTTGGTGCAAACTATACAGGTGGTTCGAGAGACGGAGATTGAGGCAGCGCGCGAATTATTCAGCGAATACGCCGCTTCTCTTGGGTTTGACCTTTGCTTTCAGGACTTTGACAAAGAGTTACGGGAACTGCCGGGGGAGTATGCTCCTCCTGCTGGATGCCTGCTGTTGGCGCACGATGGAGACAAGGCGCTGGGTTGTGTGGCGCTCAGAAGGATCGATAAGCAGACCTGCGAGATGAAACGTCTTTACGTGCGACCGGAAGCACGTGGACTCAAATTGGGCAGGAAGCTGGCTGAGGCAATTATTGCCGAAGCTCGTCGGACCGGCTATCATCGCATGCGGCTGGACACTATGCCCGAAATGGGCGAGGCGATTACGCTTTACCGGACACTGGGATTCAGAGAAACGGATGCGTATCGCTATAATCCGATGCCCGGCGCAATTTTCATGGAATTGGAGCTCGTGCCGGAAAATGATTCTGCACGGTGACGGAAGATGACTCAAGGAGAAAATAATGGCTAAGGCGACATTCTACATCCTCGACGTATTCGCCGAGAAGCGATATGCAGGCAATCAACTGGCGGTATTTAGGCATGTTGAGGGAATAGATGACGCCGAGATGCAACAGATTGCCCGTGAGACCAACTTTTCGGAAACGACCTTCATAATATCTGATCAGCCGGAAAATGGCAGTTTCCGGGTTCGGATCTTTACGCCCGGAGAAGAGGTTCCCTTCGCCGGACATCCCACACTGGGGACAGCCTTTGTGATTCAGCAGGAAATCATTCGGCAGCCGGTTGACCGTGTCGTGCTGAATCTGAAGGTTGGTGAAATTCCGGTGACATTCAACTATGTCGACGACAGACCGGACATACTATGGATGAGACAGCAACCGCCCACATTCGGGGAGACTCACGAACCTGCCGATGTTGCCAAGGCTATTGATTTGTCTGAGGACGATATCGACTTACGATTCCCGATTCAGGAAGTCTCAACCGGCCTGCCGGCGATTATCGTCCCATTGCGAAATTTGCAGACGTTGCAGCGGGCCGTGGTTGATCGTCGGCTCTATTTCGATCTGGTTGCGAATACCAAGTCAAAAGCTATTCTGGTTTTCTGCCCGGAGTCACATGAGGGCAAAAATCATATCAGTGTTCGCTTCTTCGCAGACTTCTATGGAATCACGGAGGATCCGGCAACCGGCAGCGCCAATGGTTGCCTTGCCGGCTATTTGGCGAAGTATCGCTATTTCGGTACGGACTCGGTTAGTGTGCGCGCCGAACAGGGATACGAGATCGGACGTCCTTCGCTTTTGTATCTCGAAGCGAGAGTTCAGGACGAAACCATTGACGTGTCCGTGGGAGGCAAGGTCATATTGTCCGCAGCAGGTGAATGGCTGTGAGTTCGCTGCTCGCAATCGTTGGAATGCGATAAAGCGGTCGCGACGCTCGTCAATTGGTTCGCGACTTCCGGTTCCAAGGTGAAATGGAACGTCGCACCCTTATCAAGTTCACTGTGTGCCCAGACGCGCCCGCCGTGACGCGCGATGATGCGCTGGACTATCGCCAAGCCGACTCCCGTGCCTTCGTATTCCTCCGGTCGATGTAATCTCTGGAACACTCGGAAGAGCTTGTCAGCATACTGCATATCGAAACCAACGCCATTGTCCCTGACAAAATAGGCACTTTGTTCAGTCCCTTCAGTAGTGACACCCCCCGACGATTCAATCGTCTGAGTGCAGCCGACTTCGATAATCGCCAGTTCGCGACGGCGCGTAAACTTCAAGGCGTTGGAAAGCAGGTTAAAATAGACTTGCCGCAGAAGCGCCGGGTCGGCCTGACATCCGGGCATGTCAGCCACCGAGAGTTTGACCTCCCGACCCTTTCTTTCACCTGCCAGATCTTCCCAGATTTCCTGCACCAAATCGCCCGGCCGGACGGACCGTTTGGTGAGGGGTTGTCTGCCGAGGCGGGAGAATTTCAGCAGGTCGTCAATGAGGCGCCCCATTTGCAGCGCGCCAGCACGAATTCGATCCAAATGGCTGATGGCCTCTTCCGGCAAGAGCGACGCATAATCCTCGAGCAATATCCGCGAGAAACCATCCAACGCTCGCAGCGGCGCCCGTAAGTCGTGGGAAACGGAGTAGGAGAATGCCTCCAGTTCCTTGTTGGCCGCCTGCAGTTGTGCCGTACGATCAGTGACTCGCTTTTCCAGGTCTTCATTGAGTTTGTGAATCTCTATTTCGGCCTTTATGCGACCGGTGACATCTTCAAGGGTTTCCATGGCGCCAATAACATTGCCTTCTGAGTCTTTGATTGCCACCGCCGTAAAAGACAACCATTTCCCGCCCTCACCCAGGTCAGGGAAGAAGTCGGTGACTTCAAAGGCGTCAGCCACAAGCCGAGACTTGCGATATTGAGAGCCATACCACTCAGGAATGGAACCGGCGTTTCCATCCACCAGGAGATCGGACATACAAGGTCGCTTTTCCTTGTAGAAGGCTGACCAGTAGTTGTCCGTACCCACCATCTCTTCCGTCTTGAGTCCGGTGAGTTCCTCCAGAGCTTTGTTCCAATAGACAACCCGATGATCGCGGTCAATGACGAACTGGGGAATCGGCGAGCCATAGACTGCGGCTTTTAATTTCTGTTCGCTCTCTCGAAGTGCCTGTATGGCGCGCTTGCGGTGGGTGACGTCGCGGATATTGCACTGGATTACCTTCGTGTCGCCCACCTCATAGACGTTGCTGACGAACTCCACTTCGATTGGACGTCCGTCGAAGGTTTCAAATGGCAGGCTATCGTAACGGAGATACACTTCTTCCTGCAATTTCCTGAAGTTGTCTTTGCTAGCTATGATGTCGCACAGGAAACTCAGTTCCCAGATGGCTTTTCCAAGGAACTGTTCGTGCGAATAACCAAGCATCTCGATCAGGAACGGATTTACGTCGACGACAGTGCCTGTCTCGGCATCGAGGATCAAGACCCCGTCTTTCGCCGTCTCGAAAAGCCGGCGGTACCTGATCTCCGAAGCGATTAGCGCTTCCTCCGCCCGCTTGATCTCGGTGATGTCGCTCACCACAACGCGGCACACCGGTGCGCTATCAGCGTCCTGCGCCGCTGTCGCCGCCATCCGCGCCCAGAAGGGGGCGGCGTTCGCATGCAGCATTCTGAACTCACAGACTTGTGGTGCGCCCGTTTCAAAGAGCAATTTGCGATGCCGGTAGTAAATGTCCTGGTCCTCGGGGAGGACGAAGCTCGTTAGCCGTCGCTTGACCAGAGCGCCTCTCGACACACCCAATAACCCTGCGGCTGTGAGATTGGCTTCCAGAATCAGTCCCTGCTCGCTGATGGTGAAATAGCCCACCGGCGCCAAGTCATAGAGGTCGAAATATCGAACCCGCGAGGCTTCGAGTTCACTCTGCGTGCGGCGCAGTTCCTCGTTCTGCATCTCCAGTTCGATCTGATGCACCCGCAGCTCGTGGAGCAAAAGACGGGCATCTTCGGGTGACAGCGCCTTGAGGTTTTCCGGCATTTCGGCAGCCTTTTCCCCCGCGATCTCTTCGGCCTGCCGGCGTAGAGCGGTATCCGGCGGAGTCGTGGATTCAATACTCTTGCGCAGCTTGTTCATGTTGATCTCTCGTGTTCGAGTGTTGCGTCAGGTCTTAGCGGTGGTGGTGCGGTGATGTGGGAGCGTGACCTGACGCATGAGAGCATCACAAGCGCCGTCAGGTCACACGTCCGGCAACCGCCGGACGCAAGACCTGACCGAACGTAAATTTGGCTGCGCTGGCAGGAATCCTGAGGTTGTCTCATAAGTTCCTTTCCCTCACCCCTACACCCCTCTCCCAGTGGGAGAGGGGAAGGGGGTGAGGGTGTAAGGTATTGCAACGCCATGATCTCGCTCAACATTCTCGACCATCGCAATCGCTGTTCACGGCTGTACTCCAACTTGTGGGACGGCCTCTCCTTTCCTGCCAGATCGTCAAGCCAGTCAAGGCCGTCAGGAAGGGATTCCTGGCGGCGCGGGGGCGCAAGATCTGACGGAACATGGAAAACCCATAGGCTTGTCATTCTGAGCGGAGCGAAGAATCTCCCGCGTTTGTCCGGCAACGATTTGCAGATTCTTCGTCGCGCAAGGCGCTCCTCAGAATGACATCTGACGTGGTTTTTCACCAGTCCCATATTCTTCCCTTCATAAGCGTGCGCGGCGTACGTCCTCGTGCGCCGCGAAAACACTGGGAAATTCCCACCGCAAGCGGTGGGGCACCTCGTTCAAAATGAACTTGTGGGACAACCCAGGATTCCTGACGGCGCCGCGGCGAAAATGGTTCTTCAACAGTCCCATGTTCTTTCCTTCATCATTGGAAATTCCCTCCTGGATATTGGCTATTCAACTGCTTTGTTCGATTGCCCTCTCGGTGGTCGCGATGGCATACACTTCCCCGGCGCCATTCACCAGAGCCGTCGCGGTGAGCCACACCTCCACAATTTGACCGTTTTTAGCTACCCGCTGCATACGATACGGCTCCAAGACTTCAGACTGGCCGAGGTGCCGGATGATGGACAGTGCTTGTTCGCGCAGTCCTTCCGGGATCAGGTCGCGGATGTTCATGCCCAGCGCCTCTGCCTCGCTCCAGCCGTATAGTTTCTCCGCCCTCGGATTCCAGGCCAAAATGCGGCCATCCATATCCTGCACCGTGACGGCATCGTACGCGTCGCGCACCACTACGGCTAAGCGGCGTATCATATTGGCTTCCCGCAGGGCGTCCTCTATCCGCTTCATTTCCGTTATATCCACGAAGGTTATTACCGCGCCCTCGATCACGTTTTCGAGCGTGCGATAGGGTCTGATGCGCAGCAGACACCACTCCCCCGTCTGGGTCTGCACCTTAACCTCTTTGGGAACCAGGCTGTCCAGTACCGCCTGCACGTCCGCCACCAGGCAGTCATAACCCGTCAGGTTGGATACGATGTGACCCAACGGCCGCCCCACATCGCTCTGGATCAGGTTGATCACCTGGGAGGCGGCGGGGGTAAAGCGCATGATGTTCATCTGATGGTCCACAAAGATGGTACCCACGCCCGTGGCGGCCAGCAGATTATTCATGTCGTTGTTGGCCCGCGACAGATCAACCACCTTGCTTTGCAGTTCAATGTTGACGGTGGAGAGTTCCTCGTTGACCGATTGCAGTTCCTCCTTGGAGGTCTCCAGTTCCTCATTAGTGGATTGCAGCTCCTCGTTGACGGACTGCATTTCCTCGTTGGAGGATTTGAGCTCTTCGTTGGAAGTCTCCAGTTCCTCGTTGGTAGTCTGGAGGTACTCCTCCTTAATGCGCAGTTCCTGCTTCAACGCCACGATGCGCGCGTCGACGTCCGTGGCGCTCTCTTCGACCGAATCCACCGCGTCCTTCTCGGATCGTTCCGGATCCACCGTCGGCGCTTCCTCCAGAATGACCAAGAACAGAGTCGGAGCGGAGGTCACGTCGGGGCCTGCCGCCACAGGCCGCACCGTCAGATTGATGGTTGTGAAATCGCCGTTGGTTTTGACCCGCAGACCCGGGTAGCGCACCGGTTCTTTACGCGCCACGACTTTGTGCAGCGCGGAGGTCAAAGCGCGCCGTAGCCCTTCGCGAGCCATCTTCAGAATGTTCATGCCGGCCTCGCCCGGAGCCGGCTCCAGGTACGGGCCGGTCCGGCCATGAAGGTAGAGGATGTCACCGCGTTCGTTGACGAGGGCGCCGATCGGAGCATATTGCTGCAGCAGCCCCCGTTCGGTCAGTTCGCGCAACGGAAGCTTGCTCTCGCGGGACGCTATCCCAGGAGACCTTGAGATGGCCCCATCTTCCATCGGGGGCAGGAGAAACTTTCCCCTCTCCGCGCGGTGTACGCCGGCAACGTCCTCTCTGCGCTGATACAACTTCGACTTGCGATCCGTCGCGGCAAAGAGGTCCACGAACTCGCCCACGGTCTCGGAGGTACCTAAGAAGAGCATGCCCCCCGGGTTCAATGCGTAGTAGAACAGGGAGAGAGTCTTTTTTTGCAGTGCCCCGCTCATATAGATCAGGAGATTGCGGCAACTAATCAGGTCGAGTCTGGAAAACGGCGGATCTTTGATCACGTCCTGCTCGGAAAAGACCAGCATGTCGCGGATTCTTTTGTGAATGCGGTAGGCGCTCCCGTCGGGCTCCATGGCAAAAAAGCGCGCCAACCGTTCCGGCGAGACATCGGCAGCGATGCTGGCGGGATAGACGCCGAGACGGGCCTGCTCGATGGCCTGGCGGTCGATGTCGGTGGCGAATACCTGCACCTTGAAACTCTTTTTCAACGTCTCCATGTGCTCCTGGAGCAGGATGGCGAGGGAATAGGCTTCCTCGCCGGTGGAACAGCCGGGCGACCAGGCACGTATCAACGCGCCCGCGGGTTTATCGACAAAGAGGCGCGGGATGACCTGCTTTTCGAGCGCCGCAAACGCTTCCGGGTCTCGAAAGAAATTGGTTACACCGATCAGAAGGTCGCAAAAGAGCGCGTCCGCCTCGGTCGGGGTTTGCTGAAGGTAATGCACGTACCCTTCGAGCTGGTCGATCTGGTGGACGGCCATGCGCCGCTCAATGCGGCGATGGACGGTGCTTTGCTTATACTCGGAAAAGTCGTGGCCGGTCTGGGCGCGCAACAGGATGAAAATCTTTTTCATCGCGCTTTCGGTTTTGGGAGCGGGAGGGGAGATTGGGAGGAGTGTTTTGCCGAACGCATGGGCCGCGTAAGCGATGAGCCGGGACGGCATCTCGGCCGGCGGCAGCACATAGTCCACCAAGCCGGTGGCGATGGCGCTCCGCGGCATGCCGTCGTACTCGGTGGATTCAGGGTTCTGCGCCATCACCATGCCCCCCTCACTCTTGACCGCCCGCACTCCCATGGTGCCATCGCTGCCGGTGCCGGAAAGGACGATGCAGATCGCCCGCTCGTGTTGGTCCTGGGCCAAGGAACGGAAGAAAAAGTCTATCGGCAGGCGATGGCCGCGCGGCGCGGACTGCTCGAGCAACTGCAACGTGCCGTTCAGAAAGGCCATGTCGCGGTTGGGCGGGATGATGTAAGCGCAGTTGGGCTTGACCGTCATCCCATCCTCGACCTCGGAGACCAACATCCGGGTATAGCGTTTGACCAGATCGGAGAGGATGCTCTTGTGGTCCGGGGCCAGGTGCTGCACGAGGACAAAGGACATGCCGGGATCGGTTTCGGCGGGCATACCGGAAAAGAATGCCTCGAACGCCGCCAGCCCTCCGGCGGACGCGCCGATACCGACGATGGGAAATCCGGCAGTGTCTTTGCTTGTGGTCTCTTGCACCTCAATTGCCTCGGAATGAAGCGACTCTTCCGCTTCCGTCGCCTTGACTTTTTTCTTTGTGGTCATCATTGTCTCCTATACCATTTGAAACGTGGGCCGGATCAGTTCATCGAACAGATGGCCGACGGTTTCGCAAGCTTTCCGGTTAACGCGCAGCTGTAGCCATCTGGTGCGATAGGGGCGATACCGCGGCCTGCCCAAACCTGGCGCGGAGACGTTCTCCAGTTTGTTTCCGACGACACGCAACCGCCTATCGTCTGCGTTTTTGCCTCTCGCTTTTTCGTCCTTCGCGGTTGCGAGTTTTGCTTCTGGCCCAACTCTCATGCCGGTTGCCCCTTGGTACTTATCTCCGCTGCCTACTTAGAATTATCGGCACAACTGCCACCATCGCTAAATGGTTTTGACATTAGCCACGACCATAATACGGACGTCATCAGCCGTTACACTGTCTCCTCAAAATTATCCAATTGTCCGGATATAAGGTATGTTCAACCCCTAATGCAAGCGGTTTTCTGCGATCTCCTTGACATTCAATCGCTTTGACCATATTGTAGGCGTTCGTTATTGGTATGACTAAAAGGCAACTACTCAATCGCTTTCTACAACTGCTGCTTCTGGCGCTCATCTGTTATTTCTTCGCGCCGAGTTTTATCGACAGCTTCAAGAAGTTCAACCCTTCAGCCTGGGAAATCAACTACCCGCTGTTGATCGCATCGCTGCTGTTGATGCAGGTCGTGCTCTATGCGCAGTCGGCGATCTGGTCGACGGCATCAAAGAACTACCGCAACGATCCAACAGAGGCCCGTTGCGATTCCTCTCCGACAAATCGCTCCAACACCAGTTCTCCCTCTTCCCGCCCCAACTCTTTGAGGAGAGTCCGCAATTTCCTTCCCTTGACATCCATGCGCAAATCCGCTTATTACTCGCCTATATGGACAACAAGGATGCCGATAATCGCCTGATTCTCCTTACTCCCGCCGGAGCCGCTATTGCCTTTGTCAGTTTCTTCCTGCCTTGGATCCAGATTTCGTGCCTCGGTAAGTCAAGCTACTCTGGCATGGATTTTGGCGGTATCTACTGGATTGTCCTAATAATGTCCTTGGTTATCTTTGGCGCGTTCTTTCTGTTGCGAAGACTGAAGCGTCTCGATCTTCTCAAGTTGGTCACAATTGCCGGGACGATCATAGCGTGGGGAGTTATGATCTATGGTTGTATTGTGATAGCAGGTGGCAAGAGAATACTTTTTTTCCGCCTCGGGCCCGACAGTGTTCATCTCAAGATCCACATGGGCGGTTATGGCACTCTGCTCGGATACTTGTTGGCCATTCTTGGTGTAACTTGGCGACATCTCAAAGGAGTGTCCCGAGCATTGCCGATTAGATATGTGCGCAGAACTCGAAAGCAAGTTAGTTAAACGAAATCGATGGTTGATTACGTAAAGCCCTGAAGATGTACCGCCTATCAAGTCCACAGCACGGCAACCGCCATGATTGGCAACTCCAACCCGGAGTTTATATCGTTGGCAGAGACGCTCAGACTGATCTCGTGGTTAATGATGCCACGGTGTCACGCCGGCACGCGCAGCTTGATATTGCCGCAAACGGCAAGATTCGGCTCACCGATCTTAACAGCCTCAACGGCACGCTGGTGAATGATCGCAAGATCACCGGCTCGGTTGATGTCAAGGTCGGGGATGCGATCACCTTTGGAACCGTCGGTTTCCTGATCTCATCCAGCGAGACAGCCATCCCCAAACCGGTAGTTGCCGTAACCGATGGGGTCGAGAGCCACACGTCTATGTCCTCGCTGCCGATTGATGAAGCCCTGCAGCCGTTGGCGCTGAAGGACTACACCAACCCACGGATCTTCAAGGCGATTTCTGACATGGCCAAAATGTTAATCCTTCCTCAGAGCGCTGACGAAATGTTCAGCGAATCCCTTGCTTTGCTGCAGGACATTGTTCATGCCGAGCGTGCCGCTGTGTTCTTGGCACGTGAAGGCAGCGAAACCCTGACGCTGGTGACTTATCGGTTGTCCGATCAGAAGGGCTCCGATTCGTTTACGATCTCGCGTTCGATTGTGCGAGAAGTGCTCGACAAAAAAATGGCCGTACTCTTTTCCGACTTGATCTCCGATGAACGTTTCGCCAAGCAGGAATCGATTGTCGTCTCCGGAATTCGTTCGGCAATGGCCGTGCCATTGATCAACGAACAAAAGGTACTGGGAATTCTCTATGCCGATTCGGCGGACCCGTGGCAGCGTTTTAACGAGGAGTCTCTCAAAGTCACAGCCACCTTCGGCAATATCCTTGCCGCCAAGATTATCAACCAAGGTTTGCTCAAAGAACGTCAGGAGAAGGAAGCTCTTGAATCCGAATTGCGCATCGCCTCGCAGATACAGGCGGAACTGATGCCCAAGGTGCTGCCGGTGGTTCCCGGGTACGCGTTCCATGCTTTCCAAATGCAGTGCAAAATGGTTGGTGGCGATCTTTATGACGCCGCTCTACTGCGAGACGGCCGCGTGTTGATCCTGTTGGCTGATGTCTCCGGCAAGGGCATGGGGGCAGCGCTGCTGGCATCCAACATTCTGTCGGCGTTTCGCATGTTGCGGGGCAATCTCGATTTCGATGTTGCCGAAGCGACAACGCGGGTCAACGCGCAACTGCATGGCTCCAGCCGCTCCGGCGATTTCGCGACCCTCTTTCTGGCGGTGCTCGACGCGAACAGCCACACGCTCACCTATGTCAATGCCGGCCACAACTCGCCGCTCTTGGTGCGCAACGACGGCAAAATCGAGCTTATCGAGGCCACCGGCATGCCGATCGGCGTCTTTGATGGTGTAGGCTGGGAATCTCGGACAGTCACACTTGCCGGCGGCGATCGTTTGTTGGTTTTTACTGATGGCATCCCCGAAGCAATGAATGCCACCGAAGACTTCTATTCCGACGAGCGCCTCGAAAAATTCACCGTCGACCACCACACCGAACCCCCTGATGCTTTCGCAACCGCCCTAATCAACGATGTCTCCAACTTCGTAGGCGACGCCCCGCGCTCAGACGATATTACGCTGATGCTGTTGCAGCGGGAACTGTAGCTCCTCCATTGTAACCAGCCATCCACCTGCCTCAATCTTGCTTAATGGGGTAGGGAGCAACGCAGTTTTGGCAACCAATGCAAAAACAACACGTATATTCAAAGTGGTGAGTGCCCCCGTCATCCAAGTCGAGCACCTGCGCAAGGTCTATGGTCCTACCATTGCGGTGGACGATGTATCCTTTGAAGTCTACCAGGGGGAAATCTTCGGCATGGTTGGTACCAATGGCGCCGGCAAGACCACATCCATCGAATGTATCGAGGGCTTGCGGCAACAGGATCGTGGTTCGATCCATGTTTTCGGCGTCGATCCCCAGAAGGAAATCCACGACATCAGGCGTAAAGTTGGTGTGCAATTGCAGGAATCACATCTGCAGCCACGCCTCAAGGTCTGGGAAGCGCTCGATCTGTTTGCTTCGTTTTATGAATCACCGCTTGACTGGGAAAAGCTGCTTGAGCAATTGGGTCTGACCGAAAAGCGCAACACTGCTTTCGCCCGTCTTTCCGGCGGCCAGAAGCAGCGGCTGCAAATCGCGCTGGCGCTTATCAACGACCCGCAGTTGGTCTTCTTCGATGAACTCACCACCGGCCTCGACCCGCAGGCGCGCCGCGCAATGTGGGACTTGATTCGCTCGGTGCGCGATAGCGGCAAGACGATCTTCCTCACAACCCATTTTATGGACGAAGCCGAACGTCTCTGCGACCGTGTGGCCATCATGGACAAGGGCAAAATCATCGCCCTTGACACACCGGAGAATCTGATTCAATCGCTCGGTGTTGAAAGCCGGGTCGTGTTTACGCTGAAGGAGCCGCATGACATCGCTTGTTGCCGCAGCCTGTCGGGAGTTACTCTCGTCGAGCAGAACGGCGACCGCGTTTTGGTCCAGGGCAAGGGCGATATGTTAGTTGTTGAAGTCGTCACCGCTCTGGCGAAGGAGGGTATCCGTTTTGCCGATTTGCGAACCGAACAGCCGAACCTCGAAGATGTCTTCCTGGCATTAACCGGTCACGAGTTGAAGGATTGAGAACATGCGCGGCTTTTGGAAACTAACACTCGTCGAGTTCAAACTCTTCTTGCGTGAGCCAATGGCGGCGTTTTTTACACTTGTCTTCCCCCTGATGATGCTCTTTATCTTCGGCAGCGTTTTCGGCAACAAGCCACAATACTTTGGCCTCGGCACCGTTGACCTGTCGATACCGGCGTACACGGCAATGATTATCGCCACAACCGGGTTAGTGTCGCTGACGATCTCGATCTCGGCGGCGCGCGAGTTGGGCATTCTTCGTCGTCTGCATGCCACACCCCTCACACCCATTAGTATTCTGACTTCACAAGTGCTGGTGCTGTTTGCGATGACCGCGCTCGGAATGGTGCTCTTGATCATCGCCGCAAAGATAACCTTCGGACTCCGCTTCAATGGCAACGTGTTCTCTGTGATTCTAGGATTCTTGCTCTCCAGTTGCAGTTTCTTCGCCCTTGGATTTGTGCTGGCCGGTATCACCAGAACCGCACGCAGCGCGCAAGTGGTGGCGATGGCGCTTTTTTACCCAATGCTCTTCCTTTCCGGCGCAGCCATTCCCAAATGGGTATTGCCTGAAGCGGTTCGCACCTACGGGCAAATCCTGCCGCTGACTCACGTAGTCAATCTTCTGATCGGACTCTGGCTCGGCGAACCTTGGAGCGATCATCTCAAGGAAGTAGTAGTCCTTCTGGTCATGATGGTGGTTGGGCTGGTCGTATCCGCCAGAACCTTCCGCTGGGAATAGTCTCTCTTCGTCGTTTCGAGAACTCTTTAAGAATTAGTGGCGGCTCCAAAATCCGCAAAACCGATAGGATATCTGCCGTTGCCCCGGCGGGTGAGACCGGACAATTGCCGTTGTCGAAAAAATGGGTCTAACCACTCAAGTTTCTGTCGATCCACACGATAATTGAAGAGATAACGTGGTAAAACGCGGTAGTCTTTCAATTGTTTTTGTTGACGCCAAGAGCGCCTATCTTTACGCTTTGACGGAAGCGGTTCGATGGTTGTGAACTACTTCACAAATCGGGGCAGGGTTTGAAGAGCGATAGAGTATCAACTGTCTCACTCAGTGACGAGGTCAATATGAGTAAACAAGGAAGTGCGCGAGTCTCCAGGACTCTGCTGCTCCTTTTCCTCCTGTTTGCGGTTCTCCCGTTGGCGGCGGCTTCGCCTCCCTACTCGCGTGATGACATGATTTCCAAGTCGGGGGCGTGTCTGGAGTGTCATCAGGATGCGGCCGACAATCTCAAAGGATCAACACACCAGCTAACCATGGTCGACGACAAGATGGCGAAGGTGATCGTTGGCTGCATTGGTTGCCATCCGGGCTGGGAGAAGCATCTGGAGGATCCCACCAAGGAAAACATCGTCGTTCCCGCTAATCTTACACTTGCCAAGCAGGGTCAGATTTGCAGCGGTTGCCACTTGAACGACCATCAGGCCACGATGCTCACCACCGATCCGCATGGGCGCGCGCAGCTTGCCTGCACCTCTTGTCACACGGTGCACGGCAACAAGGCCAGATCGCTGGTCAAGGACGACAAGGATGACTTCTGTGGCGCCTGTCATACCGATGTCGTCGCGCAATTCAAAAGCCGGTCGGCGCATCCGCTGGTGACCGACAATATCCGCTGTTCCAGTTGCCATTTCCCGGATGATCGCAAAGATGCTGCGCTGGCGCGCGGCATCGACTGGACCTGTCAGAATTGCCACAGTGAATATTCCGGGCCGCATGCATTTGAGCATCCGGTGACCGAGACCTATTCGTTTAACGGCGGCGGTTGCACCGAATGCCATGACCCGCACGGTTCCCCGAACGATCGTCTGCTGGCACAGCCGGGCAATGGCGTCTGTCTTCAATGCCACGGCATTCCACCCGCGCATCGTACGGCGCATTCCGGCCTCGGTGCCAAAGTCGCTTGCGTCAATTGCCACACCGACATCCATGGCTCGGATGACAACGGCAAGCTTTTGGACCCGCAGTTGAACACTAAGTTCTTTGCCGACTGTTATCAGTCTGGCTGCCACGACAAGGTACGGTGAGGAGGACAATGATGAGGTTCGCTAAAGCACTGCTGATTGTCGCAATGATCTGGACGCCGATGATGGCCGTGGCGACGGCTGCCGGCAACGGTGATATCAAACTGGGCTACATCGTCTTAGATGAGACCGGAAACTTGTCGATCGATCGCGCCACCTTCAACGATTACGAGGGCGCTTCACTCTCGCTCGAAAATTTCCGTTACGATTTCAAAAACAGCATGCTTCTCCGCGCTAACCTGCGGAATATGACCATGAACAACCGCAACCTGACTGCGGACATTGGCAAAGCGGGGCTGTTTTCTCTGAAGCTATCACATAATCAATTCCGTCGTATTTATGACTTTCATGGCGGTAGCACCACCCGACGTCACAACGAAGGCGTTTCATTGACGTTTCATCCGGTCAGGTACATCGAACTCTTCGGCGGCGGCAGCAACATGGGACGCACCGGCTCGACAACGGATCTGTTTAGTCCCAGTCCGGTTGGCGATAGAGTCGATGTCGACTATAAACAGTATTTCTACAACGGTGGCGCCCGAATCACTTATCGCGGCATGATGGTCGCGAGTGAATTTCGCGGCAACCGATTCCGCGACAATCTCAATGTGAATCGCGATCAGGATCGTACTGAAGGCAGACTAACGGCTACTGTGCCGGTGCCACGCTACGACTGGATCGTCCTGCAAGGCGGCTTCCGGCACTTCGCGACCAAGTATACGAAGACTGATTTTACGATCAGCTCCAATCGCGGTTGGGGCGCCGCGGCGCTGGCGTTGCCTAAGAATTTCTCTCTCAAGTACTACGTCATGATCGACCGTACGTCGTCGGACAGCGACTACACCGCCACCGATAACCTCGTGCATGCCCTCTATGCCGGCTTCACCAATCTGCGCTATGGCGGGGTTACCATTGGCTATCAACATGATCTCAACGACCAGTATCTCCGGGAGTATCAGGGCAATTCGTTCCATGGTTCCGGCTGGTTCAAGCCTGTACCTCGAGCCGAACTGCGAGCCGAGTATGGCAACCGCGCCGAGGATGTCAAGGAAGGCGTTCGGCTGGTCGGCAATGAAGATCTCAATCGCTTCCGTCTCTCAAGCAAATACCGCTACGCCGACATCGGCAACATCGCGGTCAAATACGAAGGCAAGGTACGCAAAAACGACGACATCGGCAGCAAGATCACGCTTAATCGTGCTACGATTGACTGCGGTGTCACGCTCAAGAAATACGCTACGCTTACGGCGGGCTATTCCTACGGCAAAGGCGACTACGAGAATAGCGCGAGCAATTTCAAGTTTACTGACCACCTGCTTTACGGTGACGCCACGTCACGGGAATATCGCGGCCTGACCGTAAGTGCAGGCGCGACTTACTACCGCAGCAAGCGCGATCTGAATGTAGAAAGCTTCAACGTCAGATGCTCCGCAGCATTTCGTTTCTATGACGACATGCGCTTTGAGGCAATCTACAACGTGCACAACTTTGATGACTTCTTGGTGCGGGATGAATACTACACCGCCAATATCGTGGAAATCAATTTGATTAAAGGTCTATCATTTTAAGGAGGTACTATGAGGGTCCTACGTATCCTTAGCGTCATCGCTCTGATCGCAATCCTCGCGGTCATTGCCGGGTGCGAACGCAAAGTCGTCAACCAGGCAAGCAATGATAACCAGCAACTGACAGGCTGCTTTGCATGCCACGGCGAAGAGGCCTTCGGAGGCGCAATTCTGCAAGCACAGGGGGAATGGCAGAATTCAGTACACGCTTCGGGCACTAACGTTGACTACACGAACCGCAAGAATAACGACTGCATGAAGTGCCATGACCATCAGGGGTTCGTGCAGTATGTCACCACCGGAACGATCGATTCGATTTACCAGAACACTAGTGCCATTCATTGTTTCACCTGTCATGCGCCGCATGAAACCGGAACCTTGAAATTGCGCACGGAAGCGCCCTTTGCTCTGCTAAACGGTCAAAGCTTTGACCACGGCGCAGGCAACCTTTGTGCCAATTGCCATCATTCGCGTATGAGCGTTTCCGATATATCCGGCGCGGCAACTACACATATTTCGAATCGCTGGGGGCCTCACCATGGCCCACAGGCTGATGTACTGCAGGGAACGAATGCTTACGAGTACTCGAGCCCGGCCGTCCCCTACAACAAATCGACTCACGCTACGTCCGTTACCGACGCTTGCATAGGCTGCCACATGAGCAATCCTCTTCAGCATGACGGCTATCAGATAGGTGGCCACAGCTTCAATATGGCCGTCATTGATGAAGAATCTGGAACCAAATACACGTTGGTCGGCACCTGTCAAACCTGCCACAGCAGTTTCACGTCATTCGATGGCGATAGCATTCAAACCAAGGTCAATGCATTGGTCGACACGCTCCAGAATATGCTGACTGATCTCAATCTGGTAGCTCCGTCCGGGGGGGAGATTCTGCCTAGAGACACAACAGTCAGCAAAGACTTTGCAGGAGCCGTATACAACTTCCTTCTGATCGACGCTGATCGTTCGGAGGGTGTTCACAATCCGAGATATGTTCAGGCCGTCCTGCAAAACTCTATCGCGTTTCTGAGAAGCGCTCAGCCTTCCCCGGCACATCCAGGATTTGCGAAAGACTAACTAGTCATCCGTTGCAACCAAGAAACCTCCGGGTCAACCGATTCGGAGGTTCTTCTTTCTCTTTAAGATCGGAGGGGGGATGGTCAGTGCTCTGCAGATTGTGCTTACGCCGCTTTGCGACGGTGCTTGAGGAAATCCCAGAAGACGTATTCGCCCAAGTTTGTCGGCGAGGCGAAATAGGCGCGTCCGCGGTTAAGCTCGGTCAGCGTTTGTACGAATCTTCTCAGATATGGATCATCAGCGATCATGAACGTCGTGATCGGAATTCGCTTTTTGCGGCAGATAATCGCTTCATCTAACGTTCGGTTGACCACAATTGGATCCAATCCGACCGGATTCCTGTATAGAGTACCGTCGCTGCGTGTGATCATGGATGGTTTCCCGTCGGTGATCATGAATATCTGCTTGTTTGCGCTACGCTTCTTCAGGAGTATTTGCCGCGCCATCTGCAGACCGGCTTTGGTATTGGTGTGATACGGTCCTACTCCGATATAGGGCAGGTCTTTGATCTGAACGCGCTGCGCGAAATCGCCGAATAGCACAATATCTAACTCATCCTTGGGGAATCGGGTGAGAATCATTTCCGTGAACGCCAGCGCCACTTGTTTGGCGGGCGTGATGCGATCCTCGCCATACAGAATCATCGAATGCGAGATGTCGATTAGCATCACCGTGGCGCAGCTTGTCACCTGTTCAGTCTCGTAGACTTCGAGATCATCCTCCGCCATGTCCAGCGACAGCGAACCGGTGCGTGCTATCGTGTTAAACAGCGAGTTTGTAAAATCGATGTTTCGCAGGTTATCGCCGAAGTTGTAGCGTCGTCGTTCGGGAAGGGCCTCTTCCGAGATTCCGCCCTCCTTGTCGATAGTATGATCGCCCGCGCTTGAGAACCTGAGTTGCTCGAAGACTTTGTCGAAGGAGTCCTGTCGCAAGGCGCGCTCACCTTTGCGGGTGAGGTTGACACCGCTCTTGTCGGTTGCGACGATCTTGTTGTTCTCAAGCTGCCCGCGGAACTCATCCAGATCAGTCTCCTTGGGCAAATAACCCATCTTCTTGAGTTGATTCATGATCTTGAGAGCGGTCTTGACGTCGCCGTTGACCTGCAGCAGAATGTGGTTGAAGATCTGCATCAGGTCATGCATTTGCCTGAGCTGTTGAAGCAGCGAGTCGTCCCAGCGTGAGTAGAACAATCTCATCTTAGTCCTTCAGGATGTTCTCCAGCATGTCAATGTAGACAAACTTATTGTCGGGCGATTTCTTGGCGATAATGTTGTGCCGGTGTAATCCTTCCAGCACGAATTCCATTGCCAGGACGGTTTCGCGTTCATTTTTCGGTTTGAAGTATCGATGAGCAATCTCGCGCAGCCCCACGATCTGCGAAAGCGCGGACTTGTATTCACGGTAGGGGAGTTCGTCCGACAGTTCCAACCGCTTGCCGGAAGCAAAGAAATCGATGATCGGCTCGTAAACATTTTCCTGAGGACGTTGGTCTTCGGCGGCGCGGCTCCTGGGCTTGCGCGGCGCCGGGAAGTACTGTGCAAAGGCCTTTTTGGTTGCCTCGCCGATCAAATTGACCGCCACGATCGACGGGCCCTCCAATTCCCCCTCATAAACCAATTCCACCTTGCCGACGATCGACGACAGCACGGCATAGAGGTCGCAGATGCGCGGATAATAGTCGTTGTCCTTGTTGACTGCCGCGCGTCGCTCGATGTTCGAAAGCAGATTCTCGTACGCCGAGATCGTCAATCGCGCCGACACGCCGGAACCCTGATCGACATGCTCGCTGGAACGCGCTTCAAATGCTATCTGCTCGATGATATCCCGGATCAACTCCGGTATCTCAATCTGGGCCGACCGATCGGTCCATGCCTCCTGCCGGGTGATCGCCTTGGCAATCTCGACGCTGCCGGGATAATGCGTGTTGATCTGCGAGGCGATTCGATCCTTCAGCGGCGTAATAATGTTACCCCGATTGGTGTAGTCCTCCGGATTGGCGGTGAAGGCCAGCATCATGTCCAGCGGTACCCGGATCGGGAACCCCCTGATCTGAAAATCATTCTCCTCGAGGATATTGAGCAGCGCCACCTGAATTCGGGGCTGCAAATCCGGGAGCTCGTTGATCGCAAAGATACCGCGATTTGTGCGTGGGACGATGCCCCAGTGGATGACTTCCTCGTCTGACAGATCGAGCTTCTCGCGTACGGCTTTGATCGGGTCGAGATCACCGATCAGATCGGCCACCGATACGTCCGGTGTAGCCAGCTTCTCGTTATAGCGCAACTCACGTGGCAGCCAGTCGATCAGCAAATCGTCACCGGCTTCAACCAGCAATCGCTTGCTGCGTGAAGTAATCGGCCGATAAGGGTCTTCATTAAGCGGACTCCCCTTGATCACCGGCAGAAACTCGTCCAGGAAATTGACGAGATGTCGCAGGATGCGGGTTTTGGCTTGTCCGCGCAAACCCAGAAGCAGGATGTCGTGCTGGGAAAGGATCGCGTTCTCCAAGAGTGGCAGCACCGTTCGTTCATAACCGATAATGCCGGGCCAGCGGCTCTTGCCGGCTCTGATCTGCTCTATCAGATTCTCACGTAGCTCTGTTTTGGTGGAGCGGCTCCGGTAACCGGATGCTTTCAATTCGCGCAGTGTCTTTGGTCGTTTCATTTCGCCTAATCCATTTCAAAATGCTATAAGTTGTACGTGCCATCCCGATCAAATGTGGTAAATAAAGATTCACGCAGACCATATTCATTTATCCGGGAACAAGCGGTCGCCGTATCGTGATTGGGAATACGAAAAAAGAGGTGGATTTAACAGACCGGCTGCGTACATTCTCGGAATTTCTGGGCTGGCTGGGATACGGTAAGGAAATGTCGTAGCCTGCCGATAAAGTTAAGGAATGACTATGGTTAAAGCATTAAGATACGTACAGGTCGAGCCGATTCTGCCCGACGGGCTAGAATCGCTCAAGGAAATCGCTCTCAATCTCTGGTGGTGCTGGAATCAGGAAGCGATTCGCCTGTTCCGACGGATCGATAGCAAACTCTGGGAAGAGACCGGTCACAATCCGATCAAAGTCTTGGCGCAGATTCCACAGGACAAACTGGAGAAACTCGAAAAGGACCTCAGTTTCCGAGCGCATCTGGAAAGCGTCTACCGCGATCTGGTGGTCTATCAGCACAACAGTAACTGGTTCAACGAGCAGCACTTTCAATCTGAGCAGCCGGAAATTGCCTACTTCTCGGCGGAGTTCGGAATCACCGAATGCCTCCCGATTTATTCCGGCGGTCTTGGCGTGTTGGCGGGCGACCATCTCAAATCGGCCAGCGATCTGGGACTGCCATTGGTCGGAATCGGACTGCTCTATCAGCGCGGCTATTTTCAGCAGTATCTTAACGCCGACGGCTGGCAACAGGAATACTATCCAGAATTCGATTTTTCATCGTTGCCCATAACCGAGGCAAGCGACCGGAACGGTCAACCACTCATGGTCAGTATCGATTTTCCGGGTCGCAAGGTTTGGATCAAGGTCTGGAAGCTGCAAGTCGGGCGAACCCCTCTCTATTTGCTCGATACCAACGTTCCTCAGAACTCCGGTGAAGATCGCGACATAACCGCCCATTTGTACGGAGGTGACAACGACACCAGAATCCGGCAGGAAATGGTGCTCGGTATCGGCGGAGTGACCGCTCTTGATGAGATGGGAATTGCGCCGTCAGTCTTTCACATGAACGAAGGCCACTCGGCGTTTTTAGCGATCGACCGCGTGCGTCGCCACATGGAGAAGGATGGTCTCACGTTCCGCGAGGCGTCGCTGCTCGTGAGACAAACCACCGTCTTCACGACTCATACGCCCGTGCAGGCCGGCATTGACCGTTTCCCGCGCGAACTGGTGGAGAAATACTTCCGGAGCTATCTGCCCAGACTGGGTCTGAGTTTCGGTGAGTTCTCTTCGCTGGGTCAACAAAACGAACGCGAAAACACGACCGAATTCAATATGGCGCATCTGGCCATGAATTTTTCATCCTATATCAACGGCGTTTCCAAATTGCACGCGGAAGTATCTCGTCGCATGTGGCAGGCGTCCTGGCCTAAGGTACCGTTTGAAGAAATCCCGCTTACTTCCATCACCAACGGCGTGCATACGCGCTCCTGGATTTCCGCAGAGATGTGCGAGCTTTATGATCGCTACTTGGGAATCGGATGGCTGGAAGATTCGGCCAATCACTCTTTCTGGTCGAACGTAGATGACATTATTGACAGCGAGCTCTGGCGAGCTCACGAAATCAGACGCGAGAAGATGATCTCCTTTGCCCGTCGAAGGCTGAAAGAACAATATCAGCGTCGTGGCGCTACTCCCAGTGACATCAAACGCGTGGCGGAAGTGCTCAATTCGGGCCATCTGACAATCGGTTTTGCGCGTAGGTTTGCATCCTACAAACGCGGTACCTTGATTTTCCGCGACGTGGAGCGTCTCAAGCGAATTCTCAACCACCCCGATCGTCCTGTGCAACTGATTTTCGCCGGCAAAGCCCACCCGCGCGACAATTTCGGCAAGGAACTGATCAAAACGATCGTCCATCTCGCCCGTGATCCCCAGCTTAGAGACCATCTTGTCTTCTTGGAAAACTACGATCTGGCCGTGGCGCGTAATCTGGTGCAAGGCGTGGATGTATGGCTCAATACGCCGCGCCGACCGATGGAAGCCTCCGGCACCAGTGGCATGAAGGTGATCTTCAACGGGGGAATGAACTTAAGCGTGCTCGACGGTTGGTGGTGCGAGGGTTACAACGTCAACACCGGTTGGGCTATCGGTCTCGGCGAAGAGTATGACAACCTTGACTATCAGGACGAAGTCGAGGCCAATGCGCTGTACGATACGCTGGAAAAAGAAATCGTGCCGTTGTTTTACGACCGCGGTCGCGATGGTATCCCGCGCGATTGGGTGGCGAAGATGAAGAGCTCGATTAAGACATTGGCGCCAATGTTTAACTCCAATCGCATGGTGCAGGAATATACCGAGAAATTCTATGTCAACGCCTATCGGCAGAATCTGATTCTTCGTCATCAGGGTTTCGCCGAGGTCAAATCGTTGGCGAGTTGGTACAAGCATCTTGTCGACAAGTGGGCTGATGTGCGCATGCTGGAACTGGTCTCCAAGTCGCCGTCGAAAATGAATGTCAACGAACAAATGCAGATTGAGGCGAAAATTTTCATCGGAGAACTGACTCCCGACGACTTGGCGGTAGAGCTCTATATGGGCAAGTTGTCGCCCTCCGGTGATATCGTTGATCCGACTTCGGTGGAAATGACCGCTGATGGAAGTCCCCATGCCGGTATCTACAACTACTGCTGTACGACGCCGATTTCCTCCAGTGGCCGACTTGGCTATTCTGTCAGAGTATTGCCGGGACATCGCAGTCTGGTGCATCCGCATGAGATGCGGTTGATCACTTGGGCGGAAGGCGATCTATAGACTGGTAAGATAACCATCTCCAAAAGCAACAACCGGCTGCGTCAATAACGCCGCCGGTTTTCTTTTTGCCCTCGTTTGAGTGTGATGTCACCTACCCCATATACGGTGTCCTATGGCAACGTCTTGTGCGTGCCGTCACAAAATGGCGGCGTCGCTGTGTGTTTGCACTGACAGTACGAGCGGAGCTTCCATTCGTCGATTGTAAACTCCAACGGTGCGAACGATGTCCCCTTGTGCGATCCGTCGCAGAATGGCTGAGTTTTCGACCTGCCACATCGGCACCACAAATATATCCCCGGCTCCAATTCGAGTTTGATCGACTTTTTGTCGGCAATAGTCGGTCTGTCCATAATTGAGTCCCTTTCCCTTCGCAGTATACTCAAAGACATTTGTTTTCGCTTGCTCTCTCATCAGACACTTATCGAGAACGATCCACTCCCGCCTGTGCGTCCTAAGCACAAAGAGCCGCGTTCTTACCGTCAAGAGCAAACCAGACTTCCCCTGCCCTATGGGAGTGTTGAAAAAGCCACCTGAGAGCGCTGGCAGGAATCCTTTCCTGCCAGTTTGTCAAGCCAGTCAAGGTCGTCAGGAAAGGATTCCTGACGACCCCTGAAGAAGAGCGGGCTTTTTCAACACTCCCCTATTTCTGGGCTATTTCCACCGAGATCAGAGTATACCGGAGGTTCCCGTTGACATTCTCCCATCCGGGCACTATAATAAACGTTCATATTTGGCGGATCTTGAAGCCCGCTCAAAGAAGATGATTATTGTCTGTAGAGAATAGAGGATAGGGTTCCATGGCGGAGAAAAAACCGGAAGATATCGAAGTAATTCTGGCAACCGATTGCGGTTCAACCACAACCAAGGCAATTCTGATAGAGAAACGGGACGGGCAATACCGACTGATCGTACGCGGTGAAGCTCCCACGACCGTTGAGGCTCCGTTCGAGGATGTGACCATGGGTGTGCTCAATGCGGTTGGCGAGGTCGAGGAGCTTTCTGGAAGGAAGCTCTTGGACGAAAACGGGAAAATAATCTCTCCACGCGCCAAGGACGGCCAGAAAATCGGCACTGACATTTATATCTCCACTTCGTCCGCCGGCGGCGGTCTGCAAATGATGGTCGCCGGGGTCGTGCGCTCCATGACCGCCGAATCCGCCGAGCGCGCCGCGCTGGGTGCGGGAGCGATCGTGATGGACGTGATTTCCTCCAACGATAAACGCCAACCCTATCAGCAGATCGAAAGAATTCGGCATTTGCGCCCCGACATGATTCTGCTCTCCGGCGGTATTGATGGCGGCACGACCACCCATGTCGTTGAACTCGCCGAGTTGATCGCCGCTGCCGACCCCAGACCCCGACTCGGATCGAGCTACAAACTGCCGGTAATCTATGCGGGAAACATACAAGCCCGAAACGCCGTTTCCGACTCGTTGAAAGAGAAAGTCGATCTGATTATTACCGACAATCTGCGCCCCGTGCTCGAAAGAGAAAACCTGTTGCCGGCGCGCGAAGCAATCCACGATCTGTTTTTGGAACACGTAATGGCGCAGGCGCCGGGTTATCGCAAACTGATGGACTGGACGGATACGCCAATTATGCCGACGCCGGGCGCGGTGGGCTTGATCATTAAGACGATCTCTGAAATCGAAGGCATTGAGGTGGTCGGTGTCGATATCGGCGGCGCCACGACCGATGTCTTTTCCGTGTTTCAGGGCGTGTTCAACCGAACGGTATCAGCGAACCTAGGCATGAGCTACTCGGTGTCAAACGTGTTTGCCGAAGCTGGTCTCCCCAACGTTATGCGCTGGGTCCCTTTTCACATGGAAGAACGTGATCTGCGCAACCGCGTCAAGAACAAGATGATTCGCCCGACGACGATTCCGCAGTCGATGGAAGAACTGATTTTCGAACAGGCCATTGCCAAAGAAGCTTTGCGGCTGGCATTTATTCAGCATAAGAATTTCGCTACGGTGCTCAAGGGCGTGCAGCAACAGCGAACCATCGCGGACGCCTTCGACCAGAAAGCATCGGGTGGAACGCTGGTCAATATGATGACGCTCAATATGCTGATCGGCTCGGGCGGTGTGCTATCGCACGCGCCGCGCCGCCAGCAGTCAGCTTTAATGATGATCGACGCTTTCCTGCCGGAAGGCATCACGCGGTTATCGGTCGACTCGATCTTCATGATGCCGCAACTCGGCGTGCTGTCTACCGTGCATCCGCAGGCGGCGACCGAAGTATTCAACAAGGACTGCCTTATTCACCTCGGCACCTGTGTGGCGCCGGCCGGCGATTCCAAGGAAGGCAAAGAAATGCTCGAATATCATTTGGAATTCCCGGATGGTCGCGTGGAAGACGGTAAGCTGATGTACGGCGAGATGAAATGCTTCCCGCTTGGTTTCGACGAAAAGACGGCGTTGCCTCTGAAAGCAAAGGCGAATTTGAAGCCTGGTGGTCGGCTCGATATCGGCGCGGGACCTGGCGTGAACATAGAAACCGAGGTTTCCGGTGGTGTGGTTGGTATCATTCTCGACGGCCGCGGCAGACCCTTTGTCCTGCCAACCGACGATGCCATCCGTGTCCGCAAACTCAAAGAGTGGATGAACGCGATGAATATCTATCCGGCAAAGGCGCTGGAGAGAGCGTGAGACAGAATTCTTGATAAAAGTGATTGACAGCTGCACAAATGTGCACTATAGTGAGGTATGTGATGGGTTATTTTGATGATTATGAAATCTTCCGGGATCCAATTCACGACTACATAGTTGTTTACAAGCGTGAGATCGATCTGATCAACTCCCGGGCGTTTCAAAGATTAAAACGGATTCACCAGCTTGGAATGACGCAGTTCGTGTATCATGGCGCAACTCATACGAGATTCGGACACTCATTGGGAGTAATGCACCTTGCTGACCGGATATTGCAGTGCATTTATGAGGCGGACAGCAGGGAGTCTGGAGACAGGATATTGGACTGGAAGAAAGAGGACTTCCTTCGCTATAGGAAGTTAGTGAGAGTGCTGGGTCTGTTACATGATATTGGCCAAGGGCTTTTCTCACATGCTGGTGAGAAGGAGTTGTTTCCTCAGGGAACAGACCATGAAACCTATACAGCAAAGATAATCAAGAATGATCCAGAAGTAAGACAAGTTTTGGAAGTCATCTTCCATGAGGATGGAATTAGCGCGGATGAGTTGGCTCGTTTTTGGGAGAAAGGTCTCCCGCCGTCCTTTGTCCATCCCATCTTGAAGCAGGTCATTTCGGGCCCACTGGATGCGGACAAGATGGATTATCTCTGGCGCGATTCTCACTATTGTGGAGTCATGACTGGTAGATTTGATATGGACAGACTCCTACATACCATGAGAGTCGTTAGGGACACAATAAACGAAGAGGAATCGATTGGTATCCATGAAAGCGGCATTCCCGCTGCAGAACAGATGTTGATCGCCCGCTACTACATGTATTTGCAGGTGTACTTCAACAAGACTCGCAGAGCGTATGACAGGCATCTAACGGATTTCCTGAAAAATCACTATTTGGACGGCGGTTGCTACCCTGTCGACATTGCTGATTATCTTCTATTGGGTGACGATGACGTGTTGAGTTTGTTAGCGAAAATCGCCTATGACCCGACCCATTTGGCGTTTGCTGTGGCAGGGGCATTAGTAAGACGAAAACACTTTCAACTTCTGTTTGAATCGCCGGAAAATGCTTCGCCGCAAGACAAGGACTCATTCGAAAAGGTCAGTCTAAAGCTTGGGGAAGAATTTGGTGACAGTAGTTTTTTCTCCGACAATAGCGTAGATGATCCAAATAAGTTCAAGAAAGAGGTCTTTCTGGTAAGGCTCAGGGACGATTCCGATGGTACTGCAAAGTACCGTAGTATTGAGAGGGTTTCGGTAGTCATAAAGAAGTTTGACGAACCGTTGTTGATCTGTAGAATCTACTGTTCTCCCGAGTTGAAGAAACGCGAGCAAGAGATCAGATTGTTCATGAGGAGATTAGGATGAAAGACCTCGTGCGATACAGCATCCTGGCGACATTCCTGAAGAGGCTCGAAGAGAAGTGGGCGGGCCGCTACTTCGGAATGACTATAGTTCAGAAGCTCATGTATTTCTTCACCCAAGTTGAGAAAGCGGATATTCCCGATTATACTTTCAAATTCTACCATTATGGTCCCTATTGCGACCAGTTGGACACTGACCTTCGAGTTCTGGATGCTGCAGGTGTAATTGCCATTGAATCGGAAGGCGAGGGATCGGGTTTCAAGATTAGAACCAAAGATTTGGATAGGTTGCCCGCGGAACTTGCCCAGGAGTTTTGGACTTCTCACATGGTTTCTTTTGAAAAGTCGGTTGAGCTTTTCGGTTTCCGAAAACCTCAGGACTTCGAGTTGCTCGCCACAATTCATTTCGTCTTTCACGCTCTCTGCAAAGAATCCGAAGGGAACACGGAACAGGTGGTGTCTCTTGTGAAATCACTGAAACCGAAATTCGACGAAAAACGCATTAAAGAAGAGTATGACTTCCTTGATAATAAGAACTTGCTGACTTGCACATAGAAGAGAGACTTCATACATGGCACATACCTATACCCCCGGTTTGAAAGTTTCTGAAAAGGAACTGATTACCAAAAAGAGAATCCTCCCGCTCAAGGGAGACGTCATCGTCAAAGTCGGCGACCAGGTACATCCGGATGACGTCGTCGCGCGCACGCACCTTCCCGGTCCGGTGGAAACCACCAATGTCGCCAACATCCTCGGCGTGCCGCCGGAAGATATCGAAGCTTGCATGCTCAAGAAAGAAGGCGATCCGGTCAAGGCAGGCGAAGTCATCGCGATGAGCAAGTCTTTCTTCGGGCTGTTCAAGTCGGAAGCCAAAGCGAAAATTGACGGCTCCATCGAAACGATCTCGCACGTCACCGGTCAGGTGCTGCTACGCGGCAAGCCGGTACCGGTACAGGTGAAGGCCTATCTTGAGAGTGAGGTTGTCGAGATATTTCCCAATGAGGGCGTGGCAGTTTCCTGCTGGGGTTCGTTCGTACAGGGTATTTTCGGTATCGGCGGCGAGACTCATGGCGAGATCAAGATCGTCGTACCCGACAATGGGACACCGTTGACCGACAATCTGATTGACGAATCCTGCAAAGGCAAAATCCTGCTCGGCGGTTCGATTGTGACGGCTGATGCGGTTAGAAAAGCGATCAAAGTCGGCGCGAGCGGTGTTGTCACCGGAGGTTTCTCCGACAAAGACCTGCGCGACTTCCTCGGTTACGATATTGGTGTGGCGATCACCGGCTCGGAAGACCTCGGCGTAACACTCGTGTTTACGGAGGGCTTCGGCGAAATCATGATGGCAAAAAAAACGTTCGATCTGCTCAAGTCCAAAGTCGGGCAGATCGCCTGTATCAACGGCGCCACCCAGATTCGTGCCGGAGTGATTCGTCCGGAAGTGATTATCCCGCTTGCTGGTGATATCAAGGCGGGCAAGGGGATCGCAGTCAAGCATGGCATGGGTCTGGATATCGGATCACCGATTCGCGTGATTCGTGCCCCGTATTTCGGCAAGTTGGGTGCGGTCACGGCTTTGCCATCTCCGTTGCAGGTGCTAGAATCGGAATCGAAAGCGCGAGTGCTGGAAGTCGAATTCGAATCGGGTGAGAGAGCGATTGTCCCGCGCGCAAACGTGGAAATGATTGAAGATTAGTGTTTGCCGCTGTTCGGCTACGTGGATTGATATAGTAGTGTAAACGGAAGGAAAGGACTCATATGAAAGATCAAGGAATCGGAGCAATAGCGGTTCGTCCAACGACCCTGATTGCCTGGAATCTCCAAGGGATAGCGTTCCAATCGCTGCTTGTGACATTGGCAGTGGCCTTACCCGCCGTGGCTCATCTCACCGGTCTGCCAGTTAGATATCTCCTGCCGATGCATGCCCCGATCATTCTGGCCGGATTGGTTTATGGATGGCGCGGTGGATTGGCAACCGGTTTGCTCAGTCCCCTGACCAGTTTCCTCATCTCCGGCATGCCGTTTCCGCCGATGATCCTACCGATGACACTGGAATTGGCCACCTATGGTCTAATGGCGGGTCTCCTCCGCGAGAACGCGCGTCTGAGCTCGTTTATGTCGGTGGCGGCGGCAGCTCTGGCCGGAAGAATCATTTTCGTGCTGACCGTTCTGCTGGCCGGATCGGTTAAGACGCCATTCGTGCCGTACTTGCAGGCCGCCATGCTTCCCGGCTTGATCGCGATGGCCGGACAGATAGTACTGCTGCCATTTGTCGCCAAATGGTGGGTTGATCGCGCTCGCAAATAGCGCAACCGCTTTGTTGGATTATGAATTAGTTCCATGTCGAGGCGGGAGACCATTCCGCCTCGATGTTGTTACGGCAAGAAACGAATAACGGGAATCTACCGATATGGATAAACCAACTCCCTTCGCGCTTGACATTTCTGACAACGACAATGACTACATCGAAATTCTCGGTGCAGACAAAAGCATCGCACTGCATTCAGGCAGGGTCCTACTTATACCCGGCAAAAACTGCGGGCGCCACACGACCGGACATCATGAAGAACTGATCATCGTCCTCAGCGGCGAAGGGGAGTTGGAGGTGGACGGAGCGGGCCGGACCAAGATTCGTGCAGGCATGGTTGCTTACAATCCACCACAGACCGAGCATAACGTCATCAACACCGGCAAGGAACCACTGGCTTATGTGTATGTCGTCGCGCCGACGGCATAAAGGAGATCTGGTGGAAAGCGACACGACAATCTATAGCAAAGATGAAAAGCTCTGGGCGACGCTCTGCCACCTGAGCGCGCTCGCTGGATTCGTTTTCCCCTTCGGAAATATCATCGGGCCGCTGATGTTTTGGATGATCAGAAAAGATCAAATGCCACTGGTGGATGTCAACGGCAAAGAAGCGCTCAATTTCCAGATCAGCATGACCATCTATGTCATCATCGCCGCCTTTCTCGTGCTCGTATTAATCGGAATTCCTCTCTTGATCATACTCGCACTAAGCGACCTCGTCCTGATTATCATGGCCTCTGTCAAGACCTCTGAAGGGACACCGTATCGCTACCCGCTGACGATCAGACTAATCAAGTAGCTTCTTCACGTCCCGTGCGACGGCAAGTAACGCTGTTCGAAAAGAGAGTGGTAATCGTGCGTGGCACGTGTTCACATATGCCCGAAGATCCAAGGAAACTGGCAGATGCGGACATCTGCGGTTCACTTTCGAGAGCTTATGATACACGCTCTCTTCACCAGCCGCGATGCCAACGCTAAGAATAATTTCCACTTTTTGGAATAGATCGCTTGACAGACGGTATTCAAAGCTGGTAGCATTAGGCGGCGGGATACCGCCAGAACGTGATGAGGTTTTCCCTCATCCGCCATCCCACCGAGCGACCATTAGTTACATCGAGCATACAAGACACATGCGCAAGACGCCATTTGTGTCTTGAGGAGGTGAGTTTCAGTAATAGATTCTCAAATCGTGATTGCGATAATGGTAAAGAGAAATGAACATCTTTGAACGAAAGAAGGTTTCGATGAGTAGGTTATGTACTGCGTTGGCGGGCATATTAGCTTGCTGCGTCTTGATGTCACATTCTGGATATGCAGCCCAACCGAAGGCGGGCGACAGTGCCCAGCAAGCAACCTTTCGCCACGAAGGCTTTGCACCTATTGAAGTAGGCAAGATAAGTGTTGATACGGTCGGCCTCGGAGTTGTCTCCACGATATCGATCAATGTCCTGTGCTGGCCCAAGCAGGTGAAGAACGTAACCGCCAGAATCGTTCCGGACAGTGGCTATGAGATAGTCCTTCAGCCGCAGGAGACATATACCGAGCCGGATACCGAGACCGGTGTTTTTAAGGGGATGATACGGGCTACCGCCAATGGCATTTGGAAAGTCGGGGTAGCAGCAACAGGTGCTTGGCCTGACACTACAAGAAGCACGGTCTACTCAGACGTCTACATTCAAATCAGCGACACGCTGAATCGGGCTATGACGTTTGCGGAGTATATTCTCCTTCAGAGCCCCTTTGGGAAGACCGAGAGGAACCCGAGGCCAGATAGAGTCATTCGCTCGGGATCCGGGCCGACGGGGAGACCGAAGCCACTTCCAGCACAGGCGGACTCTGTCTTGAGAATTCCGAGGGCTAAGAGGGTCATTGATACCGTGCGATGCGTACGACCAAGGAAGGCAGCACCGGCGCCCACCGATAGCTCGACAAAGAAGGATTCTACCATTAAGAGACTCAGCGGCACCTTTGATGTTATTGGCTCTCTCTCCTACCATGATCCGCGTGACCCGCAAGGATGGTTGAGACCCGCCAAGTATGTTACGGTGGAAGTCTGGAATGACGGGCTGAGTGACACGCCGCCATCGGCAGACGTATTGCTTGCTTCCGGCATAACCGATGAGTACGGATGCTATTCGTTCTGGTGGCTGGACAACTCAGATAGCAATGGGACAGCCGATCCGGTGATCGTCTGGCGAAGTGCGAACGCCGTTTGGGAGGTCAGGCGACCCAATGGCGGCTATGTCTACGGGTGGGAATCACAACTGATTCAAAACGTGGGTGACGATTCCACTGTCGATTTTGGCGATCACCCCATAGTGTCATATCTGCAAGCGATGTGGTGTTTCCAAGACATAAGTGAGGGCTGGGACGTTGCCGCGGATGCGGGCACCTACCCGTCATTTGTGTCCTGTATATGGCCGTCGTCCTCTGGCGACCGTATTAATCTTCTCGGTGATACTATCTTCATCTCCCACCTATATGAACAGGCTATCGACGTTGTGAATCACGAATACGGGCACGCACTGATGCTGCAGCCCTATTCCAACGGTGTTATCTGGGGTTGCAGCGAAACGGGCATAAACGCAGTCGAATGCCCAAGCGTGGCTTGGAGAGAAGGATGGGCCAATTTCTTCGCCCTCGTGGTCACCCCCGACGGCATAATGGACTACGACACGGTAGGGGGGTAGGCCAGCACTTTCCCATTGAAATTCCGCAATGGAACCCATTCGAGCAGGGTCCGATGGTGTCAGGTCGTGTCGCCGGCGCTCTCCTCGACCTCTGGGACACGAACAATGACGGTCTGGATCAGAACTCCTCCAATACAGTCACTCTTGGGACCTTATTGACGTGGGGTGTGCAGGCTCATACCGACAGCTCGTTCTACAACTTCTGGACTTACCTCCGCAACAACAAATTGAACACGCAGCAGATTGCACTCGGCCTTCAGTCGATCAAAAACAACACTATGGACTTCGGCTGCACTTCCTGCGGGAACGCCAACAGCGACGGCGCGATTGACATTTCCGACGTGGTATTCTTGGTTGCGTACATCTTTTCCGGAGGCGCAGCCCCGGGATTCTGCAACTACGCGAAGGGCATGGGGGACGCCAATGGCGATGGCAACGTGGATGTCTCTGACTGCGTGTTTCTGATCGCCTACGTCTTCTCCGGTGGCGCGGCCCCGCACTGCCATTAAATGCTCGTGTTTTGCTTCTTGTCTTGGCGAAGGGGGTTAGAGCTTGTCGATTTCGCCGACGTTCTTTACGACGCGTGTGGGACGATATGGGAAGTGGGCGATTTCTTGCTCGGTAGTTACGCCGGATAAGACCAGGATTGTCTCCATGCCCGACTGGATGCCGGCGATGATGTCGGTCTCCATGTTGTCGCCTATCATCACCGTGTTCTCTGAATGTGCGCCGATCTGACGCAGTGCTGCCCGCATCATGTATGGATTTGGCTTACCGATATAGAACGGATGAACACCGGTCACCCGCTCGATTGGCGCCGCCAGGGCGCCGCAGGATGGAAACCCGGACGGACCGGAGACATCAGGATTGGTGGCGATGAAACGAGCGCCATGGCGAATCAGGCGGATGGCTTTCTCAATCATTTCGAAATTGTAGGATCGGGTTTCGCCAAGGACAACATAATCTGGGTTCTGCTCGGTGACGGTGAAACCATGTTCATAGAGAGCATGCGTGAGTGCGCCTTCGCCAATGACAAAAACCTTGTCGCCGGCCGCCTGACTCTTGAGAAAAGCGGCTGTTGCCATTGCCGAAGTATAGAAGTGTTCCGGCGCAACTACCAAACCGGCGAGGGAAAGACGATGCTGAAGATCGGCGGGTGTCAGCGACGGGTAATTGGTCAAGAATAAGAACGGATGGCCGTTTTTCAGCAGATTGTCAACGAATGTCTTGGCGCCTTCTACCAGATTGTTATCCCACACAATGACGCCGTCCATATCACAGAGAACTGCTTTGACCATTATTCCTTTCCTCGCCTGACGAATCGATTCCCGTCACGCTTCCTAAGGTCGCACTTTTCCAGATCATATTAGGACGCAATACAGCTGATGTCAATAGATAGATTGGGCGTTTTCGGCTACGTGGTCACCCTCACGAGACTCAAGTCGATGGCTGCGCCCACTTCTCCTTGACCGCTCAACCAGCCGGTGTTATCATGCTTGCAGCAATGACATCGATATTCACACACCTGCATCGTGAGCGTTTGTTCGTCTACTCTCTTCTGCTAATCGTTCACGTTGCTTTGACTCTAGCGTTCCTCGCCGATCATTCGCCCGGGACCGATGCGGCACGAACCGGCTTTCCTCTCGATGACGCCTGGATTCATCTGGTTTACGGACGCGCCGTCGCACAGACGGGCCTACCCTACTACAATGATGGCGCTTTGGAAGCGGGATTTACGAGTCCTCTGTGGATGGTCCTTCTGGCCTCGGCTGAGCTTGCACATTCCGTTTTTTCGTTGCCGGTCGTTCTTTCAATAAAGCTCCTCGGTACGCTCTTGGCATGGATCTCCAGCTTGGCTGTCTACGAGTTATGTCGCAAGCTTTCGTGCTCATTCCTAATCGCTCCGCTTGGCAGCGCTTTGGCAGCGGCAAATCCAGTGTCCGTCTTTGCTCAGGTATCCGGGATGGAAGTGGCTCTGACTTGTGCGCTCTTGACCTTGACGGCTCTCGCATTTGCTCTGGAGCGCCGGCGATTGTGTGCATTGTTGCTTGGTCTGTCATTTCTGTCCCGACCGGAAACCGCACTGGTGCTGATATTGCTGGTGGTCGTCTATTGGCTCTCAACTCGTCAAACAGAAATGCGGTTGCGAATGCGAACATCGATGACACTGATTCTTCCTGCGATCATCGCAGCCGCGACGTGGATCTGCTATTGCCAGGCGGTAACGGGGCATCCTCTACCGAACACGTTCTACGCCAAGTATTCAAGCGCCGAGGCCCTGAACGGGTTCGCACACGTCATCGGCGAAATCGTACTGGGATTGCCGGCAATGTTTGTAGGCTTCGGAGTTGTTCTTTTCCTCATCGGTGTTGTCGCGATGATTTATCGATCTACCAAGTCGTCACTGGCTGTCCTGCTAATTCCGTGGGTCTTTCTGGCCGGCATCGCCCTGACGCGCCCGATGCCTCCCGGCTGCGGTGTTTACTTCTACTGGCTGCGCTATGCCATCCCGGCGCTGCCATTTCTCTTCATCCCGATAGCCATGGGTGCTTCGGTCATCGCCAATCCAAGACAGCATTTTACATCGCTCAGAGTCAGACCCGGTACGGGGACATTACTGAACATAGCGGCTGTGCTTCTCCTGTTGGCCTGCTTCGTCGGCTACCCCTTTGAGATGGCGTACCGCAAGTCCCAATTCGCCTAGAACTGCCAGAATATCAACGAAGTGCAAGTCGAGATCGGCAAGTGGGTGAAGCGCAATGCGCCGAAAGATGCCGCCTTGTTGACAATCGATGCCGGAGCGATCAGATACTTCGGCGAGCACAAAACCATCGACATTCTCGGATTAAACAATCACGTTCTTCTGTTCGACCGGAAGCTGCTGCGAAACATCATCCTCCAGCCCGACACTCTGTCCGAGTACATGCGATCGCAGGGCGCAACCTATTATGTCGCATTTCCGGGTCTCCTTGCATCAGTTGTCAGTAGCAGTCCCTTTCAGAGACAGTTCTCGCCTCTCGCCGAATTCTCAAGCTCCAACTACACACTCACAAATGCCCCTCAGGGGTCGATGGTCGTCTACGGACTCAATCGCTGACAGTATTCGCAACTCTCCAATCCGGATCGCAAGAAATACTCTGAACCGTTTGCCGATTCCGACGACAGTTGTCACGGATGGTACAAATGACTGGCGAATCGGAAAACGCGATGGAACAGCACGACCGGCTCTATCGGATGGCATACAGAGAGTATCTGAATCACGACCTCGTTGCCGCGCACAGGATCGCGACTGAGGCTCTGGCAAAGGCACAACAATTCCGTCATCAAAACGATGAACTGACAGAACCACAGAGATTCAGTTGTCGGGCAAAAACACTGCTTGAGGCAATTGAGTGGAGATCACTACTGGTCCAAGATGAGTGATCCCATACAGAACGGGTCGGCGGCAGGTCATCTGACCACGAGCATGTCGCCGACCCTTTTCTGCCGGTTCTGCGTCCGAAAGGCGGCAGCCGGGCCTATTCCAAGGGCCGCGGTTGTGGTATGGTATCGCGAGTGACGAGGCGACCTAAGTTCATTTCCCGCTTAGGGACAGCTCTTCTTTCTCGCTTAGCGCGACCGGATAGGAACCAAGGATTTTCAGGAACGTGGTTATCTCCTGCAAGTGGTTGATCGCGTTCTTTGCGGCTTCGTCGCTGATGTGGCCGACAAAATCAAGATAGAAGTAGTATTCCCAGACCCGTTTGCGCAGGGGCCGTGATTCGATCTTGGTGAGATCCAGGTCGCGCAGAGCAAACACCGAAAGCGCCTTGAACAGTGCGCCGGGGACGTTCTTTAGCGCAAAGACGATCGAAGTCTTGCAGGGTTGAGTTTGCTCTGCCGCTTGCTTTGAGAGAATCAGAAAGCGAGTGAAGTTGTCGGGTTCATCTTGAATGCCTTCGGCGATGATTGGCAATCCATAGTATTCCGCTGCATACCGACCGGCAATGGCTGCTGCCTGCGTCAGGTTGCCTTCTTTCAGTATTTTCACGGCGCCGGCTGTATCATACGACGCAACCGCTTTGTATTCCGGATGGATGTCGAGAAAATGCTGACACTGCTCCAGAGCTACCGCATGCGAGTAAACATTCCGTACGTCTCGTAGCGTGACATCGGGCAAAGCAATCAAGGAGTGTATTATGCGCTGATTTCTTTCGCCTACGACCATTAGGTCGTGTTTCAGCAATAGATCGTAATTGCGATGGATGCTTCCTACCAACGAGTTTTCGATGGGCACGACGCCGTAGTCGACCTGTCCGGACGCCACCGAATCGAAAACCCCCTCGAAGGCATGAAACGGAAGGCACTCAAATTCGTCGGCAAAAAAGGCCAGCGCGGCCTCGTGCGAGTACGAACCACACTCGCCTTGAAAAGATACTTTCAGCATATTCTCTATTGTCTTTTCGGCAGAGTGGTCGTCTTCCACAAGACCTATTTGGGTTGCGTTGTCAAACTTCTACTACGCCGGTTCAGGGCCGCCCGAGAAGATGTACCTAACCAAGAAAACGACATCAGCGATATTAAGCCGCCCATCGCTGTTGACGTCTGCAGACTCGGGGTGCGTCGGCGCCGGTCCATTGAAAAACATGTAACTGAGCAGGTAGGTGATGTCGGCCAGATCGACGGTCATGTTGTCGTCCATATCTCCGCGGATGAAAGACTGGGCAACGATATCAAAACAGATAGGCGGCGCGTCAGGTGTGCCCACGTCTGTGTTCTCTTGTCCATTGAAAGTGGGAGGGAACGCGGGTGAGGCGTTGCCAAAGTCCGCTTTCCAGGCGCCTGCCGGGGGGACAAAGATGTTGTCGACACAGAATCCGGAGGATACAGCCGGCTGCCCCGCCGGAATGTGCAGCTTCATTGAGGCGAAAACAGTGGAACTGGCATGTGGCGGCAGGTAGTAAGGTTGAGTATTTGCTGCCCCTCCAACGAGGATCGTGTCGGGCAAACCAGGGGTTATGGCAATCAGTCCCCCGGTCTGGTCAAACGCCCCAATCACGTCACCATACTCCTTGACGTACGGAGTACCGACCGGCTTGGTCCCATAGGGAGTCACCCAGGAAAACGAGCCGGATGAACTGGTAAAATGAAACCCAAGAATGATGCCTCTGATCGCTACGTCGTTCCTGACCAAAATTTCCATGGTGTTGTCTCGACCGATGTAGACTTTGTTGTGGCTGCCGCCACCATTGAAACGAATCGAGACATCAACGGGTCGGTAGGCCGAGGCGATCGCTGACAGGATCACGACCAGGGCCAAGGCCAAAAACCCAATTCGAAAGATGATTTTCATCATAGATACCTCCTGAGATTTGCTAACAAACAATGCCTTGTATTCCGCACGCGATGGTTTGAGAACGGGGGTAGATCTCGCCGTCTGTTCAATGACCAACTGCCGGTCTGAGAGAGCCTAGCCTCTTTTCTGTAGCGCTACAATAGCAAAGAAAGCCGGAATTGTCAATAAGATTCTGAGTCGGAGACTTCACCTTGCCGCAATATGATCGGCGTTCGCGCTGCCTCGGCGGCAGACCAAGCGCCAGACGCGACTGTAGTTCCTGTGACAAGTGGGTGAATGGGCTGTGGATTCTGCTAGAAACTGGGGTGCCAGGATTCGAACCTGGGAATGGCAGCTCCAAAGGCTGCTGACTTACCACTTGTCGACACCCCAATCCGATCAATGATACGCTTTCACTCCGGCAGAGTCAATGCCCCGGCGAAAAAAAGCTGGCGGCTAAGAATCCCAGCTTCCCTGTTGTACCACTTCCACCGACTCTTTCAGCGCTTCCTCGTAAGCCTCCAATACCTTGACTTCAAGGAAATGCCGTGCCTCGCTACTGATCGGATGGGCAATGTCTTGACGCTTGCCGTGGGGCGTGCGTCGCGACGGCATGCACACGAAATAGCCCGCCTTTCCGTTGATGATTTTGAGGCCTCGCACCACGAACTGGTTGTCGAATGTGACGTTGACAAATGCCTTAAGTTTGTTCTCGTTGCGTAGCGTCACCCGAATCTCTGTGATCTCCATGGCTCCCTAACCTCCTGCTGTAAGGGTCCCGATGTCTCCACTATCACACCAGCTTGACAGGGCAGAGACTAAAAACCTGCCAGCCAAAACGCCCTGATATCATCGTCGCCAAGGAAGGATCGGGTGCTCGATTGAACAGTCCAAAAAACGCTGAACCACTCCCCGACAGCGCCACCACATGCGCGCCTGCCTCCCGCAGAAATTGCATACACGATACAACCGCCGTATGACCGTCGGTCACCAGCGCCTCGAAGTCATTGCCGACTTGCTCGAACAATGCCAAAAGTTCTGCGTTAGTTTTCTCCCAGTTAAATGTAGGCTTCGTGGAAAAGTTTGTCACGTAAATTCTGATTTTGGCGTAGGCCTCGGCTGTGGAAATCGCAAAGTCGGGAACAACCAATAGGACGACGTAGTCAGATGCTATCTTCACCTCCTCAACCATTTCTCCGCGCCCAGAGATGATCGCCGAACCGGTCGAGAAGAAGAAGGGCACATCACTGCCGAGAGTGGCGCCAAGTTGCCGCAGTTGCTGCCGAGAAAGATTAAGACCCAGAAGCCGGTTCACGCCTTTGAGTGTCGCGGCCGCATCGGAACTCCCTCCACCAAGACCGGCGCCGACCGCTATACGTTTGGTCAGATTGACGTGTATGCCTTGTGTGAAGCCCGTCTGCCGGCGCAACAACTCCACCGCCTTCCAGATGATATTGGAAGAATCGAGGGGTATAGTGGCTGCGGTGCTGATCAGTTCCGTTCCGCTGGTACTGACAGAAATTGTCAGTGTGTCGTACAGATTCACCGCCTGTACTAATGAGTAGATTTCATGGTAACCATCAGGCCGCTTGCCGAGGATCTTGAGAAACAGATTAATCTTGGCCGGTGCATCAATTGTGACCGAGCGATCAGCCATCAGTTGAATGATCCCTGCAGATAATAGGACACCTTCAGGTCAAGGCCGATTCTGTCATGGTTGCGGCCCTGGATGTGCTGATAGTTGGCGAAATGCGCATAGTTGAATGCCACATGTCCCTGCAGGAACTGGGAATGAAACAGTTCGGCGGCTAATTGCAGTGATGGTGATTTTTCTACAATGCCCGATGGAAACTTGACCCCTTTCGGCACGGCGCTGTACCGATGCTGTTCAATTCGGCCTTCTCCGCGGCGGTTGTATTGGAATTCGAGTTCCAGATCACAGCTTGTCGAGACATGATAACGCAGCAATGCCAGGAGACGGTCCTGATCATTGCCGCCAAAATAGCCGATCGGCTCACCGGCGTTGAGGTAGAGGTTTTGCAGTTTGTTCTGCCCATAGACCGTCGTATTCACGCGCGTGTAGCTGACTTTTGTGAACAGATGTGCGAAGCCCATTGGCTCCAGAGCGTCGATGCCGAGTTTGTAACCGACCTGATGGGGCTCCGACTTGAAGTCGATCTGGAAATCATCAATCATAAGCTCACCGAAGATGCGCGACCGCTTTGGCCAGTAAATCGCTCCGTCCAGATCGAGAAACATGTTGTCGTCTCCGCCGCGATTATATTGCTCCCAATAGTAGGGAAGGAAAGGATTCAGGTAGCGCCACTCCATCGGCCGATTGTAGCCCCCATATAATGCCACTTCCGACAATCCCAATTCGAAGACACCGGCCTTGCGGAATGACAAACGATGCGCCGAGAAATAGCGCACCAGCGTTGAATCGCCTTGATGGAAATCATCGAGCCGAGCGATGACATAGTCGAAGCGGAAAGCTCTGTGTTCATAGCCGAGCCAGATGCGATCGAACGCCGGTGAATTGTCGGAAATCAATAGTGCATCATGTTGCTCTGGTCCCCAGATGAGATACGACCTTCCGACAGAGCCGAAAATGCCGTTGCGATAGAAGTAGAGAGCGGCATTGTCCAACCAGCCGGTGATTTTCCTTTTCCACTTGCGACCGTCAAACTGTGAGTAGAGTTCACCGTGATCTTCGACCCGCGCGCGGATGTGTACCTGCAAGTCGGGAGTCGGATTGACCCAGGATTCGGCAGTGATACCGATGCGATGCACCGGCAGTGTGTCATCGGCAGCCAATTCCTCCGCGTACGGCACAAAACGCAGACGCAGTGCCGGGAATTCTCCCGACGGGTCGGCACGGCCTAGAAGATGATTCAGATTCAGCCGAGTCTCCTGATCATACAGAGGAAAGCGGTCGCTGATGATTGACGCCACAGGTTGATTGAGTTGGCTGCCTTGTGCCTCATTGCGGCAATGGGTGATACTGGGGCGGACATTCGCATACAGTCTGCCCATATTGTCCAGGAGCAGATATTCTTCCCAGTACTTATTAGCTACGTAGTCGGTCGATTCGATCCGCTGTAGCATCGCGTTGCCGGCGGTTTGGGGAACTTGGGAGCCGGCGACAGTTCCACGCGAACTGTCCGCCGAGACAGAGTTAAGAGAAAGCAGAAGTGACAATGCTGCAAAGTGAAACATGGCGCTTAGTTAGTCTGACTCGGAGCTATTGTCAACCTAAAAGAGCAGTCCGGTCGAAGGCTTTGCTGGGGACATCAGGGTGGTTCGGGTCGCTCACGATAGTAAACGTTACTGATCCACACAAAAAAAGATTTTGCGTTTTGACGGCTGGCGCGTCAGATTAGTAGGTTTGCAAATGCTTGGTTACGGTTGGAGTATGTCCTTGATCGGTAAGCTATTGAACGCAAAAGTGTTTCTAATCCTAATGCTTCTGACGGCATCTAACACGGTGCTGTCAGGGCCGCTAAATCTACGTCATCCAGCGCCTTCGCCCGATGGGTCGAAAGTCTGTTTCTCTTATCAGGGCGATCTTTGGATCGTCTCCGCGCAGGGTGGCAAAGCCCAACGGCTGACAGTGCATGTTGGCTACGACGCTTACCCGAAGTGGTCTCCGGACGGCAATTTCATCGCTTTCTCGTCGCAACGTTTCGGCAACTATGATGTCTTCGTAATTCCCGCCGCTGGAGGTATCGAAACGCGCAACACCTACCATTCGGCAGATGATCTGGTCTCCGGCTGGACCGCCGACAGTCGACGAATCCTCTTCACATCACAGCGAGATCATCCTTATCAGGAGGTGTGGGAAGTCCCCGCCGCCGGCGGACGCGCCAAACCCCTGACGACCATTGAATCGTTTGATGGGCGCAAATCACCTGACGGCACCCGGTTATTGTTTACGCGCGGGACAGTGCCATACTGGCGCAAGGGCTACCGTGGTCCCGCGGCATGTGATTTGTTTCTGAAGGATCTAACCTCAGGCTCGATCGTGAGTGTCACGCAATCACCCAGTAGCGAGCGGGATGGATTCTGGTCCCCCAGTGGCAGCGAGGTCCTGTTTCTCTCCGACTCGACCGGAGTATACAATCTTTTCAAGAAGAATCTGGTCAGCAGCCAGGTCACGCAGTTGACAAACCATCGGCTCAGCATTTCGCATCTGTCGATGGCTCAAGATGCTTCGTTGGCGGCCTACGAACTTGGCGGCGAGATTTTCCTCTATGATTTCAAAACCGGGCAGGGACGTAAGCTGGAACTGGAAGCGCCGGCCCCGGCCAAGACCAATGCCGTTGAGCATGTCACGTTTGATTCGGGTGTCAGCGATTTTGCAGTTTCCCCCGACGGTAAACTGCTGGCCTATGTCGTTCACGGTGACATCTTTTGTCGTGACCTGACGGGGAATTATCAGCAACAACTCACATCAAGTGCCGACGACGAACGCGATCTCGTCTGGTCTCCCGACTCCAAACAACTGGCTTTTGTCTCCGATCGCGATCTCATTTGTGACATCTATCTTGCCCGCTCGACCGATCTTAACCAGAGTTCGCTGGCTCGATCACATGATCGCGAGATTGCGCCCTTCGTCAAGTCAGATATTACCAAGCGGGTACCGCTGATCTCTCCCGATCAAAGTAGACTTGCCTTCATCCGTGGCGAAACAGAGTTGGTTATCAAGGACATCAAGAAACTGACCGAACGTGTGCTGACCGAGAAAGGCGCCATCACTTCGCTCGATTGGTCTCCCGATGGGCGTTACATCGTGTTTACCCGACTCGATGCCGATTGGTACAGTCAGATATACATCGGCGACAGTGAAAGCGGCGCCATTTACAAGATCAGTGACGCGGCCGGCAGTTACAACGACCCACGCTTTTCCGCCGATGGCAGACTGGTCTATTACGTCAATGATAACGATCTCCACTATCTCTACTTGGAGCGACGCTTGGCGGAAATGACTTTCCTCGAGCGGCAGGAATACGCGGAGAAGAACGTCAGCAAGAATGCACTCGGACTCCCGACGGTGATGATAGACTTCGACGGAATAGCCGATCGCGACATACAACTGACTCATCAGGGCGACATCGAATCAACCGTCATGTCACCGAATTCCGCGACGCTGGTGTATATCACGTCTGCCGGTCAAATCGAGAGGGTGAATCTCGATGGCAGCGACCAAAAGGTGGTTATTAGCAACTTGCCTTCACCTTCAGGTCTGCAATTTTCACCGCGCGGCGAGATCGTGTATGTGCGAGACGGTAAGGGGAGGATACAGAGCATCAACCTTCAAGACGGCACAGCTACGCCGCTTCTGATCAGCGGTGAGATGGATATCGACCGCAAGCAGGAAATGATGCATGTCTTCGACCAGGTTTGGGCGATATTGAAAGCGCATTTCTACGATCCGGCAATGCACGTTGTCGACTGGGACAACATCCGCGAAATCTACCTGCCTCGCGCGCAGGCGGCCACCGAACCGAACGATGTCTTCGACATCATCACCGAAATGATCGGTGAACTCAACTGCTCGCACATCATGATCTGGAGGGACAAGCCACGAGTTGGTGAGACCGGAATGTTGGGAATCTTACCCGACTATGAGGACAACTCAGCGGGCTTAAAAGTGAAATACATCCTTTCCGGCTCGCCTGCCATCCGATTGAGTTCCGAATTGCGACTGGAAGACAAGATTACGGCGGTCGAAGGCAAAAAGCTGAGTGCGAACGTCGACTATTATGAAGCTTTCGATAATACGGTCGGCACCGAAATCAAACTCGACATCTTTAGCCGCGACGGCATCTCCCGCAGCGTATTGATCACGCCGGTGAGCGCGGAGGAATGCTACGGCTTCGAATATCGCGATAACCTGGCCAGGACACGCAGCTTGGTGGACAACCTCTCCAAAAGGAAGCTCGCCTACATTTATCTGAAGCAGATGGACAATGATGGCATGAACAGCTTCGAAAACGAGTTGGCGCAGCAACTCGACGGTAAGCAGGGGCTGATTCTTGACATCCGCGGCAACGTCGGCGGCAACAATCACGAGGAACTGCTGGAGTGCCTTTCGCGCAAGCCCTATGTTACGCACAAAACGCGCGATGGCGCTATTGGACAGGATGCGCGTGGCGCAATTACGAAGCCGATCGTGCTACTGACAGACGAGAACACGACGTCCGATGCCGAAATCTTCGCGCTGGGATTCCGCGAACTGGGGCTGGGCACGATCATGGGCACAACAACTTACGGTGCGGTGGTCGGCGCCAAGTACTATTCGCTTGTCAACGGTTGGAGACTGGGAGTCCCGACGGTGGGCTGGTACAGTCTCAAAGGTGAAGCGCTGGAGAACAATGGCGTTGCACCCGACATTGTCGTTTCCCGCGATCTGAGCCGCCTTGAGCGTGGAGAAGACAACCAGCTTGAGGAAGCGGTCAAGTACCTCACCAGCAAGATAAAATAGCGACCCGTCCGCCCACGAAAACGAAATATTAAGTTGTCAAAGAACACGCGGGCCTAGTGTCCCGTCCCGCATGTTCTTTGAATAAGCCTGTGACCGGCCCTGGCATCCTCGCTAAGACGGGAAACCAGTGTAACTCTCTTCTGGATTCCCGCTTGCGCGGGAATGACCGCCGCTTAAGGTCTCCGACACACGGAGCTGTTCACCCGGATATATCCAACATAT
>Ga0209777_10000473_pt1 | contig 66608 bp, 61 predicted proteins | sample FrelakmetHBP12HB_FD_187147 | JGI IMG/M metagenome (GOLD analysis project Ga0209777, IMG submission 187147) | Freshwater lake sediment microbial communities from the University of Notre Dame, USA, for methane emissions studies -HBP12 HB (SPAdes)... | ecosystem: Environmental > Aquatic >...
CGCGCCAGCCGACGTCGATGTCGCGCTCTTCGCCGCCGAGGTAGATCCGGCCCATCGAGCCGAAGGACCGAACTTCGAGGATGTTGATGTGGGCCGCCTTCTCGGCCTCGTTTGCCGCGAGGGCGGCGTAGGCCGCCGGTTCGAGCTCCAGCACGTAGAGCGTCTGGCCGGGGATGAGCATCTGGCCGTGGCGCGTGCGGTTGATGAGCTGGGCCTGGTGGTCGTCGATCCGGCGGATGATCTGGGAGGAGAGGACGTGCGGTTTGATCCGGTCCGTCTCGGCCAGGCCGATGTCGGCCAGGATCGCGGCGCCGGCGGCCCGCACCTCGGCCTGCGACGACGAGTGGATCTCGAGCATGCCGTAGTAGCGCTCGATGATCTGCATGCCGGGTTTGACCGTCGTCGATTTGAGGGCGACGTCGGTCAGCCGGTTGATCTCGATCCCGGGCGAGATCTCGATCTGCAGCGAGGCGTCGCCGGCGAGCGGCAGGAAGCCCTGAGCCACCGTCCCCAGGAAGGCGGCGTACTGGGCCTGGAGACTGTCGAGGAAGACGTATGCCCGAAGGTCAATATTGGCCATGTGCGCCCTTCTCTCCCGTGACGATCTTGACGCCGGCGGAAGCCCCGATCCGGGTCGCACCGGCCGCGATCATGTCCTGGACGTCCTCGGCGGTGCGAATGCCGCCGGAGGCCTTGACTCCCATCTTCGGCCCGACGGTCTCGCGCATCAGCGCGACGTCGAAGACGGTCGCTCCGCCCTTGGCATAGCCGGTGGACGTCTTGACGAAGTCCGCCCTGGCCTGCTGGGCCAGCCGGCAGGCGATCACCTTCTCCTCGTCCGTCAGAAGGCCGGTCTCGATGATCACCTTGCAGAGCGTGCCGGCCTCGTGGCAGGCGTCGGCGACGCGGGCGATGTCCTCGCGGACCTGGGCGTGCATGCCGCTCTTGAGCGCCCCGATGTTGATGACCATGTCGATCTCGCGGGCGCCGTCACGGATCGCCCGGCGCGCTTCGAAGACCTTGATCTCCGCGGGCGTGGCCCCGAACGGGAAGCCCACGACCGAGGCGACACCGACATCGGAGTCGCGCAGGTCGTCCGCCGCGCGGCGAACCCACGTCGGGTTGACACAGACAGCGGCGAACCGGAACTCGGCAGCTTCCGAGCACAGCTTGTCTATGTCGGAGACGACGGCATCCGGGCGCAGCAGCGTGTGATCGATGTAGCGGGCAAGGTCCGTTGGGACGTCGGCGGCCTGGCCGTGGTACTCGACGCGCGATGCGCCGCCGGCCACGACGTCGCGAACCCTCGTCGCGCACTGGGCGGCGCACGCGCCCGTGCAATTGGCACAGACCCCGCTCCCGGCGCCCGGGGCACCCGCCGTTGCGGTGCCGAGCGACAGGAGCACCTGGCTCGTGATCTTCTCGACGAGCTCGTCGCGGGTGTACTTCGCCTCCGTCATCCTCGAACCTCACCGGCCGCAGCCATGTAGCGGCGCTCTATCGCCGTGATCTTCTCGACCCGCGCGGCATGCCGCCCGGGAGCCCATTCCGTGCCGAGCCAGGCCCGCACGATCTCGATCGCCAGCCCCTCACCGATGAACCGAGCGCCGAGGGTGAGGACGTTGGCGTGGTTGTGCTCGCGGCTATTCCGCGCGCTGGAGAGGTCGTGGCACAGCGCGGCGCGGATGCCAGGCACCTTGTTGGCGACCATGCACGAGCCGATCCCGGCGCCGTCCAGGATGATTCCCCAGCGGCAGGTCCCGTCCGCCACGAGGCGGGCGACGGCGTGGGCAATGTCGGGGTAGTCCACCGGATCGCTGCCGTGTGTGCCGCAGTCCTGGACCGCGAAGCCGGCCTCGGTCAGCATCTTCCCGATCGTGTCCTTGAGCGCCGACCCGCCGTGATCGGCGCCGATGGCAATGGCGACGGGCTCCGTGCGGGACTGCGTCGCTGCGGGCGTCGCCGCGCCTGCCGGAGCGCCAGCCGTCGTGGGCGCGTCGCCGGCGAGGGTGGCATCGACGATCCCGCGCACGATGTCGCGGAGTTGCTCCGGGGAGATCGCCGGACCGCGTTCCTCACGCATGGGCGATCACCCACGTGGCCGTCTCTTCGTCCGTCACCATCACGTTCACGCAGCCGCTCCGGAGGGCAGCCAGGGCGATGGGCCCGCGGCCCGGCCCGGCGGCAACGCCGACGGTCAGCGCCTTCGCGCAGAGATCCTCGAGCGGCAGCCCGATGGTCCGCCGGTCAAGCGAGGGCAGCGCAATGTGGCCGTCCAACGAGAGGAAGCGGCCCAGGACGTCGCCCACCGCTCCGGCTCCCTCGAGCGCCGCGAGGTCCGGCTCGCCGATGAAGTTCGACGCGACGTGGACGCTCTCCGGTCCAAGGACGCCCATGCTGAAGACCGCCGTCTGGGCGGAGCGCGCCGCGGCCAGCGTCTCGCCGACCGACGCGTCTCGCTCCAGCGCTTCGCGCAGCTCGGGCGATCCGACGATCGCGGGGGCCGGCATCAGCTGGATTGCGGCCCCGCTCGTTATCCCGAACCGCTCAACGACCTCCTGGGCCCGCGTGGGCCGAGCGGAACGAGACATGGCGCCGTTGAGCTGGACGATCTCCGACGCGGCAGTCCAGCCGGGGCGCAAGTGGGCGGCGACCTCGAGCATCGTGCGGCCCCACGACACGCCGATCGCGCCCGTGGGCCGCAGCGCCGTCAGGTGGGCAGCTGCGGCCGCGGCGACGCGCTCTCTTGCCAGAAGCTCCTGATCGGCGGCAGAGGCTGTCGGCGGCACATCCACGACGACCGCGCTGCTGAGGCCGAACCGGCCGACCAGGCCGTCCTCCAGCTCCACCAGCCGAACATCCGGATGAACGATCTCGATACGGACGGCCGACTCTCGTAGAGCTCGATCCAGGAGGCGGCCGACCTTGAACCGGCTCACGCCCAACCGTTCCCCTACTTGGTCCTGAGTCAGATGAAGCCGGTAGTAGAGCTGAGCGGCGCGGAGCATCAGCCGCGTCTCCAGACCCAGCTCGTCCTGCCCGAGGATCGCCGTTCCGGCTGTCATGCTCAAATGTGCATGCTGGCGCTCATATGTTCAAGACTATGGCGCGGCGGAATGGCCCTGTCAAGAGGTGCGATCCGGGTTGGCTCTCGCGCAGGATCAGCCGGTCCGGCGACTAGTCGCTCAGGACGGACCCCAGCCGGTCTTAGAATCGCCGTCCTGGGATGCGCCCAGCGGCCCGCCGGGTGCCTCGTCGACGGGACCGGGTAGAGGTGGCGGCGGCTGCTGCCACGGATCGACGGGCGGCGGCTGCCGCGTCACAGGACCCGGAGGGGGCTCCTGCGGCGGTGGTTGCTGGCCGGCCCGCGGCCGGATGAAGCCCAGGTACACGGCGAGGCATGCCAGGGCCACGATCAGCCCGAGGGCAAGGCCGAGGGCCAGGAAGAGCAGAGACTCGGAGCCGCCCCCCGAGGCGGCGCCGGTGCCCGGCGCGGTCGTGCCGGTTGCACCGGCCGAGGTCGAAACGGGGGGCGTGGGTGTCGCTGCCGGGGTGGACGTAGGTGTCGGCGTGGCTGCTGCCGTCGGGGTCGCAGTCGGCGGCGGTGCGGTCGGGCCGGCCGGCGTGACGGAGTTCGATTTCGCCGATGGCAGGCTCGAGCCGCCGGCGTTGACGGCCACAACCGTGAACGTATACGCGGTCCCGTTCGTCAGGCCGCCGACCGTGCACGTGAGTGCTCCGGTCGTGGAACAGGTCTTCCCGTCGGGCGCGGACGTGACCGTGTAGCCGCTGATCGGGTTTCCGCCGTCGCTGGCCGGGGCCGTCCACAACACGTCCGCTGCGCCGTCGGAGGCCGTCGCGGTAACGGCCGTCGGGGGGCCTGCCGTGTTCGGGACCACGATCGCCAGGCTGTGGAGGATCCCGCCGCCGATCGCCGAGTAGTGCATGCCGGGCGCCAGAGGCGGGACGGTAATCTGGCCGCGGTCGCTTCGGCCCCAGGCCACAACGGTCCCGTCCGCCTTGAGGGCGAGGTTGTGGTAGCCGCCGGCCGCGATGGTCTTGACGCCGGACAGACCCGAGGGAACCGTGATCTGGCCGTAGCCGTTCTCGCCCCAGGCCACGACCGTCCCGTTTGACTCGAGCACCAGGGCATGTTCGCGACCGATGTCGACGGCAACGACTTCACTAAGGCCGGGCGGCACAGCCAGGACGCTTGCGGGTCCGCTTCCGCTGACCGCCACGGTTGCGTCCTTCTGCAGGTAGATCAGGGCGGTCTGTCCGTCCTCCACATCTTTCACGCCATAGGCGACAGCCATGGTCCACCACACCGTGCCTCCGTCGCCCCAGCCGTACATGACGGCAGATGAGGTGGCGGTGTTCGCCGCCAGGGCAACGCTGCCGTGCTCCCCGGCCCCAACGGCGAACCATTTGAAGCCGGCCGGAGCTGGGGGCACTTCGGTCTGGTGGTAGGTGTCGTCGCCCCAGGCCACGATCGTCCCGTTGGATTTGAGGGCCAGGCTGTGCTCGCAGCCGGCGGAGATGGCGATAACGCCCGATTGCGCGCCTGGGGGAACCTCGGTCTGGTGGAAGGTGTCGTCGCCCCAGGCAACGACCTTCCCGCTCGACTTCAGGGCCAGACTGTGATTGCAGCCGCCTGCGACCTGGGTCGCGCCCGACTTTGCCTCATCGGGGATGTCGATCTGGTGGGCCCCGTTGTAGCCCCAGCCGACGACCTCTCCCGCAGGAGTGGCGGCCGCGACCGGCCCGGCCAGCGGCACGGCCAGAGCGAAGGCGCCCGATGCCAGGACCAGGGAAGCCGCGCCGGCGACCCGAGCCAGACGGGTTCGCAGGGACACGCGCCGTGGCACGTTGGATCCCCTTTGGAACGACATGGTCGACCCCTCCTCTGCGTACCGGGCGGACGCGCCGGGTCGCTCCTGAGCATATCCCGAGGCGAACGAAGCACCCACGTTGTCGCGCGGTACGCAGCAGCGCTGCCGGGGCCGCGCCGGGTCGGGCCACGAAAGCCGCGGATAAGCGGCGGATAACCCCCAACCGATAGGGTTCGGCCACCCGCCGTCTTGAAGAGGCGCCGCCATCGAGCGACGCAGGAAGAGGAGATTTGGACCGTGAACAAGGTCCTTCTGACCGGCCGGCTGACCCGCGATCCGGAGTTGCGATCGCTGGCCAGCGGATCGAGCGTGGCCACCTTCGCCGTGGCAACCAACGAGTTCCGCGGCAACGGCAAGGAGCGCGCGGAATATCACAACGTCGTCGTCTGGGTCTATCGTCCACTTAGTCCTATCACCAGAGGGCGGGCGGGCGTTTCATCTTCTGGGCGGAGGCTTATCCTTCTGAAGTCCCAGGAACGAAGTGGCAACAGAGGTGATGGGGATGGTTCGCTACCTGTATGACACTCACGGACATTGGATCGCGTTCGCGATTGGTCGCTTCGTCTACTCGGCTACTGGATCACGATGCGTCGGCTGGTTTGCCTTCAACGACGACGACGTGATCACACCTCAAGGACGGTATTTGGGCACCGTCGTTCGTGACCGGTTGGTCCATTTTCTGAGTCACCCGAACCGAGGCAACCCTGGCAATCCAGGAAACCCTGGCAATCCAGGAAACCCGGGGAACCCAGGAAATGCGGGATCGATTGGAGTTATCGGTGGCGCGCGCGACGTGCTGCCGAGCGACTACTAGGCACCCGTCTCCACCTCGGCCAGTGTCGGGATCTCGTCGGGGACCTCAACCTCGGCCGCTTCACCTACGTAGTCACGACCCGCATTTGACCTGAGCACGATCAAGAGGTTCTGCGTCGTTTTGTCCGGCTGGTCTCGATATCGCAGGAGTACAGGGAACTGACGCCGGTCGACCTCGGTCCATCCGGTCTCGCCCAGGAAGTCGCGGACGATGGCGTCCATGAATTCGCGGTTCTCCTGAGTTGCCGCGCCCATGAGGTAGATCGTCTCGTGACCGGCGGTGCTGAGAGCGCGGAGGAACCGAAGGTAAGGGCCTCGATCCCCAATCAGACGCTTCGCCGATTTGGCAATGATCACGACTGCACAGCGCAGGAAGCGGCCTTCGACGCCCCTCGGGATCTCCTCGCCGACATAACGGTCGGCAAACTGAACTAGGAACTTGTGAAGCGCGCGCACATCGGCGACAAGTTGACCGTCTTTGGGTGCCACCACGACCTTCTGCGCAAGGTAGTTGAGCTCTCGAATGAAGATCGGGAAGAACGCGTTCACCCGTCGGTCGATGCGTTGGTACTCAACCAGCAGATCAGCGAGTTCGTGGTCCGCATCACACTCTGGCCCAAGCACTTCTTCGTGGAAGAGATCGGCCGCACTCGGCGCTCTCTTCGTTAGCAACCGGTCAACCGCGTAGAGATCCACGGAGCGGGCTTGGCGCTTCGACAGATACCGCTTCGCGCGGCGGACGAGAGTGTCTGAGACATAGAACAGGCTCGCTGTCATCACATTGCGGTCCTGCCGTTCTTGCGAGTGCAACCGGATCACCACTCGGTTGTCGGCAAGGAAGTGACTAGGCGCTTCGTCAACAGCGGCCCACTCGACGCGCACAGGCGTGGCACGGGGTCGCCCGGCTTCACGCGCCAGGTCTCCGGCGAAGCCAGTCAGGCGCGATTGCACGCCGTGCTGAACAACTCGACGCTTGCTTCCATGATGGACCTTGGATATCACCATCCAGAACATCTCAGCCCAACGCTGAGCCTTGTCGGGATTGTTGAACAGGTGAATCGCGATTGCCGCCAGAAGGCCGCCGCCGCCGATGAAACCCAAAAGCCCGAAAATGACCTTGTCCATCAGAGCCTCACCACCCCCTCGCGGATTAGCTCCTGGAGGCCCGCGATGCACTCACGGCGTGAGCAAACGAGCTTCAGGGACCCGGACAGCGGGAACAACGCCGCGAGGTTTTCGACGGTGACGGAGGTCCCGTCGAACTTGCATTTGCCCAACACTCCTGACGGATCCAGGCCGAGCGAGCGTAAGTAGCTCGTGAGCTGATCGTCATAGATCGCCTTAACCGCGTTGATGTTCCGCTTCGGCCCCCATTCGTCCATCTCAGGTATTCCGACGACGGTACTGCTCGCCGAGCCGCTGAATGAACCAGTCGTAGCTGAACGGCTCGCCTGGTCGCGGTGCCGGAGGATCCGTCACGAGGCGGGCCGTCGGCGTCTCCCCGTCGTAATCGACGGCGAGGATGAAGGCCGCCTCGCACCGACCGACCTTGTCCGATGGGAGATCGCGCACGCGCATTGTCCGGAACAGGTCGATTGTGTTCTTGGCGTCATCGGGCCTGTTCGTGCCGCTGACCTTCGCGCTCCGCGCGAACGCGTCCGGGTTTCGATAACGAAGCGCCGTGTTGATGACGATGGTGAAGGCCGCAATGGTTTCGGGCGACTCCGCATGGACGTGCGTGGCGTAGGCTCGTGCGTCGTTGTAGCGGTTCGTTCGAGCCTTGCCGTGGGCGGTCATGATCGTCTTGTTCTCGATGGTCAGCGGGACCATGACGCCCGCGCTGCTCGGGGCGAGTAGTCCGCTGCCGCGCAGTACCACGCCGTCGATGTTGGGCTCGATCTCACCGTCCGCGTCGTCCTCAGCAACAACGGGAGAGTTGTGACGTCTTCCCGTTAGGCCGACGTTCGGGTGCCACTCGATTGCGCCAGACGAGAGCGCAGCGCCGAACTCGGGACAGGCCGAAGCTAGGTCACGGATGATCGCAGCAGTCAGGACGTCGCTATGGCCTTGGCCTCGTGGGTTGAACCCGACGTGGCTATTGATCCAAGCGACGTAGTCTTGTGGTGCGAACACCCCGATAGCTTACCGGCGCGCGAGTCGCCTGTGGCGATCACCCAGCGTCTCTGATGGTGACGTCGAGTCGAAGTTGGCCGCTGGTCAGCACCTCACGAGACATGCGCCTTACGGCGAGGTCAACGTAGGAGTCGATGACCTCCCAGCCGATGCTGTTCCTGCTCCATCGAGCCGCAGCGACGTTCGTCGTCCCCGTCCCGGTGAAGGGGTCAAGAACGGTGTCTCCAACGAAGGAGAACATGCGCACGAGCCGCTCGATCATCGACAACGGATACGGTGCGGGATGCTCGCGCGTCGAGGCGCCGCCCATCGACCAGACCTGAGTAAACCACTCGGCGTGTCTGGCAGCAGGGATGACCGACAACACGCGCGTCGCCGTATTCACCTTCCTGTAGCCACCGGGCTTCCGCTGGAAGAGGATGTATTCGAGGTCGTTCTTGATGACGGCGTTCGGCTCGTACGGCTTACCGAGGAAGGACGAACCGTTCTCGACTTCGAGCGCCGCGTTGCCGATCTTGTACCAAATGATCGGCGCGAGGTTGTCGAAGCCGATCTTCCGGCAGGACTCCTGAATGCTGGCGTGGAGCGGAAACACAACGTGCCGTCCGTACGCTCGGCGCGACAGCAGCACGTCGCCGACCACAACGACGAGACGACCGCCCGGCACCAGGACGCGATAGACCTCACGCCACACTCGCGCGAGTTGGTCCACGAATGCCTCGTAATCCGCAACCGCGCCAAGTTGGCCCTCGTGGTGCTCGTACTCCTTGAGCGTCCAGTACGGTGGCGAGGTCACGGCCAGATGGACGCTCTCGTCGGGCACGCTCTGCATCTGGCGGGCGTCGCCCAATATGAGCGTGTGCTCGCTCCGGAGTTGCCCAGAGACGCGCTCAACCTGATCGGTGATGGTTGGATCTCGCGCGATGGCGGGCAAAGCGGTCTGGACATTGGCGGCGAGTAATTCGGCGACTCGCGACGGCAGTTGAGCCATCGCCTCATCGAGTGTCAGGTGGCCGAAGGCGAAACGGTGGGTGGTGTCGTTTGGAAGCACAGGTTGAGGATACGGGACAGTCGAAGTGGCCTCGGGGTCCAATGCGCAAGTCACCTATGCGATCGACCGAACGGACGTTCGGTTCGTCGCCATTGTCGCCGGTTCGCCGGACTCGTGTCCACCGGCAAACGTCGGGCCGCGACGCCTCGGAGTGAGCTGGTCGGGCGTCCCCGAGATCGAGCCTCCGGGCGCGGAGCGCGGCCCGGGCAAGAGGCTAGAGGTCGCCGCTTATCGGCGGCTTACGCAGGTACCTTCGACCCTCGGGACCGGGTGCTCGGGCGACGATACACTCGCCCCGTCAGCGCCCGCGTCGCATCGAAAGGAGCATCCTCGATGCCGGCCGAAGCTGTCGCATTGGGCGACGGTGGCTGACCGTGCCAACCCGAAAGGGGAAGCATGGGCAACATCAAGGTCTACGGGCATCTCAACATTGAGCTTGTCGATACGGTCGTTGCTGACGATGACGAGGCGCCGATCCGTAATCCCCATAAGAGCGACGAGGCCCACGAGGCGCGCAAGCGCTTCGAGGAGTTTCGCCACGCTGTCATGGACGATAACTGCGGCCCTGTGTCAGGGAAGATCCACGACGCGATCAACAACCTCATCGACGCCATCCAGGCTGTCGATGAGGGAGCCACGGTCTTCGTTGGGGATTACAGCGTCGGGTTCGACAAGCCCGAAGCGTAGGGGCGCCTAAGAACGAGGCGCGGGCTGCTGACACCGACGGGCTCCTCACTTCGAGGGGCCCGTCGTCTATGCATGTCATGCACGCTCCGGAGGCGAGTTTCACGTTCAAGAGGCCCGTGACTCACCTCGTCCATGAGAGCTGCGCGTATGGTTTGTCAACATGAACGACAAGCGAATGATCCAGTACGTCAAAGCTCAGAGGCTCGCCCTATCGCGAGGTACTCGCGACATCCGCATGTCGCGCTTCATGACGGTCGGCCAAGTCCACGAAGTCACTGGTCTCGCCGCCTCCACGATCTGTCACATCGAGGGTGGAAGGCGCCTGATCCCGAAGACCACCGCAGGCCGTCGCTACGTCGCATGGCTCTGCGACGAGAGGTACGACCAGTAGCCATGATCGGCACGGTCGCCGCCCCGTACTGCCGCGCCGAGGTCGGCGGGAGCTACCGCCTGGAGCGGTGCGGTCGCAACTGCGCTCGCGGGCTCTGCGTTTGCTACAGGCACGTCGACCGCCACGGGACGCACCTGCGCGCGGTCGTGGACGACTGGTTCCGCGCCATCGGCTGGCGGCGCGAAGAGCGTCGGCTCCGGGAGTGGGGACCGCGTAGGATCAAGACGTCGGACTGGCCGCCGACGAGTTCGAAGGGCGCCATCGGGGCGGCTGACTCGGAAGGTCTCCCCGCCTCGATGGCTACCCAACAGCATGGAGAACCTTCCGAACATGACATCACCTGAGGTCCACGACTTCGACTGGTTCATAGATCGGCTCGAAGTAGCTCGTTGGAACAACAACGCTCCGGGGACCCGAGACGCTCACGCCGAGTGCCCGGTCCACGGCGGCTCGGACTCCCTCCACGTCACGGAGAAGAAGAACGGCAAGGCGCTGATCAACTGCTTCTCGTGCGGGGTCGGATACGCCGAGGTAGTCGCAGCGATCGAGGACGCGGCACCCGTCGCCGCATCGACGGTCAAGCTTCGGAAGGCGGGACCGCGGCCCGCATACGCGCCCACGGGCGCCGAGGTCGCGCGACAAGAAGGCGTCAAGTGGGTTCCCGCTCTCCGGCCGCGCGGCATATCGCCCTCGCACCTCCACGGCGGCCTACCCGTCCTAGATGACGTCCCCGACGGCGTCGCGGTCGTGTTCACCGAGGGGCACGGGCCCGCCATCGCGCTCAACGCCGCGGGCATCCCCGCCGTGTGCAGCGTCACGGGCAAGGCGAGCGCGATAGACGACATCGGAGCATCAGTCCTCTACGGACGTCGAGTCATCCTCTCGCCCGATAAGGGCGCGGACGATCACATGGACAAGTGCGGGCTCGCCATCGCGAAGTCCGCGGCCGAGGTGCTCATCGCCCCTCCGTGGCCCGAGGAGATGCTCGACGGCCAGGACGCTGCCGACTTCATCGCGGCCTATGGAGCCGACGCGATGCGCGATCACTACGCCGCCGCGACGAGGTGGGAGCCGCCGGAGAGCGAGGACGAGTACTTCCGCTCGGAGTGGGCGAGCGACGTAGACCTCACGGAGCCTCCCGCGCTCCTCCTCGACCGGCTTCATCCGACCGACTACACCGTGCTCTTCGGCGACGGGGGAGTGGGGAAGGGGGTCATCGCCGCGTGGTGGGTGGCTAGGCTCATACGTGACCTCGGCTACGTCGTGCTCGTGCTCGACTTCGAGGAGAACACGAAGTTTGAGTGGGCGCCCCGCGTCAAGCAGTTCGGCGGCGACCTCACGCGGCTGCGCATCGTGCAGACTGACGTGGCCGTGTGGGACGCGGTGGACGACATCAAGGGCGTCATCGCCGACATCGAGGCGCGATACCCCGACGCCCCGGTCTACATGGTCGTGGACTCCGCCGCCTACGCGTGCATGGGCGCCGAGGTGGAGAAGAGCACGACGGCCACCAAGTACAAGAAGACGCTCAACCGCATCGGGCTCCCCGCCCTATCCCTCGCGCACACGACGAAGGCCGACGCCGACCCTCAGCACCCCTTCGGCTCGGTCTTTTGGTCCAACGGAGCGCGGGTGACCATCGGCGTCTCACGCAAGAACGGAGACCGCGAGCCCGGCACGCCGCGAGTCCTACGATGCAAGAAGTCGAACCAACGTGCTCCGTTCGCGGCGGCCGAGGTCTCGTGGGACCAAGAGATAGACGGGAGCACGCCGAGCACTCTAGTCGAGAGCGCCGTGAGCGGCGCTACGTTCTCCCGCATCGTAAACCTACTCATCGTCGGCCCTAAGACCGTCGCGGAGATAGTCGCCGGGCTCATAGACGACGGCGGCCCCGCGGTCAAGGAAGCGACCGTGCAAGCCTCACTCACGCGCGGCGCGAAGGACGGGGCGGTCGCCAACGACGGGAAGAAGCCCGCTACGTGGAGCATCTCCGGACCCACCGTGACGCGTCGGCAACGCGTGGTCGGAGGAACTCCGTGATGTCGAAAACGTGTCGACATGCACAAGGCGTCGGAATGTCGACACTCTGTCGATATGCTGTCGACATTGAACGTCCGGATTGTCGATACGGTGTCGATGTGACGCATGTCGACACGACAACCACCGTAGGTTGTCGATGTCGACACTCGGCGCACCCTCATAGGGTGGGTATGCGTGTAGGACGCTCCCAACACGACGCCCCCTACACGCGCACTACGAGGGTACCCAACACGGGCGGGGTGTGCCGTGTAGTCGTGGCAGATATATCGACCGTCGTCAATATGGGAGAGGGTGAGCACGACCTACCCGTACTCGTCGTCGTGATGCTCGCAGGCTACGAGTCGGGTCGCACCGGCACGGGCAGATGTCAGCGCACTCTACGGCCGCGGGCTCATGTCAGCGTCGTGTCAGATGCGGCGAGGTGCATGCGACATGTCAATAGGCGCGGGATACGGCTTCATCCTTGGCGCGGGGAGATTGCGAACGCGGACTTCTACGCAGACAGGGACCGCGGCGCCTACATGAGCTACGTAGACGGCCCCCGGGGCGACCTAGGAGGCTCCCGGTGATGCGCAAGTGCCTCGCATGTCGATCCGCGAACGTCGCCCTTGTCGACCGCGCCCTGAGCCTCGGAGAGACGGTCGCGTCCGTGGCCCGGTGGAGCGGGTTGCCGCCCGCCTCCGTCAAGCGGCATCGGGCGATGGGCCACGTCGTCGCGCCCGGTCCGGTCGCGGCCCGCAAGCCGCCCGTACATGACCCCGCAGCGGGCGTGCAGCAGCCCGTAACCGACTCGCTCGGCGACCTGGCTTCTCTGAAAGCTGAGCTGAACTCGATGATGGCCGGGGCGACGCCGTCGCAGAAGGTGATGATCGTCGCGGAGATGCGGCGCGTCATGGAGGCGGAGGCGAAGGCGGCGGGGCCGGTGCAGCCCGACAAGATCACGCTCGCTGACATCGAGGGCTACTTCGAGCTTGAGACGGCCTTATTCGATGCGCTCGAACCTTTTCCGCTGGCTCGACAAGCGATGGCGAAGGTGCTGCGAGATCGACTGGCGCGGACGCGCGAGAGCGCGCCTGACGAGAGAGGAGGTTAGGTTCGCCTTGGTCGAGTAAACGTTTAGGCGGACTCCCAAGAGCCGCCGCTCGGCAACAGAGGACAGTTGGGAAAGTATCGTGGGTCTCTCGGGCGCGAGATCATCGACCGCGCCAAGGCAGACATCTCCCGAGCAGGGACAGAGATGTCGCTCATGGCCGAGTACGGCCAGTACCCCGCCGAGTACCGCGCGGCGGTGATGCGCGAGAAGAAGTCGGTCGCCGCGGTCGCGCGGATGGAGGCGGAGGCCGACCTCCGCGAGTGGGCGAAGGCAGCGAAGGCGGACGCGGAGCGGCGCATCGCCGCTACGAAGCTCGGCACCCCCGCGGAGGAGTCGCGAAGGCTCCGAGACGAGCTTCGGGTGTCGCGCCTCATCGACAACGCGCGAGCTACCGGCAGCGCGAAGAGCGCCGCCGCCGACCTCGCCGCGCGGGCGATGAGCCTGTACGGCACGAACGAGGATGAGGCGTACGTCTACGCCCAGGCCGCGTCCGAGCTCGGCGACCGCGAGCTGTCGGCCGAGGTCATCGGGATGGTGACGCACTCGCGGAACCTCGCCGACCCCGACAAGGCGAAGGCGATGCACGACCTGCACGACGTGGACGTGGTGACGGCCGCGTTCGTCCGCGACATCGACGGCGCGTACGCGGCGGCTCTCGCTGAGGGCCAGAAGCTCGCGCGCGCGGTCGGCGACGATCACTCCGCCGCGCAGATGCGGCGCGAGGCGAGCGACGCGAAGCGGAACTCGACGGTCGCGGCGTGGGACGCGGCGAAGGAGAGCGGTGAGAAGTTCTCGCAGCCCGTCGGCGACGGCACGATCACTCCCTCGGAGATGTTCGCTCTAGAGAGAGGCGCCAACCCGAGGATCGCGCGGCAGGACGAGTTCGAGCACGCGCTCGACTCGAAGGGAGGTGACGCGTGACCGCGAAGATGTTCAGCCACGGCCAGCTCTGGCGCGACGCCTCGGTGGACGAGATGGTCGAGGAGATCACGACTCAGCCGATGTGGAGGTTCTCCGAGGACCCGATGAGCTTCATCGGCTACTGCAGCACGGTCGCCGCGTGGGGTTCGATGCCGCGCCGTGTCTTCTGGGTGCAGGTCGGCCTGCGCCTCGTGGCGGCGGCGAACAACCCGAACATCCACGCGGGCGCGGTTCTCGGCGGCCTGGCCGACGAGCTAGGGCTCCGCTAGTGAGATCCACGCGCGCGGCGCTAATCGACGAGCGGCCTGAAACGGGATAGCGTTTTCGACATCGACGCGAGAGTCGCTTCTTCCCCAGGTGGCCCACTCTCGTTCGAGCGATCATCGCCGCGCAGCGTTTCACGACCGCGAGGTCACGGGGGCCGTAACCCGGGAACGCGACGCGGCGTTGTCGTGTGTGCGCCAGGCGGAGGCGCGGCGAGAGCGCGCCCGGATCGTGAGACGCGCGATCCGTCGCCTTCGACCGGCTCCTCGACCTAGCAGCGCTCCTAGGCGCCTCCGCTCGCGCAAAGAAGAGCCCGGGCGGTTAGCGGACCGCCCGGGCCTTCGCGAGGAAAGATGGACGCGGCGATCCTACGCCGGCTCGACCTTCACGACGGTCGCCTCGGGGAGGGGGGCAGCGTGGTTCTGCGGCGGGATCTTCGCGACCTGGGCGGGTTGGACGCGGGCCTTCTTCGTCGCGGGTTTCGGAGCGGCCTTCGCGGGCTTCGCCGTCGGCGTCGGCGGGTTGAGCTTTGCGGCCTCGAGTCGCGCCATCAGGCGAGCCGTGCCCGCCTGGGTGAGGCGGAGCTTGCCCGTCCGCCAAAGCGCCTCGTGCTTGTCGCAGAGGAGGTGAGACGGTTTGTCGGCTGGCCTGGGCTCGTTGCAGATGGCCTTCCCGGCCTCGTTGCGGTAGTGGCATTGGCCGGGGAGGAAGCGGACGCGAGGCTTCGGGGCGGGCGCGTTCGCCTTCGTGGGGGCGGCTGCGGGCTTGCCCGCTGCCTTAGGGACGCGCGAGGTCGAAGTGGCGCGTTCCTTCGCGGTGGTCTTCGTGGGGTCCATCGAGACGTTCCCTTTCGAGTCGTCGGGGCGTCGTTCGCCCCGTTCGGCGGGCAACGGTATCGAGGCCCATGGCCAAGTCCACAGCGGAGATGAGTCTTCGGTCCTACGGGCGCGGAGACTTCCGGCGGCCACGAACCTCGACGACCTCGACGTTGCCGGGCCCCTCGTCCTCGTCCACGACGTCGGCCCTCATCGAAGGATCGCGCCACTCGAAGCTGAGATCCGGGACCGACCTCGACGGCCCCTTCTTGCCGGGCTCGGACATGTCCACGACCACGCGAACGAGCAGTCGGCGTAGGTACGCATTGACCTTCGCGGGATCGTCGCCCTTCACGATCACGCCGTCATCGTCGGTCGTATCCATGATCACGGGCGGGATCGTGATCCGCCGAACCATTCGACGCGTGGACAGCTTCGACTCGGCTTCGGCGATGACCGCGAGTCGCGTGTCGCGCTCCGGCTTGTCGATGAGGCCATCGGTATAGGTGTCGATGACGCGCGTCCGCTTCGCAGCTAGGACCACGAGCTTCGCCTCATCGTCGCGACTCCCCTTCGGCATCCTCGTGATCATATGGGCGGCGCGCTCCGCTTCGGCTGCCACGCTCGGAAGCACGACCCGCTCGGTCACCCACTTCCGAGGATGCGCAACGACGCGAGCACGGTGGCAGTAGTAGCGGATGTAGTCGTACTTCGCGTCCTTCGAGGGCGTGAGGAACGTGCCGCACGTGCCGCACGTTAGGAGGCGCGAGAGACGGAAGTTGTGCGAACCGGCCGGCGCTCCTCGGCGAACGGCCGGTAGGACTTCGTCTGGTGCGACGCGTCGAACGATGGCGGCGACGGCCGAGCCGAACCAATGGGACCCGGTGTGTTGGTACCGACTCACGACCCCACGCTCGTTGAGAAGGCGCGCCGCGCCATCGAACGAGCCCGCTTCATGGAAGGCGGCGACCACGGCTGCCACGTCCTCCCCTACCCCATCGCCGTACGGTCGATTGCCGGGCCCTTGCCACTCGGGGTCTCGGACGCGCTTCGTAGCGAACGCGTCCTTCACTCGCTCGCTCGCCACGTCGGCCTCGAATTGCGCGAGGGACGCTAGAACGTTGCCCACGAGCTTGCCGGTAGCGGTTGACGTATCTATCTGGTCTCGATCGACACGTACTCGGACCTTCAGGCGGTCGCAGAGGTCGAAGAACTCGGCGAGTTGCGCGACGCTACGCGCGAACCGCGATAGGGAGTAGGCGTAGACGGCGGTCGCTTCGCCATCCTCGACGGCGTGGAGCAACTCGTCCCACCCAGGTCGGCGGTCGCGTCGCTTCCGACCGGACACGTCGAGGTCGCTGAGGATGATCACTTCGTCGTCGCCGTTCGATGCGGCGAGCTTCCGGATCGCGGCCTCCTGCATCTCGGGCGAGAGCATCCGCGCTGGGTCGTGAACGACGGACTTCCTTATGTAGCCGTACGCCGTCATGCTGGTCTCCGTTCGGGTTTGGCGAGTACGACTAATTATACGCGTAACCTGGGACCGGCTGGCGCAGGTGTGCGGCCAGTACCTGGGCAAGGGCCAGCAGGTCGCCGTCGAGGGCCGTCTGCAGACCCGGCAGTGGGACGACGACCGCGGCACCAGGCACTGGAAGACCGAGGTCGTGGCCTCCTCGGTCGAGATGCTCTCGGGCCGCCGCAAGCGTGACTACGAGGCGGATTCGATCGAGGCCCAGGCGGCCGAAGGATCTGCTCCCGCGGGCGGCATCTCCCCCAACGAAGCGGCCGAGGTCGGAGTCACGACGATGCCCGATGCCTCACCGGCCGACGGCGCGGGCGACACCCCTGACGAGGACGAGGTCCTCGTCCTGGCCTAGAACCATCCTCCGGAGCGCGGTCCGTTCTCCCCCAGGCGGGCCGCGCTCCGGCCAATACCGAGGCGGGCCGAGCCGCCGGCGTCGGCTCTACCCGAGAGCCAGCGCGCCGACGAACCGGGCGATCACCCGGGAGAGATGCGGGCCGGCGGCATCGGCCGCGGCGAGGACCTCGGCATGGCTGAGCTGGGCGCCGGATAGCCCCGCACCCGGGTTCGTCACGAGCGAGACACCGCATACCCGCATACCGACCCATCGTGCCGCCACCGCTTCCAGAGCGGTCGACATGCCGACGGCATCGGCGCCGAGGCGGCCGAGCATCCGCACCTCGGCTGGCGTCTCGTAGCTGGGACCGAGGAGGCAAGCGTAGACGCCCTCGGCCAGGGCCACTCCTTCGCCCCTCGCCGCGGCGTGGAGCCGGGAGCGCAGGTCCGAGTCCCAGACCTCCGTCATGTCGGGGAAGCGCGGCCCGAGATCGTCGGCGTTGAGCCCGATGAGCGGGTGACGACCCGTCATGTTGATGTGATCGGCGATGACCATCAGCGTCCCGGCGCCGAAGGCGGGGTTCACTCCCCCGGCGGCGTTGGTGAGCACCAGGACCTCTGCGCCCAGGCGCCGCATGAGCAGCACGGGCTCCACAACGAACCCGGCGGAGTGGCCTTCGTAGAGGTGGAACCGGCCCTGCTGGACCACTACGGGCACGCCGGCGAGGCGGCCCAGGACCAGCCGCCCGGCGTGGCCGGGAGCCGTCGCGGGGGGCCAACCCGGCATCTCGGCAAAGCCGATCGAACACTCCACTTCGACGGCATCTGCCAGGCCGCCAAGCCCGGAGCCGAGGACCATCCCGACTCGGGGCGCCAGGTCCGTCCGGCGGCGTATCTCGGCGACCATGGCATCGAGCCTGACCGGCTGTTCGGCCGGGGCAATCTCGCGACCCAGTTCGAAGGCGGCGCCACCGGTGCCACGGTCGCCCGTCGGCTCACTCATTGGGCTGCTCCTCGGCCAGGTTGTCCGGCCCGAACGAGAACGGCAGGAGATCGCCCAGTCGCGCGGCGTAGACGGCGTCGCTGAGGCTCGAGGCCGCGAAGACCATCATCTCCGTCCCGAACTCGCGCAGGAGCTGGCGGCAGATTCCGCACGGGCTCGACGGATCGGCCGTGGGGGTCACAACGACGCACGCCCGGATCGAGGTCTCGCCGGCCGCCACCGCCCCGACGACCGCGCTTCGCTCCGCGCAGATCGTGGCCCCGTACGACGCGGACTCGACGTTGCAGCCGGGATAGGCCGCCCCGCTCCCCGCCAGGACCGCCGCGCCGACGTGGAACCTCGAGTACCGCGCCCTGGCTCGCCCCTGCGCGGTCAGGGCCAGCTCGAGCAGGCGGTCGAACTCGGGCAATCGGGCGGCCGCCCCGGCCCGATCGATCAGCTTGATGCCGCCGCCTGTCATTGGCGAGACCTCACGAAGCGACTGCCGACCCAAGGAGTGATAGCGTCTGTGCCAACCACGGAGCCCCCGGCGGAGGAGAGAGACCGATGGAAACGAAGGGCCCGATCGAGGCCAGACGTCGCGCCGACGCGCCCACCAGCGAGTCGGGGGCACAGTATCACCTGCACCTGTCGGCGGGACAGATACCCGACACAGTGCTGATGCCCGGCGATCCCGGCCGTATCGTGAAGATGCTGGCCACCTGGGTCGGCGGTGAGGAACTGGCCTTCCATCGCGAGTACCGTTCCGGCCGCGGCACCTACAAAGGGGTCCCGATCGGGGCGATCTCGAGCGGGGTCGGGGCTCCCAGCCTGGAGATCGCGACCCAGGAGTTCGCGACGATCGGCGGCCGCACGATCATCAGGGTCGGGACGTGCGGGGCGCTGCGAGCGGAGATCGAGCCCGGCGACCTGATCGTGCCCGTCGCGGCGGTCAGGCGAGACGGCACGTCCGATCGCTACCTCCCGCCCGAGCATCCGGCCTTTGCCGATCCGGAGGTCTACATGGCCCTGATCGAGGCCTGCGAGCGACTCGGCTACCGCTATCACCTCGGTATCGTCGCCAGCGTCGGGTCCTTCTACCTCGGCCAGGAACGTCCGGTCACCGGCGGATTCTGGCAGTCGGCCGCGGACGGCGTGATCGAAGACCTGCGGAAGGCCGGCGTCGCCTGCCTCGAGATGGAGTGCTCGGCCCTGTTCGTGCTGGCGAGGCTCTTCGGCATGCGAAGCGGCGCGATCCTGGGCGCTGTGGCGAACCGGGCCACGAACGCCTTCGGCGACAACGGTGCCGAGGAACGGACGATCAACGCCGCCAACGAGGCCGTGGCAATCCTCGACGAGTGGGCCCGCGTCAAGACAGCCGCCGGCAAGGCGACGTTCTACCCGTCGCTTCTTCGAAACGGCTGAGCGTCGGCCGCGCGGGTGGTCAACCCCGTCGCGCGCTGATCAGGTCGCCGACTCGCGCTCGTACGGGAGGCCGTCCGCGGCCGGCGCGATGCTGCGCCCGATCAGGCCGGCCAGCACCACGATGGTGATGATGTAGGGCAGGGCCTCCCAGAACTCGCCCGGGACCCGAGCCATCAGGCTGCCGAGGTCGCCGGTCGGTGGAGAGATCGTGAGCGAGGCGCTGAGCGCGGTGGCGGAGGCGAACAGCAGCGCCGCGCCGAAGGCCCCGAGCGGCGTCCAACGGCCGACGATCATGGCCGCCAGGCCGATGAAGCCGCGTCCCGCCGTCATGTTCGCGTCGAACTTGTTGCCGTGCTCCATGCTCAGCCAGGCGCCCGCCAGGGCGGCCAGTGCACCTGCCATGACGACGTTGAGGTAGCGGAGCCGGATCACGTCGATGCCCACCGTTTCTGCAGCACGCGGATGCTCACCGGCCGCTCTCGTCCGCAGTCCCCAGCGAGACCTGAACAGCATGATCTGCAGGAAGATGACCAGGACGATGGTGAAGATGCCGATCGGCCCCTGCGCCAGGACCGCATTCAGCAGCCAGCCTATCAACGGGAGGTCGGCCACTTCTCTGGGCACGGTGAGCGGCTTGAAGCTGCCCGCCCCCACGAGCGACTGGTTGGCGACGAGGCTGTACAGGTAGCCGGTGATGCCGACGGCCCCGATGTTGATGATGGTCCCGCCGATGATCTGGTCGATCCGGGCCGAGATCGAGAGCCAGGCATGCAAGAGAGAGACCAGCATCCCGATGCCGATCGCGGCGGCGACTCCGATGAGCAGCGGCGGCGTAATCCCGAAGACCGGCAGCGGATCGCTGCGGCCGAGTATCCCGACCGCGAACACTCCAACCATCCAGCCGACAAACGCGGCCGTGAGCATGATCCCTTCAAGCCCGATATTGACCACACCGGAGCGTTCGCAGACGGCTCCGCACAGCGCGGCAAGCGCGATCGGCACGGCGACCGCTACGGTCGTCTGGGACATGAAGGTGATGTTGCTCACCATGTATCCGAAGAACTGGAACAGGAGGCCGATGACCGGCAGAGCGCTGAGAGCTTCAGGGACTGCGTTCATTCGACACCTCCAGCCACCGGCAAGGCCTCGACCATCGCCGGCTCGCCCGTGCCCGGCCGGCGCTTGCGCCTGGCCATAAGCCGCCTGAGGACGTTGACGACGAGGAAGAGCAGGATGATCGCCTGCAGGGCATCGACCAGCTCCGAGGGGACGCCCGCCCGGATCTGCATGCTCTGCGCGCCAGCGCGCATCGCACCGAGCAGCAGGGCGGCGAGGCCGACGCCGATCGGGTTGGACCGGCCCAGGAGGGCCACGGTGATCGCGTCAAAGCCGATCGTCGTGTCGTAGCCGGGGGTCATCTCGTGGACGACACCCAGCAGCGTCGTCGCCCCCGCCAGCCCGCACATGAACCCGGCCAGCGTCATCGTCATGACAATGAGCCGCCGGGTCTTCATGCCACCGTAGCGGGCCGCGTCGGGATTGGCGCCGGCGGCGCGGATCTCGAAGCCGATCGTCGTTCGGAAGAGGAGGAACCACATGATCGGCACGGCCGCCAGGGCAATCAGCAGGCCCAGATGGCCGCCCCGCCCGAAGTTGATCAGGCCGTCGGGGCCCAGGAGGATAGGCAGAGCCCCGTTGCGGGTGCTCACGTCGACGGTGATGGGCTGGGGGGCGCCCGGCAGCGTAAGAGGCCCGATGACCGACCAGGCCATCACGAAGAGGAACACGTAGTTGAGCATGATGGTGGTCACGACCTCGTGAGCCCCGGAGGTCGCCTTGAGGAAGCCGGGGATGAAGCCGGCGAAGCCTCCCAGGGATCCGCCCACCAGGAGGGCCAGCGGGATCGTGATCCAAGGGCCGGCATCCTTGCCGATCCAGGTGACCACCGCCATTGCGCCGACGGTCCCGATGAGGAACTGGCCGCGGCCGCCGATGTTGAACAGCCCGCCCCGGAAGCCGATGGCCACGCCCAGGCCTGCCAGGACCAGGGGCGTTGCGTAAGCGAGCGTCGCCGTGATGCCGTTTGGACTGGCGAAGCCCTCGATGAGGGACCTGTAGGCGGCGATCGGCAGCCCGAAGTCGAGCGCCGAATGGCCGGGCACGTAGGCGCTGAAGAGAGCGATCCCGATCCCACCCACGATCAGCGCAAAGACCAGGGCCATGACCGGCTCGGCCAAGACCTGCAGCAGCCTGGCATGCAGGGCTCGAGAAAGCAGGCGCCGGGACGTCGCCACCGGACCGCTCACGGCCTGGCCCCCTCTCCGACCGCGGCGGGCTCGTGGCCGCCGGTGGCCATGTACAGGCCGACCTCGCTCTTGTCCGCGGTCCGGCCGGCCATCTCGGCCACCATTCGGCCGCGATACATGACCACTATCCGGTCCGACATCTCCAGCACCTCGTCGAGCTCGGCCGAAACCAGCAGCACCGCCGCACCGGCATCACGCTTAGCGATGATCTGGCGATGGATGAACTCGATGCTGCCGACATCCAGGCCGCGGGTCGGCTGGTCGAGAACGAGGAGCTTGACAGGACGGTCGAACTCACGGGCAACGATCACTTTCTGCTGGTTGCCGCCGGACAGCTTGGATGTGGCGACATCAACCGAGGTTGCGCGGATGTCGAACTTCTGCACCTGCGCCGCGGCCGACTCGAGGATGGCATCGTCGTTGCGGACCACGCCGCGCGAGAACGGCGGACGGTAGTAGCTCGTGAGTATCAGGTTGTCATAAAGCGGGAAGGCCAGGATCAGGCCGAATCGCTGACGGTCCGCCGGAACGTAGCCCGTGCCTGCTTCGTTCATCCGGCGTGGCGAGAAGCCTGTCACGTTCTGCCCGTCGAGTGTCACCCGGCCGCCGATTGGCTTGCGCAGGCCCGTGATCGCCTCCACCAGTTCGTCCTGCCCGTTGCCGGCGACTCCGGCCACGCCGAGGATCTCGCCGGCCCTGATCTCGAATGAGACCCCCGGCACCGTCTCGTGGCGCCGGTCGTCGGCGACCCGGAGATCCTCGACGCGCAGCATCGGCTCGCCCGGATGCGACGCGCCTCGATCAACGGTCAGCTCCACCTCGCGCCCGACCATCAGCTCGGCCAGCTCCTCCTCGGTCGTCTCGCTCGGTTTCCGCTCGCCGATCACCTTCCCGCGCCTGATGACTGTGATCCGATCGGCTACTTCCAGCACTTCGTAGAGCTTGTGGCTGATGAAAATGATCGAGCGGCCGTCTGCGGCGAGGCGGTGGAGCAGGGCGAAGATCTCCTCCGTCTCCTGGGGCGTCAGGACGGCAGTCGGCTCGTCCAGGACGAGGATCCGGGCTTCGCGGTAGAGGGCCTTGAGTATCTCGACCCGCTGCTGCAGGCCGACCGAGAGCGTGGAAACCTTGGCGTCGGGATCGAGGTCGAATCCGAACCGTTGGGCCACGGCACCGATCCGCCGGCTGGCCTCCTTCCGGTCCACGAAGACCGGGTTGGCCATCGTCTCTGCGCCGAGTATCACGTTCTCGGCCACCGAGAGCACCGGGATCAGCATGAAGTGCTGGTGGACCATGCTGATGCCGCGCGCGATGGCGTCGGCAGGGCTGGCGATGTGAACCTGCTCGCCGTCGAGCAGGATCTGGCCATCGTCCGGTCGAGCAAGACCGTACAGGACGTTCATGAGTGTCGTCTTGCCCGCGCCGTTCTCCCCGAGCAGCGCGTGGATCTCACCCCGGCGGACGTCCAGGTCGATATGATCATTGGCGACCACGCCCGGATAGCGCTTGGTGATGCCGCGCATCTCCAGGGCCGGCACGCTGCCGGATGCTCCGCCCTGAGTCATGGCTACCTCGATTCCCCGGGGCGTGTCGGATACGGCGAGCGGGCCGGCCGCGTGAGGTGGCTCGGCCCGCTCGCGAACTCTACGAAGCGGTGACTACGGCGCGGTCCAGGTGCCGCACTTGTCAGGGCAGGTCTTGAGGGTGCCCGCCTTCATCGCGGCAAAGGCGGTGTCGAGCTTGCCCTGCAGGTCGGCCGGAAGGCCGGCTGCGGTCGTGTTGTAGAGCGGAGAGCCGCCGACGCCGTCGTTGGCGGCATTGAACTTGGCGATGCCGCCCTTGGCCGTGCCGGCCGAGATCGCCTTGATCTCGTCGGAGACAGCCTTGGCGAGCTTCTTCTCTGCCGAGAAGATGATGCACTTGTCGTCCGTCGGGTAGGACAGGTACTGGTCCACGTCCACGCCGATGCCCCAGATGCCGGCGTCGCAGGCGGCGTCGAGCGCGCCGTTGCCGGTGCTGCCGGCGACCTGGAAGACGACGTCGACGCCCTTCTGCGGGATGAACTGGGCGCTGAAGGTCTTGCCCCAGACCGGATCGCCGTACGCCTTCACCGGATCGCCGGTGGAGAAGAATGCGGTCTCGATCTTGATGTCGGACTTGACCGACTGGGCGCCGAGGATGTAGCCCTGCAGGTACTTCACAACCGCCGGGTTGCTGTTGACGCCGCCGAGCTGGCCGATGACGCCCAGCTTGGTCGCGCTGGCGGCCACGATCCCGGCCAGGTAACCAACCTGGTCCTCCTGGAACTGGATGCCGATCAGCTTGGGCAGGAGGGTGGCCGCGTCGCCCTTGCAGGTGAACGTGCTATCCGGCGCGCCCGTTTCATCGACGCATGGTGCGACGTCGACGATGATGAACCACACGTTCGGGTTGGCCTTGGCAGCCTTGACGATAGAGGTGCCCAGGTTGAAGCCCACGCCGACCACGACGTTGTAGCCCTGGTCGAGGAAGCCCTGGATGTTCTTGTCGTAGTCCGACGCATCCTTGGGCACGACGTAGTTGGCGGTGGCACCCAGGTCGGTGGCGGCCTGCTTGGCGCCTTCCCACGAGAACTGGTTGAAGTTCTTGTCGTCCACACGGCCGACGTCGAGAGCCACGCCGATCTTCAGGTTGGACGTGGGCCCGCTCGGCGCCGGGGTAGCGCTAGAGCTCGAGCAGGCCGAGACGACGAGCGCGCCGACTGCCAGCAGTGCGAACAAGTGCCGGGTCTTACCGGTCATAAAGTCCTCCCATTCCTCCACGAGCCGAGGTTTCTGGGTCAACCTCTCTATGCAGATTGTATAGCGCGGGGCATCCCCACCACAGCCCGAAAGGGACTCCCGCAGGCCTCGTGGGGCCGGTCTGGCCGCCGGAACCCGCGGCGCCCGCTGCGCTACCGGCCGGCCGGCACGCCGAGCCAGAGGATCGAGTAGTCGCGGCTGATCATCACCAGCCCCGCAGGCCCCATGGTGCTGCCATAAGAGCTCTCCTGCTGCGACGCCATCGGAATGTCGCCACTCTGCGGAAGCGGCCGGACCGTGAGATCGTCGTCCACTGCTGCCACGACAACCGGCCCATCCGTTTCGGGCGGATTGGCGTCCGGGTCTGTCAGGGCGAGGCCCTGCCGACCGTCGGTGCGAACCGTAGAGTCCAGCGTCTTGGATGGGGACACGATCTGCTTCCAGGTTCGCCCCTCGCTCGTGACCCAGATCTTCTCGGAGCTGACCTGCGTGACGGCGTTCCACTCTGTCGAGATTGCCATCAGCGCGTGATCGCTGATCCTGGTCACTGCGATCCAGGCGTCCGTCGCGGGCGCGGCTCCGGTCAACGTGGCTCGCGTCCAGCCCATGCCATCGGCCGACCACCACAGCGACGGTGTCAAGAGCTGGTATCCGCCGCAGCCCTCGTCGCCACGAACCGCCCCCGAAACAACGAAACCGCCGCCGAAGGCCGTCCCGCCCTGCACGAGGACGGCTCCGAACGTGGACTTCGGCAGGGCGCCCTGGTGCCACGACCGGCCGTCCGCCGAGAGCCAGACCGCCTGGGTTGCCCCGTCCTTCAGTACGCCTGTGGCGATGAAGCCGGACGAACCACCGTCAACGGTGTAGACGCTGGCAGAGGCGAAATCGGCCGGCGGCGTCACGAGGGTCCACGTCAGCCCTTCCGTGGAGGTCCACATCGCCGCCACGGTCGATGGGCCTCCGCATGCGGCAGGCGGCGTGCGGCCCACCGCAAGCAGCCCGGACGGACCTTCCTCGAGCCCCGTGATCTCGACGGCGAAATCCAGGGCCGGTTGCGCCATCGGGCGGTCCGCCGTCCAGTGAACGGCGTCCGGCGACGAGGTCGAGACCAGGGTGTACTTCCAAACCGCAGAGGAATCGTCCGTCACGATCATCTGGAAGCCCGCGTAGCCGCGGCTCCAACCGAAGACACTGACGTCCGCCATCGAGTTCTCGGGGACCGTGGCTGCCGGTGCCAGCTGGGCTACGCGACCGAGACTTGTCCACTTGATGCCCGTCCACCGGCCGGTCGTCAGCGGGCTGGTGCTCGCGCCGACGCTGGCCGTCGCGACCGGCGTCTCGCTCGGAGCTATCGCCGGGCTGACACTGACGGACGCGCTGGCCTCTGGGGCGGCGCTGGCCGCGCCGGAGGGGCTGGGCTCGATCGAAGCGTCCGAGCTACCGGGGATCGGTGAGGCACCGGCCGTGGTGCAACCGACTACCAGCGTGGCAATCACCGTGGAGACTACGACGCTCTTGAGCCACTGGGCCCGCGATCCGCCCCGGTTGATCGCGATCGTCTTCATCGGAAACCTCCCCTGCCCACTTTCGCCCTGGCGGTCTGTCGAACCGACGCCCTGTGACGTCCGAGGCATGCCCTTCGTGATCTCCGGCGGTGCCTCGCGGCGACACCCATCGGCTGGTCCCCGGCCATGTTGAACCTTTCAGTCGGGCCGGTATAGCTCCTGACGGGCGAAGCCAGTGGCCGCCGCAACCTGCCGGGCGGCATCGGAGCGCCTGGCTCCGTCGGCGACGAGACGAGCTACCTCCGCCCTCGCCTCTGACATCGTGACGGGCCCTTGACCTGCGGGCCGCTTCTGGGTCTCGCTCCCGCCGGTCATCGCCTCGATCACCAGGACGAATTCACCCCTCAGCGTGATCGCGCCGGCGGCAGCCCCGGATGCCAGCTCGGCCAACGATCCGCGCACAACTTCCTCGAACAGCTTCGTCAGCTCACGGCAGACGGCGGCGCGGCGTTCTCCTCCTGCCGCGGTCGCGAGATCTGCCAGGGTGGCCGGAACGCGAGAGGGAGCCTCGTAGATTACGCAGCCGCGGTCGTCGGCCGCGATTCGGGCGAGGCGGGCCCGCCGCTCCTTTCCGCTCCGAGGCAGGAACCCCTCGAAGCTCCACCGCGCCACGGACAGGCCGCTGGCGACGAGCGCGGCGAGAACCGCCGATGCACCGGGGATCGGCACGACGATGCCGCCCTCGGCCGCCCAGGCCGAGGCCAGCTCAGCGCCCGGGTCGCTGACGAGTGGGGTGCCGGCATCCGTCACGAGGGCAAGATCGCGGCCGGACCGCAGGTGGTCGAGAAGCTCGGCCTCGCGACCCCTGCCACTCTGCGCGTGGTAGCTCACCAGGGAGGTGGCGATCTCGTGCCTGGCGAAGAGCCGCCGCGTCAGACGTGTGTCCTCGGCGGCGACGAGTGGCACGGACTTGAGCACCTCGACCGCCCGGAACGTAACGTCGCCGAGATTGCCGATCGGGGTGGCCACGACGAAGAGCCGGCCCCGTTCACCCTCCCGGCCCCCGTCGCCCCCTCCCCCACCCGCTCCGTCGAGACGAGCGCGTGCCGCGCCGCCCGGTGCGGGCCGTTGGCGCCGTCCGAATGAGGCCGCGTGGCTCATCGGCGCGCCGAACCGGGCCGTCGTCGCGGGTAGAGGTAGTCGACGCCCGTGGTCCTGGGCCCGAGCTTCGCCACCGGTGGAACCTGGCGCTTGAACTCCGAGACGGCCACGAGACGCTTGACGCGGGCGATGGCCGGCTCGCGGAACCCCATGGCCAGCAGCTCCTCGTCGCTGCGGCGTTTGTCGATCATCCAGAAGAGGAGCCGGTCCAGCTCGGGATACGTGAAGCCGGCTTCCACTTCGTCGGTCTGGCCGGGCCACAGGTCGGCCGAGGGCGCCTTGCGGATGATCGCCTCGGGCACTCCCATGGCGGCCGCAACCTGCCGGACCTGGCTCTTGTACAGGTCGCCGATCGGGTTGAAGGCACAGGCCGAGTCGCCGAAGAGAGTCGTGTACCCGATCAGCGCCTCGGTCTTGTTGCCGGTGCCGACGACGAGACCGCTCCACGGCACCGAGCGGTCGTACAGGACGCACATCCTGGCCCTGGCCATGAAGTTGCCGCGTCGCAGCTGGCTCGCCTCACGCGCCGACGGCCCGCCATCGCCGGGCTCGTCGCCGTTCCCGAAGTAGCCGTCCACGATCCGGCTGATCTCCACGGTCTCGCTGGCGCAGCCGAGCTGCGAGACGACCAGCCGGGCATGCTCGACCGATTCGGGCGATGAAGTCCGATACGGCATCAGGATGCACAGGAGATTCTCGGGCCCGATCGCCTCGGCGACCAGGAAAGCGACGAGTGCCGAGTCGATGCCACCCGACAGTCCGAGGAGCGCGCGGCCGAATCCCGCCTGCTTGAGCTGGTTGCGGATGAAGCCGACCATGACGCGTCTCGCGACGTCGGTATCGATGGCCAGCTCGGGCGGCAGCTCGAACAGCTCGTCACTCTCCGGGGCCGAGCCGCTCACGCCCGAACCGGCGTCGTGCGCCATCAGAAGACCTCATGGGAGGCGTCGCCGGCGGCGCTCGGCCGGTCGTGCCTCTCGTCGGGCGGCTCGCTGGCCTGGTCGACGGCCATCTCCGTTCGCTCCGCCAGGATGCGGCGCAGCTCTCGCAGGTGCAGCTCCGGCCGTTCGTCGCGAAGCAACGGCAGGCCGATCCGCTCGCGCCGCACGTCTCCCAGCTCGACGTCCACGAAATAGAGGCCCTCGTCGAAGAGAGGCGCCGTGAACAGGGCCTCGCCGCTCGGGGCGATCACCTCGGACCCTCCCCAGAAGGTGACCGTCTCGTCGGTCCCGACGCGATTGCAGAAGACCACGAAGCTCGTCGTCAGCTGGGCGTAGGTCCGCATCAGGGTCCGCCAGGAGGTCGCCGTCCCGAGACCCACCTCGTGGACGGCAGCGAGGTCGCGGCCCGGCGAGGACGAGACGTTGACCAGGATCTGGGCTCCGTCCAGGGCGAGCGTCTCGGGGACGGCCAGGTGCCAGAAGTCCTCGCAGACCGCGATGCCCAAGCGCACGCCCAGCCGGGATTCCGCCGTCCGGAGCGCGTCGCCGGCCGCGAAGAAGCGGCGCTCGTCGAAGAGACCGTATGTCGGCAGGAAGAGCTTGCGGTGGACGAACCTGACTTCACCATCCTCCAGCAGGGCGGCGCTGATGAAGAGCCGGTGGTCCGTCGCCTCCTCGACGAACGAGATGATCGCCGACATGCCGTCCGCAGCCGCGGCCAGGTCGAGGAGCCGCGGATCGTCGGTCCGCATCGCCACCTCGGCCGCGAGATCCTGGAGCTGGTAGCCGGTCAGGCCGAGCTCCGGGAACACGACCAGCCCGGCCCCCCCAGACCTGGCCTCATCGAGCGTTCGATGGTGACGAGCGATGTTCTCGTCGAGCACGCCCAGAGATGGCGCGAGCTGGGCCAGCGCAATGCGGAGCGGCTTCATGCCGGAAGTCTAGCCTCGGGCCGGTCCGAGCGAAGCCGAGACGCCGCTGGTGGGGCTTCCGAGCGGCCGTCGGGGATCGCCGGCGCGGCTGGGTCCGGGCCGTAGCCGCCAGCCGCGGACCGCACCCGCTACTTGTCGAGCCAGACCGAGGTCATGATCTCGGCCTGGTTGCCGGCACCGACGAAGCCCTTGACGTACTTGTGCGCCCCGGCCGGCGGCTTCGCGCTCAGGAGTGGCACCGTCGGCATGTCCGGCGCGATGAGGTCCTGCGCCTTCTGCCAGTCGGCTTTCGCCTTGGCCGGATCCGTGTCCTGCAGGGCCGCCGTCATGAGCGTGTTGAGGTTGTCGTTCTTGTAGCTGAACATCGCCGAGGGGGCGTTGTTGACGTAGCCGAAGAACGTGTAGAGGAAGTCGTCGGGGCTGGCCCAGCGGCACGACCGGCTTTGCAGCCACATCTGCATCTTCCCGGCCGCCTGGTCGGAGAGGTAGGGCGTGTAATCCTCGGATCGCAGCGTAACCGTGAAGCCGGCCGCTCCGAGATCCGAGGCGATCGACTGGGCGAGAGCCTTCGCATTTGGGAAGACGGAGGCAGGAGCGCCGGTCGGGTACCACAGGTCCACGGCCACGCCGCTCGTGGGCAAGCCACCGCCGGCCAGGTAGCCCCGGGCCGCTGTCACGTTGAATGTCGACAGGTACTCGCGCTTGTAGTACTGCGCACCGGTCGGAAGCCAGCTGTCGGCGATGAGCGCGGCCCCGCCGTAGAAGCCGCTGACGTAGGCTGCCTTGTTGACCGCCGTCGCGATGGCCATGCGGGCGCCCTTGTTGGCCAGCACGTTGGCGCCTCCGCCGACGGTGTCCGAGTTGACCATCCCGAGCTGAGTGAGATTGCAGCCGGCGCCGCGATCCAGAACGACCAGGCTCGAGTCCTTCGCTACCGAGGCGATCGCCGCCGGGTCGAGCGACGCCACCAGGTCGACGGCCCCCGACTGCATCGCCAGCAGAGCGGTCGCGGGCGTCGCGAACGGCTTGAAGACGATCTGGCCCAGGTAGGGCCCGCCGGCCTGGTTCCAGTAGTTGGGATTCTTCACCAGGGTGATGCTCTCGCCGTGCTTCCATTCGCCGAACATGAATGGACCGGTGCCTACCATGGCCTTGCCCGCGCCGTTGGCACCCAGCGCGTACGCGTTGCTGGCCAGGGTCGCGTTGTTGCCGTCATTGGCGGTGATTGCCGCCGGGCTCTGGATCCCGAAGACAGAGACCGTCTGGGTGGCCAGAAAGTTGCCCTGGGCCTGGCGAAGATGGAAGACGACCGTCGAGGAGTCGGGGGCGTCGACGCCGACCAGGTTGGATGCCTGGCCGAAGCCGCCGAAGACGGCGCCGAAGTAGGCCGCCGCGGTCTGGAGATCGCCCTTGGGAAAGGCATTCCAGCGGTCGTAGTTGAACTTCACGGCCGCGGCGTTGAAGTCCGTCCCGTCGTGGAACTTGATGCCGGACCGCAGCTTGAACGTGTATGTCCGGCCATCCGGGCTCACGGTCGGAAGGTCGGCGGCCAGGACCGGGCCGATCGTGCCTGTGGAGCCCGGCTCGATCCCAACAAGACCCTCCACGACCTGGTTCGCCACGTAGATGGACGCGGTGTCGCTGACGACTGCCGGATCCGCGTATTTGATGTCGGCGTCGAGCGCGACGGTCAGCGTCCCACCGTTCTTGGGGCCGATGTATTGGGGGGTTGCGCTCGAGCCGCCGCCACAGGCCACGGCTGCCAAGGCCGACGCGGCCAGCATCGACACCCAACGCTTCACGCTCTCAACCTCCGTGATCTCTGGTACGGCCTGTGCCGGCTCCGGCGTGCCGAGAACCGGCAACGAACGCCCCCTGGGTCGTCCCCGTCACCCGAAGTCTAGCCTTGTCGGCGATAGCGCGGCCGGGCACCCTCCGGAGCCATGGGAGGGACCGGGGCCGCGCTCGTATTCGCCGGACCCTGGCCGGCCGGCATCACCGCAGCTCCCCCGGCTGACCGGCCGGTGACCTGGACCTGCTCCGCCGTCCCGTCCACCTCCTCCGCGAAGTGGCAGGCAACCGGATGCCGCGTCGCCATCTCCCTCAGGACCGGCGCCTCCGCGACGCATCGTTCGGGGTTCCCGAGACGCTCGCGCAGCCAGCAGCGGGTGTGGAAGGCACATCCGGGCGGTGGGTCCGACGGGCTGGGAACGTCTCCGGTCAGGATGATCCGGCGGCGCCGGCTCTCCACGGCCGGATCCGGGATGGGCACGGCCGACAGAAGGGCGACGGAGTACGGGTGCAGGGGCCGCTCGTACAGGTCTCTCGATCCGGCGATCTCCACGATCTTGCCGAGGTACATCACCGCGATCCGATCGCTGATGTGCCTGACGACCGAGAGGTCGTGGGCGATGAAGAGATACGTCAAGCCGAACTCGTCCTGGAGCTTCTCGAGCAGGTTGATGATCTGGGCCTGGATCGAGACGTCCAGGGCGCTGATCGGCTCGTCGGCCACGATCAGGTCCGGGTGGAGGGCCAGGGCCCGGGCCACGCCGATGCGCTGGCGCTGGCCGCCGCTGAACTCGTGCGGGTAGCGATCGCCGTAGTCGGGATCGAGGCCGACCGTCCCCAACAGGTCGCGCACTCTTTGGCGGCGGTCCCGCGAGGAGCCGACCCCGTGGATCTCGAGGGGTTCGGAGACGATCCCGGCCGCAGTCATGCGTGGGTTCAGGCTGGCATACGGATCCTGGAAGATCATCTGCATCCGCCGCCGGACAACGCGTAGGCTCGCGCCCTGCAGGCTCGTGATGTCCTGGCCGTCGAAGACGATCCGGCCGGCGGTCGGTCGGTAGAGGCGCAGGATCGTGCGGCCGACCGTGCTCTTGCCGCACCCCGACTCACCAACGAGACCGACCGTCTCCCCCTTCGCGATCGAGAGGTCGATGCCGTCCACCGCACGCACGTCGCCGACGTGGCGGCTGACCAGGATTCCGCTCGTAATCTCGAAGTACATCCGCAGGCCCTCGATGCGGAGGAGGGGCTGCGCCGGCGTGGGAGCGGGCGCAGTCTGCGCGGCCGTCCCGCCGGATGCCGGCACCGGTACCGTCGGCAGGGTCATCGGGTCACCTCGAGCGGCACCGGCGCGGGGACGAAGCCGGGTCGCAGAGGCTGGCCGGCCGTCGCCTCCGCGGCCGTCGGCCGATTCCAGCACGCGGATCTGTGCGTCGCCCCGGGCCCCGCGATCTGGATCTCGGCCCCCGCCACGACCGGCTCGAGAGCCGGCATCTCGGTCCAGCAGCGGTCCAGGCGCCAGGCACAGCGCGGCGCGAAGGGGCAGCCCATCGGCGCGAAACGCAGATCGGGCGGAGTTCCTTCGATCGGGATGAGCGGCTCGCCCGGCTGGGCATCGAGGCGCGGCATCGAATGCATCAGCCCAACCGTGTAGGGATGGGCCGGCCCTGCGAACAGATCCACGGTGGTGGCGCTCTCCACGACGTAGCCGGCGTACATGACGTTGATGCGGCGCGTCATCCCGGCCACGACCCCCAGGTCGTGAGTGATCAGGATGACGGCCGTACCGTGGTCCGCGGCGAGACGGCTCAGCAGCTCGAGCACCTGGGCCTGGATGGTGACGTCGAGGGCGGTCGTCGGCTCGTCGGCGATCAGCAGCTTCGGCTCCAGGGCGAGGGCCATCGCGATCATCACCCGCTGCCGCATTCCACCGCTGAACTGATGTGGGTAGTTGCGGAGGCGCCGCTCCGGCTGCGGAATGCCGACCATCGCCAGCAACTCGATCGCGCGCGCCCTCGCCTCGCCTTTGGTGACCTTCTTGTGGGCCTTTATCGTCTCGACCATCTGCTCTTCGATAGTCAGGACCGGGTTCAGGCTCGTCATCGGGTCCTGGAAGATCATCGCGATCTCCTTGCCCCGAATGTCCCGCATCTCGGACTCGTCCAGCCCGATCAGGTCCTCGCCCTCGAAGTAGACGTGCCCGCCCACGATCTTTCCGGCCGGCGCTGGCAGGAGCCGCATCACGGCCAGATTAGTGACGCTCTTGCCGCAGCCGGACTCGCCCACGAGACCGAGGGTCTCGCCTTGCTCCAGGTCGAACGAGACGCCGTTCACGGCATGGACGGTGCCGTCGCGCGTGTGAAAGCGGACGACGAGATCGCGGACCGACAGGAGGGCCATGGCTACCTCTTCAGGCGCGGGTCGAGGGCCTCGCGCAGCCCATCGCCGAGGAGGTTGAAGCCGATGGCGCTGATGACGATGGCGGCACCGGGGAACAGGATGAGGTACGGCGCCGACTGCAGGAACCGGGCCGAGTCGGTCAACATCTCGCCCCACTCCGCGATTCGAGGGTCGCCCGGACCGAGACCGAGGAAGCCGAGGCCGGCGACGTCGATGATGGCCGTCGCGGCTGCGAGCGTGGCCTGCACGATCAGCGGCGTCAGAGCGTTCGGCATCATGTGCCGTACCAGAATGCGGACCGGTGACGCGCCCATGGATCGAGCCGCGATGACGTAGTCCGACTCGCGCAGCGCCAGCAAGCTGCCCCTCAGCAACCGGGCGAACATCGGCGAGTACGAGATGCCCACGGCCAGCATGATCTGGATCTCGCCGTGACCCAGCCAGGCGACGATCCCGATGGCCAGCAGTATTCCGGGGACGGCCAGGAGGACGTCGATGACGCGCATCAGGATGCCGTCCACCACTCCCCCTGCCCCGCCCGCGATCGCACCCACGATGGTCCCGCCGATCAGCCCGAACATGACGGCGATGACGCCGACGGTAAGGCTGATCTGGGCCCCGTAGAGGACGCGGCTGAACTCGTCGCAGCCCTGCAGGTCCGTGCCCATCAGGTGAGCCGCGCTGGGCCCGTTCATGCCGTCCGCCAGGGTGCACGCCGTCGGGCTGTAGGGGGCGATGTAGGGCGCCAGGATCGCGCCGACGACGAAGATGGCGATGAACACCAGGCCCAACATCGCCGGTCCGTTGCGCAGGAGTCGCCGGAGGGCGTCGTGCCAGAGGCCGCGGCTGGCCCGGGCGGTAGTAGGAACGACCAGGGCGGTCGAGGTCGCCATCTCAGCTGTACCTGATCCGCGGGTTGAGGAAGGCATAGCCCACGTCCACGATCAGGTTCACGGTCATGAAGATCACCGCGAACAGCAGGACGAGGGACTGGACGACGATCAAGTCGTGATCCTGGATCGACTTCACCACCCAGGAGCCGACTCCGTTCCAGGTGAAGACCGTCTCCGTCAGCACCGCGCCGGCGAGGAGCGCGCCGGTCTCGAGGCCGATGACCGTCGTCACCGGCAACCACGCGTTTCGCATGATGTGGCGATCGTTGACGCGCCGGTCGGTCAGGCCCTTGGCCCGGGCCGTGCGGACGTAGTCCTCGTTGCTGACGTCGATGACGGAGGCGCGAGTGATGCGGGTGAAGACCGCCAGGGGGATCGACCCGAGGGCGATCGACGGCAGGATCAGGTGGGAGACCGCGTCGATGACGTACCAGTTCCCGGCGAGGATCGCATCGATGATCGCGAAATGCGTGACCGGTGGGATGTCGAGCCGGGGATCGATCTGGCCGAAGGTTGGGAGCCAGTGAAGCTGGACTCCGAATACGAAGGCGAGCGAATAGCCGAGGACGAAGACCGGGATCGAGATGCCGAACAGCGAGATTACGGTCACGATCCCGTCGATCCAGCTGTTGGGATGGCGCGCGGCCAGCCGGCCGAGCGGGATGCCGAGGCCGACGGCGAAGATCATCGCCCCCATCGTCAGCTCAACGGTGCCCGGGAAACGGATCAGGAACGTGTCGGCCACCTGGCGGCCGTCGATGAAGCTCGTTCCGAAGTCGCCCTGGAACAGCCGGCCCAGGTAGTTGAGGTATTGGACGTACAGCGGCTTGTCGAAGCCCTCGGTGGCGCTGATCTGGGCGACGAGCTCGGGAGTCGCGTGCTGGCCGAGGATCGCCTCGGCAGGTCCGCCCCCGGGCAGCAGACGCAGGAACAGGAAGAGGGCCACCGACAGGCCGAAGAGGACCGGTATTGCCACGAGCACGCGCCGGACGATGAACCTCAACACGCTGGGTAAAGATCCTTCCGCTGATAGCAGCCCCCCGGGGTCTGGACGACCCCGGGGGGCCCCTGATTACGGAATGTTACAGGCGCCCGGAGGGCGCATGCGCTACTTGAGCCAGACGGTGTTGAAGTACTCGATTCCGTTGCTGGCGCCCACGAAGCCGTGCACCTTGGCGGTGTACGCGCCCGGTGGCTGAGAGTTCACGATCGGAACGACCGGGAGGTCCGTGGCTAGGGCGTCCTGGACCCCGCCCCAGTCGGCGTTGGCCGCGTCGGCGGTCGGCTCAGCGAGAGCCTTCAGCATCAGCGCGTTGGCCGCGTCGTTCTTCCAGCCGAACTGCAGGTTGGGCTTGCCGTTCTGGTAGCCGAACCACGCGGTGTACAGGAAGTTGTCGGCGCCGGCCCAGTCGCAGGTCCAGCCGAAGAGATAGAGCGGGTACTTGCCGCCGGTGGCGCTGCTGACGTAGCCGCCGTGCCAGTCCGCGGTCTTGAGACTCACGGTGAAGCCGAGAGCGGTGAGGTCGTTGGCGATCGCCGTGGCGATGCCCTTCGGATCGGGCATGTACGGGCGAACCACGTTCGACGGGTAGTACAGGTCGATCTTCATCTGGGCCGCGGTCAGGCCGGCAGCGGCCAGATCGGCCTTTGCCTTCGTGGTGTCATACGCGGGCAGCGTCTCGGCCTTGAAGCCGATGGTGGCCGGCGGCATGAAGCCGGTCGGCACCTTGCCCAGGCCCGAGTAGAACGCGTCGACGTAGCTCTGCTTGTTAACGGCCTCGGAGATGGCCAGGCGAACCTTCGGGTTCGCGTAGATGGTCGGCGTGGTGCCGATCATCTGGTTCATGTCCAGGTTGAGCTGGTTGCACGACTGGCCGCGGTCGATGATCGTCAGTCCGGCACCCTTTGCCGTCTTGACGTCAAGGGGCGAGAGCGAGAAGGACAGGTCAACGCCGTTCGACTGCAGGGCCTGCAGCTTGGCGGTCGAGTCGCCGATGCCCTTGAAGGTGATCTGGTCCAAGTGAGCCGCGTTGGCCTTGTCCCAGTAGGTGGGGTTCTTGACCACGGTCACGTGGTCGCCGGCGACCCATTCCTTGAAGATGAAGGGACCGGTTCCGACCATGTCCTGGCCCTGCGGGAGCAGGCCCTGGGCGTATTTGTTGTCCTTGAGCGGCGTAGTGTCGGCCTTGCCGGCCTGAAGGGCCGCCGGGCTCTGGATGCCGAACACTGCCAGGGTCGAGCCCAGCAGGAAGTTCGACTGCGGCGTCTTCAGAGTGAAGACGACCGTCGCCGGATCCGGCGCAGCCACGGACGCGATGTTGGAGGCATCGCCGAAGCCGCCGAAGACCGCGCCGTAGTAGTAGGCGTTGTCCTGGAGCTCGCCCTTGGGATAGGCCTTCCAGCGGTCGTAGTTGAACTTGACCGCGGCGGCGTTGAAGTCCGTGCCGTCGTGGAACTTGATGCCGGTCCGAAGCTTGAAGGTGTAGGTCAAGCCGTCCGTGCTGACCGTCGGCAGGGCCGCGGCCAGGACCGGGATCACGGTGCTGATCGTTCCGGGCTGCAGCTGGACCAGGTTCTGGATCACCTGGGCGTCCACGTACAGCGAGTTGCCGTCACTCACGAGCGACGGATCGGCGAAGACCATGTCGCCGTCAAGGGCGACGATCATGTTGCCGCCTTCAACGGCCGTCGACACCGGCGCGGCCGGAGTCGGAGCCGGAGTTACGGCGGGGGCCTGGGTCACGGGCGGGGCCGCCGTTGCCGGCGCAGCAGTGGGCGTGCTGGCGCTGCTTGAGCATGCCGTCGCGACCAACGCCGCAATGGCAAGCAAAGAACCTAGACGTTTCATCTCCACTCCCTTCCTCGGTAATCGCCAATCCGGGAACCGGCCGCAATCGCGCCATGGGGCGCGATGAGTTCCTTTGTGTTGGCATCTAGACCTTTGCCCTGCGTTCAGGACAACCGAGAAGTTCGCTCACCCTACATCAGACACGCCAGATTCGCACAGACGTGATTCGGCGTCCGACTCCGCTCGCCGTCGCGGCCGCCCAATCGGGACCACTTGCGAACCGCGACGACGCACGCGCCATCAGGACGGAAAAGGCGCGACGGCCACCACCGAACACCATGCGTACACCCGGCGGTTCATGCCGGGCGCTGCTTCTGGGCGCCCGGCGGCGGGCGCCGGCGCGCTAGACGGCGGCCGTGTCGATCGCCGACTGCCGCGCCGCGGCCTCCTGCGCAGCCTCGACGGACACGTTCTCCGCAAAGTGGCAGGCGGACATCTGGCCGCCGCCGAGATCACGCAGCGCCGGGTCGTCGGTGGAACAGAGCTCCGGATTGCCGAGCCGTTCGCGCAGCCAGCAGCGCGGGTGGAAGCGGCAGCCCGAGGGCGGGTTCGCCGGCGACGGCACGTCACCCTTGAGCACGAGCCGCTTCTTTCGAATCCTCGGGTCCGGCACCGGGATCGCCGAGAGCAGGGCCACGCTGTACGGGTGGCGTGGGTGCTCGTACAGGTCGTCCGTGTCGGCGACCTCCACGAGCTTGCCCAGGTACATCACCCCGATGCGCTCGCAGAAGTACTGCACCACCGACAGGTTGTGGGCGATGAAGAGGTAGGTGAGGTTGAACTCCTTCCGGAGCTCCGACAGGAGGTTGAGGATCTGGGACTGGATCGACACGTCGAGGGCCGAGACGGGCTCGTCGCAGACGACGAATTCGGGATTGAGCGAGAGAGCTCGTGCTATGCCGATCCGCTGGCGCTGGCCTCCCGAGAACTCGTGCGGATAGCGTCGGGTGTAATCGCGGCGCAACCCGACGGCCTCGAGGAAGTCGGCCACGCGCCTGTCACGCACCTCCCGCTTCCCCCACCCGTTCTGGGCATCGGCCTGGGCTAGAAGCCCCTCGCCGATGACGTCGCTGACCGGCATGCGCGGATTCAGCGAGCCGTAGGGATCCTGGAAGATGAGCTGCATGCGACGCCGCATGCGCTTGAGCTCCCGGCCCTTCAGGGCCAACATGTCCTGGCCGTCCATGGCAATCGAGCCCGCGGTTGCCTTCTCCAGCCGCAGGATCGTGCGCCCGAAGGTGGTCTTGCCGCAGCCGGACTCGCCCACGAGCCCGAAGGTCTGGCCGCGGTTGATGGTCAGGCTGACGCCGTCGACCGCGTAGACACTCCCGATCCGGCGCCGCAGGAAGCCGCCGTAGATCGGGTAGTAGGTCTTGAGGTCGCGCACCTCGAGCAGGGTCTGGGGCGCGCCCCCCTGGGCGGCCGCCGAGGCGGCCGGCGCGGGCTGCTTGTCGGACATCGTGACTTGAGTAGATTCCTCCATGGTTGGGCCTCAGCCGACCAGGCCGCGGACGGTCGACACGGCGGCTCGTTCGAAGTCGCCGCGCCGGGCCGCGCCCTCGGGGGTCTGCAGGAAGCAACGGGAGTGGCTCTTGCGGCCGGGCACGGCCACCAGATCCGGCTCGGCCGTACGGCAGCGCTCCCATGCATACGGGCAGCGCGGCTCGAACCTGCATCCGGGTGGCATCCGGAATGGGTTGGGCACGACGCCCTTGATCACGTCCAGCTCCTGCCCTCGCTTGTGGAGAGCCGGGATTGAGTTCATCAGACCCTGCGTGTAGGGATGCGTGGGGCCCAGCAGAACGTCCTCGACGGAGCCCGTTTCGACGATCCGCCCCGCGTACATCACTGCCACGTTCTGGACCGTCTCGGCGACAACCGCCAGGTCATGGGTGATCAGCAGCAGGGCGGCCCCGGTGCTGGCCTGCAGCTCCTTGATCAGCTCCAGGATCTGGGCCTGGATGGTCACGTCCAGGGCCGTGGTCGGCTCGTCGGCGACCAGCAGCTTCGGGTTGCACGAAAGCGCCATGGCGATCATCACGCGCTGGCGGATGCCGCCGCTCATCTCGTGCGGATACTGCTTGACTCGCCGCTCCGGCGCCGAAATCCCGACCGAACGCAGGGCCTCTATCGAGCGAGACCAGGCCTCCTTACGGTCCACGTGCTGATGAAGAACGATGGCCTCGGAGATCTGGTCGCCGATCGTGAAGACCGGGTTGAGGCTGGTCATCGGCTCCTGGAAGATCATGGCGATTTCCGCTCCGCGGACTCCCCTCATCTCCTCGGACTCCAGTTGCAGCAGATCGCGCCCATCGAACCAGATTTGGCCGCTCACGATCTCGCCGGGCGGCATGTCCAGCAATTGCATGATCGTCAGGGCGGTCACGCTCTTGCCGCAACCCGACTCGCCAACGAGGCCGAGCGTCTCGCCCCGCTTGAGGGAGAAGCTAACGCCGTCGACGGCCTTGACCGTGCCGTCCATCACGTGGAAGTAGGTCTGCAGATCGCGGATCTCGAGCAGGGTGTTCTCATCGCTGGGCGGGCCCCAGCGGGAATCGCTCGCGACCGTGTCGTCCACCGCTGTCTTCTGCTTCATACTTTGGCCCTTGGATCCAGGGCGTCCTGAAGGCCGTCGCCCATGAAGTTGATGCCCAGGACGATGACGACGATGGCCAGGCCGGGGAATACCGCCCACCACCAGTTGCCGGCGCCGATCGCCTCCTGGGCACCGTTCAGGATATTGCCGAGCGTGGGCGTTTGCGGATCCACTCCGTAGCCTACGAAGCTCACGAAGGCCTCCGTGATGATGAAGCCGGCGACGCTCAGGCTGGCCGCCACGATGATCGGCGAGATGGCATTGGGCAGCAGGTGGCGGAAGATGATTCGCATCCGCCCAACACCGACGACACGAGCCGCATCGACGTAGTCCTCCTCGCGCAGGCTCAGGATCACGCTCCGAACCAGCCGGGAGGTCTGCAGCCAACCGAGCGCCGCGAAGATCACGGTCACGGTGAACCAGTTGCCGGAGCCGAGAAACTCGGAGCCGATCAGGATCAGGTAAATCAGCGGCAGCGCCAGAAGCGCGTCGACGATCCTCATGAGGATCGTATCCAGAAATCCGCCTATGTAGCCGGAGATACCTCCAACGATCGTGCCTATGATCGTAGAGATCAGCGTGGCCAGGACGCTAATAAGAAGCGACAGACCTATCCCGTTGACGACCAGGGTCAAGACGTCGTACTGCAGCTGCTGCGTCTCGCCGAACGGGTGGAAGTAGGGGGTCAGCATCGGCGGGCGTCCGTTGGTGTTCAGCTGGTCCAAGGGCACGAGGTGGTTCTTGTCGAACGGCAACAAGATCGGCCCGATGATTCCCACCGAGACCATCCCAAAGAACAGCGTCGCGCCGAACAGGGCCATGCGGTGCCTCTTGAAGCGGCGCCATGAAAGCTGCCACTGGTTGAGCGACTCGAGCTGAACGTCGTAGTCGGGGTGCTCGGTCAGCATTTCCTCGAGCGCCTCGGGCGAGTCGACGATCATTGCCTGGCGGGGGTCATCCATAGCTGATCCTCGGGTCGACGATGGCGTAGACAACGTCGGCCAACAGGTTGGACCCCACCACGAGCACAGCCGTTATGACCGCGATGCCTTGTACGACCGGGTAGTCGTACTCGCCGATCGACTTGATGAACTGGGCGCCCATGCCGGGCCAGCTGAAGACCGTCTCGGTCGCGATCGCCCCAGCGAACAGGAACGGCAGCTCGAGGCCGATGTTGGTCACGACCGGCAGGAGCGCATTCCGGAGCGCGTGGCGGAGGATGACCCGCCTTTCGGGAACACCCTTCGCCCGAGCGGTCCGCACGTAATCCTGGCGCAGCGAATCGATCATTGCGGCACGGACGAACCTCGAGTCGCCCGCCACGCTGACGGCGACCAGTGTTATCACCGGCAACACCAGGTGCTTGACGAGATCGCCAATGGTGAACAGCGGGTCTCTGAACAGGGCGTCCCACCAGGCCTGGGAGGCGAAGATCTCGCCGTTGCGCGAGTCCCACATCCCCCCAGCCGGGAACCAGCCCAGCTGGGCGGCAAAGATCACGATCAGCAACAGTCCCAGCCAGAAGGTCGGGAACGAGTAGGCGACGTAGTTGAAGACGGTGATGGAAGCGTCGATCTTCGAGTAGCGCTTCACGGCGGCGATGACACCCGCGAGGATCGCCAGCGTCAGCCAAAGCACAAGCGATACGCCTGCAAGCACGAAGGTCCTGGGGAAGCGCTCGGCGATGACGTCTGCGACAGGCGTCCCATTAGCGCTGGAGAGGCCCAGATCCAGATGTAGCACGCCGTTGTTGCCGCCGCCCACGAAGCCCGGCAGGAAGTTGGGCAGGCCCTGGTTGCTGATGAACACGCCCAGTCCCTGTCCGTCCGGGTTGCAGACACCCAGCCAGCGGCAGTACTGGATGTATACGGGTTGGTCGAGTCCCCAGCGGTGCTCGAAAGCAGCCAGTTGCACGGCCGTGATCTTGGGGTTCAAGGCGAATCTGGCCGTGGGCCCCCCCGGAGACAGCAGCATGATCCCGTAGATCACTACCGATATGACGAAGAGAGTCGGGATTGCGCCGATCAGACGACGGACTATGTACCTGGTCAATTCATCGTCCCAGATGCCTGATGTGGGATTGCGACGATGAATCGCCGCAATCCCACATCGTCCTTACCCTGAGGTTAGATGCAGGAGGCCAGCCGAGTGACTAGCTCCTCCACCAGTCCTCGACGTTCCAGGTGTTGGTCGCGCTCGTCGCGTTGTTCACGACGTTGTGCATGTTGGAGCCCTTGAGAACCACCGTCTTCCAGAAGTACAGCGGAATCTCAGGGAACGCGTTCTCCGGAATCGAGTAGATGTCCTGGACGGTCGCCATGTCGGTCTTGACCTTCGTGTAATCGACCGTCGCGTACATGTCTTCCAGTGCTGCGTCAACCTTAGGAATGCTCACGCGGATCATGTTCGAACCGCTGTGATCGCCGATGCTGGGGTCGAACCGGCTGTCATACAGCAGGTAGTCGCCGCCCGGATCGAGGCCGGGGACCCATGCGAACTCGGCCACGTCGTAGTTGCCGTGGGTCGTGTTGCACGGGACGTTGGCACCCTGGACGTTCCAACCGCCGAAGAGATCCGGCGAGGATGGGACACCCTTGACAGTCAGCTTGGCTCCGATCTTGGCAAGCTGGGAGCCGAGCAGGGTCAGCGTGTTGACCCGATACGTGCGGCTCTTGCTCGTACAGCCCAGGAACTCGACCTTGGTGCCGTTGGGGGCAACACGGATCCCGTCGGAGCCCATCTTGAATCCGGCCGCGTCAAGGATCGCGTTGGCCTTGGCCAGATCGTATTTGTAGCAGGTCTGCTCCTTGTAGTACCAGGTGAGCTTCGAAATGAAGTTGCAGGCCGGGTCCGCTCCACCGGCGCCGATTATGCGGGTGATGATGTCGGTCTTGTCATATGCATAGTGCAGGGCCGTCATCATGGCCTTGGCGCCGTCGAAGCCGAACTTGTTGACCAGACTGGCGTAGTTCCAGGAGTGCTGCTCGTACGTGGCGCCCTGAATCGCGTCCACGTTCGCATCGGGGATGCCAGCGGTCTTGAAGTTCAGCAGGTCGTTGTGGTTGAAGTTCATCGCCACGTCGGTATCGCCGGTCTTGAAGCCGGCCTGCTCGGCCGTGGCGGTACCGTAGATCTTGAAGACGATCTGATCGAAACCGGGGGTCGCCTTCTTGATGGTTGTCCAGAACTGGGTGTTCGCGGAGAAATCAATCTCGGCGCCGGACGCCCAAGCGGTCGGCATGTAGGGACCGCTATACACGCCACCCTTCACGTTGTCGTTCGCGTAGAGCTTGTTGAAGGCGTCGACAGTAGAGGAGGTCTTCAGGTAGTGCGCTGGCAGGAGCGGGGCCCACATGCCGAGGTAGATCTCGGTCTGCTTCTTGAAGTGAGCCACGCAGTTGCTCCCGGTGCCGCCGTCGACGCCGGTGACGTTCTCCCAGCCTGCCGTGCCGGCGATGCCGCCGCTGACGATGTTCGGGTCCATCTGCCACGTGGCCTGGTAGGCCAGGTCATCGCACGTGAGTGGCTGGCCGTCAGACCACTTGGCCCCGGCGACCAGGTTGATGGTGACGTCCATTCCGCCGGAACTGGTCAGCTTCACGCCGCCGTTGTCGAGGGTCGGGACGTTGGTGGCCAGCTGGCCGTACCACTTGTAGTCCGCTGTGGAGCTCCAGAGGTTCCACAGGGCCATGCCGCCGGCCTCGTAGTCCACGGCCGCGTTGTCGTACTCGCCGATGAAAAGGGTGGCGGGCTCCTGCCACTCGCCCAGGACCAGCTTGCCGCCGGTCTTGCCCACCTTCTCCGGCGCGTACTTCGTTGTTGTCACGTCGATGCCCGAGCCGGCTTGCGCGGCGGTCGCCACCGGTGCGGCGGTCGCCACCGGTGCGGCGGTCGGTACGGGGGTCGGCGCCGGAGTGGGCGTCGCCGATGAACTCGAGCAGGCGCTTACCAAGATCGCGCCGACAGCTAGCAGGCCAGTGATCCGTTTACGCATGAACATGCTCCTTCCCACTGATCCTTCTCTCCCGATTCCTTTGGGCACCGCGGCGACCGCTCAAACCGGAGATAAGCGGGACGTGTCCCTGGATCTCTTGGCCCCTTGTGACCCTTCCATGGAACGGACGCTGGGCACCGCGGTCCCCGTGATGGCCGCTACTATGGGGGTGCCGCCAGAGGCGTGTCAAATTGCGCAGCCCCACACTTTTGGATAGTCCGGGGATGCTTCCGGTGGCACCTCGGGGCCGTGCCGGGGCCAGCGAATCGCAGGCCAACCAGGGGTCACGGCACGCCCTACGCGCGGGCATCCCGGTGCCGATCCCCGTCCTGCCGAACTGACGAGCCGGCACTCGACGCGTCGAGCGCCGGCGGCGTAGATCGGGGGGCCGATGGCCGCGTCCAGTGGTCCGCCCTGCGGAGCGAGCGCAGGTCGCTCCGCAGGGCCGTCGATCCGCTCTGAGCCCCGCCGGCCCCCGGTCAGCCGACCCACCAGTCGCCGATGTTCCACTCGCCGGCAGAGGCGGTCGGATTGCCGATGAAATTGCGGAGCTGCGGGTTCACGAGCCAGACATCCTTGCGGAAGTAGAGCGGGAGCTCGTAGGTGTTCCGATCCGATCCGTAGATGTCCTGGATGGCGAACATGGCGGCGCGAACCTTCGTGAGGTCGGCGTTGGCCGCGATCGTGTCGTAGTCCGCGTCCAGGGCGGGCAGATCGATGCGACTGATGTTCTCACCGTCGTGCGGGGGGTTGTCCGGGATCTCGCTTGAGTGGTAGACCCGGTAACCCCCGAGCGGATCGAAAGGAGAGACGTAGGCGAATTCCGCCACGTCGTAGTTGCCGTGACGGAGATTGCATGGGGTGGTGGCCGGCACCTTGTCCCACAGGCCGAAGAAGTCCGAATCCGGCTTGGAATTGACGAGGACCTTGATCCCGATCCCCTTGAGCTGGGTCGCGATGGCCTGTAGCGTGTCCAGGCGGTATTGGCGGGTCGTCGTGCAGTAGTTCAGCTGCAGCACCTTGCCACCCTTGATCAGGTACCCGTCGGCGCCCTTGACCCAGCCGGCATTGGCAAGCAGAGCCGAGGCGGTCGCCGGATCGGCCCCGGCCGAGTTGCCGCCGGACGCGCTGCTGATGTCCTTGTAGTACCAGGCCATAGGCGAGACGAAGTTGTTGGCGACACCGACGGTTCCGCCGAGCGGCCCCTGCGTGATCGCCTGGCGATCGGTGGCGAGCTTGATTGCCTGGATGACGTTTGGGGCGTCGGTCCCGAACCGGGCAGAGAAGTTGGCGTTGTTGAAGGCGAGCAGCTCGTACGTCATCGAGTTTTGGACGACCTGCTCAGACGCGTCGATGTCGGTCAGCGCCGGGATGTTGGTGTTGTTCAGATCCTGGCCCACGTCGTAGTCGCCGGTCTTGAAGCCGGCGATCATCGAGGCCGCGTCGGCGTAGTACCTCCAAGTGACCGAGGCGAGCCACGGGGCATGCCCGCTGATGGTCTGCCACGCGGCGTTCGGCTTGAGGGTCATCTTCGTCTTGCCGTCGGTGCTGCCTGGGATGTACGGGCCGCTGTACACGCCACCGGCGAGATTCGCAATCGGGTACAGCTTCGTGTGGGCGTCCTTGACGGGAATGGTCGTCAGGTAGTGGGCCGGCAGCAAGGGCGAGACGAGGCCGAGGTAGCCCTCGTACACCCTGCCGAAGTGCATGACGCAGTTCGTCGTGATGCCGCCGTCGACGCCGGTGACGTCCTGCCAGCCGACCGTGCCGGCAGCAAGGGCGGAGTTGTCCTTGTTCACGACCCACTGCCACGTCGCCGCGATGTCGTTGCAGTTGATCGGCTTGGCATCCGACCACTGCATCCCCGGGCGGAGCGTCCAGTGGACATCCATCCCATCGCCGACGAGCACGACTCCGCCGTTGTCGACCGTCGGGACGTTCATGGCCAGATCGGGGACGTACTTCAGGTCCGGGGTGACCTTTGTCAGGCCCTCGAACATGCTGTCCGAGACCTCGATGTCCGATTCCGCCGCGTCGCCGACCGCGTAGTAGGGATTCACGGTGGTCGGGAAGACCCACTCCGCAAGGGTGACCTTGCCTCCCGTTGTCAGGGCCGGGTTGACCTTGTACGTGGACCCGGTGAGGTCGAGCGGCTTTGGAGTTGCCGACGCGGCCGGCGTTCCGAACGACGAGAACGGCGACAGACTGGACGGCACAGGCGTCTTCGTGGACGGGGCGCAGGCACCCGCAACCACAGCCATGGCCAGGAGAGCGCAGAACAGACGCTCACGCATCCGAGCGGTTCCTCAAAGTGTCCCCCAGAACGGCCTAGGCCTCGGCCTTCGGCATCCCGTCTCCGCCGCGAGAAGCAGACGCGACGCGGCCTCGGGCAACGGGCGAGGCGGGACTGTCAACGGACGGCAACTATGCCGAGGCGCCGGCGGAGTGTCAAACCGGTCCGGCGCGGCGGGGATCAGTCCGGACACGGAGTCTGACTGCCGGTCATGGCCCGCCACCGGAGATTCGGCTGGCGCGCTGCCGTAGTCTCATCCAGCCGGCGGACGGGCGAACTATGCGGGGCCGAGTGGAGGAGATCCGGATCGACGTGGGCCTCCTCGACGATGCACCGGAGGGCTTTCACGAAAGCGTCGAGGGTCTCGATCGACTCGGTCTCGGTCGGCTCGATCAGCAGCGCCTCTTCCACCGTCAGCGGGAAGTAGACCGTGGGCGGATGGAAGCCGTAGTCGATCAGCCGCTTGGCCACGTCCAGGGTTCGAATCCCCGTTTCGGCCTTGAGGCTCGCCGACGACGCCACGAACTCGTGCATGCACGGCCGTGAGAACGGGACATCCAGCACCTCGGCCACGCGGGCCTTGAGGTAGTTCGCGGCGAGAACGGCGTCATCGCTGACTTCGCAAAGCCCCGGGCCACCGTGGGCCAGGATGTACGTGTAGGCTCGGACGAGGACCCCGGTGTTGCCGGCGAATGCCCGCACGCGGCCGATGCTGGACGGTCGCTCGCCGGCCGCCTCGAGGCGGAACCGGTCGTCCGGCTCGCGCAGGATCCGCGGCGAAGGCAGGAACGGGAGGAGCTTCTCTCCCACTCCGACCGGCCCGGCGCCCGGACCCCCGCCGCCGTGGGGCGTGGAGAAGGTCTTGTGGACGTTGATGTGCATGACGTCGAAGCCTGCCTCGCCGGGCTTGAACCGGCCCATGATGGCGTTGAGGTTCGCCCCGTCCATGTAGGCGAGCGCGCCGACCTCATGGACCGCTTCCAGCAGCTCACACAGGCGAGCCTCGAAGAGGCCCAGTGTCGATGGGTTCGTGATCATCACAGCGGCCGTCCGCGGTCCGAGGGCGGCGCGGAATGCGTCGACGTCCACTCCCCCGTCCGGGGCCGATGGGATGGAGACAGTCTTGAAACCGGCCATCGAGGCCGTGGCGGGGTTGGTGCCGTGGGCGGAATCCGGCACGAGGACCTCGTCCCGCTCTACGTCGCCGCGGCTGCGGTGATAGGCCTTGACCATCAGGATGCCGGTCAGCTCGCCCTGCGCCCCGGCCGCCGGCTGGAGCGTCACGGCTTTCATGCCGCCGATCTCCGCCAGCGCGGCCTCGAGGCCCCACAGGAGCTCCAGGGTTCCCTGCGACAGCTCGTCCGGGGCGAGCGGGTGGAGGCCGGCAAAGCCTTCCAGGCGGGCCGCCCACTCGTCGATCTTGGGGTTGTACTTCATGGTGCACGAGCCGAGTGGATAGAAGCCCGTGTCCACGGCGTGGTTCAGCTGGCTCAGGTTGACGTAGTGGCGAGTCAGCTCCGGCTCCGAAACCTCGGGCAGCCGGGCCCCTTCGGACCTGAGCTGGCCGGCCGGGATCCGGGCGAGCGCGTCCTTTGGCGGATGCGGCACCTTACCCCCGCCGCGGCCGGGCTTCGAGCGTTCGAAGAGAGTGGGTCCCAGGCGATCTCCGGCGGCGGTCATCGGGCCGCCCCCGCGAGCTCCTCGCCGAGGGCGGCCGCGAAGGCCGCGATCTCCTCGGCCGTGGTGACCTCCGTGGCGCAGACCAGGAGCGCGTCCGCCAGCGACGGGTCGCCGGGGACGACCCGGGCCAGCGGCAGCCCGGCCAGGACTCCGCGTTTGAGAAGGCGGGCATGGACGGCCGCGGCGCCCGGGACGCGGACGGCGAACTCGTTCAGGTACGGCCCGGGGTGCAGCCGCGGCGCGCCGGCGGCGGCGAGGGCCGCCTCAAGATCCGAGGCGCGGGCGGCCCCGAGAGCGGCTACGTCCCGCAGACCGTGGGGCCCCATCGCCCCGAGGTAGATGGCCGCGGCCAGGGCGCAGAGGGCCTGGTTCGTGCAGATGTTGCTCGAGGCCTTCTCGCGTCTTATGTCCTGTTCGCGCGCACGAAGGGTCATGACGAAGGCTCGTTTGCCGTCCACATCGGTGGTCATGCCCACGAGGCGGCCGGGAATGCCCCGGACCAGCGCCTCGCGGCAAGCCAGGATGCCGAGATACGGACCCCCGTAGGAGAGCGGGATTCCGAGCGGCTGACCGTCGCCGGCGGCGATGTCCGCACCGTACTCGCCCGGCGTGGCCAGGACCGCCAGCGAGACAGGCTCCACTACCGCCACGAATAGCGCGCCGGCGGCATGGGCCAGACGGCCGACCTCCGCCATCGGCTCGAGCAGGCCGAAGAAGCTCGGGTTGGCCACCACGACGCCGCCGACGGGGTGGTCGGGATCGGCCAGCATCCGCTCCAGCGCGGCCAAGTCGGTCGTGCCGGCGGCCGGGCCGTCGGCCACGAGCGGGACCTCGTCGGCCTGCAGCGAAGCTCCGCCGAAGTAGGTGCAAAGCGTCTCACGGTAATGGGGATGGACGCCCCGGCTGACGAGCACGCGATCCCGGTGGGTGGCCCGGCAAGTCATCAACGCCGCCTCGGCCGTCGCCGTGGCTCCGTCGTAGTGGGAGGCCGAGACGACGTCCAGGCCGGTCAGCTCCGCCATGAGCGACTGGTACTCGTAGATGGTCTGGAGAGTGCCCTGGCTGATCTCGGGCTGGTAGGGCGTGTAGGCGGTGTAGAACTCGCTCCGCAGCAGGAGCTGGTCGACGACGGCAGGCGTGAAGTGGCGATACGCCCCGGCGCCGAGGAAGCTGGCCAGGTCGACCCGGTTCCGACCGGCCAGGCCGCGCAGCCTGGCGGTCAGTGTCGCCTCCGACTCTGGAGCGGGCAGGTTCAGCCCGGAGGACCTGAGCGAGGCTGGAATGTCGGCGAAGAGATCGTCGATAGAGGCGACGCCGATCGCCTGCAGCATGTGGCTTCGATCTGCGGGGGTGTGCGGGCCGTAGGCCATCGGAAAAGCTCCCTGACCGCCTGAACTCAGTTCGGGCGCAAGTCTTAGCCCTCGGACGTGAGAGCCTCGTAGGCCGCGGCATCGAGCAGGCGGTCGACCTGGCCAGCATCGGCCAGCCTGATCCGAAGCATCCAGCCCTTGCCGAACGGATCGCCGTTGAGAAGCTCGGGCGAACTGGTCAGCTCGGAGTTGGCCTCGACGACTTCACCGCCGACCGGCGCGAAGAGGTCGCTGACGGCCTTGACCGATTCGATGACGCCCACGGCGCTGAACTGGCCGACCTTTCGGCCCAGCTCGGGCAGCTCGACGAAGACGATGTCCCCCAGCTGCTCGGAGGCGTAGTCGGTGATCCCGACGGTCGCCAGGTCGCCTTCGATGCGGACCCACTCGTGTTCCTTGGTGTAGCGCAGTTCCTGGGGCACCATTGCCTTAGCTTCCTCCTGATCGCCGTCCGCCGGCGCATTCCTGCGTTGGAGCCTGCGCGCTTCGCTCACGCACCTTCGAGCCTCCGGCGCTACGCCGGCCTTCGGTAGAAGGGCAGGGCCACGACCTGGGCCGGGACTCGCCCGTCGCGGATGCCGACGTCGACTATCGTACCGGGCTCGGCCTCCGAAGGCGTCACGTACGCCATCGCGATCGGCTCACCGAGTGTCGGCGACAGGGTTCCGCTCGTGACGGTGCCGATGCGGCGAACGCCGGAAAAGACCGGGTAGCCGTGGCGGGCGATGCCCCGGCCCTTGAGGGTCAGGCCGACGAGCTTCATCCGTGGCCCCTCGGCCCGGGCCTTCTCGAGCGCGGAGCGCCCCACGAAGTCGCCTTCCTTGGCGAAGTGGACGACCCGGCCCAGGCCGGCCTCTTCCGGTGTCGTATCGGGGCCGAGCTCGTTGCCGTAGAGCGGCATGCCGGCCTCGAGGCGCAGCGTGTCGCGAGCCCCGAGCCCGACCGGCACGGCGCCATCGGCCTTGCCTGCCTCGAGCAGGGCATCCCAGACAGTCCCGGCCGCGGAGACGTCCACGAAGACCTCGAAGCCGTCCTCGCCCGTGTACCCGGTGCGGGCGACGAGGGCCGGAACCCCGGCGACGTGGCCTTCGGCGATGGCGTAGTAGCGCAGACCATCCAGGGCTACGTCGGTCAGGGACGCCATGATCCCGGCGGCGCGAGGGCCCTGAATCGCTACCAGCGCCGTGGCCAGGGAGCGGTCGTCGAGGATGGCTCGCCGGCCCGCCAGCCGCTCGACCAGGGCGTCGCTCACGGCCGTCGCGTTCGAGGCGTTGGCCACGATCATGTAGCGCTCGTCGCCGAGGCGGTAGACGATCAGGTCGTCGAGGATGCCGCCTTCGGGGAACAGCATCATCGAGTAGTGCGCCCGACCGACCTTGAGGACGCCGGGGTCGGTCGAGAGCGCATAGGCCAGCCCCGCCGCGGCCTCCGGACCTTCCACGAAGAGCTCGCCCATGTGCGAGAGATCGAAGAGACCGGCTCGCGCTCGCACCGCCCGGTGCTCCTCGAGGATGCCCGAGTACTGGAGCGGCATCAGCCAGCCGGCGAACTCCACGATTCGCGCCCCCAGCGCCGCGTGCCGCGAGGCAAGGGGCGTCGTCAGCGGCGTGTCGTGAGACTGGGCCATCGAGGTCGACCTCCGGTCATTCTCTTGTGGCGCACCGGTAGGCCGGCGCCTGGGCGGTCGGGACGCGAAGATCAGGCGGGTTCGTTCGGCAGCCTCGTCGCGGCCAGCCCGACGAGCGAACGCTCGGTCTCGAACGAGAGGAGATTGGCCGCCTCGTCGAACGAAACCCAGCGCACTTCCTCGAACTCACGATCGTGGCCTTCGAGGCCGCCGCCGGTGGGCTCCATCATGAAGTAGTGCACCGTCTTGTGGATGCGCGTGCCCCGCTGGACGAAGGTGTATTTGATCGCGTCCAGGGGCGACAGGATCCGGACCGTCAGACCGGTCTCCTCGCGGACTTCGCGCAGGGCCGTCTGCTCCAGGGTCTCACCCGGGTTCGGCGTGCCCTTGGGCAGCGTCCAGGTGGAGGTGTCCTTCTCCCGTTTGCGGCGACCGACCACCAGCTGCGGAATCGAATCCTGAAACCGGAAGACGATGCCGCCGGCGGAAGTAGCGGTGGCGCTGCTCAGCCTCGCCACGGCGCCGCGGCCAGGATCGAGCGACGGTCGGCCAGCGGCCGCCCCCCAGACCAGCGGATCGTGACGGCAGCACGTGGGAGACCGCTCGACGGGGAACGGCCGAGAGCGGCCGCGGGGCGCCAGCCGGTGGCCTGCAGGCCGCCGTGAGAGGGCCGCAGAATCGTCAGCCGCGTCGCCGCGCGCTGGAACGAAAGGCCCGAGTGAAGGCCGAGCCGTCTCTCCCATTCCCGGCCGGCGGGGCGCACGAAACGGGCGGCCGGCCAGGCCACGTACTTGGCGGCGATGCTGTGCTGCATGTTGGCAATCGTACCCGGTCAGGGAACCTTTGCAAGCGCGGCCCGGACGCGCTCCAATTGCTCCGGTGACAGGGCGCGCCGTTCTTCGGCGATGCCGAGCTCCCGCCGGGCGGCGGCGAGGTACATCTCCACGACGCCCGGGGCCAGGCGCTCGAGGGCCTCGAGGTGCGCCTCGACCGTGCCGGCGTCGCCGCGCGTGATAGGACCGGTCAGCGCGGCGGCCACGCCGTTGGCGCGGGCGTTGGCGAGGGTCTGTTCGATGAGACGGCCGTAGACGGTGAGCGCGCCGCGTTCGTCGAGGCCGGCCGCGGCCGCGAGCTTGACGATGGCGTCGAGAAGTGCGACGAGCCCGCCCGAGGCCATGACCGCGGCCGCGTGGTAGGCCGGCTTGGCGCCGCGCGGCAGCCGGACCGCCACTCCGCCTATGGCCTCGGCGAGGTCGGCCAGCAGGCCCAGGATCGAGTCGTCGCCCTCGAGGGCGACGGTCGCGCCCTTGAGCCCCGCAACAGAGCGTTCGACGTCTGACGTGAACGAGACCAGCGGATGGAAGGCCCCGATGTGGCTTCCCGCCGCCAGCGCCGGGGTGAGCGCGTCGGCGCCGAGCAGCCCGCTCGTATGGACGAGCGTCTGGCCGCCGTAGAGTCGCAGGGGTTCCGCGACAAACGGAATCGCGTCGTCCGGAACGGCCAGGATGATGAGCTCGACCTCGTCGATGATCGAGGCGGGCTCGACGAAGGCCCGCGCGCCCGGCACCAGGCTCCGGAAACGCTCCCGCCGGCCCGCGTCCCGGCTCGCGACCGCGGTGACCGGCCAGCCGGCCCGGCTGATGGCCACTCCGAGGGCGGTCCCGACGGCTCCCGCCCCGACGATCCCCACCGTCGGCGTGCTCTCAGAGCCGCGGCTGTGGGGGTGAGGCTCCACGTGGGCGTGGATCTCATCGCCGTGACGATGACCGCCTGCGCCGTGCTCGGAGCCGGCCGAGCGGGCCGCAATCCCGGGCCGCGACTGACCGTCCCCTACCTCGCCTGGACCGCGGTCTGAACCAGCACGCCACATACCACGCGACCTCCCTCCCCGACCGCGAACTGGCGGTATCCTTCCAACGGACTCTGCACCGTGGCGGCTCTCGCCCCGGGCGCCCGGGGCGCGCCGGAACAGCGACCGTTGGCCACGAGTGTAGCGGGATATTCCGGCCGGGTGGCCGGTTTCGATCGGTCCGACGACGAACCCGAAACGGTCACGTGACAGGCTTCGCTCGCTCCGACGGCGAGCCATACTCCGTTTGGCCTTGGACCGAGGCGCCGCCGAGCACCGTAGCGAGCGCACTTGAAGGTGCGTGAGCGAGGCTACAGGCGGCAACGAAGGAATCGGCCGGCTGAGCGAGCGAGATTCGCCGCACCGACGAACAATACGTACGAGGTCCCTGGCGGCAGAGGCGCACCCCGCCGGGGTTCAGGCGATGAGTGACTCGCCCGGCCCGACGCCGTCCGGTCGAGCGAGGTCTCGAAGGAGCTGTCGTGACTGCCAGCGATCCCTTCGGCGCCCGGGCCCCACTGGGTCCCGGCCTGCCGGACTTCTACCGACTCTCCGCCCTCGGGCGATCCGGCTCGGCGAAACCCGCCACTGACCCGGACTTCATGCCGATGACGATCAAGGTTCTTCTCGAGAACGTGCTCCGGCACGCCGGCGGCGGGATCGTCCGGGAGGCCGACGTCGCCGCCCTGGCCGGCTGGCGGCCGGGTGCCGCTGCCGCCCCGGGCGCATCCGAGATAGAGATACCGTTCATGCCGGCCCGGGTGATCCTCCAGGACTTCACCGGCGTTCCGGCGGTCGTGGACCTGGCCGCGATGCGCGACGCCATGGCCGGGCTGGGCGGCGATCCCTCGCGGGTCAACCCGCTGGTGCCGGCCGACCTGGTCATCGACCACTCCGTCCAGATCGACCGCTACGGCACGGCCGACGCCTTTGCCTTCAACGTGGAGCGCGAGTACGAGCGCAACGGGGAGCGCTACAAGCTGCTCCGCTGGGCCCAGACCGCCTTCGACGACCTGCGCGTGGTCCCGCCCGGGACCGGCATCGTGCACCAGGTGAACCTCGAATACCTCGCTTCCGTCGTGACGCGCCGACGCGACCCAGACGGCCGGGGCCAGGTCGCCTTCCCCGATACGCTCGTCGGCACCGACTCTCACACGACGATGATCAACGGCCTCGGCGTGCTGGGCTACGGCGTCGGCGGCATCGAGGCCGAGGCGGTTCTGCTCGGCCAGCCGCTCTACCAGCCCATGCCCAGGGTCGTCGGCGTGAGTCTCTCGGGCGAGCTGCCGGAAGGCGCCACCGCCACCGACCTCGTCCTGGTCGTTACCCAGATGCTCCGCTCCTACGGCGTCGTCGGGGCCTTCGTCGAGTTCGCCGGCGACGGCCTGGCGGCCCTGACCCTGGCCGACCGGGCCACGATCTCCAACATGTCGCCCGAGTTCGGGCCGACGGCGACGCTCTTCCCGATCGATGACGAGACGCTCGCCTACCTGCGCCTGACCGGACGCCCCGACGGGCAGGTTGCCCTCGTGGAGCGCTACGCGAAGGAACAAGGCCTGTGGCGCCGCCCCGGTGTCACGCCCGAGTACGATGCACTCCTCACGCTGGACCTGGGCTCGGTGGAGCCCTCTCTGGCGGGACCGCGCCGGCCGCAGGATCGCGTCGCCCTGCGGGATCTGCAGACGAACTTCCGGGCGGCCTATCCCGCCCCCGCGGAGTCCTACCCGGCCGTTCGAGTGGAGGCTGGCGGGCAGTCCGTCGAGGTCGCCACCGGGTCTGTCGCCATCGCCGCCATCACGAGCTGCACCAACACCTCGAACCCGACCGTGATGGTCGCGGCCGGCCTGCTGGCCCGGAACGCCGTCGCTCGCGGCCTCACAGTTGCTCCGACCGTCAAGACGAGCCTCGCTCCCGGCTCCCGCGCCGTGACTGCATATCTCAAGGGAGCCGGCCTGCTGGAGCCGCTCGAGAAGCTCGGCTTCGCCCTTGCCGGCTACGGCTGCACGACCTGCATCGGCAACAGCGGCCCCCTGGACGCCCCGGTCGCCGGTGCGATCGAGGAGAACGACCTAGTGGTGGCGGCCGTGCTCTCGGGCAATCGCAACTTCGAGGGCCGGATCCACCCGCTCGTGCGGGCCAGCTACCTCGCATCACCACCGCTCGTCGTCGCATTCGCGCTGGCGGGAACGGTCGACGTGGATCTCACGACCCAGCCCCTCGGCTCCGGGTCCGACGGGCGGCCGGTGTTCCTGCGGGAACTCTGGCCCTCCTCCGACGAGGTTCGGGAGGCCGTCGGTTGGGCCGTCAGCGGCGAGCTGTTCCGAACCGCCTATGCCTCGGTCTTCGACGGCGGGCCGGAATGGAAGGCGCTCGACGTTCCCTCGGGCGATCGGTATCGCTGGGACGTCAACTCGACCTACGTGGCCTTGCCGCCGTTCTTCGTCGGGCTCGCTCACGAGCCCGGGCCGATCGCGCCCATCGAAGGCGCGCGCGTCCTGTGCCTATTCGGCGACTCGGTGACGACGGACCACATCTCGCCGGCCGGCTCGATCGCCGCCTCGTCCCCAGCCGGGCAGTGGCTTCAGGCCCACGGCGTTCTTCCGGCCGAGTTCAACTCGTACGGGGCACGGCGCGGCCACCACGAGGTCATGATGCGCGGCACCTTCGGCAACATCCGGCTGCGCAACGGCCTGGCCGGGCGCGAGGGGCCTTACACGATCCACCTGCCCGACGGCGTGCCGACCACCATCTTCGACGCGGCCATGCAGTACTCGGCAGAGAACGTGCCTCTCATCGTGATCGCCGGCAAGGAGTACGGCTCCGGATCGTCCCGCGACTGGGCCGCCAAGGGGCCGCGGCTGCTCGGCGTCCGCGCCGTGATCGCCGAGAGCTTCGAGCGCATCCATCGCTCCAACCTCGTCGGAATGGGCATCCTGCCGCTGCAGTTCCTCCCCGGCGAGAGCGCAGCGAGCCTCGGCCTCACGGGCCGCGAGTCGTTCAGCGTGGCGATGCCGGCCGACGGGCTGGCGCCGCGCGCCCGGCTGACGGTAGTAGCTCGGACCGACGCTTTGGCGGGCGGAGGCGGCGGCACGGAAAGGCGGTTCGAAGTCACGGCCCGGCTGGACGGCCCTATCGAGCTCGACTACTACCGCCAGGGCGGGATTCTGCCGGCGGTGCTGCGGCGTATCGCCCGGGAAACGAGCTAGAACGCGGAGAGTATCCGCGCCGCGATCCGGCGGCAGCCACGCGGCCGGTTGTCGGCGCCGAGGGCGCTACTGAGACCACTCCGTCGGTTGGCGGTCCCAGCGGTGGGCCCGCAACCTGGCGATCAGCTCCGGCGATAGCGGGCCGGCCGCGGCTGCTGCTACGTTGGCCTCGACGTTGGCCAGCTTGCGCATGCCGGGGATCACGGTTCTCACGTCCGGGTTCGACAGGATGAACCGCAGGGCCATGTCGGCCATGCTCACGCCCGCCGGCAGAAGCGGTCTGAGAGCCTCGGCGTGGGCCACCGAGGCGGCCAGGTTCTCCGGCACGAAGTATGTGTTCCGCCAGTCCCCTTCCGGCCACGTGGACTTGAGCGTCAGGCTGCCGGTCAGGCTGCCCTCGTCGAACGGGACGCGGGCGATGACGACGACGTTGTTCTGGCGGCAAGCCGGAAAGAGCTCGTCCTCGGGGGCCTGGTCGAAGATGTTGTAGATCACCTGGACGGCGTCGACGAGCCCCGACCGGACGGCCCGAATGCCGTTCCACGGCTCCCATCGGTTCTGGCTGATGCCGAAGGCTCGGATCGAGCCTTCACGCTTCAGCTCGGCGACCGTCTGGGCCAGCTCACCGCTGTCGAGCCAGTCGTCCTCCCAGACGTGCAGCTGCAGGAGGTCGATCGTGTCGGCGCCGAGATTCGAGCGGCTGATGTCGACATACCGCCGGACGTAGGCTCGGGGGAAGACCTCGGCCAGCGGCACGCCTCGACGGCTCGGCCACTGGCGGTTCATCGGCGGGACCTTGGTCGCCGCGTAGATGCGTTTGCCACCGTTGCCCTTCAGCAGCATCGCCAGGAGCTGCTCACTGTGACCGTCGCCGTACGCCTGGGCGGTGTCGAAGAAGTTGACGCCCCTCGCCGCCGCCAGCTCGAGCGAGGCCATCGACTCCCTGTCGTCCGAGCCGGACCAGCCTCCCATGCCCCACATGCCGTAGCCGAGCTCGCCCACCCGCCAGCCCAGCCGCCCGAAGGTCCGAAGCCTCATTCCTGCCGCCTCCCGCTGCGCCGGCCCGGCGCGATGAGTCCGGTCTTTCCGTATGGTTCATCCTAGCGTCTGGACCGGATCCCTCGCGAAGATCGCAGACCCCGAACTGGTGACCGAGATGGCCGAATGGATCTACTTCATCCACACCTCGAGGCCCGATTTCGCGGCCACGATGACCGACGAGGAGGAGAGGGTCTGGGGCGAGCATTTCGAGCGCCTCAAGCGGCTCCTGGCGGAAGGCAAGCTGATCCTGGCGGGCCCGACGCTGGGCAGGATCAACATGGGAGTGGCGATCATCGAAGCCCCGGATGAGGAAGCGGCGCGCCGGATCATGGCGGAGGATCCGTGCATCGCCAGCGGCCTAGCCACGGGCGAGTTGCGGGGATTCCGCGCCTCGCTGCTGCGCGGCCGCGACGGTTGAGCTCCGTACGCCGAGCCCGCGAGGAGCTCAACGGCGGCGCAAGACCGGTGCCGCGAGCCGCTGTTCGGTCCCACGGTACGCACCCCGGGAGGCAAGTCTGTAACGCCGCGCCTTCGCCTTCGTTACAACGGACGACATGCGCCACCAGCGCAGCGTCTCAGCTAACGGAGGAATAGCTCATGACCGAACGAAGTCACGGCCTCGTTCTCGGCAAGTTCACCGCCGGGTTCATCGGCCTCGTGGCAATGGCGGCTCTGGTTACCGGAGCAGTCGTAGCGGCTAACGCGCCGTCTCCATCGGTCGCCGTCGCCGACGCGACCGCAGCGCCCACAGGCACGGCAACCGGCCCGGCGACCATCGTCGCCGGCGACAAGCTCGAGGCAACCGAGGACCCCTCGTTCGAAGCTTCGGAGCACCCGTCCCGCGCCCCCAAGTCGACCGCCAGCACGAAGCCCGCAGCGTCCTGCGACCCGTCGCTGGATGCCAAGGAAGACCTGGCTGAGGACGGGGCGAACGGCCAGACCGGGGACTACGACGACAAGTCGCCGAACCCCAGTGCGAGTCCCAAGGGGGCGCGCACGCCGGAGCCATCCGAACCGCCGTCATGTCACAAGGCCGACCCGGACAGCAAGGGCGACCAGAAGAGCGGCAAGACGGCCGAGCCAAGCGGCCGCCCCGGCGGCGATGAAGGACCCGGCCACGACGGCCTGAAGGGCACCTTCATGCCGGGCCTGCCCGGCTTCCATTTCGGGCACTAGTCATTTCGGGCACTAGTCAGAAGGGCGTGGCGGCGGTGGACGGAGCTGAGAAGGTGACGCCTAGGAACTCAGCCGAGATCACCGCCGTTGTGCCCCCGCAACAGGCGGCCCGTGCGTTTGCCTCACGGCCCGGCGCGACCGATGATCGGCTGACGGGTCGCCTCCGACCCGGGCCCTCGTTCGTCGGGTCGGGGTGGAGACGCCGGCACGGTGTCCGGTCAGGCGGGAGGCGATGGCGGTCGTGACCACGGCAGGTCGGCGGCCCCCAGCCCGACGATCGGTAGCGGCGGCCCGACTGGCAGCGACCCCGGTGGCGGCCCGGGCGACCGCCGCGGTGACGACGGCGGCCGCGCGACCGCGAAGCCTGGGCCGAGCGGCGAGGGTGGACAGACGCCGAGGCCTACCTCGAGGCCGTCTGAAGGGCACTGATCAGCGGCCTCATCCGGCGGTGCACCCGGGCGGGCATCCGTCCCGACGATCCCTAGCTCCGCAGCGATTCCTCGCCAGTCAGCACCCGAACGCCGGCCGCTTCTAGTGCGGCCAGGGCCGCGTCCGGATCCTCAAACCGGAAGACGATCGCCGCCATGCCGCCACGCGAGGCGGCGCCGAAGTCGTACATGTACTCCACCCCGAGGCCGGCCCGCTCGATTGCGGCGAGCGCCCGGGCTAGACCGCCGGGCTTGTTCTCGACCGCTACGGGGACGACTTCGGTCATCCGCACGACCATGCCGGCGTCCTCGAGGACCTGCTTGGCCCGGACCGGGTCGCGCACGATGAAGCGGAGGATGCCGAACTGGGCCGTGTCCGCCAGCGACACCGTCAGGAGGTCGATTCCCGCCGCGGCCAGCGCCTCGCATGGTTCGCGCAGAACCCCGGGCTTGTTCTCCAGGAAGATCGAGAGTTGTTGGAGCTTCATCTATGGCCTCTCAGTTTGCCGATAGTTCTGCGACTGGCTCGCGGGACCGCCAGGTCCCGCCCAGGCGAAGCTCGCAGTCTCTTGCGGCTTCGCCCCTTCGCCCGCCCCTACACGCTGCGAAGATCGCTGACCCGCCGGGCCTTGCCCTCGCTGCGAGCCAGAGAGCGCGGCTGAACGAGCGTCACCATTACTCGAAGACCCAGGATGTTCTCGATCGAGGCTTCCAGCTGGTGCTGCAGGGCTTCCAGCTTGCGGATCTCGTCGGAGAAGACCTCTGGCGTGACCTCGACCTTGACCTCCATCTGGTCGAGACCCTTCTCGCGGGTCAAGATGATCTGGTAGTGGGGCAGCGTGCCCTCGACCCGAAGCAGGGCCGTCTCGACCTGCGAGGGGAAGACGTTGACGCCGCGGATGATGAACATGTCGTCGGAGCGGCGGCCGATGCGGCGGATGCGGCGCAGGGTGCGGCCGCAGGCGCACTGGTCCGACACGAAAGCCGTGACGTCCCGCGTTCGATACCTGATCAGCGGCATCGCCTGCTTCGACAGCGTCGTCAGGACGAGCTCGCCCTCGGCGCCCTCCGGCAGGACCTCGCCCGTCTCCGGGTCGATGATCTCCGGGTAGAAGTGGTCCTCGAAGATGTGCAGGCCGTGCCGCTCGGCGCACTCGATGCCGACGCCGGGGCCGATGATCTCCGAGAGGCCGTAGATGTCGTGGGCGCGGATACCGCTCTCCTCCTGTATCCGCTCGCGCATCGAGTCGCTCCAGGGCTCGGCCCCGAAGACGCCGACTCGGAGCTTGGAAAAGTCCGTCTTCGTGTCTTTGGCCGATTCGAGCAGGTGGAGGAAGTAGCTCGGCGTGCAGCAGATGGCCGTGACGCCGAAGTCCTGCATGACCATGAGCTGCCGCTCCGTGTTGCCTCCGCTTATGGGGATGACCGTCGCACCGAGCGCCTCGCCGCCGTAGTGAGCGCCCAGACCCCCGGTGAAGAGCCCGTAGCCGTAGGCGTTCTGGATCACATCGCCGCGATGGATCCCGCAGGCCACGAAGCTGCGGACCATCACCTCGGTCCACACGTCCAGGTCGGCCTGGGTGTAGGCCACGACGATGGGCTTGCCGGTGGTTCCCGAGGAAGCGTGGAGCCTGACGATCTCCTCCATCGGGCTGGCGAAGAGCCCAAATGGGTACGTGTCGCGAAGGTCCGTCTTGACCGTGAACGGCAGGCGCTCGATGTCGGCCAGCGACGTGACGGACGAGGGCGCCAGACCGCGCTGCTCCATTCGCGTTCGGAAGAGCGGCACCCGGACGAAGGCCCGCGTCACGACCGACTGGAGGCGCTGGAGCTGGATGACCGCGAGCTGCTCGCGCGGCAGATAGTCCGGCGCGCTTATCGGGTGGAACCCGCCGGGCGGATCGTTCCAGGTGCTCACCACATCCTCCTCTCGCGGCCCAGACGGTGGGCCCGTCAACCTGCGACCGGTTGCTCCGTGGACGTCAGGACCGCGGCACCTTCACGACGGCTGCCGCCAGGTGCACGAAGGTCATTTTGCTCAGACCGACATAGCGTGCCCCCTCGGGCAAGCTGGACGCGTCGAACCTGGGCCCCTGTGTCGCCTGAGAATCAGGGTAGCGATTCGGCCGGAGCCGTGAGCGGCGGCCCTGCACCTATTGGCTGTGATCCGGCGCGGCGATGGCACGACGGCCCGCAACGCGCGCGGCCCCGCCTCAGGCTCGGCACACGCCCGTTCGAGAGCCGATGGATCGGCCCAGTTCGAAGGCCCTCTCGTTCACGGCGTGGAGCCTCCCCGGAAGAGCCGCCCTGACTGCCTCGAGCAACGCCTCTGCCGGCAGGTCCACGCAGGTGCTCAGCGCGCCCAGCAGGGCAACGTTCAGGCTTCGCTTGTTGGGCAGATCCGCCTCCGGGATCAGGTCGGGGGCCAGGAGCACACCCCCGGGTCGAAGCATCGCCCGCGTCACCTCGACCTCAGACGGCGCCAGCACCACCAGGAAGTCGGCCTCGCCGCGCGGCACCATCGGCGAGAGGACCCGGTCGGCGGTGGTGCGGCCGAAGCGCACATCCGACGTTACGGAGCCGCCGCGCTGGCTCATGCCGTGCAGCTCCGACTTCTTGACGTCGCGTCCGGCTCGAAGGGCCGCGTCGGCCAGGATATCGGAGGCCTTGATGACGCCCTGGCCGCCGAGGCCGGCGAGGACGACGTTGGTCACTGCGCCATTCGTGCGTTCGTCCACGTTCAGCTATCCCCCATCGGCAGATCGAACACGGCCTGCTCAGCCGCTTGGGCGCGGAGCCCGGCCGCGGCCTGCTCCCATTTTCGGATGTCGGCGGCGGCAAGGATGCACGGCCGCCTGGCCACGATGACCGATAGGTCTGGCGCGGCCAGGCGTTCGAGCAGCAGACGCTCGAACTCCTCGGGCTCCGCGAAGGCATCGATCACGGTCACACTGGGTATGCCGATCGCCGTCGCGATGCCCTCGATCGAGAGCTGGTTGGTAGGCCCGTGGTCGAGCCGGCGGCCTGTCCCCGGATGCTCCTGCTGGCCGGTCATCGCCGTGGTCCCGTTGTCCAGCACGATGACGACGTGGCCGGTGGGCGGCGGGTTGTAGGCCATCTCCACCAGGCCGCTGATGCCGGAATGGACGAAAGTGGAATCGCCGATGATCGAGACAACGCGACGCGCCTCGTCCGGCGGGAGGACGTGGCGCAGCCCGAGGCCCACGCCGATCGAGGCGCCCATCGCCACGCACGTGTCCATGGCCGCGTAGGGCGGCAAGACGCCGAGCGTGTAACAGCCGATGTCGCCGGCGGCGATGCAGTCGTGCTTCTTGAGGGCCGCGTAGACGGTGTGGTACGGGCAGGCCGGGCACAGCTCGGGCGGCTTGCCGCGGGCGGGAGCCGGCTCGGGGCTCGTGTCGCCGGCCACGATGCGCCTAACGCGCGGCACGTCCAGCTCGCCGAAGCGGTACATCTCCGCCTTGGATTCCACGGCAATGCCGGCGGCCCGAAGGGCATCCGCGATCACCGGGTCGCCCTCCTCGACGACGACAACACGGGCGACACCTGCCGCGAAGGCTCGGATCCGCTCGACCGGGAGCGGGTTGACGAGCCCGATCTTGAGGATCGAGGCTCCGGGGGCGGCCTCGGCGACATGCATGTAGGAGATGCCGTCGGTCACGATGCCAAGGGCAGTGTCGCCGGGCTCGACCCGGTTCAGCGGCGCCCGGCCCGGGGCCGCCTCCCAGGCCTCGCTCTCGCCCCAGGCGGCGATCTCGGCCAGCTTCGCCCGGAGGCGCCGATGGGCTGGGCGGGCGTTGGCCGGGATCATGACCCGGGCGTTGATGTCGTGCTCGAAGTGCGGCTTCGGAGCGGGCAGGCCGAGCTCCGCCGAGTCGCTTCCGGCCGCCCGGGGCGCCACGATCGACTTCGAGTGGCATACCCGCGTGGTCATTCGGAACAGGACCGGGATGTGCCAGCGCTCCGAGATCTCAACCGCGAAGAAGAAGAAGTCGTAGGCCTCCTGCGAGTCCGACGGCTCGATCATCGGCAGCCCGGCGGCGATCGCGTAGCGGCGGTTGTCCTGCTCGTTCTGGGACGAGGCCATGCCCGGGTCGTCGGCGGTCACGACGATCAGGGCGCCGGTCACGCCCGTGTAGGCGGCCGTGAAAAGCGGGTCGGCCGCGACGTTCAGGCCGACATGCTTCATCGTGACGATGGCGCGGGCGCCGCCGAAGGCCGCTCCCAGGCCTACCTCCAGGGCCACCTTCTCGTTGGGAGCCCACTGGGCGCGGCCGCCGAGCGCGTCGAAGGTCTCGAGGATTTCCGTTGAGGGAGTGCCGGGGTAGCCAGTGCCCAGGGCGACGCCGGCATGCAGGGCTGCGAGGGCAACGGCTTCGTCGCCGGATAGAAGCTGCCGATCCATCTTCGTCGCGATCCTCGAAACTCCGAGCCGTTGGCACCTCTGACCCCCGCCCGGATCATACGCGTTCCCGGTCCGCGGCCGTTTCCGCCCGCTCGGTGGCCGGCCGGTCGCGGATCGTGAGTCGAGCCGGCTATCGCAATCGGCCGGCTAGTTGCCTGGGGCTCCCAGGTGGACCGCCTCGCCGGAGGCCGCCGAGCGGTAGAGCGCGTCGATCGTGCTGGCCTGGCCAAGAGCGTCGGCCCGGCCGAGCAACGGCTGTCCGTTGCCGAGGATCGCGGCGCTCATGTTTTCAAGCTCCAGGCGGTATCGATCGTCGTCGACCACGGGGATCTCGCGGTCGCCCAGGCTCATGCCGCCGCGCTCGCCCAACCAGGGATCGCGCATGAGCAGAGTCGCCTTCGTCCCGATCGCCTCGAGCGAGCGGTGCTCCGAGGTGAAGCCGGCCACGATCTCGGCGACCAGGCCCGATGGAAACTGCAGCATCCCGGAGAAGGCCACGTCCACGCCCGAGCCGGCCAGGGTCTGACGCCCGAAGACCAGGGCGGGCTCGGCGCCGGCGACCAGCCGCGAGCCGCTGACGCAGTAGCAGCCGACGTCCATCAACGAGCCGCCCTCGAGGCCGGCATCGAGCCGGGCGTCACCCGCCTTGCTCAGCGCGAAGCTGAACGTGGCGCGGATCGACTGCAGCTCCCCAACTTCTGGCAGCAGCTCCATGAAACGTCGGACCTGCGGGGCGTGGCGCCACATGAAGGCCTCCATCAGGATCAGGCCGGCCGCGTCGGCCGTATCGAAGGCCTCGGCTACCAGCTTCGGATGGCGGGTGTAGGGCTTCTCGCACAGGACGTGCTTGCCGGCGGCGAGGGCCTGCATCGTCTGCGGGTGGTGGAGCGAGTTGGGAGTGGCGATGTACACGGCGTCGACATCCGGGTCGGCCAGGAGGTCCTCGTAGGATCCGTGGATTCGAGCGATGCCTAACTTCGAGGCGAACGCCGCGGCCCGCTCCCTGCTGCGGCTGCCCACCCCGACGACGACGGCGTTCGACGCCCGATCGACGTCACGCATCAGCCTCTCGGCGATGAAGCCCGGGCCGAGGATACCCCAGCGAACCTTCTGGGACGATGCCATGGGTCCATCTCCCTTCAGCGATTCGAGCCGAGGGCCGGATCGAGGAGGGCTCGGTCGCTCTCCTCGGCCTCGCCCTCGGGCGAGGCCTCGCCGGCAGTAGCCTCGCCCGCAGGCTCCTCGCCGGCGTCGGGTCCCGGGATCTCCCGGTCGTTGTGAGCGGTGTAGTCCGGCACGGTCCGCTCGTACGAACCGGTCATCAGCGGCGAGGAGATCATGAAATCTGCCGAGGCCCGGTCGCAGGCCACCGGTATGTTCCAGACGACCGCGATCCGCAGCAGCGACTTGACGTCGGTGTCGTGTGGCTGCGGCTCGAGCGGATCCCAGAAGAAGACCAGGAAGTCGATCGTCCCGTCGGCGATCATCGCGCCGATCTGGAGGTCACCGCCCAGCGGGCCCGATTGGAGGCAGGTCACCGGCAGGTCCAGCTCGCGGCCGAGCATCGTGCCGGTTGTCCCGGTCGCCACCAGATCGTGCTGGGCGAGCATGCCCCGGTTGAAACGGGCCCACTCGACCAGATCGTGCTTCTTGTTGTCGTGGGCGACGAGCCCGATCCGTTTGCGAGGCTTCAGGTCAAGAGCCATGGCTCTGTCCTCCTCCGGCCACGGCGCGGCCGCCGTGTGCTGCACCAGCATGGCAGAGAAGGCCGCGGTCGGCCCGGGTTCGCTTCCGCTGGCACGCCAGCTGCGGAGCCGCCCAGGAGCGGCGACCCAATGGGCGTTGTGACACGCTAGCTGACACGATCGAGGTGCAGATTCTCCCTATGACGAACGTGTCGGACGGTCTGGCCGGCGCGGCCGGGGGCGAGGCGCCGGAAACGCCTGATCCCGAGGCCCTTGCGGCGCACGTGATCGCCGGAGGATCGCCTTTCGATTTCGTCGACCGGCCGGACTGGTTCTCCTACAGCACCCTGGACACCTTCGACCGATGCCCGCGCCAGTACGCCCTCCGGTACCTGTGCGGTCTCCGGGCCGGGCAGCCGCGACCGGCGGCCGATTTCGGATCCGCCGCACATGCGGCCTTCGAGCAGTTCACGCGCGAGCGGCGCGAGCGGCTGGCGCGCGAGGAAGATCCACCGGATCGAGCGGACCTGGGTGGCTTCTTCGAGGCAGCGTGGGCCGCGGGCGCCTTGCCCTCGGAGAACGACGCCGCCGCCTGGCGCTCCCGCGCCGAGCCCATGCTCGATTCCTTCTGGGCAGCCGAATCGTCGAGGCCCGCCGCGACGATCGGCGAGGAGATGCGGTTCCGGCTGGACCTCCCGCCGGATCCCAAGACTGCCGTCGTCGCGGGCTATATCGACCGGATCGACCGCCTGCCGTCCGGTGGCGTCGAGCTGATCGACTACAAGACCGGCCGGCCCGGCAGACCGCTTGAAGCCCAGTCCAGTCTGCAGCTGTCGATCTACGCTCTGGGCTGCCGTGATGCCCTGGGACTGGGCACGCCCGAGCGAGTCACCCTGGACTTCGTCGAGCATGGGCTGCGGCTCAGCGCCGCCCGAACCGACGCGGAGCTGGACGGTGTGCGCTACTGGTTGATCGATCGCGCGCGCGAGGTTCGCGAGAGCGGCTACTCCCCCACTCCCAGCGAAAGGGCCTGCGGCTGGTGCGACTTCAGGGCGATGTGCCCGGCGGCGGTCGAGGTCTGACGGCGTTTCGGCCCGATCAGGAGCCGAGCCCCGCGCCTCAACAGTCTCCGGCGTTGCCCCGCTGGACCGCGTCGTACAGGTGGTAGTTGGCGCCGCATGCTGCCTGGTTGCCTTCGTGCATCGCGGCGCTGATCTGGTGGTCGTGCAGGCTGGTCGCGTCGCCCGCCGCAAACACCCCGGGCACGTTGGTATGCTGCTCGGGGGTTACCACGATCTGGCCGGCCGGGTTCCGCTCCAGGCCGAGCTGCCGGGGCAGGTCGCCGACGGCCATGGTCGAGTGGATCGTGTACACCTGCTCCACCGGGACTCGCGTCTGCGAGGCATCGTGGAGCACCAGGGCGAGCATCTGGCCGTCGCGGTTCTCATATTGGGCGACACCACAGGCGTGGGCGGCGATGCCGCGCGCGGCCAGGTCGGCGAGTCGAGAGGCAGGAACGTCGAAGCCTTCAGCCCGGCCGGCAACCAGCGTGACCCGATCAGTGAAGACGAGCAGGTCGAGGGCGGTCTGGACGGCGGACTCGTCATGCCCGACCACGCCGACGACCCGGTCGATCGACTCGTAGCCCTCGCAATGAAGGCACCAGAAGAGGCTTCGGCCAACGCACTCGTTCCGGCCGGGGAATTCGGGGAAGTGGCCGGCTACGCCGGTTGCCAGGATGACCGTGCGAGCCAGAACCTCCATCGGGGCGCCTTCGGGGATCTCGTCGAAGACTCGGGCCATCTCGGCGTCGCGCGGCACGGCCGGGCCGGGAAGGTGGGCCCATACACCGCCCTCCGGCAGGCGGTCGATCGTCAGCCGGAACAGGTCGCCCTCGCGCTTCGCCGTCGCGACGTGGCCGAGTAGCAGCCGAACCCCGTACTTGGCGGCGTGGCGCCAGCCGAGACGGCGGATCTCCGACGCAGGGATGCCATCCGGGAACCCGAGCACGTTGTAGGCCACGTGGTGCCAGAAAAAGCGGTCCCGCTCGTCGACGAGGAGGACGCTGCGGCGCATCCGCCCCATGTTGACGGCAGCCGAGAGGCCGGCGGCCCCGCCTCCCACGATCACGCAGTCCACCACGGCGGGAGAAGGCTCGTCTCGGACGGATGAGTTGGGCGAAGGGTCGGGCGATCTCATGGCCCAATGATGCGCCTTTTCGACATGGCGGCCCGCGTTCCGCGCTGTCGCCGGCCCTCCGGGCGTCCGGCCTTACCGACGCGTCTCGAAGCGTTCCAACGTGTAGCGGTCCACCT
>Ga0209777_10000474_pt1 | contig 66599 bp, 64 predicted proteins | sample FrelakmetHBP12HB_FD_187147 | JGI IMG/M metagenome (GOLD analysis project Ga0209777, IMG submission 187147) | Freshwater lake sediment microbial communities from the University of Notre Dame, USA, for methane emissions studies -HBP12 HB (SPAdes)... | ecosystem: Environmental > Aquatic >...
TAGCTCACGCCGGACTGGATCCAAGGCATCTTGTGGCCCAGGCGTCGCGCACCCCTAGATGTTACTGTCCGTGCTGTGCTAGAACTTTGCCGCAGCGGATAGCGCGGAGTTGATTTAGAACTCCGCGGCTTTTTCGAGCCGAGGAGAAGCACGTAGCGCTGACCTTCAGGTCAGCACCGTGGAAATGCGAAAAAGCTGCCGACCTGAAGGTCGGCGCTACAAAACCCGCGGCGCTACAAAACCCGCGGCGATGCCTGCGATGTGGCGATGACAGGCACGTAGCGCTGACCTTCAGGTCAGCACCGTGGAAATGCGAAGAACCTGCCGACCTGAAGGTCGGCGCTACAAAACTCGCGGCGCTACAAAACCCGCGGCGATACAATGGCGCTACAAAGACATGGCGATAACATTCCGGCGCAAAAACATTCGGTTGCCGCGCGCCTCCTACATCGGGCATCAATGGTACTTCCTCACAACCTGCACACTGGACCGGATTCCGAGATTTCAGGACGGAAATCTGGTGGCAGAGGCATTGGGCTTTCTGGTGGAAGAAGCGCACACGCACGGTTTTGACATCCAGGCGTACTGTTTCATGCCCGATCATCTGCACCTATTGGCCAGCGGAACGCACGCCGCCGCCGATTGCCTAACCTTCATCAAAACCTTCAAAATGCGCTCGGCTTTTGCCTTTAAGCAGAGAACCCGCAACGCTCTCTGGCAGGACAGGCCCTACGACCACATCCTGAGACCGGATGAAAGCTGGCAGGCAGTGGCCTACTACATCTGGATGAATCCTGTCCGCAAAGGTTTGTGCGAGCGACCGGGAGAATGGCCCTTTTCGGGGTCGCTGACTCTCGAGTGGAAGCGGTTGCTGACGCCACCAGAGAAGGCGTGGGTCCCTCATTGGAAGTAGCGAATTGGATGTAGCGCTGACCTTTAGGTCAGCACCGTGGAAATGCGAAAAACCTGCCGACCTGAAGGTCGGCGCTACAAATGGGCCACAAAGGCGCGACAGAGGCGCTCGATGGCGACACGAGAATCGACCCCGTTATATTCTTATGAATTCCTTTTTGCAATACATCCAATAGAGCATTAACCAGACGACGGCAAATGCTGCGGCCGCTTCCAGCAGGCTGTCCCACCGGCCGATCCGCGGCAAGAGGTGTCCCACGAAGACGTTGCCCACGTGCCGGAAATCGAAGACTTCGGTGGCCACGTAAACCGCGAGGGAATTCATCCCGATGACAATGAATCCGAAGGCCCACTTCCTGTATCCGAGCACGTCGATGAGCCAGTAGAAAAGCGCCAAGGCCATAAAGCTGATGCCGCCGGAGACCAGCACGTAAGAGCTTGTCCACATCAGTTTGATGATGGGGAAGGATAAACTCCAGACAAGCCCCGCCACCAGACTGAGCGCGCCCGCGATCAGCATCCGGTAGATCTTGCGAGTCGGCGTTGACTCGGACATCAGGAGATGCCCAGCCAGCACGCCCAGCAGCACCGAGGCGCCGAAACCCGAGTAGCTCAGGAACCAGGTGTTCTCACCATAATGCAAGTGGCCGAGGAGCAACTTATCCACGTAGGTGGGCAGGTTCCCTTGGGGAGTCAAGACGCCCGCGCCGACTCCGGGCACCGGGATTAACATGACCAACGCCCAATACGCGAGGAGAAGCGCGGCGATGATGGCGGCATGCCATTTCGGCTTCACTTTCACAGCCACCACGGCCGCGATCAGGTACCCCGCGGCGAGTCCATGGAGCACGCTGTAGCACGGACGGAATTTGGACCAATCGAACAGTAGGAGATTTCCTTGCGTGATCGTTCCCAGGCAGAACATAACAGCGGCCCGCCAGGCGGCATGGAGCAGGAGCGTGCGGTCGCTGGCGCCTTGGGCCCGGCGCTTCGCCACGGACAGCGGAATGGCCGCTCCCATGATGAACATGAAGAGCGGCCAGATTAGGTCATAGAAGTGCAGCCCCTGCCACGGCACGTGGTCGAACTGCTCGAGGAACTTGGCGAAGAATGGGCGGTGGACAACTTCCCCCACGCCCATCAAAATGGCGGTGCCTCCCGTAATCCAGAACATGTCGAAGCCCCGCAGGGCATCGAGGGAGACCAGTCGTTCCGCGCGCGGCGGCAGGCTGCCGGCCGCGTGTTCGATTGACGCGTGGTGTCCCAATTCAGCCTCGACCACTTTCGTGACACCTCCGTGCTGGCAGCGGCAATCCAGGTGAGGCCAGCGGGCGGCACATCCGACACCTTCCGCAACGGATGCGGGCAGGCATTCACTTGCAATCGCGGCGGATTATACATGGAACACAGCGGCTTTTGAATGTTCGTGATGTGCGCGCCGCGACGGCTTGCGGCTGCGAAAGCAAAAGTTGCAGCCTCGAGGGACGATGCTGCTCTTCGGTCTAAATGGTGTAAGCTACCGGAAGGATGATACCTATGCGCCCGAGGGACACGGGATTTGTGGTCTTTCCGCTCGCCATGGCGGCCGTTCGGCTGGACGGTGTCCCGCTCACGCTGGAGCCTTACGAAGTTCGTTTGCTGCAGAACTAATGTCCAAACACTACTTCACCTACAAAACGCTCGACGACCTGCACCGCGATGCCGCGGCTTTGAAGGTCGAGTTGCCGCTGGTGGAGAGCCAGGAAGAGGTTCGACGGATTCTCTCGCGCCCCGTAGAGATTCGCGGCGAGGGGACGCGCCGCTGGCGCCTCAGAAATTCACTGGCCATCCATCCCATGGAGGGTTGCGACGCCCAGCCGGACGGGAATCCGGGCGAATTAACGTTCCGCCGCTACCGGCGCTTCGGCGAGAGCGGCGCTAAGCTGATTTGGTTCGAAGCCTGCGCGGTGGTCGAGGAAGGCCGTGCTAATCCACGCCAGCTTTGGATCCATCGGGGCTCGACAGCAGGGCTCGCCAGACTACTTCGGGATTGCCGCCAGGCCCATGCGCGCGAGTTCGGGTCGTCGGAAGATTTGATCGCCGTCCTCCAGCTTACCCACTCGGGGCGGTACAGTTACGCCAAGCAGCGCGTCGCGTACCATCATCCCGTCCTGGACGCATTTCCATTTGCGACCCTCACGAGCCAACCTCCGCGCTCCAAACCTTTCGAGGTTGCCGGCGACGATTACCTCGCGGACCTCGAGGCGCGTTTTGTAGAGGCGGCCGCGCTCGCGCAGGAAATTGGCTTCGATGGCATCGATTTGAAGATGACCCACGGTTATCTGCTTTGTGAACTTCTCAGCGCGCGGGGGCGGCCGGGGCCCTATGGCGGAGCGCTCGAAAATCGCGCGCGCTTCGCTTTGAATGTGCTTCGTAAGATCCGCGAACGGTGTGGAGAGGCTTTTCTGCTCGCCGCCCGCCTGGGTGTATACGACGGCGTGCCCTACGCGGTGAATCCTGGTGACTTATCCGGAGCGGAGCGAGATTTCCCGGTACCTTATTCCTGCGGCTTCGGCGTGAACCCTCAGAACCCCTTTGAACCCGACCTCGGAGAACCTCTGACGTTTATCGGCTGGCTCACGCAGGCGGGCTTGCGTTTGCTGAATGTATCCATGGGAAATCCCTACGTGAATCCCCACATTGGAAGGCCCTTTGAGAAGCCCAACGAAGGCTCATATGAACCTCCCGAGCACCCGTTGATCGGAGTTGCGCGGCACTTCGCCGCGACGGCCGAGATCCAGCGGGCTTATCGGGGCTTGACCGTCGTCGGGAGCGGGTATAGCTGGCTCCAGCAATTCCTGATTCATGCCGCAGCGGCCAACCTGAAACTCGGACGCGTGTCCGTGGTCGGGGTGGGACGTGGTTCACTCGCTTATCCACAATGGGCGCGCGACGCGCTCAGCAAGGGGCAACTCGATCCGCTTCAGACGTGCAAGACGCTTTCCTTCTGCACTTACCTGATGCGCCAGAAGGGCCACCCGCTGGGACAGTTTCCCACCGGTTGCCCGCCCTTCGATAAGGAAGGCTACGGCGCAATCGTCAAACAGGCGCGCGCGAAAAATAGGGAACAGGGGACAGGCGGCAGTGAAGAGTGAACAGTGAAGAGTGAACAGTGAACAGACCAACCCCTTAAGTAGCGCACGCCTAATGTTTAGGTCCCCGGTTTCTCATTTTCACATTCACGCGTTCTCGCCGGCTCAAATCGTGTCTCCCCGCATGGGTTTGTTTCCGCTCCTCGCCCCTTCCTCCCTCGCCGGGCCGCGAGTCTCCTGGGAATCCCGCCATCTTGCCTTCTGCCTCTCCTCCCATACCGTGACCAGGAAGGTGCCGGCGAAGACCAGCGCGCCGCCCAGCAATAATTGCGGCGTGATCTTTTCGTGGAGAAACAGAGAGGAGAACAGCACACCGAAAACCGGCAGCAAGTAAATAGATAACGATGCCTGCATGACGTCAATTCTTTGGATAACCCAAAAGTAGAGCATCATGGACACGCTGAGGCTGAACACCGCAATCGCCAGCAAACTCAGCCACACGCTTGGCCCGAGCGAACCCATGCGGCCGAAAGCGGACCGCTCGAAAATCATCATGAGAATAAACAAATCGATGTCCGAAACGAGGAAGCTGTACACCAGCAGCTCGAGGGGGCTCAAGATCTCCAGCAGCTTCTTGCTGTAAGTGTTGTTGTACGCGCTGCCGAGGCAGCTCGCGAAAATCAGCAGGTTGCCTGCGAGATAACTGCTTCGAAAGATGTCGGAGGAGCGCAAGTCCACTTGCGAGACGAGGAGGACGCCGCCCAGCGCCAGGCCAAAGGAGAGCCATCGAAGCGCCGTCATTCTTTCCTGCAACAGGATCACTGCCATCACAGCCGTCAGCACGGGGATGGTCAAGGTAATCACGGAAGCGTTTGAGGCCAACGAGTGTTTGACTCCCCAGGTGAGACCCAACTGCGCGGGAACAATTCCCAGCGTCCCGATCATGAGCAGCCCTCCGAGGAGCGATGGCGTGAAACGCCTTGTCCCTCGACCTTTGCTGCCTGCGCGGAGGAAGGGCGCAAACAAAGTCGTTGAAAGCGCCAGAGGGATGAGCGCCGTCGAGATGGGTCCCAGCCGCTCCGTAACGATTTTGGCTCCGGAAAACTGGAAGGCCCACATCATGTTGACGAGCACGAGAACCAGGAAGCTGGCCGCGGGCCAGCTTCGAGTCTCGCCCCGGGGAGGGGACGGTTGGGCGCCGGATTGGGTTTGAACATCCACCGGCTTAGGAATGCGGCGGCATCGCTCCTGCCCGTGCCGCCTGCCGGGTCAGGGCGCGCAAGCTGTCTTCACAGGCTTCGAGCGTGCGGTCCAAGTGCTCCTCGGTGTGGCTCAGGCTTAGGTGATTTCGCTTCAAGTTCATCGGGAGCTTGAAAATGCCTCGCTGGATGAGATTCTTCCGGTAGTTCACGAACATCGTGGCGTCGTTCCGGAGGAGGTCCCGGTAATCCCGAATGGGGCCTTCCTGGAAGTAAGTCAGAAACACGGAACCAAAACCCTCGACCGTGGCCTTCACCCCGAGGCGGCCGACGATTTCGGAGAGTCCCTTCCGCATCTTCTCGCCCATGGCGAAGAGCTTCTGGTGGGCCGCCGGCATTTCGAGCACTTCGATGGTGGCCAGTGCCGCCGCGCAGCCGGCGGGGTGGCCATTGAAGGTCCCGGCAAAAAACACGTCGCCATCGGCGTGCGTGCGGAAGCGGTCCATCAGCTCGCGCTTGCCGCACAGGGCGGCGATCGGATAGCCGTTGGCCATGGCTTTGCCCAGCGTGGTCAGGTCCGGCGTAACGCCGCAGTGCTTCTGATATCCGCCCAGGCCGTGCCGGAATCCTGTAACGACTTCGTCAAAGATCAGAAGCATGCCTTCGCGGCGCGTGATCTCGCGGAGGCCCTCCAGGAAGCCGGGCTGGGGGAGCACGCAACCGATGTTGTGAAGAATCGGCTCCAGGATGATTGCGGCGACTTCGCCTTTATGCGCGCGGACGGCGTCTTCAACGTTGTTCAGATCGTTAAAGCAGCAGATCAGCGTCTGCTCGACGGCTTCGGGCAGGCTCCCGGCCGAAAGCGGATCGCGTTGGCCCAACTTCTGCGGAGCACTGATCACATTCATCGCCACAGAATCGTGCCACCCGTGGTAGGCGCCCTGAAACTTGATGAGCCTTTTCCGGCCCGTCACCGCGCGCGCCAGACGGACCGCGCTGTAGGTCGCCTCCGAACCGCTGTTGCAGAAAAGAACTTTCTCGGCGGAAGGAACGTGCTGGCAAATCTTCCGGGCAAGCTGGATCTCCAGCTCCGTCGTGCCGACGCCGATCAGGCCGAGGTTTTTGATCGCCCGGGAGACCGCGGCATCCACGGCGTCGTTGTTGTAGCCAAGTACATTCGGGCCGAAGGCCCCGTGATAGTCGATGTACTCGTTGCCGTCCACATCCGTGATGACCGCGCCTTTCGAGCCCTCCCAGACGGGCAGGGGCCAACACCTGCGCAGGGAAGAATTGACCCCGCCGGGGATGACCTCACAGGCCTCGAGATATTTCTTTTCGCTGTTTTTAAAGTCGCGCAATTCCGTTACCTCCGTCACTTTTTCACAATGCGTCTGTACAGAAGTGAGGACGCAGCTCCTCCAGGCTGGGTAGGGTACCACCCTTCATGAACGTCTGGGCAAGGTCCTGCATACGAGCCTGGAGGTGCGGGGCATGATTGATCCCGCCAAGGGTTTCTATACGCACAGATTCCTATACGAGTGGCCCTGACGCGGCGAAGGGAAGCCCGGCGAGTACGGCAAGCTTCCTCAAGGCATGGAATGGAAAATCAAGGAGTGGACGGACCACGTTTACGGTCCCCAAAGAAAACCCCTACGCGCTCGGTGGTGAACTCGGGGACACCGCAAGAGCAAAAACGGAGACCCTTTGTGTTCAATCAGTTGACGGGTTCGTTTTTCCATTTTTGGGGTAAATTAACAATTTAGACTTTACTTAGATATATTATATTAACCATATTAACTATATATATTCTCGCCTTTGCGCTCCCCACCCGTAGCCCTCCAATCGAGAACGCGGCGGCCTGCGGGCACGCCCCTCGAGGGGGGCGGGAACCCCTCCTCTCGCCTGCCGCCTCGCTGCGCTGGAGCCGTAGTTCCATAACTGCTTATGTACCACACATTCACGTATTTGACAATCTAACAGTGCGGGAAAAGGGATGGCACGCCGAAAACCTGCAGATGACAGGGGGAGAGCAGACCGGAGTGCGCTGGCGGTCTGGCGCTTGTATTTCCCCCGTGCGCTGTCAATTGTTAGAATGTCTACTTCCGCTGAGGCAGCTCTAAAGGATAATTTAGCGCTTGCAGCCCTTGCCAGAAATGAACTAAAAGCGTGTTGCACTGGACGATGCGGTGCCTGCGCCGCAGCACCCCATGCCATTCTCTTTTCGTGGGGAGAAGATAGAAATCACCGCAAAGGAAACACTGATGGCCATCGATCTTAATCTCGATCATCATGCCCCTCGGGCGAAAAAGAAGGACTACCGCATCGGGGCAGTCGGCTCCGGGTTCATCATGCGGGATTGCCATTTGGTGGCTTACCGTAATGCCGGATACAGTGTGGTTGCGATCACTTCGCAGCTGCCTGCGCAGGCACGCGAAGTGGCCCAATGCCGCGGCATTGGCAAGGTTTACGAAACCAATGAGGAATTGCTGGCGGATCCCTCCATCGAGGTATTGGACATTGCCGTGCCGCCGCATTTCCAGTTGTCCGTTGTGCGCGAGGCCGTCGAGCACCGGGACCACATCAAAGGCATCCTGGCGCAAAAGCCGCTGGCGGCGAATTATTCGGAGGCAAGAGAGATTGTCCGCCTTTGCGACGGGGCGGGCGTCAAGCTCGCCGTTAACCAGAACATGCGTTACGACCAATCCATACGCGCCCTCAAGACGCTGCTCAAGCGCGGTTACTTGGGTGAACCGGTGCTGGCGACCATCGAAATGCGCGCCATCCCGCACTGGCAGACGTGGGTGAAGGACCTGGGCAAGGTGACTCTCCTCAACATGAGTATTCATCACCTGGACTCCTTCCGATTTCTCTTCGGCGATCCGAAGAGCGTTTACGTCAGCGCGCGCACCGATCCGCGGACGACCTTTGAGCACACGGACGGCATCGTGCTCTATATTCTCGAGTACGCGAACGGCTTCCGCGCGACCGCCTGGGATGATGTCTGGGCCGGGCCGGCGCGCGAGGGTTGCGCCCCGGACACTTACATCAAATGGCGCGTCGAGGGAACGGACGGCCTGGCGCAGGGAACGATCGGCTGGCCGTCTTATCCCAACCTCACACCCAGCACGATCGACTTCACGACCAAGCTCCAGCCCGGTTGCTGGTTTGCGCCGCGCTGGCGCGAGGTCTGGTTCCCGGACGCCTTCGAGGGAACGATGGGCATGCTGCTCGACGCGCTCACGGACGAGGCAGAGCCGGCCGTCTCCGGGCGCGATAACCTGAAGACCATGGCGCTGCTGGACGCTTGCTACACATCTCTTGCCGAGCATCGGCCGGTAGAAATTGAAGAGGTCTTGAATTCATAAGGACGCCCGGCGCGGGCGTCTCCCGAAGCATTCTCAACGAATGTCACCAGAAAGGAGACCGCCATGAAACTTGGACTCATCAACTCTGCTTGGTTAGGCTCGCAGGTGGGTCTTGCGGAGGGGATTCAGAAGACGAAAGAGATCGGTTTCGATACGGTTGATATTTTTGCTGACCCTCTGGAAATTACCTCGAAAGACCGCAAGCTCATCAGAGACACGGCGAAGGAGGTTGACCTGCCTATCGTCTCGGTCTGCTGCGTGGCGCTGGGCATCGCGGATTTCAACCAGCCCGTGCAGAAATTTCACGTCCAGCGTTGCAGGGCTTACCTGGATTTCGTCTACGAGCTGGAGGCGAAGAATCTGCTGCTGGTGCTGGGGGAATACATTTGGCAGCAGGAGGTCATCAAGCCGAAGGACCAGTGGACGTGGGCGGCCGATAACGTGCGCGCGCTGGGCCAATACGCGGCTGACCTGGGCGTCGAGATCGCCATCGAACTGGAGCCCTTCAAGCTCTCGCTGGTGAATAATCTGGACCGCATGGTGGAATTTCTGAACGACGTAAACCACCCGGCCGTGCGGGCGAATATGGATATCTCACACCTGTACCTTTCGCAGACGCCGGCCACGGCCATGCCGCGTCTGAAGGGCCGCATTGCCCACGTGCATCTCTCCGATTGCGACGGTAAGGTGCACGGGGACCTTCCGCCCGGCCGCGGCGTGGTGGATTTCAACCCTTACCTGAAAGCCCTCAAGGAAGTGGGCTTCGGCGGCACCGTGAGCATTGAGCTGGAATACTCTCCCGAGCCCGGCAAAATCGTGGACTGGGTCACCGAAGCCTACCGCGAGACCAACAAGCTGATGCAAGACCTTGGCATCCGCGGGTAACGCACTGGGACTAGAAGCCCAGTGTCTTCCGGACGTACTGGCGGCTCATCTTCCAGCTTTCCCGGAGGGGTCGGGTCAGTTGGAAGCCCTTTTCGTGGGCCAACTCGATCACCGCGTCACCGGCGAAATGGATCTTCTTGAGTTCCCGGCCGATGGCATCGAAATCCGTCGTCCCCTCGCCCACCGCCTCCGACCAAGTCCCATCGGCCTTCTGGTCGCGGAGGTGCAGGAAGATGATGCGATTCCCATACCGCCGGATAAAGTCCACGGGGTCTTCCCCGGCGCGAACCAGCCAGTTAAGGTCAGGCCCCAGCTTGGCGTCTGGAAAGCGGGCCAACGTGCCTTTCAAGTCGTATTCGTTGTCTTCAACCTCATACGTGTGGTTGTGAAGGTTCAGGACTATCCCGTTAGCCTTGCACAACGCGGTGAGCTTCTTCACCATCTCGGCTTGAGCATCCAATTGTTCCGGCGTCTTCTTCTGGGGGGCTTGCTCCACCGAAGTCCCCAAGGTCCTTCCGCCTAGTTTCGCCAGGCGTGTGACCACGACCTCAGCGTCTTCCAGGATGGCGCTGTGCTGGGTACGGTCCCACATCGGAGCCCCATAGGACGCTCCCAGGACGGGGAGCTTGTATTTCTGGATCAAGCCTCCGAGGCGCTCGACCGCATCGGAGTGCCGCAGCGCCAACTCCATGAGTTCGATCGCATCGATGCCCGCATAGCTGATGTCCGCAAACGCCTGCTCCAGCGCCGGCGTGGGATCGTAGCCAGGTTGGGGGGCAGCATAGACCCACACATGTGCGCCCACCACGATCTTGCCCGGCCTCGAAACCGGCGGCTTCAACACGTCCACACTCGCCGCGGTGGGTGCGGCCAGGAGGGTTCCGCTGCCCGCCCCCAACCCCGCTCCCACCGCTTTCAGGAACCTCCGACGCGAAATCTGCCAGTCCATGGTGAACCCTCAATCTGGTTTTAGTTTGCGCCAAACCTCACTTAGTCTCTCTCGAAATCAATCTTCATCGGTCTTTGCGGCTCACATCATGCCGCAAGCAGTCGTGTGGTGCAACGTTTTTCAAAATCCAAGGCGACATCTGGATTGGCAATCAGCAGTAACGGTGCAGGTGGTCTGCCTCGCCACAACTCGGTGAGGTTGGAATTATTGAATCCGTCCGTGAGATGGTACGCCCGGGGTGATTCGAACACCCGACCCCTTGCTTCGTAGGCAAGTGCTCTATCCAGCTGAGCTACGGGCGCACAAAAAGGATGAAAGCCAAAAGTTCAATGCAAACTATTACAGTTTTGCACGGACCCAACGCGCCTGTCAATCGGCCGGCGGCGTCAAAACCATCGCCGCACGAGCCGGCCGGCCATGCGAAGTTTCTGCAGAAGCGGCATGCGCCCTATAACGGCTGCCGAGGCGCCCTTGAAATAACGCGTCGGCTCGCGGTATTCGACATGCGCATCGACGAGGGCGAGACGCTTACAGGCAAGCGCCTGCTTCAGGACAGCCTCGCTCTCATGGTCGTTGGAGATGCAAAAGTACTCCGCGCCATAGGCCTTCGCCAGGGCGGAGAAGTCAGGGTTGTGAAGTTCGATGGCACTGGTACGCTTGAAGATCTTCTGTTGCGCAGCGCGGATGATCCCCAACTCGCCGTCATTGAAAAGCAAGACCAGCGGGTCCAGCCCGAGGCGAGACGCCGTGAGGAGCTCCTGCCCGGTCATCAGAAAACATCCATCGCCCACCACGCCAATCACCTGGCGATGCGGGAAAGCCAGTTTTGAGGCCACCAGCGCCGGGACGGCGTAGCCCATCGATTGGTAGTCGGTGGGGGTCAAGTAGCTGCGTCGTTCGTAAACAGGGAAGTACTCGGCCGCCCAGAACTGGTGCCCCCCGCTGTCCGTGGCGAGGATGGCGTCGCGCGCTGCCATTTTGCGGAGTTGCCATAGAAGCCGGGCGGGGTTCACGCTTGACTCCCAGGCGGGCTGCGCCTCCAGGCGGGCAGCAAACTCGGCGTGCCCGTCGCGAATCCTCCGAATCAGCGACTGGTCCGCCGCCCGGGGCTGGCGTTCCAGTTTTTCGGCTAGGCGGCGAAGCGCCACGCGAGCGTCAGCCGCCAGGACGATGGTCGCGGGCAGGTTTTTCCCCAGTACCTCCTCGTTGATGTCGATGTGAACCAGTTTCTCCGGAGGCTTGAAGCCGTAGGCGCCGGTCGCCACCTCACCAAATTTGCACGCCACGGCGAGCACGAGGTCGCACTCCAGGAAGATTTCCTCTGCGATCGCCGTACCGGAGGGTCCAAAGCCGAACCCGACCGAGAGGGGATGATCCTCAGGGACCACGCCTCGCCCTCCCAGCGTGGTCGCGATGGGAGCCTGAAGAATCTCCGCCAGGCGCAGGAGGTCGTCGCGAGCATCCGAGGCGCCGAAGCCGGCGTACAGCCCCACACGTTTTGCCTGCCGGAGCAACGTTAGAATTCCTTCAATGGTTGCGGAACTGGGCTCAAGTGGTGGGTGCGGGGCGGGGGGCGCTTGAGGTTCCGCGCGCAGCATGAAAAGGTTGTAGGGAATCTCCACCACCACGGGCCCGGGTTCGCCTCCGGCGGCTATCTGAAACGCACGGCAGATCCCCGGAAAGATCTCTTCCACGCGCTCCGGACGGATCACCGCTTTGGTGATCGGCCTGGCCAGTTCCGCCTGGGGAATCTGATGAAGCTGGAATCGAAGCGAGGTGTCGATACGCGGTCCCGGGACGATCACCACCACGGGGGAAGAATCGAGCAGCGCCTCACCGATTCCGGTGAGCGCGTTGGTGAGCCCGGGGCCGGGCACCAGGACGCAGCATCCGGGCTTTCCGGTGACGCGCGAGTGAGCTTCGGCCATAAAGCTGGCGCACAGTTCGTGCGTGACCAGCACCGTCTCGATCTCCGCTTCGCGCAAGGCGTCGAAAAGCTCAAGGTTCTGCACCCCGGGAATGCCGAAGACGCGCGCCACTCCCTGGGCCTTCAGTCCGTGCATCACGAGTTGGGCGCCGGTCAGCATGGGAAAACAGGACTTAGGATTCAGGATTTAGGCGGAGAGCGCAAGCGCGGAGTTCAGAGAGCTCTCTTACCCTTGCTCCTAAATCCTAGATCCTGTTCTTTCACAACCAACGAGAAACATTCCGCTGCAAGTATTCCGCCGTGCGGTCGGCGAAGGCCATGACAGAAAGATAAGGGTTTACTTTAACCGAAGTCGGAAAGATGCTGGCATCGCAAACGAAAATGTTGCGAGCACCATGGACCTGGCCGTAGGAGTCCACAACCGACGTTTCCATGTCGCGGCCCATCCGGCATCCGCCCTGCGGGTGCGCGGAGGCGACGGGCTCTCTTCCTCGCAGGAAGAAGCGTGGATGGATGGCGTCTTCCATCTCTGCCGCAGTCGTGCCGGCCTTTATTTCGGGCTCGCGCGCCGCCGGGGTAAGAACGCGCTCAGCGCCCCCCGCGAAAAAGACTTTTGCAGAACTCCGTACGGAATGGACCAGATTCGTAACAGAGGAATCCGAGAGGCGATATTCCAGGACCGGCTGGCCGCCTTTCACGACGACCCGGTTCGACGCTTGCGGCTCATCGAGTTCCAGCACAATGACGGAGACGAAGCGAGAATATTCTTTCATGCGCCGTTTGTGCGCGACGCCAAAGCCCGGGAGGTTCTTGGCGGAGACGCCGGGAAAATAGAATGCCGTCTCGATGAGATAGTGGTGCGAGGCCGCGAACTCGTCGGTGTAAAACGTCTTGGGATAGCCGCGAAATCCTTCCACCTGCCGGGGCATGATCCCGTAGAGCGTCAGCGCCGGGTGCAAAGTAATGAACTTGCCGAGCGCCGGGCTTCGAGCGGGCAGGCGGGAGCGCATCAGGATGGCTGGAGAATGAATCGCTCCGGCCGAGAGAATGATCAGCTTGGCCCGGATTTCCAACGGCCCGGGCGGCGCCCTCCCTGGCACGCTTCCCGCCGGCGCTTCGGAGACTTCGGCCAGGACGCCCGTTTCGGAGACCTCTTCGACGTGGCAATTGGGAAGCAGTTCCACACCCTGCTCGAGCGCGCGCGGGATGTGCACTTCCAGCGTGCTCTTCTTGCTCCCATTCCAGCACCCCAGATTGCAGAAGCCGCAGCCATTGCATTCGAGCGAGGCTGCTAGCCGGAGCGGCCGGCATTTCCATCCCAGCGCCTCGCACCCGGAGCGAAAGATCCGGTTGTTTTCGTTGATGCGATCCTCGGGCATCTCTGCGACCGAGAGCTCTTTCTCCAGGCGGTCGAAGCGCGGCACAAATTCCTCCGGGTTCAGGTCCTGAACGCCGAAATCCCGCTGCCATCCATCCAAAACTGCAGCGGGTGTGCGGAAAGTCACCGCGGTATAAACCGTTGTACTGCCTCCTACGCACCGGCCCATGGCAAGGCTGAGCGAGCCGTCCTGGACATAGAACGCCCCGCGCGCCCAAAACAGTCCCGACATCTCCGCTTCGCGTTGATTAAAGTGATCTCGCGTGAAATGGGGCCCAGCCTCGAGGAGGGCCACTCGCGCGCCTTGGCGGCACAGAGGGCTTAAACGCTCGGCCAGCACGCCCCCGCCCGCCCCGCTGCCCACGATGAGGATGTCGAAGTCGAGTTTGGTCACTTCATTCCTTGCGTTAGCTTTTCCACGAGGACATGCTGAAAGGATTTCCAGCAGCCGTCAAGCCTGAGGGAATAGAGGGCTGGCCGGCTGGCCGGAAACAAATGCCTCGAGCAGTTCCCGCTGCTGTTTATCGATTTGGACAAAGCGAACGGCAGCTTGATCGCCGGGTCCCACACGCGACGCAATACCCTTGAGGCGAAGACTCCTTTGATGTCCAGGCAGCCGCAGTTCCACGGAAACGGCCGTTCCTAGCTCGGGGAGCGACGAAAGCTTCATGAGCAGACCCGTGGTACTAATGTTCAAGCTTCGGCCGGAGGCGAACTTCTGTCCTCGCCGTTGCCCCCACTCGCATAAGGTGGGTACGCTGAGGGGCACACGTTCATAACGGTGCCGTTCTTCCAACATACTGCCGCGACTCGCATTCAACAGGCGCCCCAGCTCGTTCATATCAAACGGCTTCGCCAGGAAGAATGTGGCGCCTGCTCCAAAGCTCTTGGCCACCTCGCGCGCGGTCGCGAGTCCACTCAAGATGATTACGGGAATCCTGGCGTTCGACTTGGAGTTACGGATTCGCCGAATCAACGCTTCGGGATTGACGGCGGGGTTGTCCCAGTCCAGAAAGGTTCCGTCGAACTTCTCGGTTTCGATCCGAGACACAATATCTTGCTCCGCCGCGACGCAACAGGGCTCGCTCCCCATGAGGTTCAGTGTCAACTCGATCTGCCGGCTTAAGGCAGGATCGCTTTCCACGACCAGGATTTTTGGCCTAAAAGGCATGGAGTTTCGGGCAACGGCCCGCATTTGCGGCCGGGGACGACAGTATCACGCTCTTCTTACATCCTTATGACCCTAACCCGGCGAAGAGGCAAGATCAAGTCCGACGCAATTCACGTACCGAAGACGTAACGAGAGAAGGCCGCTGAACTTTGGTCGACTGGTCCGTCCAGCTTCGGGAACAAGTCATACGCCCTGAGGGGCCGTGACCTCATCACCGACGATAGGAAAGGTCACGCCGCCCTGAGGAAAGATCCCTACGGTCGGGCGCCGGGGGGCTCGTCGCGCGGCCTGCCGGACCAAGTCCTGCGGGTCGCGGAAGACTTTGAAGAGCCCCAGTCGCCGCGCCTGCTCAGGCTCGACGGAGGGCGCGTAGGCCAAGATCTCGTTGCGTCGGAGCATTTGAAGCCCGTAGAACGCCAGAAATTTCTCTTCCACCGCCAGGTCACGCCGGAAGGTCTCGAGGAAGGCGAGCGTCTTCCGCCGGCTCATTACCCGGACGAGGGCTCTCATTAGGGGACGCGGCAGGGAACGTCCGGAAAGCTTAAAGTCGCCCAACCCTTCCCGGCAACGCAAGAAGGCCAGGATGGTGCCTTTCTCCTTCACAGCGGGCAGAAGATTGCCGATGCACTTGGCGCCCTGGCGCAAATCGGTATCCATGGGTGATGAATCCGTAATGATGATGTCGGCAGGCTCGGGGACGGGCACACCGTAAATCGTGCGCGCTAATTCAATTCCCTCGCGGTGTGCGCCGATGGGATCGCCTGCAAAAACCTTTACGATCTCCTGTTGCGGGTTCAGCACCGTGTTGACCAGGAATATTTCCTTGCGGAGGAGCAAGGCGGCTTCCTCGAGGTCGCGGCGCAGAGGGTTAGCCTCGGGCTCGACGCCGATCTGCGCCAACGGGCCTTCCAAGGCCCCGCAGAGGTGGTTCTTGCCGATGGTCGCTGCGCCCGCGCAACCGGGCACGATATTTTTCAATCCTCCGCCGAATCCCGCCAGGACGTGCGGCTCGATGCTCCCCAAGGGGATGATGAGGTCGGCTTCCGCTAAGCGGCCGTTGACAAGCACCTCAGTCCCCGCCCGCGTTCTGCCGAGGAAAACCAGGCGCCCGGCGTCATGCGCGTTGTGGTTCTCCCAGTGAAGGCCGCGCAGGCCTTCCCGTCCGATTTTCTTCTCCAGTTCTGTCTCGGACATGGGGCGGTGGACGCCCAGCGCGGTGATCAGCACGAGGTCGCTTCGTTGGGCTCCGGCGGCTTCCAGTTCGCGGAGCAGGAAAGGGAAGAAGAGTTGGATTGGCGTAGGGCGTGTTAAGTCGTCCACAACCAAGACAATTCTCTTGCCGCGCAGGTTGCGGTGGCGTAGCGTCTCGGCGCCCGCCGGCTTGGAGACAGCTCGGTCAAATTCCTGTTCCACAGAGGCGCAGGCTGCATAGCTGTTCGGCTGTGCATGCGCAATGATCCGCCATTCGTCCGGCAAATCGAGTTCGAGCTCGGTTTCTCCCCAAGGGAAGCGTGTTTTCATAGCCGAGACGGTTTTGTTTCCAACACGGGGCCCGGGTAACCAAGCATCGGCCAGGAATCCGGGCGGGTGTAGAAGGATAACAAGACAAGATTACGAAGGCTTGAGAATGCGAAGCGGAAAAGCTGGATTCGAGAGCGTTCCCAGGCTTGCATGTAGGCATCTTGCTTTTCGGCGGGCAGGAGAGTGAAGCGCCGCCCGAATTTGAAGGCCGCGCCCCATTCAAATGCTTTGAGCAGTAGACGGAGTTTCGAGCGCGTCGCCTCATCCTGCGAGGCGAGAAACAAGTCGGCGGCGGCGACGGTGGCGTCCGATTTTGCTCCGGGCGCGCCGGGCCCTTCGTCAGGCACAATGCGGCCGGCGAGGGCAAGGAATGTCGCGCGAGGCGACCTGTTCAGGAAGCTCGGAACCGGCCGATCAATGTCCGTGCCCATAAATTTTCCCGCCCGAAAGTGTGAGTTCGCGCCCCGAGGGATTCTAGGCAGAACGCCAGCCTATTTCAACCTCGATATGGTATATTCGCGCAGCGCTTAGCGGGAGTGAGCCAGGATCGCCTGTTTGGCTCTCTTCCCGTATGCCGTCTACTGTCTACCATCTACTGTTGAATGGGGTTGAGCGAGCATGGCTATTATAGAAGAAGTCGAAAAGGATTTAGTCGCCGCGATGAAGGCTCACGAGGTGCTCAAGCTTTCTGTGCTGCGGATGATGAAGGCGGCGCTCGTGAATAAGAAAATTGAACTGGGCAAGGCGCTCGAGGATGCGGAGGGCATGACCGTGCTGCACACCCTCGTGAAGCAGCGGCACGAATCGGTGGAGGCCTTTCGGAAGGGTGGCCGCAACGATTTGGCGGATAAAGAGGAGGCGGAGATCAAGATTGTGGAAGCCTACTTGCCCGCCGCGGCAAGCGACGTGGAGATCGATGCCGCCGTATCGGAGGCCGTCACGGAGACGGGCGCGGGGAGCGCCAAGGACCTGGGCAAGGTGATGAAGGCCGCCATGGCCAAGCTGGCGGGAAAGAATGCAGACGGCAAGCGCGTAAACGAGCGAGTTCGCGCCAAGCTCAGTGGGTGAATTAAGCTGTCAGCTTTCAGCCGTCAACTCTCAGCCACCAAGGCTTGAGAGGCTGAAAGCTGACCGGTGATAGCTGACGACTGACAACTGACGACCGACAGCTGATAGCTGTCTTTCCCGGGAGGCAGAAGCATGGCAGAGGAAGCGTCGGAGAAACCGCAAGCCTCCACCTTTCAACCCTACGTGCCGCACGATCAGGACATCCCTGAGCTTACCGTCCGCGCAGTCGTGCTGGGCGCCTTGTTGGGGATTGTCTTCGGTGCGGTGACCGTCTACCTGGCGTTGCGCGCCGGACTGACGGTGAGTGCATCCATCCCCGTAGCGGTGCTTTCCATCAGCATTTTCAAGTGGCTGGGGCGGTCGACCATCCTGGAGAACAACATTGTGCAAACCGCGGGGTCGGCTGGAGAGTCGATCGCTGCGGGTGTGGTCTTCACCCTGCCGGCGCTGATCTTCCTCGGCTACTCGCTGGGCGTGTCGGATATCCCGCGGGTCCTTCTGCTTGCCCTCGTGGGGAGCATCCTGGGCGTGCTGTTCATGATTCCCCTGCGGCACCAGCTCAACGTGGTTGAGCACGGGACTCTAACCTATCCGGAGGGGACGGCTTGCGCCGATGTCCTGATCGCGGGTGAAAAAGGCGGCAGCTTCGCCGGCAAGGTGTTTGCGGGCTTCGGCCTGGGATTGCTTTACAAGTTTCTCAACGAGGCCTTGGTGTGCTGGCGGCCCCGGCCAATCTATCAACCCCACTGGTATCCCGGGGCGACGCTGGCCGCCGACGTAACGCCGGAGTACCTGGGGGTGGGATACATCATCGGGCCTCGCACCGCCGGGATGATCTTTGCCGGCGGCGTGCTCTCCTGGCTGGTCCTGATTCCGATGATCAAGTTCTTCGGACAAGGCCTGCTCGCACCTATCTTTCCGGGCACCGTCCCGATTCGCGAGATGGACGCGTTCGCCATCTGGCGAGCCTACATCCGTCCGATTGGCGCGGGCGCCGTAGCGATGGCCGGGCTGTTTACCTTGGGCCGCACGCTTCCCACCATCGTGCGGGCGCTGCGCAGCACCTTGCAGCAAGTTGGCAAGAGGCGGCGCGGGGCGGAGGCCGTCGACGCCATCCGCACCGAGCGCGAACTGCCAGGCACGCTGATATTCGGCGGATCGCTGTTGATGATTGTGATCGTGTGGGGGCTGCTGGCTTTCCGCATCAACCCGGGCGTGAACGGCAATTTCGTGGCTTCGATTCTGGTTGTGGTGTTCGGTTTTCTGTTTGTCACCGTGTCGGCGCGCATCGTGGGCCTGATTGGGGCCTCCGCCAATCCCATTTCGGGAATGACGATTGCCACCCTGATGCTGACGGCGCTGCTTTTTGTGGCGGCCCGCTGGACCTCCGGCTCTTATCCCGCCGCGGCACTCTCCATCGGCGGCATCGTGTGCATTGCGGCCGCAGTGGGTGGCGCGACCTCCCAGTCGCTGAAGACGGGATTTCTGGTGGGCGCCACGCCGCGGCGCGCCGAAACCGCCATGATCGTCGGGGCACTCACCTCGGTGCTGGTCATCGGCTTTACCCTTATCCTCCTCAACCGTGCCTACACGCGCGTGGAGCCGCTGGCGATGGAGAATGTTGCCATGACTCCTGAAATGCGCGTGGTGGGAGACACCACTCGCGCCGGCAAGGCCTATCAGGTCATCAACGTCATCGGCTCGCACACCATTCCCGATGGCCGCTACTACTATGACGCGTCGGCAAAACGGATTGAATTCCAGGAGCGTGTCGGAATCGGTTCGGAACGCCTGCCCGCCCCTCAAGCCGTGCTCATGAGTACGGTGATCAACGGCATCCTGCGCCAGAGCTTGCCCTGGGGCTTGGTGCTGCTCGGCGTATTCATTGTGGTGGTGCTGGAATTGTGCGGGGTTCGCTCCCTGGCTTTCGCCGTGGGCTCCTACCTGCCCATCGCCACCACCGCCCCCATCTTCTGCGGCGGCGTGGTGAACTGGTTCCTGCAACTCGTTACCAAGCGGCAGGAAGGAGAAGTGTCGAGTGGCGCGCTCTTTGCCGCCGGCCTCATCGCCGGAGGTTCCATCGGCGGCCTGATTCTGGCCGGTCTGGTGGGCTTCGAAGTAGACCAGAAAGTAGCTCTTGGGGCAAAGTACTGGCCCGCCCTGTCCAACTCCAGCCTGTTCGGCTTAGTGGTCTTCCTCCTTATGGCCTCCGCCTTGTTCGCGGTGGGGCGAAAGAAGCTGGAATAGAAGTGATCAGTGACGAGTGACGAGCCAGAAACTACCAAGCGGGAAATCTGAGTCGTGAAGCGCGACGTGTTTTCATAGAGCCTTTCTCATCCTTTACCCTTCATCCTTTAACCTTTGCTTGTCACTCGTCACTTGTCACTCCTTACTGCTCTTATGGTACGCTTCTAGGGATGCCCCGCTATCGTGATGTTTCCTACGCCTTGTTCCCCCCGCTGACCCCCATGGTCAAGAAGATCGTCATCTTTACCTCCGCGGCCTTTGTGGTGACATGGATTCCCGCACGTTTTTGGGGATGGGGCTATCCGTACGGCGTGTTTGCCCTCCGACCCTGGGATGTGACCCATAACCTCTTTGTCTGGCAACTGGTCACCTATCTCTTTCTGCATGCCGAGCCCTTCCACATTATCTTCAACATGTTTGGAGTCTGGATGTTCGGTTCAGACTTGGAACGGCTCTGGGGCCCCCGGAAGTTTCTTTTCTACTATTTTCTGACGGGCATCGGGGCGGGAATACTCGATGTCGTGGTGCATCCTTCCGCCCTGACGGCGACGATCGGGTGCTCGGGGGCGTTTTACGGTCTGTTGGTGGCCTTCGGCCTCCTCTTTCCCGAGCGCATTGTTTTGTTCGCGCTGATCATACCCATGAGGGCCAAGTGGTTCGTTCTGATCTTTGCAGGCATCGAGTTTTTGTATTCTCTCTCCACGCCCGGCTCAACGATCAGCCACGTGGCTCACGTGGGAGGCATGCTGTTCGGCCTCGCTTATCTCCGCGGAGGTGGTCTTCGCTACAGGCTTGAGCTGCGCTATCAAGAGTGGCGACGCGCCCGGTTACGCAGGAAATTCGAAGTCTATATGCATAAGCATGAAAAGAAGGACGAAGCGGGCCGATGGATAAACTAATTTTGAGTGCTGAGTTTTGAGTTATGAGTTGTGAGGGTGACGGTCCCGCTCAATGCCGCTGAGAATAGCCAAAGTAACGATTCGGAATTCAGAACTCAGAATTCTTAACTCATAACTCAGAACTCATAACTCTTGACAGGATCTCTCTTGCAGGAAAGGAGGCATAGTATGGCATCCGCACAGCGAGCGATTCTGAGGATCGAAAAGGAAATGGTCCGTGACTACAACGCGGGCAACATCGAGCGGCTGCTGGGCCACTTCCATTCCGGCGTTGTGGGTTTTTCATCCACGAAGCAGGAAAGGATTGTCGGGCGCGCCGCGCTGCGAAGAACTTTCGATTATTACCGGCAGGCGTCCACACACATGAAATATCAAATTGCCAAGCTCCGGATCCAGGTCTTTGACGACAGCGCGATTGCGACTTTCTACTGGACAGTGGAGCTCGGCACGGGCCGCCCCCGTCACGCCATCCGCGGCCGCGGAACCCACGGCTTCACGCGCCAGGGCCAAATTTGGCGAATCATGCACGAGCATTTTTCACGCGCGCACTGAGGGTCGATGGACAAGGACACCGCGATCGGCGGGTCGCATGACCATTTCCCTTCCACTCAGGCCTCGCTGCTCGAGGCCGCGGCGGCTGGCTTGCCCGGCGAGGCCCTGGACCGGGTGATCGCGCTGTATTGGAAACCCGTCTATCGATTTATCCGCCTGAAGTTCCACAAGGACAATGAAGATGCCAAGGACTTGACCCAGGGCTTTTTCGCTGCCGCGCTGCAACGCGATTTCATTGCGCGCTTCGATCCGGCCAAAGCATCGTTTCGCACTTACCTTCGGATGGCGGTGGAACGCTTCGCTGCCAGCCAGCATGCCGCCGCGCACCGGCAGAAGCGGGGCGGGGACATCGAGTTTGAGCCGCTCGAGGAGCAGACCATTGCAACCGAATCGGCGGAACACGCCTTTGAGCGCGAGTGGCAGCGCCAGTTGTTTAGTCTTGCCCTTGATGATTTACGCGCGCATTGCGAGGAATCCGGAAAGCAAATCCAATTCCTTGTCTTCCAAGCCTATGATCTCGAGGACGATGAGCGTCCCTCCTACGCCGAGTTGGCGGCGCGACACGGTATCGCCGAAACTTCCGTGACGAACTACCTGGCCTGGGCGCGCCGCAGGCTGCGGGAGTTTGTAACTGAACGATTGCGTGGTACGACGTCGGGCGCCGGGGAACTGCGCGAGGAGATGCGGCGCCTATGGACCTGAGCGATCCCGTGCTCGACCATCTGCGCCAAGTGGCGGGGTTGCCCGACCTGACCGGAACCCGCTACGAACTGGAAGGCGAAATCGGCCGCGGCGGCATGGGCGTCGTCTACGCTGCGCGAGACCGCCAACTCGACCGTCGTGTGGCCCTTAAAGTCCTCGACGTCGCCTTGGCTGGCGAAGCGCAGTTGATTGCGCGGCTCGAGCATCCCGCTGTAGTACCCATCTATGAGACCGGGACGCTGCCCGACGGGCGTCCGTTCTACGCCATGAAGCTTGTGAAGGGTGCGCGTCTCGACCGCTACGTCGCCGGGCTCCCATCGCTGCCGGAGCGCCTGCGAGTGATCTGGCGCGTAGGTGAGATCCTCGCATTTGCGCATTCTCACAGGATTGTACATCGTGACATTAAGCCCCAGAATATAATGGTCGGGGAATTCGGCGAAGTCTATGTGATGGATTGGGGCGTGGAGGCGGTGGCGGGGACACCCGCGTTTCGCGCCCCCGATGCCCGCCTGGATCAGCGTTCTGATATCTACGCGCTGGGAGCGTTGCTGCAGTTCTTGCTTCCCGCCTCCGCGCCTCCCGCCCTGTGCGCCATCGCCCTCAAGGCCATGAGCCCGGACCCTGCCGCGCGCTATCCCGACGCGCCCGCACTTCTAGCCGACCTCGAACGCTTCGAGCAAGGGCTGGCCGTTCAGGCTTGGTCTGAACCTCTGTGGCATCGAGTTCGCCGTTTCGGGTCGCGTAATGCCGTTCTCCTCTGGCTGCTCGCGGCGTATACCCTGGTAAAGTCCCTGCTCTTTTTTCTACGAAACCATTAAAGGAATCGCCGCGGATGCGGAATTCTATTGTGAGAGGGGGGAGCAATGAACAAGATCGTAGTCGGATTGATCGCTGGGGTGGTGCTCGGGGCCATTGACGGAGCCACCGCGTGGTTTTACCCAGAAACGCGACCGGTGATCGGTGGCATCCTGCTAGGGTCGTCATTCAAGGGAATGCTTGTGGGGCTTTTGAGCGGCTGGTTCGCGCGCAAAGTGCAATCGACGAAGTGGGGAGTCGTCGTGGGTTCAGCCCTGGGGCTGCTGTTCGCCTTTCTGGTGGCATTCATGGACGCACAGAAAGGCAAGCCCCATTACCTGGAGATCATGTTGCCTGGCTTCGTCGTGGGCGCCATTATCGGCTTCTTGACCCAAGCGATGGGCACGCCCAGCCCCGCGAAAAAGGGGACTCTATAAAGCGTCCACGCCTCCTGCCGATTTTCAACGGTGCGCCTTCCTGGTAGACTTCGTGCGAGTGTCAAATGAGCCCAGTCGAGACTGTACTTCATTTCTTGGAGTGCATCAACGAACGTGATGTGGACAAGCTCGCGGAATTGATGACGAAGGACCATCTGTTCATCGACTCGCTCGGCCAACAAGTGCGAGGCCGAGAGAAGATGCGAGTTGGTTGGCGAGGCTACTACGCGTTTTGCCCCGACTATTGGGTTTCCCATGAAGAGATCTTCCAGAACGGGGATACGGTCGCCGTGTTCGGCGAGGCGGGCGGCACCATCGCTAGAGACGGCAAGCTCCCGCCGGAGAACCAATGGCGCACGCGAGCAGCTTGGCTGGCGTTAGTGGAAAACGGCTTGATCAAGGAATGGCGGGTTTACGCGGACATCAAGCCAGTGTACGACATCCTGGCAAAAGCCAAACCGCAGCCGGGACGCTAGGGCACCACACATTGGAAGGAGACTGACGATGATGGGCGCTTGGATCCTTTGCGTGGCATTTCTCATGGCTCAGCCCGCTCAGGTGAAAGGGTCAAATCCTGCGGACTGGGAGGGATGGAAATTCCTACTGGGGGAGTGGGTCGGCGAGGGCAGCGGGCAGCCCGGTCAGGGAAGCGGAGGTTTCTCTTTCGTGCGCGACCTTCAGGGAAAGGTCCTGGTTCGGAAGAACCACGCTGACTATCCCGCCACCAAAGAGCGTCCCGCCTTTTCGCACGATGACCTGCTGGTGATCTATCACGAAGCCGGAGCGCCGGCTGCTCGCGCCATCTATTTCGATAACGAAGGGCACGTCATCCACTATGACGCCAGCTTCTCCGAGGACGGGACGACCTGGGTCTTTCTTAGCGACGCGGCGCCGTCCGCGCCGAGGTATCGCTTAACGTACACGAAAGAGAAGGACGGAATGCTGGGGATCAAATTCGAGATTGCGCCACCTGGAAAGCCGAATGCGTTTTCAACTTACATTGAGGCTCGAGCCCGGCGAGAGGAAGGAAAGTGATCTTCGATTGTCGATTTTCGATTGCCGATTGGCGTTTCCGAACGTGACTTGTTTCTTCACAATTCAGAATTCACAATTCAGCATTCCTTAAGCCACCAATTTTTCGAGGTACTCCTCCGAGGGCGGAGGGCCTTGTTGCTGGTACCAGCAAGTCTCACTGGCGCGCAGCCAAAGCCGCGTCCCGATCCAGAGAAGCACTATGGCCTGGCCGATGAGGAAAGACACTCCGACCCATTCTGGCCGCACCAGTTTGACCCACATCCAGAGCAATACCGCCGACCCCGCCCAGGTGGCAACACTCAAGCGCAGGTAAATCCAGAATAACGAGCCGAAATTTCTCCAGGTCAGCTTGAAGGCATCCAGCAGCGCGCGCCGCATGGGCCGCACGTCCTCCGCGACGGCGCGTACCTGCGCCATATCGAACACCAAGCGAATAACCATCAACAGGAATAGCACGACTGCCGTCCCACCCACTTGCACCCAGAAGCCGAGCATTCCCCGGGACGCCTCCGCAGCGAGCTTGCCCGACCACCGCTGCACAACGCCATTGAGAAAGCTGACAGGAATTAGGGCAATCAGAAGAAAAATCAACAAGCGCGCGAAGCGCCAGAAGAACCTGCCGCACGCTTCGAAGAACTCGCCGGTCGTCAATTTCAGATGTCGACGATAGACTTCCAGAATCCCACCTGTCAGGAAGAGCATGTACAGGAAGAAAATCAATATCGCCAGGATGGATGCGGGTACGGCGGCGCTCGTCGGCCGGTCCGGGTGCATCAACAGGGCAGCGAAGGTGGGCACGTCAAACCCGGTGGCCAGGCGCTTCGCTACCAGGCTGTAGTCCAAGATCGTGGCCAGAGCAGAATGGAGAGCCATCGTCCCTGCCAAAGCCAAAAGGAAATTGACCGCGCAGATCCACCAGAGCAACCGCTGGTGTTGCCACAGGAGCTTCAAGCCGCCCGTTAATGCGCCATCCTTGCGATCTGCCATGCGAACTTTCGCCCTCACTGCGTGGCACGGGCGTCCCGCCCGTGTTCACGCGCAAGATGCGCGTGCCACGGATTACACCGCCCATGTTCACGCGCAAGATGCGCGTGCCACGGATTACACCAGCCAGGCAGCCAATTGCGCCAGGAACTGGGTTACGACCATCCAATACGCATCGATCTTTCGCGAGGCTTGAGAATTCGGCTTCGCGGTCCGGCTGTTGTTGAACCAATCCCGGTCCAGCCACACCTGATGATCGGGATCGATCTCGGCGGAGACGACCTCGGTCTTCTTCTCGTAGCTGTAGCGGACCCAGCGGTCGCGGCCGTCCCAGTGCTCGCGAATCTTTTCTCCGTTGTCGAATTTGATTTCAACGGTTACCGGAAAGAGGAAATCCCCTTTGCGATGGACCACCACCGTGTCGCGATAGAGGGTTTGACCCGGCTTGGGAGGCGCGAGCTTCTTCTGGTACCAATCTACGCGGTCCGAAGAGAGCGAGAGAATCTCGTAATCAAGAATATTCGTGCCGTAAACCGCCTGATTGAAATACCAGCGCAGGTCGCGCCCGGAGACCTCTTCGAGGGTTTTCAGAAAATCCTCGCCGGTGGGATGGGTGAACCGGTAGCGCATGAAGTAAGTGTGCAAAGCGCGCTGCAAAGTCTCCTCGCCGATGATCCCATCGAGCGTCAAAAGCACGGTGGCGGTCTTCCCATACGTAATTCCGCCGTATGCTGCGGTGCTCATGAACTGATAGGCGTAGCGCGTCAGAGGATCGGTATCGGGCAGACTGATGTACGAAACCCTTTGAAGGTCTGCGTCGTCGGCGGTCAGTCCCCAGAGGGCAAGCAGAGACCGGTCCTTCCCATAGAGGGAATCCATAATCTTCACTTCCGTGTAGCTGTTGATGCCCTCGTCGAGCCAAGCCTCCTCGAATTCGTTGGTCGCCACCATACCGTACCAGTACTGGTGGCCGAACTCGTGCACCGTTACGTCTTCGGCAGCCCGCAGACCGTCGGGATCCCACCACGTGGTACCGCCCGTTATCAGCGTCGGGTATTCCATTCCCCCCGCGGCGCCCGCGCCGTGCGGAGGGTCCACGACGGTGATGCGGTCGTAGGGGTACGGTCCGTACCAGCGATCGAAGCGGTCGAGGGTGCCCTTGACCGACTGCAAATAGCGGCCAGCCTGCTTCAGATTCTCAGGCGACATCAGGAGGTGGATCTTCACGGTCCCCGCGCTGCCCGTCCAGGAGTCCTCGATCAGCCGATAGTGAGGGTCGGCCGTCCAGGAGAAGTCGTGGATGTCCTCGGCGTGGTAGGTCACAGTCTTCGTCCCGTCCGGGTTCGAGACACTGGCTACCTGGTCGCCGGTTGCGCCTAAGACGTAGTTCTGCGGGACAGTCACCTTCACGTCGAACGTGCCGAAGTCGGCAAAAAACTCCGTCGTGGCGTGGAACTGATGACAATTCCATGCCTCGTGCCACCACACGCCCACCTTGGGAAACCACTGACCCACCATGAAAAAGTCGCGCTTGTATCCCGTACGTTCCATGACCTCAGGAAGCTGATCGTGAAAGGAGATCTCGAACTGCACGTCCCCACCAGGGGGCACGGGTTTGGGAAGATGCACCTGGAAGACAGTGCGGTCGTCGGGGTTGTGGTCGTCGGGCTGGATGAACTCCATCTGGCCTGTCAGATCCGCGCCTCCCGCGACCTTGAATGATTTCACGGTAATTGACCCGAAGCGCTTGGGGTCCCATCCAGCCTCCGGGCCCGTCCCGCGCGTTCCGTAGAGCCGCACCTCGCGCATGAATGTGGAGGTGGGCTGGAAGGCATTCAAGTAAAGGTGGAAGGGGAAGGTGTCGAGAGGGCGACCGGTCAGGTTACGGTAGGTGAGGGTCTCGGTGGCGTCGAGGGTTTTTTTGCCGGCGTCGAGCCGCGCCTCGATCTGATAGGCCACAACACGTTGGGAGAGAGATTGCTCTGCGGGCGCGGCCCAGGCGGAGGCACACAACATGCTGGAAGCGGCCAAACCCAGGACGACGTGAAATACGTAGCGCATCAGCCGATCACCGCGCTGTGGGGACGGTTCACCCACGCCGGCATGCCGAGGATGACCGCCGATCGCCGCAAATGGGACTCTATGAGAGTGCGTCATGAGCGTGCCGCGAACCGCAGAGTCGCGAAAGGATATGCCAACGCCCTCCCGGAAGCAAGAGTTCTGAGGTTCAAGTTATCAGGATCAGCTTCCGAATTGACACGCAAGGATGGAGGTGCTAATTTTATTTGCGGTTCTTTGAAAACTTAAGTTCCTGCGGTGCCCCGATCCCGAAGTTGCGGGTTTGGGGAAAAGGGAAGGCCGTGAAAATCGGCAGCGGTCCCGCCACTGTGATCGGCGAGCCGAATCCTCTTGGTCCGTCAGCCCTGCCTGCGGCAGGCAGGCGACGGACAGCCACTGGGTCGCCTGGGCGACCAGGGAAGGCTGAGGATCCGGCGATGACCCGAAAGCCAGGAAACCTGCCCGGGAACCTTCACTCAGCCTAACTCTTCGACGGAAAGGGTTCTGAGGGAGCTGTGCAGACCTCCCAACTTCCAGTCGGATGATTTGGGAGGTTTTTTTGTTTCTCCCGCCGACAACCCCTCCTGGACTCTTCCCGCCGGCGCCCCGTCGAGAGCGCGGGGAGAAGGAGTCCGAAATGGAGAAAGCAGAAGGCAGAAGGCAGAAAGCAGAAAGCAGTAGGCAGAAGGCAGAGGCCCGAACTGAGAAGTCGACAGTCGACAGTCGAAGGACAAAGATTAAGAATTCGAACTCAACCGGCAAGCGCCTTCCGGGCGACTCACTAAACAGCCCCAGTCGGCACACCTTCAGGAAGGTGTGGCTCAGCATTCCTTTTGTTTCCATCCTGATTTTTTGCGGGGCAGGAGCGGGCGCGCAGGTAGCGACCCTGGAAGGAAGAGTGCTCGACCCCAGCGGCCGTGCCGTGGCCGGCGCCCAAGTCACCTTGCTTTTCGCCACCGCCCCGCTCGAAGAACGTCGCACAGACGCTCAGGGCCATTATGAATTCCGTGGGGTGCAGCCGGGGGCGTACAAGCTGGTCGCAGTCGCCCCGGGCTTCTCAGCGTCCTCGGCTACAGTAGAGATCTCGCAGGAAAGCGCGCGCCACGTGGACTTGCATTTGGCGCTCAGTGCGGTTGAGGAGCATGTGGTGGTCTCGGCGTCGCTGGGGGGAGCGCCTGCCCCCGAAGTCGGCTCATCGGTCAACGTCATCAGCCGGCAGGATATGGATAACCGCGACGCGCAGAATGTTTACGAGGTACTGCGAGGTGTGCCGGGCGTGGAAGTCAACCAGTCGGGCCGGCGCGGCGGCGCGACGGGCGTATTCATCCGCGGCGGTGACTCGAACTACAACCTGGTGATGGTGGACGGCATCGAGGTCAATCAGTTTGGGGGCGACTTCGATTTCGCCTCGCTCCCGGCGGACGGTGTCGAGCAGGTGGAAGTGGTTCGCAATCCGGAAAGCGCGCTCTACGGTTCCAACGCGGTGACCGGCGTCGTCAATATCATCAGCCGCCGGGGCGACGGTCCGCCGCATTTTGACGCACGCGTGGAAGGTGGCAGTTTCACGACCCTGCGTTTTGCCACCGGCGGGAGCGGCCTCACGCGTGGCTGGGGCTGGGCCTACGATGTCTCGCGTCTCGAGTCAGGCGGCGTGATCCCCAACGACCAGTACCGCGACCAGTCGGCGTTTTTCAGTCTCGGTTACTCCCGCAGTCCCAAGGGTCAATTCAATTTCCATTTCTTCGGCAATGCCAATGATGCGGGCGCGCCCGGGCCGTTCGGTTCCGACCCCGACCGCCTCTTCCCGGGCATGGACACGGTCTCGCGGGATAAGCAGAACCTTTTTGGCTTCCGCTGGAGTTACGCCCGGCAGTTCACCTCGCGTCTTCGCGAGGTGGTGAGCGGAACGCTGGCCCTCAACGATTATTACTTCATCTCGCCGTACGGCGATTCCCACTCGAGAAATTTGCGCGGCACCGTCAACGCCCAAACCGAGGCGCACCTTGCCCCCAGCAACTTCCTGGTTGGCGGCTTCGAGTGGAACCGCGAACAATTTCAGAACACCTACGTCGCCGATAACAACGGCAATCCTTTCCTTCTGCCTCGAACCAGCCTGGCCTACTTTGCGGAGGACAGGTGGGCGCCGGCGCGCCGGGTGTTTCTAATGGCCGGCGTGCGAGTGGACGATATCCGGACAAGCCCCTTGCCCTACGCTGCTGGCGTGCGACCTCCCATTCCGGCCAGCGCTCTAACCAAGATCAACCCGCGAGTCTCCGTCGCGTACCTCGTTCGTGAGCCGAGTGATGGAGCCGGCGTGGGCGCCACGCGCCTGCATGCGAGTTTCGGCACTGGAATTCGCGCCCCGAATGGCTATGAGCTCGCCTTCACGAACAATGCGCGGCTGAAGCCCGAGAAAAGTGTCAGCATGGATTTCGGCGCCGAGCAACGATTTTTCGCAAACCGCGCCGTGCTCGACGCAACTTACTTCTACAACCGCTTTGACGATCAAATCGTCGTGCTGGGCGGTTCGCTCACTCATCTCAGCACGTTCACCTCGGATAATTTGGGCAATTCGCGGGCGCAAGGGATGGAACTGTCCTTCCGCGCCCAGCCTGCACGCTCCCTCCAATTCAGCGCGGAGTACACCGTGCTTGACGCTTCGATTTTGGCGCTCGAAGGCAGTAAGGATCTGGCTTTGTCCCCTTTTCAGGTGGGGCAGGAGCTGATTCGCCGGCCCAGAAATAGCGGCTTCTACGACGTAACTTGGCATCGCCGCGGCCTGACTCTCAATACCACGGGCTTTATTCGCGGCCAGGTTCTCGACATCGAGCCGAACTACGGAACATTTACTTGCGTGCCGCCGTCGCTGGGCGGCTTCGGGCTACCATGCTTGTTTACCAATCCGGGCTACACGCGTGCCGATGCCGGGTTTTCTTATCATCTGAGGCCCGGCGTGGAAATTTATGGCCGATTGAACAACTTGGTGAATCAGAAATACGAAGAGAGTCTGGGCTACCCCGCGTTGCACATCAATTTCTTGGCCGGCGCGCGGTTCAGTTTTCCAGCCGAGTAGTTGGAGAGGGAATTGTGAATGGTGAATAGTGAATTGCCAATAGCGGGCAGCAAGTTGTGTAGGGTGTGTGCAGTTCAAACTGTGCCGTCTTTGATTCGGAAACCACCGAAAGGCTGCAGAGTTTCTGAGAGGTGAAAGTTCGCGCCCGGCGCTCGTGGCCAATCACAATTCGCCGGGTAGCAAGTCGGCGAACACGAAGCCGTCGCGCTCGACGATTTCACCTACTTGCGCAGAGACCGGCGCGCGGAACATGGGGCCGGCGAAGGCGAAGGTATGAAACTCCCCGTTCTCCCCGCAGGGGTCGATGCCCGCCGGAAGGTCCGTCAAGAATCGTCCATCGTAGACGCGGCCGCAAAAGTCGCGAGCGAGTTTCTTGGGATCCACGCAAGTAACGTAAGCTTTCAAGCCGGCCTCCACCATCTGCCGGGCCAACCCCTGCGTCTCCAACCCCCAGAGGGGGAATAAAGGCTGCATCCCGCACGCCGCGAGCTTCTCCTCACGGTACTTTCGGATGTCTTCCAAAAACAGATCGCCGAACACTACGTGATACACACCCGCGGCGCGCGCTTGGCTCATGGCTTCTTCCATGGCCTTTTCATACTGGGCGTTCGGGCAAGGGTAGGGGATGGGGACCTTAATGAGCGGGAGCCCAGCCGCACGCGCTTGAGCGTTCAACAAGGTCTCGCGCACGGCATGCATGGCCACGCGCTGAAACTGCGTGTTGACAGTCGTCAGCAGGGCTACGACCTCAACTTCGCCTCGCTGTCGCGTCACGTGGAGCGCCCAGGCGCTGTCCTTGCCCGTGCTCCAAGACAACCAAGCCTTCGGCTTTGGCACGTATTCCTCTCCCTACCGGAGGCTAGAGGCTGGAGGCTTGAGGCATCAAGCCAGCCCCAAGCCTCCAGCCCCTCTTATGTTACAACAGGCTGTCGTCCTTGCGATGGGTGCGCCAGCATTCGAACTGCTCCAGCACCACGGAAAGCACGCAGATGCCCGCGGCGAAAAGGCCGGTGCCTTCAACCAGGAGGCGCACCACGTCGGGGTGTCTGGGCTCGCGGATGAGCGCCACCAAGGCAATGCCGTGCCCAAGGATCCAGAGCCCGGCCAGGGCGCTGATGAACAGGATAGCGAAGCGGAGGAGGGTTTTCATTTTAAGAACCTACCAGAGCCACCCCATTATACTCGACTCTACAAGGGCAGTGGGTCAGCATGCCAACCCTCGGCGCGTTGTGGCAGGGGCTTTGATGAAACCGGACTTAGAGCTTGAGGAGGTAGTCGGAGGCGCTCAGATCCGCCAGCCGGATGGTGTTCACTCGCTGGCCCAGCACGTTGGCGAAGTATTGCAGAATCACCGTCAGCTTCAGGATGGCAGACTTTTCGCGCAACCGCAGCAAATGACGCGTCAGCATGGAGAGGAAGACGAAACGGAAGTAAATCATGAGCAACCGTTCCTCGCCGGAATACCGTTGTTGGAGGTTGGCGGCGTTTTTCAGCAGATAGGTTAGCGCCAGGAAATCGCATTTCAGCATCATCCGCAGCCGCGGGTAATCGACAGGCTCGTCGAATTCTTCCAGGGCCTTGCGGACGGAGGGAAATTCGAGCCGATTGGCGTTGACGATGGCCTGGAAATACTCGCGATCGAATTGCCGGCGCAGGATCTTCTGGCAGGTGGCCTGGAAATAAAAGAAGAACAGCGCCGTGGAAAGAATCAAAATAAGAGCAGCTAAGAACATACCGCGTCCCTTCTCACTATGACTGAGCTCAGCCCGCTGAGACCTCCGAACTCGCGGTCACTTCTGCCAATACAGGTATCTTGCCCCCTCGGGCCGCAACCCTGACGGGCCGAGGCGCCCGGGCGATGGCGTAAAGCCAAACCAGCAGCATCGCGAGCGTACAGGCCGGAAGCACAAACTTCGTTAAGGCGGCGAAAGGACCACGAAGGTTCGGGCCCGTGAGGTGATAGAGCGCCAAGCTGGCAGCGGGGCCGGCGAATTGGATGCCGATGCCGCACACCAGCAATCCCAATTCCTCATCGGCACTTTCGTTCTGCTGCAATAGGACGTACAGCAAGGTGTTCAGGACTAGGCAGGTAAAGTACAGATTCTGACCGAACTCCACGATGAACATCGAGCCGTAGGTCCAGAGATGCGTGTAGTTGCGCGAAAGCGTCAGCAACGAGATGCCTACCACTAAGATAAAAACCGAAACCAGCACCAGACGCAGGAAGCGCCACATCTTCTCTTCTTTAGAGCAGGCGCGCCGGAAGAAGGCACAAACCAGCAGAAAGGCCGCCAGCGCCAAGAGGGCGTCTGTAAGCCAGTAAAAATACCCGTATGTGGTGGAGTTGACTCCAAACCGGTAGAGAACGTAGGTACGCCCTAACGCGTCAGCCGCGAAGAAGAGGAGCAGATAAAGAAAAACGCTGAATAGACGCCGCCACCGGCCACCCAGGAAGAGCAGGACCAGGAGGGCCACCTCCAGGAGGTAGACCCCACTAGTAAGAGCGTGTTCGATCAGACTTTCTGCCATAAACGACCCGGAATAGCTTCGGCATCCGCCAGCTTCTCCCGGGTCGTTCACCGGGCAGTCAAGAAGCTAGCGAGCACCAGGCGGCAACGGAACCGGCGCACCGCCAATATGATCCGCACCAGGCGGCAACGGGACCGGCGCACCGCCAATGTGAACCGCGCCAGGCGGCAATGGAACCGGCGCACCGCCAATGTGAACCGCCCCAGGCGGCAGGGGAACCGGCGCTCCCCCAATTCCTGCAACGCTACGTCGCAGGGTTGCACTGGACAGCACGACCAGCAAAGCGAGCAGAAGCGCTAGGGAAAAGTTTTTCATGAGCTCTCCTCCAGATAGCTTGGTATTTAAAAAGGCTACCTGCAGCAAGAGCCTACAAACTTATCCCTCCCAAGTCAATAGGCTTCCTATCACGCTAGTCTACGCTACCATTTTCACCCAAAAAGCGGCCTTGTCAAGCCTTACGAAAGTACTGGGTCCGGTCGGCGGCAGCAGGAGCCCCAATTTAATTTAATGACAATATGATACTTTAGATACTTTGCAAAGCCTGACCGCGGGATCGACCGGAGCAGCGTAGCGCGGCCTCTCGCCCGCCGTGACGAGGGGATCCCGCCGCCGCAAATTAACTCCCGTCTCGACCCTCCCAGCCCGCTGTCTCCAGCCTCATGTCCTGAGCCCTCGGCTTCCTCACCGGTGACAGGGAACGGGCAACTGCTCCGGTTGACCTCCAAGGGGGCGAGTGGCATCATACTTAAAGAGCACGGGGCAACCCTGGAGGTGGCAGATGGCGGCACGAACTCCGAAGTTTCTTCTCGTCCTGGCACTTGCAGCCGCGGGCTGCTGGGCCTTGATGAGTGCGCTTCCAAGCGGGTCTGCCCAGTCGCAAGATCAGCAGCCACCGCCTCAGGGGCAGCAGCAGCCGCCCCCGGAATCCGGACCCAAGCCCGACGTAGGTGAAACGGTTCTGGTCCCAAAAAAGACGCCTGCGGCCCCCGCCCAGCCTGAGAAGAAGCCGGAAAAATTCAACCCGAATGAGACCTTCACCCTTTCCACGACCACGAACTTGGTGAACCTGGATGTTATGGTTCTGGACAAGGATGGAAATCCCGTCCCCAACCTGATGAAAAATAATTTCATGGTTTATGACGATAACGTGCCGCAGACCCTGTCTAACTTCGGCAGGTCCGAGGCGCCCATGACGGTGTGCCTGCTGGTGGAGTTCAGGAACCACCGATACTACTGGCAGTTCCTCGCTCTGGCAGTCGAGTACGCATATCAATTCGTTAAGGTGATCCGTCCCCAGGACTGGGTCGCGGTCGTCTCCTTCGACATCAAACCTGACATCCTAACTGACTTCACGCAAAACCGCTCCGAAGTTATCGGAGCGCTCAACACGTTGCGCATCCCGGGCTTCAGTGAATCGAACCTCTTCGACTCGCTGGCTTTCGTACTCGACCGCATGAAGGACATCCACGGGCGCAAATCCACCGTCGTCATCTGCACGGGCATCGATACTTTCAGCAAGCTGACGTTTGACCAGATCCGGAAAATCGTGAAAGCCTCGGATACCACGATTTATCCCATCAGCATTATGGAGTTCATGTCCGTGCGCTCGCCCCGCATGGACAACATCGATTCTATGCAGGCCAGGAATGAGCTTTCGACCCTAGCCACGGATTCGGGCGGGCAAGCCTACTTTCCGCGCTTCGAGCAGGACTTGCCGAGCGTCTATCAGCAGATCACCGAACAGATGCGGCAGCAGTACAGTTTGGGGTTCGTTCCTTCGGCCCCCGCGAAAGACGGACGATTTCATAAGTTGAAGGTTCAGTTGGTGGACGACCAGGGGAACCCCCTGCGGATCGTCAACGAGAAGGGGAAGCAGGTTAAGTATCGCGTCGTGGCCCGCGACGGCTACTACGCGCCAAAGTCCTGAAGATAGTTAACAGTCGACACTCTATAGCCGACAGCAGGAACCTCACATCTCGTAGGGGTGTGCCATAGCGTGCCCCTACGGCAGCAGTATGACCTTCCCGACGTTCTTCCTCTCGTGAATGTACAGGTGCGCTTCGGCGGCCTGGGCGAGCGGAAAGGTTTTCCCCAGGTAGGGGTGAATGCGGCCCTCCGCGAAATATTTGGACAGCGCCTCGTACTCCTGGTGAACGATGCGGAGAGGCAAGCGCCCCAGGTGAACGCCTATCACCGCACGGTTCTCGCCGAAAATACGCATCGGGTCGAATTTCGGCATGAGCAGGTAATTCTTGGCAGCTTTCAAGTAATTCACCCCGGTATCGCCCATGGAGGCGGAAAACCCGAAGACAATCAGGCGGCCCGCCGGGCGAAGCAGCCGGTAGCTCTTTTCGAATGACTGGCCGCCCACTGCGTCGAGGGCGATATCGACTCCTTCGCCCTCGGTCATGCGGCGCACTTCCTCCTCGAAATCCTGAGTCCGGTAGTCCACCAAGTTCCCGACGCCGCGACCGCGCAGGAAATCGAACTTGCTCTGGGACGCCGTGCCGTAAATCTCTGCGCCGGCGATCTGGCACAGCTCGATGCAGGCGAGTCCCACACCTCCGGCGGCCGCATGAATGAGCACGCGCTCGCCCCGCCGCACGTTGGCCATGTAGAACAGCATGTGGTAGGCCGTCAGATAGTTGACCGGCAGCGCCGCGGCCTGCTCGAAACTCATCCCGGAGGGTATCGGGGTCGCATGCCCGGCAGGGATACAGACCTTCTCCGCATAGCCGCCCGAGCGCACCATCGCCATCACGCTCTGGCCCGCCGCTAGACCTGTCACTTCGGGCCCGAGTTTCTCGACCACGCCGCTCGCCTCCAGGCCGGGAATGAACGGCGGCTTGGGCGCGTCGGGGTAGAAGCCCAGGCGCGCGAAAAGGTCCGCGAAGTTGATCCCGACAGCCTTCACGAGTACACGCACTTCGCCTGCCTGCGGCTCCGGATCGGGCATTTCCGTGAGCCTGAGAACTTCGGGAGGCCCGTGCTTTTCGATAACAATGGCCTTCATAGGAGGAAACTGGAAATTAGAAACTGGAAACTGGAAAAGCGAAAAGCGAAACTCGAAACTCGTCGACCTTTGTCGGTGGTCAGTCGTCCGTCGTCCATCCTGTTTTTTCTACTGAATACTGACTACTGACAACTGTTTTTCTTCTGACTCCTGACTCCTGACTCCTGACTTCTGTTTTCTTCAATGCCTGAAATGCCGCACGCCCGTAAACAGCATCGCCAGCCCCAACTTATTCGCGGCCGCGATGACCTCGTTATCGCGCACGGAGCCGCCGGGTTGAACGATAGCCGTCGCTCCTGCCTTGGCGGCCTCTTCCACTCCATCGGGGAAGGGGAAGAAGGCATCCGAGCCGACCACGGTCTTCTCGAGAGAATGCTTCAACTCCCGCGCCTTGGTAGCGCCCAGCTTGACGGAATCCACGCGGCTCATCTGTCCGGCGCCCACGCCTACCAGCACGCCGTCGCGCGCGTACACGATGGCGTTGGACTTCACGTGTTTAACGATGCGCCAGGCAAAGGCCAGTGCCCGCTTTTCCTCTTCCGTGGGCTGCCGTTCGGTCACGCATTTCCACTCTGCGAGGTTGGCTCCCAGGGTGTCGGGAGTCTGGACCAGCAAGCCTCCTCCGATGGCCTTCAACTGCCAGCCCTGCTCGTCGCCGGCGGTTGTGGACATGTCCATCACCCGGAGGTTCTTCTTCGCCGCCAGGCGCTCGCGGGCCGCAGGGTCGTAGCCTGGGGCGATCACGGCCTCCACGAACAGCTTGGCCATCGCTTCCGCGGTGGCCTCATCCATTGTCCGGTTAAAGGCGATGACCGAACCGAAGGCGGAGACGGGGTCCACTTCGAGGGCGCGCTGGTAGCTTTCCACCAAGGTCGTGCCGCAGGCGGCCCCGCACGGGTTGGTGTGCTTGGTGATGGCGGTGGTAGGCTCTTCAAACTCCTGCACCAGCCGCCAGGCGGCCTCCAGGTCCACGAGGTTGTTGAAGGACAGCTCCTTGCCCTGCCATTGGCGTGCTGAGGCCAGCCCCCGGCCCCCGGCCGCCCGGTCCACATAGAGCGCGGCCTTCTGGTGGGGATTCTCGCCGTAGCGGAGGTCGAAGACTTTTCGATAGTTCAGGTGCAGGGCTTCGGGTAAGGCGCCATCCGCCAGCTTCTGGAGTGTGGTCGAGATGGCTCCGTCGTAGGCGGCCGTGGTTGCAAAGGCCTTCCGCGCCAGGCGCGCGCGCGTCTCCAGGCTGATGCAGCCCCCGCACTTATTGAGTTCTTCCAGGACGGCGGGATAATCCGCGGGGTCCACTACCACAGCGACATCGTGGAAGTTCTTGGCCGCGGAGCGGATCATCGAAGGCCCGCCAATGTCGATGTTCTCAATCACCTCCTCGAACTTCACTCCCGGCTTGGCCGCAGTTTTCTCGAAGGGATACAAGTTGACGGCCACCAGGTCGATGAACTGGATTCCGTGCGCCTGCACCTGCCGCTGGTGCTCCGGATTGGAACGGACCGCCAGGATCCCCCCGTGCACCTTCGGGTGGAGCGTCTTCACACGCCCGTCCAACATTTCAGGAAAGAGGGTGAGGTCCGAGACGTCCACGACGTTCACGCCCTTCTCGCGCAGCAGCTTCGCGGTGCCGCCCGTCGAAAGGAGTTCGACCCCCAGGGCCGCCAGCCCCGCCGCCAACTCGGCCGCCCCCGTCTTGTCACTGACGCTGATTATCGCTCGGGATATTTTTCTCATGAATGCTCCTTAGATCGAAATTATGAAAATCGCCGCTGCCGTGGTAGGGGGGCCCCGCGGGCTCCCGCGGGAGGGCAGAGCCCTCCCCTACCGAGATGCCGCGCAAAATAGCTACCGTGATTTCGCAAGCCGAGAATTGTAGCAGGCTGCCCAAAAAGTAAAACACCTTTGCGAGGGAACTGTCATTTATGTGGCTGCTCAGACGGTTTTCAAATTCTCCAGATTGGGATGGGATGAGTCTCTGCTGCCTTCTGCTTACTGCCTACTGCCTTCTGCCTATTCCGCCTTGACCGCTTTGAATTTGACCTTGCCGTCTTCGACGCCGACACTGAATTGCACTTTCTCGCAGCCCAGCGACTCTTTGATCTGCTTCGTCTTTTCGCGAACGAATTTCTGGAAGGCGAGGGGGTCGATATTGTCCGCGCGCTCGCCCACCCGCCGCTTGGCCTCGACCATGGCTTTCAGGAGTTGCTCGACCTTGTCTTGTTCCTGCTCGGGGTCGGAGCACACCACCCGGGTTGTGCCGCCCCCCATAACTTGTTCAATTACGCGCGCCTGTTGCGCAAACCGCCCGCGTCCTTCTTCCTTCTCCTTCAGCCTCCTTCGCCAAAGCTCGTTGTTAAGACCATACCTCTGGGCCAGCGAGTTGAGCTTGAACTTCTGGCCGAAATTCAGCTTCGATATGTCGGATGTGTACCGCTTGATGAGCAGCTCGACGCGGACGACGGTATCGTGGGGCGGGCGGGGCATGCCGCCGTTGAAATAGGACTCGTACTCGATCTTCAGACGGCGGATGTCCTCGTCGAGTTTGCTGAGTTCTTCGTCGACTGTCACTAAGCAGGCCTCTGTTTGCCTCGAGCAGGCTTGAATTATACCCCGCTGAAAGCGACTGGAGTCAATTGGAAATTGTGCCAGGTGTGCGACACAAGAGTTAGGGCCGCTGGCTAGTAGGGGGACGGCTTGCCGTCCCCTTGTGAGGGCAGAGCAAGTCCTGCTCCTACGGTCCACCCCCGCGCTACCTCTTCAGCCGGCGGTGGTCCCCACTTTTGTGTCGCGCGCCGAAAGTCCAGCGGAAAGTTGACGCCCACGCTCCTGTATGTTGAAATGGCGACGGTAGGGAACAGGGGACGGGTTACAGGGAACAGGGAGGAGCGGAAGTAGGAAATAGGAAGTAGGGGACAGGGAAGAGCGGAAGTAGGAAAGAAAGGGACACAAAGATTGTCGATTTAGGATTGCCGATTTTCGAATTTCCAGTTTCTAGTTTCCAGTTCCCAATTTCTATTTTTCCGGTTTCATCATGTCTGACTTTTCCGAATCCGGCTCCGAGCGCGAGGTGGCCTCGCTCCTGCGTCAGATCCCGGCCGTCGATGAGTTGCTCAACCGCCACGCGCTACGCACCCTCGAAGCGCAGGTGGGGCGCCGCCTGGTTGTGGAGGCAACCCGCAAAGTCCTCCAGAGTCTTCGCGGGAGGATCTCCAGCGGAAGCCTTTCAAGTGTGACCGTCGAGATGCTGGAGAGGGAAATCGTCGCCGAAACGGAAGCGACCGCCGAGTTCTCACTGCGGCCTGTCATCAACGCCTCCGGAGTGATTTTGCACACCAACCTGGGGCGGGCGCCGCTGGCGCGCGAGGCCGTCGAGCACCTGGCGGAGGTGGCGACGCGCTATTCCAACCTGGAATACGACCTGGGGCGCGGGGAACGCGGCAAACGGGATACGCACACGGACCGCCTCTTCACCCAGCTCCTGGGCGCGGAAAGGGCGCTCGTCGTGAACAACAACGCTGCGGCGGTGCTTCTGGCTCTGAATAGTCTGGCCGAGGGTTATGAGGTCGTGGTTTCGCGCGGCGAGCTGATTGAAATCGGCGGTTCGTTCCGCATCCCGGAGGTGTGCGCGAAAAGCGGAGCCGTGCTCCGCGAAGTGGGTACCACCAATCGCACCCGCATTGGAGATTACGCCGCGGCCATTAACGAGCGAACGCGCGTGCTCATGCGCGTCCACCCCAGCAACTTCCGCATCGTGGGCTTCACCGAACGTCCCGCGCTCGCGGAGTTTGTCGAGCTTGCCCACCAACATGGTTTGATCGCCCTGGAAGACTTGGGCAGCGGATGCTTGGTGGACATCTCAGCCCAGGGCGTGCAGGACGAGCCCCCCGCCGGAGACAGCTTGAAAGCGGGAGTGGACGTGGTCGCCTTCAGCGGCGACAAGTTGCTGGGCGGCCCGCAGGCCGGCGTCCTGGCCGGCAAGCGCGAGCCGCTGGAAAAAATCCGCAAGAATCCTTTGTTCCGCGCCCTGCGCGTGGACAAGCTCACCATCGCGGCGCTGGAAGCGACGATTGCCCTCTACCTGCGTGGGCAGACGCAAGCCATCCCCACACTGCGCATGATCCAGCTTCCCAAGGACGCCATCGTCGCGCGCGCCGAACGCTTGGCGGCGCGGATCGCGGCGTGCCCTGGTTTTTCCGCTCGCCTCGAGGATGGGGAGTCGGTCATCGGCGGCGGCTCAACGCCGGGGCAGTCGCTGCCCACCGCGCTGGTCTCAATTGCTCACTCCGCCCACAGCGCTCAGGAACTGGAAAGTCTCCTTCGCCGGCAATCGCCCGCCGTCGTCGCTCGCGTGGAACACGACCGATTGCTTCTCGACCTGCGCACGGTCTTCGAAGACCAAGATGAGGAACTGGCGCGAGTGTTCGAGAGGATCGCGCTGAACACGAAACCGTAAACCGGCGTAATTTGTTTTTAATCTGTAAGTTGCAACTGAGACCGTGGCGCGTAAGTGCGCGCGACCCACTTACGACGGGCGGACAAAATGTCGATTCGAATTTCCACGTCTCGAATGCTCCCCTCTCGAACGCGCGCGCCTCGATTGTTCCCGTTGCGACCGCTCTCGTCTCGAACGCGCTTCGCCGCATTCTAACCATGAAAGCTCTCTTTTTCGACGGCTCCCTCTCGTTCCGCAACATTGCGCAACCTCGGCCTGGGCCTGGTGAAGCTCTGATTCAAGTACTCCTGGCGGGCATTTGCGGAACCGACCGCGAAATCCTCCAGGGCTATTCAAACTTCCGCGGGGTCCCGGGCCACGAGTTCGTAGGCAGGGTCGTCGAGTGCGAAGACAAGAGCTGGTTGAACCGGCGCGTGGTGGGCGAGATCAATGTTGCTTGCGGCCGATGCTCCTGGTGCGCGCGAGGACTGGCGCGCCACTGCCCGCACCGGAGCGTCCTGGGCATCGTGAATCGCGACGGCGCTTTTGCCGAATTCCTTACGCTGCCCCTCGGTAATCTGCTCGAAGTCCCGCCCGAAATCTCCGACGAAGCCGCGACCTTCGTCGAGCCGCTGGCGGCCGCCGCGGAAATCCTGGAGCAGATGCGCCTGGAGCCCGGCACGCGCGTGGCCGTCCTGGGAGACGGCAGGCTGGGATTGCTGGTGTCGCAGGTGCTGAAGCACGAGGGAGCCGAGATCACGCTGGTCGGCAAGCACGGGTGGAAACTGGACTTGGCGCGCTCCTGGGGTGTGCGCGTGCTGAGCCTTGGCGAGGAGGAACTCCCGCCGGCCAGCTTCCCCGTCGTGGTCGATTCAACCGGCTCGCCCAACGGCTTTCGAGAAGCCCTGCGGCTGGTCGAACCGCGCGGGACATTGATTATGAAGTCGACTTTTCACCAGCCTGCCACCTTTGATACGGCCAAGCTGGTTGTGGACGAGATCACACTTCTGGGCTCGCGCTGCGGGGTTTTTCGGCCCGCACTCGAGTTGCTTCGCCACGGCCACGTCACCGTCCAGCACATGATCTCTAAGGTGTTCCCGCTGGAGTGCGGCCTGGAGGCGTTTCAGTATCTGGAGCAGACCGCCTGCCTCAAGGTGCTGCTTGAGAACAGGTGACAGGGAACAGGTTACAGGGGACAGGGAAGAGCGGAAGTAGGAAATAGGAAGTAGGAAGTAGGGACACAAAGATTTTCGATTACCGATTGGCGATTTTCCATTTTCGAATTTCTAATTTCCAATTTCCAATTTCCAGTTTCTGATTTCGATTTTCCAGTTTCTATTTGGCGCACCATGAAGATTTCTTACGACGCTGAAGTCGACGCACTTTACATCCGCCTCCTGGAAGGCGAGTACCAGTGCCGAACCTTGCGCCTGACAGACGAGGTCAGCCTGGACATTGGCCCGGGGGAAGAGCTGGTCGGCGTTGAAATCCTGGACGCCAAAAAGGTGCTCGGCAACGGTGCGCTGCCGACAGTGGTCTTGGAAAACGTCCCCTCCGTTCAGGCCGGAGCATAACCCTTCGGAACCGTGAGCGCGAAGTGGCACGGGCTTCCAGCCCGTGAAGATCGCCACGGCCAGGATGGCCGTGCCACGGGTAAAGCCTGCTCCCCTACCGGCTGCCAGCTATCCGCTCGAAGTCCGGGAACTCCGGCGAGCCCCGCCGCGCAGACTGGCCAAGCCGCTGCTCCCACTCGTCTTGTCTGAAGAACGCCAGGTGTGCCCTAGCCTCGCGCAGGAGGACTCGGTCACTTAATCCGAGTGCAAGCTGACCCAGCAGGAAGTGAAGGCGAGGATCTTCCAAGGTCACGTGGCCGATGGCCTCCAACGCAACGTCGCGGGCGACCTCCAACCTGCCTGCGCGCGCAGACTTGAGCGCGTAAGCGAGATAGAGGTTTGTCCGTACTATTTCGCTTGCCTTGTGGATTGCCCAAATCTTCAGCACAGTGTCCGCACTCGCCAGGGGGTCGAGACCCACGACACTGAAAGTCGGGCAACGGGGGCAACGGTCGAGGGCCAAAGACTCAACCCCAGCTTCTCTCAAATCCGTGAGTATCTTCAGCAACTGTAAAGGACTCGAGACAAGGTACTGAGTGCGAGGACCCGTGGTGAGTTGCGTTCTCGCGTAATCGGCTGCCCGGATGGATGTGCTGAAGACGAGAAGGCATTGCTTGCCTCCCTCGGGCAAGATGTAAGTAAGCAACCCTTTGCCCTGCGCTAGTTCGGTGAAGAGTGGAGCGTCGTCGCGCGGGCGGCGGGGCGGATCGAGGAGTTCACGCTGTAAGGTTTCCAGCTCAACCCCGGTGAGTTCTCGACTTTCCTGCGCGGCAAGTTCATCCGGAATACCGCGCATGGGCACAGCCTTCAGCGCAGAATACCAGGGCAGATCCGAAGGCTTCTTCCTGCCAAACAGCCAAGCCAGCATAGGTTGGGTGCCCTTTCACCTAGTCGCAGCCGCGGCAGGTTCTTCATGCCGTGGGTGTGGATAATGTCGAGAAAAAGGCCACGGCACAAAACCCGTGCCGTGGGCAGCAGGTAGCGGGTAGCCACGGTCAGGGTTTTTCTGACCGTGGGCTTTTGGTTGCATTTCCTGTTGTGCGGTTATGTGCTGATGCCGGATCACTGGCACGCCCTGCTTTGGACGAAGTATCCGCTTACCATCTCGCAGGTGATTCAGGAAGTCAAGAAGGTCTCCGCGCGGCGGCTGAACCAGCGGCGTGGGACCGAGGGTCCGGTGTGGCAGCACCAGTTCTGGGACCGCTTCGTGCGCCACGAGAAGGAATTCAACGCCCGCATCACCTATAGGCATTTTAACCCGGTGCGCAGGGAATGGGTGAGCCGACCGGAAGATTGGCGGTGGTCGATAAAAACTTGCTAGTCGTCGCGGTGTGTGCCCCTACTTGTTCAAGAGCTGGAAAAACTCCTGGTTGGTGAGCCCCGCCTGGCGAACGATGCTCTTCACGATATGCTTGGGCAGGTCGAAGCGACCATGATAAGGAACGGTTATGCGGCCGGGCCTGGTGGGGTGTTTGAGCTGTACGTGCGAACCTGTGGTTTCCACAACATGGAATCCACCACGCTCTAATGCGCGGACTACTTCTCGCGGCTTAAGATTCGCAAATTTGGGCGACATGCCCTAGACAGTTACCTTGAGCTCTTCGCTCAGAGGCTGCTGGCGAGTGAAGGGATCCTCGGGAATCTCCTCCCCATCCTTGAGAAGCCCGCGCAGATGGCAGACGATTGCGTCCTGGGCCATCTCACGCGCCTCGTCGAGGGTGCGCCCGTAAGTCACGATGCCCGGCAAGGCGGGAACGATGACTTGGTATCCCCCCTCCGAAAGAGACTCGTAGATGACCTTGTAACCTCGCTCGGTCAGCGTCTGTTGCTTACGGCGCGGGTTTCGACGAACAGCCACGGGCTACTCCCTACCGAATTGAGTCTAGCACATTCTCCGCATGCGGGGCATTGGCGGATGGGGATTTTCGACCGAAGGTCCGTCCTGCTGACGGATTTCCGATTTTAGACTGCCGATTTTCTAGTTTCCAGTTTCGAGCGGGTAGCCACGGTCAGGGTTTTTCTGACCGTGGGCTTTTGGTTGCATTTCCTGTTGTGCGGGTATGTGCTGATGCCGGATCACTGGCACGCCCTGCATTGGACGAAGTATCCGCTTACCATCTCGCAGGTGATTCACGAAGTCAAGAAGGTCTCCGCGCGGCGGGTGCTGTAGCGCCGGTCTATGACCGGCGACCTTTCTGCAGGTGGACCAGCGGCCTTTCCGGAACGATACGACGCCGGTCATAGACCGGCGCTACAGTGGACCGCTTCGTGCGCCACGAGAAGGAATTCAACGCCCGCATCACCTATATGCATTTCAACCCGGTGCGCAGGGAATGGGTGAGCCGAGCGGAAGATTGGCGTTGGTCGAGCTACAACAACTTTGCATTGGACGAGGCCACGGTTGCAGCCTGCCCGATTCAGATTGACTACGTGCAGTTGCGCGTAGGGTACTCGGCGTGAAAAACGCCCACGGTCAGAAAAACCCTGACCGTGGCTACCCGCTACGAATAGACCCCGTAATCGCCCAGGGTCAGGCGGCCCAGTTTAGGCGGCAAATCCTGGAGCGGCCCCATCCACAGCAATTCCCGCTCAATGTCGGCGTGCAAGCGATAATTCTTGCGCACACTGGCCAGCGGCGCGCCGGCGACATCGATCTTGGCGAGATCGTATTGCCCCAAGCCGACTTGCCCGCAATAGCGCAGATAGCCCATCCAATCCGGGTTGATGCCCATCACCTCGACGCCCACGCGGTCGGCCGCGATGTAGTCCGTGGAGGCGATGGCCAGGCGCGAAGGCACCGGGGTACCGTTCGAGGGGCCGTTGCCTTCCATCCCTTCGAAGCCGTCGATGACCGTGGCGCCCCAGAAGGGCTGCATCTTTTGCGCGGTCAGCAGCATGTTGTAGTGCGTTTGGCGGAGCCCCACGTGATATTTGCGCTTATCGCTCCAGGCAGGGCTTTCGCCCCGCACATAGTGGAGCGGAGCGCCGAGCGTCATGTTCTTCACCGAAAGCGTGGCCACCACCGTGTTATGCGTCTTCAAGATCGCCGCGCAGATGATGAAGGCCTCGGGGTCGAGCAGTCTCGCCGCCAGGCGCACGGGCACGACGTGCAGGTCGAAATCGATGAGCGGGATGACTTCGTACTTCGCTTCCCGGTTCAGGTCCACCAGGCTCACCTGGCGATCGCGAAACTCGCTGGCCAGCCGGTTATATTTGAAATTCTCGAAGCCCTGCATCGTATCGCCCGCCGCAGATTCGGCAACCACCACCGGGCCCTTGAAGCGCGGCGCGAGATAATCCAGCACGCCGAACAGGGCGTCGACATTGGTTGCCGCCAGCGGATTCACCGTGGAGACAAAGTTCGGCTTGATGACGACATACTTCTTCTGCCGAAGCTTCGGAAGGATTTGATCGTCAATCGCCAACAAAGCTTCGTAAGCGTTCTTGCGGCGATTGTCGCCATGCACCACGGCCACTCGAGAGCGGCCAGGAGCTGGTGTGACAGGCTCCAGCGCACTCGTGGGCGGCGCCTGTTGCGCCTTCAGAAAGGATGGATAGGCAAGAAAGCTGGCTCCTGCGATGCGGAAAAAATGTCGACGTGAAGATCTCACTGGTTGTTTTTCTCCTTGCCGTCTAAGATACGACGTGCGAAACGGATTATACTCTCTTTTAGTCGGAGGTCCTTCTTATGGACGCCAAAACTTCTCGCCGCGACTTCTTGTCTGCAAGCCTGTTGCTGCCCACTGCGGGCTTCGCTTCGACCGCCTTAGGAGTGAGAGGGCCGGAAGCACCTGTTACCGGCCAGGCCTCGCCACCGAAACCCGCGCTTGATTACCGCGTGCTGGGTAAGACGGGGATGAAGGTGACGACCGTCGGCATGGGTTGCATGATCACTTCGGATGCCAGCGTTATCGAGCGCGCCGCGGACCTGGGCATCAATTATTTCGACACCGCGCGCGGCTATCAGCATGGGAACAACGAGCGCATGGTCGGCGCCGCGCTCAAGCGCCGCCGCAAGGACATCTTTCTTTCCAGCAAATCCGGGGCGGGAAACAAGGCGGAGGCGCTCAAAGATCTCGACACGAGCTTGAGTGAATTGGGGACCGACCATCTCGATATCTGGTATCTGCATGGGAAGGACAATCCCGATCACGTGACAGACGACCTGATCGAGGCCCAGCAAATCGCCAAGACCGCGGGCAAGATCCGCTTTGCGGGACTGAGCACGCACGAGCCGGCTCGCTTGGTCCCCGTCCTGGTCCAGAAGGGTACTTTCGACGTCGTGCTGATGACGTATAACTTCTCGATGGAGAAATCCCGGGACGAGGCGATCGAGCAGGCGAACCGCGCCGGCCTGGGAGTGGTGGCGATGAAAGTCATGGCGGGCGGCTATCGCAAGGTGAAGCCCGGCGACCCCCAATGGACGAGGTTGAAACAGGGCGGCGCGATGCTGGCCGCGCTCAAGTGGGTGGTGCGGAATTCGGGCATCCGAACGACCGTCCCCAGCATGACGGACATGGACCAGCTCGAGGAAAACCTGAAGGCGATGAGTGAACACTATACGGAGACTGACCAGAAACTCCTGACGCAACAACTGGAACACATCACGCCGCTCTATTGCCGGATGTGCCCCGAGTGCGCGGGGACTTGCGCCAAGGGATTGCCCGTCAAAGACGTGCTGCGCTATCTCACCTATGCCGACGGCTATGGGCAGTTCGCGCTGGGCCGGGAGAAGTTCCGGGAACTGCCGGCCGAGCTGGCCGCCGTCCGCTGCGCGGATTGCGCGACGTGTACGGTCCAGTGCCCCGCGGGCGTTCAAGTAGCCAGCCGCCTGCGCCGCGCTCAGGAGCTGTTCGCATGAGAGCGCTGCGCCTGGTGGTGGTGGCGCTGGCATTCGCATCCCTGGCAAACGCATCCCCGGCTCCTGCCGCCGACCTGCTCGACTGTCATTTCGTCGAAGGGTGGCGGCAGGAGGGGGGAACGCGCAGCTTCGATCCCGACAACCTGTTTGAATACATGGATGGCAACGCCGAAGGCTACCTGGTCTACGGCTTCGTGCACATGCAGGGGATCACCTGTAAGTCCGGCGACGATTCGATCTTAATCGACGTTTTCGAGATGGCTGACGCCGACTCCGCTTACGGGGTTTTTACCGCCAATCTCGACCCGAACCGGCCTCTCGAAAAAATCGGCATGGGCGGCCAGGTCCAACCCCGCCACGCGATGTTCGCGAAGGATAAGTACTACGTGGAGTTGGCTGCCAACCCTGACAAGGACCACACAGCGCCCCTGCGGGCATTTGCCCGCGAATTGGAGAATCAAATCGCCGGCTGCAGCGACCCTCCCGACGCGCTGGCGTGGTTTCCGAAGGAGAAGCTGGCATCCCTCCGCTTGATTCCCGAAAGCGTTCTGGGCGTGCGCGCGCTCAAGCGCGGTTACGTCGCGCAATACGAACTGGGCAAGGCTTTCGTGGTGACGGAACAGTCCGCGGAAGCCGCCGCGGATGTTCTGAATAAACTCCGCCGGCGCTTCGGCGAGGTGGTCTCCGCTCAGCTTGGTGACGAAGCCTTTCAAGGCAAAGACCAATATCTCGGAGGCCTGTGCGTCTTCCGCAAAGGACGCTATGTCGGCGGGTTCGCGAATCTGCCCGACGGCGCGGAAGCTGTCCGCAGGGCCTCCAGCCTCGCCGCGAGAATTCCTTAACAGGGCGCTGCCGGAAGAGCAGTTGCCAGTTGCCGGTTGCCAGTTTCCAGTATCCAATTTCAAGTTTCCAATAGCGTTTGCGTTACAATGACAGCCCCGACATTCAAGATCCGAGCGAGGGTTATGAAGGCCAGTTTCCAGTTTCGATTTTCCAGTTTCCAATTTCCACTTTCTATTTGTCGGATGATTCTGGCGCTGACAGTGGCGCTATGCGTCCTTGGCGCCGGCGTTGCCCAGGCTAAGAAGAGGAAGCAGAAGGCTTCCCCGCCTCCCGACCTGCCCACACAAATCAATTCCTTGGTCCGTAAACTTTATGGAGTGCCCTTGGACGAGTCAGACCAGCTTACCGGTGAGGTTCAGAAGCTTGCTCTCGACCATCTCCAGCAATGGATGGCCAACCGGGTGCCCAGCGACGTGGAAGTTCGCCGCGAGCTCGAGGCGGCCTTCGCTCAGCTTCACTACCCGTTTTTCTGCCAGCCCATGGTTTTCGAGACGCCCTGGAAGGGCGGCGTGGTGATCGGCGCGGGATACACACTCGGCTGGTCGGACTATGATCGCGTCAATGTCGTCGCGATGTTCGAAGGCCGGGAAGGGAAGTGCCGGCTCATCGACACCACTCATTTCGCCCCTCACACCGATCTTCACTTTGAAATCCTCCCGCCGCTGAAGTGGGATGACATCCGATTCTTCGCTTACGGCAATCGCCTGGGGAAGAGTCAACTCCGCCTGTCGGCAACCCTCTATGCCCTCCAGGGCGACAAGCTGAAGTCCCTATGGGAGGTTCATGACGCTTACGATGGGGAGATGGACATTGGTAAGGACAAGGTGACAATTCGCTATTTGAAGGAAGAAGAATACATTCGCGAGCAGGCCCATCGGCGCAAGCCGCCCCGCCATGAGGCCACCTATTTGCTCACCCCCGAGGGCATGCAAATCCAGAGCGAACGGGAAATACCGTTCTGAAATTGGAAACTGGAAATTACAAACTGGAAGCTGGAAACTGGAAATTGGAAACTAGAAAATCGGCAATCGAAAATCCAAAATCTCCCTGTCCCCTGTAACCTGTCCCCTATACCCTACTTTGCCGCCCGTTCCACGTAGGCGCCTTCCGCGGTGTCCACACGGATTTTTTCGCCCTCGTTGATGAAGGGCGGGACGGGGACGACCAGGCCGGTCTCGGTCTTGGCGAGTTTCATTACATTGGTGGCCGAGGCGCCTTTCATCCCCGGTTCGGTTTCTACAACTTTCAAGTCCACGGTGGCGGGCAATTCAACCTCCACCGGCCGGCCCTCGTAGAAGACCACCTTGAGCAGAACGTCGGGGACCAGGTAGTTCGCGCGATCGCCGACGATTTCTTTGTGCAGATTGACCTGCTCGTAGTTCTGAGTATTCATGAAGCAATAGGTATCCCCGTCGGCGTAGAGGTATTGCATTTCGGTCTCGTCCAGGGCGGCGCGGTCGATGGTGTCTTCCGAGCGGAAGCGATAATCGCTCATCGCTCCGGTGCGCAGGTTGCGCATGCGTGCCTGAACGAACGCGCGCAAGTTGCCGGGGGTGCGATGCTCAGCCCTGTGGATTGAGAAAAGGTCATTATTGTGTTTAATGATCATTCCTGGCCGGAGATCATTGGCATTCATGATAAGTCCTTCAGTCTGGGTGTGATGGGGGGCTTGAACCAGGGAGGAGGTTTCGCAGTCCTTTCCCAGAGGAGCCCAAACCTTCATTTTAGCTTCTTCCCCCGCTTCCGTCAACTTCCCTGGCGGGGCGATTGTGCGTCAGGCCGGCACTTGCGGCGGCCAGGCCGGGGCAAGCCCCCCCGGGCCTACCACACCGGGAATCACCTTCTGCATTCTGCTTTCTGCCTTCTGCTTACTGCCCGCTGGGAGACTGCCAGTTTGAAAGGCGGCGCCGTTGTGCTATGATGCGGATGGAATTATCTCGAACAGAAAGTAGCCCCACCGATTGATCGAGGCAGGTGCCCGGCCAAACGCCGGCACGACCTCTCGGCGCCGAATATGGACGATGCCTCCGGACAACCCGGCTATCGGCGACGAAGCCTGCGCATCGTGATGCGAGTGCCTCTGCTCGTGAACGCGGTGGATGGCACGCGACCGACCGACTGGGAACAGGTCGAGACCCTGGTGATCAGCCTGCACGGAGGGTTGATCCGCACGCGCCAGAGCTTTCCGGCCGGCGCCCTGCTGGAGCTTCGCATGTGCCTCAGCGAACGCACCGCCCGGGCGCGAGTTGTCTGGATCTGCCCCGGCGCGAACGAGACGGCTTATGAAGTGGGATTCGAGACGCTGGAACCGGGCTTCTGGGACGTGAAGTTTCCTCCCGATCGCTGGCAGTCCGCACAGCGGTCTCAGGCCTCTTTCCGTTGAGCGGGCGCCTCGCCGCGGGGTGAGGGTCCGCCGGGTCGCCCCTCCGCGGGTGCACCCGCCAGCCGATGAAAGGAGAGGGCGGCCATGCAGGTGAGTGAATTCATGACGACGGATGTGACCACCGTGCAGGAAACAGACTCCCTGCTCGATGCAACAATGATCTTTGTCCGTTCCACCTTGCGGCACCTTCCCGTGCTCCGCGAAAAGAAACTGGTGGGCGTCGTTACCGAGCGCGATGTGAAGCAGTATTCGCCTTCCATCCTGTCGGGGATCAGCCCCGATGAATATAACCAATTGATGGAAACGACTCCCATTTCCAGGGTCATGACTCGCGATCCGGCTACCGTCAACCCGGATCAGTCCATGGTTGAGGCAGTCAGAATTCTCACCACCCGCCGGATCGGCTGCGTGCCGGTCGTCGAGAACGGCGAACTGATGGGTATTCTTACCACCACCGACATGCTAAGGCTGCTCGCCCGCATGCTGGAAGTGCCCCTGACGGGTTCTGACGGCTAGCCCTGCCTTACGTATCGGACAACCGACGACGGAGGATCCCCACGCACGTCCGGTACAATCTTCTTACCCGTAGGAGTTGGCGCGTGCTTCCACGCCGGCCGCGCCGGGGAACAACGGACGGTTCCGCGCGGGTGGAAGCTTGCGACCCCGAGGGTGCGCGCATGAGGGGACATCAGCCGCGTGATGGCATGCGGCTTCTTTTGCTCGCCCTGCTTGGTGCTCTGCTCACGGTGCCGGCAGCGGCCAAGGATAAGCCGCCCGTCCTGTATTCAATTCCTCTGCCTCCGCAGCCAGACTTCTCCCAACTCGACTGGTTGGTGGGGGAGTGGATGGGCAAGACAACCAGCAGCGGCCCCCCGGGGGGAGTCCACTTCTCGGCCCGATACGATCTGGGGAAGCGCTTCATGATTTTGCAGGGAGAGGTTTCCCTCCCCGCCGGCAAGTCGGCCCCCGCATCCCAAGAATCCTGGCTGGGCATCCTCGGTGCCAGCCCCGATGGCTTGGGCTACATCCTTCGCACCTTCTCGAGCACAGGTTTTATCGCCCGGTACCGGGTGACGGTGGAGGGGCCGGAAATTCGATTCGACCCCGAAGGTGGTGAGAAGCCTCCCCCGGGATGGCTCTTTCGCCGCCTCGTGCAGCGCACGGGCGTTGCCGAGTTCACTGAAAATGTTCAGGTGGCTCCGCCGGGGAAATCGTTCTTCGATTACTACACGGCCAAGCTGAATCGAGTGGAGGCGCAGGAAAAAACCGGGAAGGACAAGTAGGGCCGATTCGCTGCTGTCCATAGTACGTCGCCCTTTGCCCTTGGTCCTTTGTGATTTGGCCCTCGCCATTTTCCGTTGTGACTGGCGACCGGCGACCGGCAACCGGCAACTGATTTGAGGAGCGTGTCCCATGTCCAGAGGCAGAAAAATCGCTCTCGGCATCGTCGTGGTGTTGGCGGTCATCGTGTTGGTTCTGGTGATCGTGGTTCCCATGCTGGTGAACGTCGATCGTTACCGTCCCCAAGTCGTCGCCCTCCTCGAGGAGCAGACCGGAAAGCCGGCGCAGATTGGGCATCTTTCCCTGACGGTTTTTCCTAGCGTGTCGATTCGGGTGGACGACTTCAAGCTGGGGAACCCCCCGGGTTTTCCCCCAGGCGATTTCCTGGAGGTCCGGCGGATTACCGTCGTGGTGGACGCCGGCGCGCTCTGGGACCGGCAGGTGATCATCAAGTCTCTGCAGCTCGATGACCCGACGATCAATTTGCTCTCCGACGGTCGCGGCCACTGGAATTTCGAGATCCAGGCGAAGAAGTCTGTGGTCAAACAGACCTCTGCCGCGACCAAGCCTTTGTTTACGCTGGGCACGATTGGGGAGGTGACGGTCAAGGGGGCTCATGTAACGGGAGCGGACGCCGTCTCACCCGACAAAGCGGGGCCAGCCTATTTTGAAGGACGCGGTCTCTCCTGCCGGCTCCAGCAGGTTGACCTGAACGCGTTCACGGCGGCGGGATCCGGCACTCTTCCCGGCGAGGCGAACGCGCCCACGCCATCCTTCGCCCAGTTCCCGTCGCTCTGGGGCGCCACAATTCTTTACGCCGCAACGCCTTCGCATCCCGCCGCGGAGGGGACGCTCAGCGCGGACTCCGTGCGTTTCCAGCAGATTGAAGCCACTTCCTTGAAATCCAAGTTGCGCCTCTTCGCCAAGCAAGCTTATTTTGACGACCTCAGCTTTAATTTCTGTGACGGCCACGCCGTGGGCGCACTCTCGCTGAACTTCGGCGGTGCCAACCTGCGTTATGCCACCAACGCCAAGCTTTCGGGCGTGGAAATGGCCAAGCTTCTCCAAGCCTTTCCGGATATGGCAGGAAAGATGACGGGGAAAATGGAGGGCAACGCCAAGATTGTCGGGGAAGTTCCTCGCACCCCGGCGCCCCTGGCGGGCATGCAGGGCACGGGTGAGGTCACGATCCGCAACGGACAGATGCCCAGCCTGCAGCTCAACAAAAACCTGATGATGCTGGCGCGCCTTTCGAATCTTGGCGCGGCTTCGGGTGACCCTTCGTCCTTCTCCTCACTCTCCGCCGACTTCAACATCGCCGACCAGAAGATCACCAGCCACAAGATCACGCTAGTGGGCAACGGCGTCGATGTGGATGGCTCGGGAACGCTGGGTGTGGTGGGAGAGGGCAGCTTGGACTACCAGGGTACGGCGAGCCTCGCTGCCGGCCAAAATGCTATGACCAATCTTCTGGCTGGCTTGTCCGGAGCGAAGCAAGAGAACGGCAAGCTGACCTTCCCCTTCGGTGTCGGGGGCACGCTCGCGAGTCCCAAATTCAACCTGAAATCGGGTGGGGGCGCCGGCGCGCTCGGGGCGCTGACCGGCATTCAAGGCTCCAGCACCCAAACTGGCCAGCAGCAGCCTGCGGACCTCGTGAAGGGCCTTTCAGGACTGTTCAAAAAGAAGAAACAGACCACCCCACCCAAGTAGCGTGGCTCGACTTGCCGGGCCGCGTCTTTTCCTCATCGCAAATGGGGCCGCGTGGGTCCCGTGCCAGCGGGATCGACGGTCCGTCCAGGACCCCCCCACCGAAGAGCCGCAGATCCCGAGTACGCGGGAAATACAACTGCGCTGCGCCTCCTTCACTTACTGAGATGAGCGCCACACCGCCGCGCGCATCAGGTCGAAGTGATGATCGTAGGTCCAAACCTCAATGCCCAAACGCTCGCCCAACACAGCTACGGTCGCGTCAAACACGGTGATCGCATGGTCGGGGTAAGCCGCAAGTTTCTTGATGGCTTGTTGAAAGTCTTCGGGAGCGGGATTCACCAGGGCAACGCCGCTCAGGACATCGTGAATCCAGCTAAAGGCGGTATCCTTCCCCAGCCGATAGAGGACCAACGTATAAGCTTCACAGAGTGTCGGGTAGGCAACGACGACCTCTCGTTTGTCGCGAGCCAGCCGCCTCAGTTCGCGGCGCGCCCGCTGGTGGAAAGCGTCATCCGGATCGGCGGCGGCGTACAAGGGGCCAGTATCAGCAAGGACGGCCTGCCTCATGATGAGACCAGATAGCGGTCGTGCGCTCGGCTCACATCACTGCGGCCGCTCCCACGCCGGGCGGGGTTGATGCGAAGCGGGCCTCGTGCGCGCAGGTACCCTCGGTCCGTGAGGAATAGACGCAGCGCTGTTTCGACAACCGCCGTGAGGGGCGGCCTCGCTTCCTGGGCGCGAACGAAGGTCTCTACCGCCTCAGCCAAATCATCGGGAAGGGTTACGGTCGCACGCCTCATACTGCGGATTATAGCACCAATTGGTGAAATTGGTGAAATGCTTCAAAGCATGCGGCGCCTGCCCCTCCTGCCGAGGCCGACGCGGCTGCGAGCCGATTATTACAAGTCGGCGGCAGGCAACCGCGATGCCCTGCATTCAATCCATTGAGAGGGAGCCGGAGGGGTTCCGACGCCATGTTGCGTGCTCACGCAGGCCCCGCGGCGGGAGGCAAAACTACGACCCGAACGGTCCGGCAACAACTCCTCGTCGGTCTTCTGATCGTTCCAAGCGTTCTCGCTGCCGAGCGCCCTTTCTACGCAAGGAAAGATATCAGCAATCCTGACAAGATCGGGCACCGCACCGTCGCCCAGCGCAGCATCATCTCACCTGAAAAGGAAATCGCGATTGGGAAGCATTTTGCGGCGGAGGCCGGGAAGGAGGTCCAATTTGTTCGGGATCCCTTGGTGGAGGGGTACGTGGCCGCAGTTGCAGGAAGCGTGGTGCGCAATTCCGATTGGAAGGGTGCGGTCACGGTGAAAGTCGTAAGTTCGTCGGACCTCAACGCCTTCTCCCTGCCGGCAGGGTTCATCTACGTGACGTCCGGCTTGCTGCTTTCGGCAGAAAATGAGGATGAGATTGCAGGAGCAATTGGCCACCAAGTGGCTCACGCCGCATTGCGGACCTGGGCGTCTGTAATGACGAAGGTGCAGATCATGCAGGTCGCGATGATACCGCTCATCTACGCCCCGTCCGGCTCCGCAGCTTGTTCGGGGTTCCTCGCTTCTCGCCGCGAGTCCTTTGGCGTGCCGATGATGTTTCTTAAATTTGGGCGTCAAGCCGAACTGCAAGCGGACTATCTGGGGCTCCAGTACATGTATAAGGCCGGCTACGACCCAAGAGTGTACGTTGCCCTGCTTCGAAAACTCACGGCCACGGATACCTCATCCCAGAGCGTTCCCGCTGCCCTCCAAGATTTCCCCCCGGCGTCACAGCGTATCGCGCAGGCAGAAGAAGAGATCCGTATGATCCTGCCCAATCCCCCTTTACCTGCTAAACCGAGCCCCGAGTTCATCCTTATGAAGTCCCGCTTAAGGGACCTGGCACAGCCGCCCGCCCCCGTTCCGTCACCGGAGGGACGGCCCACGCTGCGCCGAGCTCCAGTGCATGAGGACCCTACTGCTTGGTAAGGGCGGCAGTGTTCTTAAGGATGCCACGCTTGCCGCCACCTTGCCAGGCAGGGGAATCAGGGGTGGTTGGCGAGGTCGCCGGTCGCGCCTCGGTTGACCGCTGCCCGCCTTTAGGTAACTTATGCACCAAAATGGTGTATACTGATGCCATGGCAGTGACGAAACGAGTGCCAGCCCGAAATGTGCGGCGAAGCGTAACGCTACCTCGGCAAATCGCCAAGCAGGTGGACGCCCTGGCGAGGCGGCGCCGGCTAAGCGACAACCGTGTTCTGGTAGAACTCATCGAGCAGGGAATGGAAGCTCGCAAACAGAAAGAAAGCGCTTTCTTCGACCTCGCGGAACGGTTCCGCGCCGCGAGCGATCCTGCACAAGCCAAAGTGCTGGGAGAAGAACTGGGACGCCTTGTCTTCGGTGAGTGATGCCGCAGATTGAATCGTGGTCTCGGATCCCTGCCGCAATCCGTGACCATTTGATCGATCGGATGCGCGACCGCAGCATTAGCCTCCAAGACCTCAACGAACTGCGCCTTTGGCTGGAAACGAAGCCCCACGTGCCCGAAGGGCCGTGGTTCAAGGAATTTGGTACGTTCACGCTTTGCGGCGAAGGCGCATATCCGAAAACATTCCTTCTCCCAGGGCAAGCTGCGAAGGGGCAAAAGCTTTGAGCAGCGTGTAGCGCAGAGTTTGCGACCTTCAAACTCTGCAGTTTTTGACCTGAGAACCGCAGACAAGCCGCAGAGTTTCTGGAATACGAAACTCTGCGCTACCCCTCCAGTGATTTCAACGCACGATGGCGGCGTAAAGCCGCCGCTACGCCTTTCGGCGGCCAACGAGGGGAGTCAGGGGTGGTTGGTGAGGTCGCCGGTCGCGGCTCGGTTGACCGCTGCCCGCCTTTCTGTTACAAACGAATGGACGATGGCACAGCCGATCCCCCACGTTCACGAGGTGCTGGCTGCGACGCGCCCGGAGGCCGTGCGCGCTGAGGCGGAGCGCAAGGGCATTCATAACATTCAAAGCGTCTTCATCACTGCGGGCGTGGACCGCGACGTGCCAACGGACCTTGTCAACAAGCATCGAGGTGTAAAGTAAACGCGAAAAGGACCACCGTGGTCTGCGTACCGCCGGGTTTACCGCACCGCGGAGCCCCAGCCAGAACATTCTGCGTCAGCCCGCTCCTTCAAGGCCAAATCCCGGACAAAAATCGGGAGATCTCCTCGGCTCGGTTCAGGATAGGGATTGGAGCGTCCGGGCAGGAAGGCCATAGCACGTTAGGAGGAAATGCGCATGCACATTGGTGTGCCTAAGGAGATCAAGGACGGTGAGTTTCGCGTCGGACTGGTTCCGGCAGGTGTCCACGAACTGGTGGCAGACGGCAACACTGTCTGGGTAGAGGAAGGCGCGGGAGAAGGCTCAGGCTTCTCCGACGAGGAATACGTGGGGACGGGCGCGAAGATTCTTGCGACCGCGGACCAGGTTTATGAGCGGGCTGAAATGCTTGTTAAAGTGAAAGAGCCCATCGAGCCGGAGTATAAGCGCCTGCGCAAGGACCAGATCCTTTTCGCCTACTTGCATCTGGCGCCGCTCCCGCAGTTGACGCGCGTGCTAATGGAAGCGCGGGTGACTGGGGTCGCCTATGAGACCATTCGCGACCGTTCGGGCGCACTGCCGCTGCTGACGCCCATGAGCGAAATCGCCGGACGCATGGCCATCGTCGTAGGCAGCTACTATCTCCAGGGACCTTATGGCGGACGCGGCGTGCTGCTGGGTGGTGTGCCGGGGGTGCGGCCCGGGCTGGTGGTGATTCTCGGGGCGGGCGTTGCGGGGATGAACGCCACGAAGATCGCCGTGGGCATGGGAGCGCGGGTCATGGTGCTGGACGTTGACTTGAACCGGCTGCGAAACCTCGATGACCTGTTCTTCGGGCGGATTGAAACACACCTCTCCAGCCCCTACTATGTAGCTGACGCCGTGAAAAGTGCCGACTTGCTGGTCGGTGCCGTGTTGGTGCGCGGCGCGGCGGCGCCCCGCGTGGTGACCCGCGCCATGCTCGCCACGATGAAGCCCGGCTCCGTGATCGTGGACGTCTCCGTCGATCAGGGCGGTTGCGTCGAGACCACCCGCCCCACCTCGCACAGCGATCCGGTCTTTACGGTCGAGGGCGTCGTGCACTATTGCGTCACCAATATGCCGGGCGCCATGCCGCGCACTTCCACCATCGCCCTGACCAATGCCACGTTGCCCTACGCGCGCCTGATCGCCTCGCGGGGTCTCAAGGGAGCGATTCGCGAGAGTCCGCTCCTCAAGGACGGAGTCAATACCTACGCGGGCCACATCACCTGCCAGCCGGTCGCGGAATCCCAGGGGTTGCGCCACAAGGACCTCGACGAACTGTTGTAGCGCCAGCGGCGACGGTAGCACCGGCAAGAGTGCCAGTCCAACCATTGTCCCCGGGCGCGGCGGTGATTGGAGAGATCGCCGGACGCCGCGGTTGACCCTTTCGCGGCTTTCTGTTACAAACAAATGATGGGGCGACCTATCAGCCAATTCCGCGAGATGCTGGCAGCGCTGCGGCTGGAGCACGTGCGCTACGCGATCCGCGACGTCGTGGTGCTGGCCGAGCAACTGGCGATGCAGGGCAAGGAAATCCTTCCGCTGAACATTGGCGACCCCCGCAAATTCGATTTTCACACCCCGCAGCACCTGATCGAAGCCGTGACGAAGGCGCTCCGCGACGGCCGCGACGGCTACGCGCCCTCGCTCGGTGTTCCCGAGGCGATCGAAGCCGTACGCGCCGAGGCGGAACGCAAAGGCATTCGTAACATTCAGAGCGTTTTCATTACTTCGGGCGTCAGCGAGGCGGTGGACGTTTGCCTGACGGCGCTTGTCAACCCGGGCGAAAACATCCTGACGCCTGTCCCGGAGTATCCTCTCTATTCCGTGGTGCTGGCCAAGCTGGGTGCGCAGCCCAATGCCTACCGACTGGACGAGGGTGCGGGCTGGGAACCCGACCTCGAACACATGGCGAGCCGCATCTCCGCCGGGACGCGCGGAATTGTGGTGATCAATCCCAACAATCCCACCGGCGCGGTCTATTCGCGCTCCACGCTGGAAGCTGTGGTGAGACTCGCGCGCGAGAACCATCTGGTGATTTTCGCCGATGAGATTTATGAGAAGATGATCTTGGACGGTTCCCCGCACACCTCCATCGCCACCCTGGCGCCGGACGTCCCGGTGGTGACCCTGAATGGGCTGTCCAAGGCCTACCTGGCCCCCGGCTGGCGGGTGGGCTGGGGCGTGGTGAGCGGCGAGCCGGCGGTCGTGAAACCCTATGTGGAAGGTATTCACAAGCTGCTGCGGGCGCGCCTCTGCGCGAATCATCCCCAGCAGTACGCGGTGGCCCCCGCACTCGAGGGCCCGCAGGACCACCTGCCGGAAGTGCTGCGCAAATTGCGCTCCCGCCGCGACCTCACCATGCAATGGTGCACCTCCACACCGCGCGTCAGCTGCGTCGAGCCGCGTGGCGCTTTCTACGCTTTCCCGCGGCTGGATATTTCCGGGAGCGACGAGGATTTTGTGAAGAACTTGCTGATGGAGAAGCAGGTCCTGGTGGTGCACGGCAGCGGCTTCGGGCAAGAACCGGGAACCCGCCATTGCCGCATCGTCTTCCTCCCCGACGAGGCCACCCTTGCCCGCGCCTACGAAAACATGCGGGCGTTTATCGAGCAACGCTATCCCTGAGGACACACAGTGAATCTTCTGGCGCTCATCAGCCCCGGCCCTTTTCCCATCGGTTCGACGCTTGCCTTGGGGTTTGTTCTGGGCCTGAGGCACGCGCTGGACGCCGATCACCTCGCCGCCGTCTCCACCTTCGCCAGTGAGGAAAAGAACCCCTGGAGGTCGTCCCTGATCGGAGCCTATTGGGGCGCGGGACATACGGCGTCGCTGCTGGTCTTTGGTATGGCGATCGCCATTTTCCGGCTCGCGGTGCCGGCGCGGCTTTCCCAGATACTGGAGTTTCTGGTGGGCATCATGCTGGTCGTCCTGGGCGTGAACGTGATCCGCAAGCTTGCCAAGGGGCAAGCCATCCACGCCCATTCCCACACGCACGAGGGGACCACCCACAGCCATCTGCACCTCCACCTGGGCGAAGCGCCGCATCCGTCGGCGGACGGGCAGGGCGGAGCGCAGCACGCGCATCGTCACCATATGCTGCGCGTGGGAGGCAGGCCGTTTATCGTCGGCGTGGTGCACGGGCTGGCAGGGACCGCGGCGCTGATGTTGCTGGTCATCGGAGCTATCCCTTCGCTGCTGCTTGCCCTGGGATACATTCTGATTTTCGGCGGCGGCTGCGTGGGCGGAATGATGATTATGAGTACGCTGATGAGCGTGCCGCTGGCGCTGGCAACGCGGCGGCTGGCGACCGTGGAGCGCACCATCCGGCTGGCCGCCGGGCTCTTCAGCCTGGGGTTTGGGATCTTCCTGGCGTGGAACGTGGGTTTGATCCAATCGCTGCTCGGGTAGCACGGTCCCCGCAGCCTGCCCGTCCGCCCGTCGGTGGACGGGTCGTGCGGCCGGCGGATAGGCAGGGCGCGGCAGGGGAAGGAACTCCGGCCCCCTCCGTCGGGGCGACGCGATATGAACGAAGAAACACCGCAGCCCGATCAGGTTGGCGCGCCGGGGGAATTCCCCAACCAGTACTGTCCCGTGTGTTCAAGCCGGCTTGAGTCGCGGCACTGCAAAATGGTGTGCCCCCGGTGCGGGTTCTATATGTCCTGCTCGGAATTTGAGTGACCGCGCAACCGTAAGTCGCGCGCCGCGCCCAGTTCGCCCGGCAGCCGCTCCGGGTCCCCGAGCGCGAAGGGGATTTACTTTCGACGCGCCAGCCTGTAGAATCTCCGCTTTCGCAAATCCCGTGAGGTGTGAGGTATTCCATGGCTCTGCACATCAATGAGAAAGAATCGGACGGGATCGTCATCCTGGAGCTCTCAGGCCGCGTGGTGCTGGGCGACGAGAGCAGTCAGCTCCGTACGAAGATCAAGGATCTCCTGGCCAAGGGCAAGACCCGGCTCATCCTGGACCTGGCCAACGTCAGTTACATCGACAGCGCCGGCCTGGGCACGCTCGTCGCCGGCTTCACCTCCGCTCAAAGCCAGGGGGCAAGCATGAAACTGGCCAATTTAACTAACAAGTTTCATGAACAACTAAATATCACTAAATTGGTTACAATCTTTGACGTCTACGAAACCCTGGCGGACGCCCTCAAGTCTTTCCCGGCGCCTGCCTCTTAACCCGGCGCTTCCGCTGCGCACACTTCCGACCACTTCCGCAACCGTCTGGACCACAGGGTGCAGACCTGCCTTTACATCCCCGCCGGGTTGTCCAGCCAATAGACGGTGAGTCCCGAAAGCAGTTTGGGATAGAAGTCCGTGGATTTTTGCGGCAGAGGGCATCCGGCCAGCGCGTTATCGCGGACTGCTTCTACCGGGGTGGGGTTCAAAAGCAGGCAGACTTGCGCCTTCTGGTCCGCGATGAGTTTCGCGGCGGCATCGAACTCGCGGTAGTAAGAGAGGTTTTTCTCTTCGCGCACAGCTTGGCGGTCGATGCCCAGTATTCTCTCCAGCACAAGCCGGTGCAGCAGCACGACGTCCAGCCGGCGAAGAGTGGGTGCGAGGTCAGGCAGGGCGCTGTTCACATCGAAGTCCTGGCGCAGGCGGAGCAGGGCAGCCCTGCTCGGTCCCGCGTAGGCACCTAAGGCAGGCCTCTCGCGCCCAGCTTCAGCGAGCTGGGCGAGTAACCTGCCGCCCCCTTGCTCGATGGGGCCGGGGAGGGAAACTTCCTCCCAATCGAAAAACGCGCGGGCGTGAGCTGCGAACTCGGGCCAATCAAAGCGGGGAAGGCTGTGAATCAGGCGGTGAGTAGGAAGAATGGTGAGCCCTTCCGTCTCCATGCGGATGAAGGTTGCCATGACGTATTCCGCCCCGTCGTCGGATCTGCCCGCGGCGCGGCATTCATCATGATAGGCGAGAGCGGTTTCGTAGCGGTGGTGGCCGTCGGCGATCACCAACTTCTTTTCTTGCATGCCCTCGACGACCTGCTCAATGAGCGGCGACTCAGTGACCTTCCAGAGTGAATGCTCCGTTCCGTACTCATCGGTAACGTACTCCCAGGGCTCTTGCCGGGTCCGGGAATCAAGCAGAGACTCGATGGCGCCCTCCGGGTCGCTGTACAACATGAAGATCTGGCCAAAGTGGGCGCGGGTAGCTTTGAGTAATTCCAGTCGGTCAGCCTTGGGGCCGGAGAGGGTCTCCTCGTGACGGTGCACGATGCGCGCGGAATAGTCAGCGAGCCGGCAGAGGGCGATGAAGCCCCGGCGCTGCCGACGCTGTCCCGCTTGGCCCGGGACCTCATACTCCTGGTAGTACGGATAGAGAGCGGGCTGAGCGGCAGAGATCAGAGCGCGCTCCCCGACCCACTCGCGAAAGGCCAGAGCCGCTCTAACATAGACATTATCCTGTGGACCGCCTTCGGGCTGCTGGCGCCCGCGGATGATCCGCACCAGGCTGTAGGGACTGAGCTCGTAGTACCGCGCCTGCATCTCCGGCGTGATCTTGTCGTAAGGCTGCGTTACAACTCTCGCGAGGTCGGCGACTTTCGTGCGATCGTAATGAAGTGCCCGGAAAGGATAGATGTCTGCCATGGGTGAGGTCGCGGTGGGGAACCTTCCCCCGAATTTTAAATTACCACAGAGGGCAGAAAGCGTCGAGGGATGCTCTCATTACGGCAGTACAAATTCATGTAGAATGGCAGCTCTGGAATTCCCGTCCCTCGCTCAAGCTCATGAATCCGGGTGTCGTCCCCGGAATGCAATTTCGCTGGAGAGGCCGAACTCATGGCTGAATTGCGGCTGGACCCTGTGACGCGCCGATGGGTTGTAACCGGGAAGCGCCCGGTGATGCCGGATGTTCGAGACTCGGGGGTGGAGTGCCCATTCTGTCCGGGCAATGAACTTCTGACTCCGAAGTCGATTCGGGAGGTGCGGGAGGCGGGCGGCAACTGGAGTGTACGAGCCTTCCACGATCGCGCGCCTCTCTTTCGGGTCGAGGGAGGCGCCGACCGGAGAGGGGAGGGAATTTTTGATCGCATGAACACCGTCGGTGCGCACGAGATCATTGTTGAAACGCCTCATCACGGAGTCACCATGGCCCAGCTTTCCGCCCAGCAAATCGCGTGCGTGGGGGAATTGTACCGGGACCGCATCCTCGACCTAAAGCGCGACCGGCGCCTCCGTTACGTTTCTCTGTTCAAAGACCAGTATCCCGTGGCTCCGACGCTGCAAGGGCACAGCTATTCGCAAATCATTGCCTCGCCTGTCCTGCCCCAACTGTTGGAGGTGGAGTTTCGCTGGAGCCGGGCTCACTACCTGGAAAGGGAGCGGTGCCTTTACTGCGATATGCTCCAGCAGGAAATCCTCCAGGAAAAACGCGTGGTGGATCAGAATGCGGATTTCATCGCTCTGTGCCCCTTCGCGTCGCGCTCACCCTATGAAGTGTGGGTACTGCCGCTGCGGCACGCCTCGTCGTTCGAGAAGGATTTGATGGAATCTCCACGCCTCCTGTCGCTGGCGAGCTTCCTGAAGGCCTGCCTCCAAAGGGTCGAGAAAATTTCCGAGACGCTTCATGTGGTGGTCCACACTGAGCCCAACCTGGAATCGTACAAGCCGGCCAAGGACTGGTGGAAAACCATTCCGGAGGATTATCACTGGCACATTGAGATTCGTCCCGACGTCGAGGGCAACCGGCGCTATCTGGGCAGTGAGGGTTTCTACTTCAATCCCATTCCGGCGGAGGAGGCCACGCTCGTGCTGCGCGCGCTGGAGCCGGGAGCCGAGCCCCCTCCCCCGCCAGCGCCGTGAGATAATGAATGTGGAATGACGATACCAGGGCAAGCGCTTACTGAAATTAAACTGGTGGTGTTTGACCTCGACGGCACGCTCGTGGACAGCAAGCTGGACTTGGCGCTGAGCGTCAACGCCATGCGCGAGCGGATGGGCTTGGGCCCCCTTGCCCTCGATCTCATTGCCTCCTACATCGGCCACGGCGTGACGGTCCTCGTCCAGCGAGCACTCGGGGACTTGGCCTCGACGGAGAACGTTCAGAATTGCTTGGCATTTTTCCTGCAATACTACGAACAACACATGCTCGACAACACGCGGGCTTATCCCGGAGTGCCAGAGGCTCTCGAGGAGCTGCGCAGTCGCTCGCTGGCCGTGCTGACCAACAAGCCCGTGAGGTTTAGTCGTGTCATGTTGGAGAGATTGGCCCTGGCTTCCCATTTTGCCTTGGTCTACGGTGGGAACAGCTTTCCGCAGAAGAAGCCTGCTCCAGTCGGACTTCAAAAGATCATGGACGAGCTACGCGTTCCGCCCCGCCAGACCCTCATCGTCGGCGATTCGGACACGGACGTCCTCACTGGGCGCAATGCTAATGTTTGGACCTGCGGCGTGACGTACGGCTTCGGCGCCCACACGCTTGCGGAGGTTCCACCGGACTTCCTGCTCGACGATCTGCGCGAGTTGCCCAGGATGCTTAATGGGCAAGGGCGGATTTAGCGCCTTTTCCAGCCTGCCCACCGCGGGCAGGTAGGTCCCGCACCCGTCGCAGGACTGTTCGCAAAGGCACGCTTCATCCCAACGCTGAGACGTGGCCACGCATCCAAGTAGGACAGAAGGCAGAAAGCAGAAGGCGATAAGCACTAGCAAGTTGCCAAGAAAAAGGTCCGAAGCCATGCAGCAGGGGTTCCCCCAACAGCAGACGAGGACAGGATGCGCCGCCATAAGCCAAATGGTCTCAGTAGCGATCGGCGATATGAAGAAGCTTCTGCTTCATTATGCTGAGATCCTTCAGTTCGCTCCGGATGACAGGCCAAGGACTCAGAGTGAAAGGCGAATGGCTCAGCATGGCAAAGCCCGGGTTTCTCAGCGTCTTGTTAGAGTAACGCACAGGAGAAAGGCGGGATTCTACGACAAAGTCATTGCTGCCTTCTGCGTTCTGCTTTCTGCTTTCAGCTTTCTGCCGAAGGCCCGTGCTCTTGCGCAGCAGCCTCCGGCCCAGTCGCAACCCACTCCAAACGGCGGAGAGGTACAGTCGAACGAGGAGGCCCCGCTGCCCGGCGATTGGGCCCCTGAGCTGCTGGACGGCATCCTGAGTTCTCCCAATCAGGAAGCCCAGGATGCGCTGTATCGTGCCGCGTTTGCTGCGGGACCGAGCCTCGTGCCGCAACTGACGGCGGCGCTCGCGGATGACCGCACCGCCGAGTTCGCTGCGCAGACGCTGGCTTTTGTTGGAGGCGAGAAGGCCGTTGAAGTCCTCTGGAAACTCCAGGAAGACAAACGCGACCTTAACCTGCGCCGGTTCTATTACGGCGCGTTAGGGGAGTTTGATTCGCCTCAGGCGAACGACACGCTTTTCGATGTCATCAATAGGTCGGATGCCGAGCCGGACCGGAGTGTGACCGAGGCCGCCATCCTCGCGCTCACGGTGTGGTCCGACCCGAAACTGCTTCCTCGCCTTCGAGAGGCGGAGTTGAAGGTCCAGGACGTGGTCATTCGCGATGACCTGGAGAATGCCCTCGCGGTCATCGAGGGGCGCATCAAGTACTTGAATTCGCCGGAGGGGAAGAAGGTGGGTGGCTCCGTGGATGCTGCGGTTCACACCTATTTCATCGCTGGGCTCGAACCCCCTCCACCTACCGATGCACCGCCCAAGTCGCAGAGCAAAACACAGCAGGCAAAGCCTTCTCCACCCCGACAGGCGCCGGAACCACCGGTGTCCGTCGAGGTCCGGCATCTGACGTTGTCGCCCGACAAGACTCGAGCGTTGGCGCGAGTGACGTTCGAAGTCCCATCGGCCGTCGCCGAATACGACGTGGTCCTGCAAAAGCGCGCCGGGGATTGGACGGTGTCCAGCGTTTGGCTTGAATCGGAAGCTGAGAAGGCGGAGCCGGTTTCCCCGAAGCCGCCTCCACCTAAACAGTAAAACGCTCTCCTCGCATTCCTATGAAACACGTCATTGTAGGCACAGCGGGTCATATCGATCATGGTAAATCGGCGCTGGTCCTAGCGCTGACGGGGACCGATCCGGACCGCCTGGAGGAAGAGAAGCGGCGCGGGATTACCATCGATTTGGGTTTTGCCCACCTGGACCTCGGTGAAGACCTCCGCGTCGGGTTCATCGACGTCCCCGGGCACGAGCGCTTTGTGAAGAACATGCTGGCGGGTGTGGGTGGGATTGACTTGGTCCTCCTGGTGGTCGCGGCGGACGAATCCATTAAGCCGCAGACCCAGGAACACTTCGACATTTGCCGCCTATTGGGTATTCGCAAAGGTTTGGTTGCCATCACCAAATCCGATTTGGTCGATCGCGATATTCTCGATTTGGTGCGGCTGGAAATTCAGGAGTTCGTGACAGGGTCCTTCCTCGAGGGCGCGCCGATACTCCCTGTAAGCGCGAGGACGGGCGAGGGACTCGATGCGCTCAGGGCGGAATTGCGACGCCTGGGCCTTGCCGCCCAGCCAAAGCCCGCCGACTGCCCATTTCGGTTGCCCATCGACCGTGTGTTTGTGATGAAGGGTTTCGGCGCAGTGGTGACCGGCACGCTCATTGCCGGCAAGATCGAGAAGGAAGCGGAGGTGGAAATCTTCCCCCTGGGCCGCCGCGTCCGCGTGCGCGGCATCGAAGTGCATAACTCGCCGGCAACGGTCGCCACCGCTGGGCAACGCACGGCATTGAACCTGGTGGGCGTCGAGGCCAAGGAACTCGCCCGAGGGATGGTGCTGGCGGCGCCGGGCTTCTTTCAGACGACGACTTGTCTCGACTCCAAACTCCGTCTCCTCCCCACGGCTCGGCCTTTGAAGAACCGCACGCGCGTGCATTTTCATTGCGGGACCGCTGAGATCGTGGCCGAGGTGGTCCTGTTGGAAGGGAAAGAGATGCGGCCCGGGGAACAGGCCTTTGCTCAGTTGCGGTTGGCGGAGGCGGGGCTCTTCGTCCCTGAGGACCGGTTTATCATTCGGCAATTCTCTCCCGTTACGACCATGGGCGGGGGGGTGGTGCTCGACAACCAGCCTGCCAGGCACCGCCTGGGCGATCCTTCGGTCCAAGAAGCGCTGCGCGTTCTGGAACAGGATGAGCCCGAGGCGCGCCTGGAATTGTTGGGGCGCCAATTGGGTGAGGCGCCTCTGGCGGGGCTCGTGGCGCGCACCGGATGGGAACCTGCGGTGGTTCTCCGCATAGGAAAGGCCCTGGAAGAAAAGAATCGAGTCGTTCTACTCGGGCAACCAGCAAACCTGCTCGTCCACCGCGAGTATTTCGATGAGCTTTCAAAACGCGCCATCGAAGAACTGGAAGAATTCCACGCCGCGAATCCTCTGGTCGGAGGATTACCCAAAGAAGAGCTTCGCGCCAAGGCGGCTCCTCGCCGTGCGGCGCGGGTGTTGCCTTCGCCGCTGCTCTTCAATTCCGTACTCCACATATTGAGTTCGCAGGGGAAGGTGGACGTGCAGGGAGAAGCCGTTCGGCTTGGAGGGCGGAAGATCCAGCTTGCCCCTGAAGAGATTACTGCCAAGGAGCAAATCGCCGCCGCCTTTGAAAAGGCGGGGCTGGAAGTCCCTAGCGCGCGGGAGGTCCTGGCGAGCCTGCGGATTGATCGCGCCCGAGCTGAGAAGCTCCTTCAGATCCTCCTG
>Ga0209777_10000475_pt1 | contig 66469 bp, 93 predicted proteins | sample FrelakmetHBP12HB_FD_187147 | JGI IMG/M metagenome (GOLD analysis project Ga0209777, IMG submission 187147) | Freshwater lake sediment microbial communities from the University of Notre Dame, USA, for methane emissions studies -HBP12 HB (SPAdes)... | ecosystem: Environmental > Aquatic >...
TACATGGGCTTGCCCACCTCCGGTCAACCAACCTTTGCTTGCAGTAATCATATTTAGTCCTTTGTCACCAAATAACTGGTGCATTCATATCCTGAAAAAGTTGCAGTGACTGTATATGTGGCCAATGGATGGGTGTTTGCTATTGCATCTGCCTTCGTGGGATACGTTCTTACTTTGCAACTTGTCATACTCCCATTTCCATCATACACTTGATTATATAGCTTAAAATTTTCTTGACTTAATCCTAAAATATATTTGATCTTATCTGTCTCTGACCCGACTGAATCAATATCATTTGTATAGATTTGATGGTCTTTCGACTTCCCTGTCGGGAAATACGTCGAATGAAACACAGATAATTTCCACAGTCCTTTGATATTCGGAGTATAGCTTGCTCGGTAATCTCCGTTACCAAGCTCTACGATAGTCACAGGAATAGCTCCACTAACTTCCGTCCCCGCAGGATTATAAAGAGTTTTTGTAAAGTTTGTCAGAGTGATCCCAGGTTTCAAATTTCCATTCAAATCTAAAACCGTGAAATCATCATACATTATTTCATCAACTTTGCCGTTCATTTTATAATTTCCTTCGCCGCGATCCGCTCTTCAGCCATAGCCCTGAGTTCGGCGTTTATTTTAGCCTCATATTCCTGTTGAGGTTTCCTTGATAGTTCAAGAGCTTCACGGTCTGCGCGGGATTTATCGTTTATCTCTTTCGATAATTTGTCATGTTCTTCTTTTGTAATTTCAGATGTAATATCCGAACTAAAATCCTGCGTGCTGTAAAATACTCCTTGAACTTTTCCATTTACGACAGTTTTGAAATACATTAACTTACCCTCCATGCACGAATGAACATTGGATTTAAAGATTCCCCATACATTGCATTAGTGGTAAGGGTCTCTTCGTTAGAAGATGCCATCGCTTTCATATATATCGTTTTTGTTCCGGATGTGACAATATACTCAAAATCAATAATGTTTCGGGAGTAATTACCGCCATAAAGAGTATTCGTGACAACATAAGTGTTCTCCTTCCCATCAGTGACAATATCGGGAGCGTTGTTCCCCGAAGTTACCCCCAATCCAAAATAAGAGTCAGTATGCGCCTGCAAATCAGAATCGTAAATATATTGTCTGCCATGAGCATATAGTTTCCATCTACCTATTCCAAGAGTGATAGTTAAAGGATTTGCGCCGCCATTTACAGATACGTCATCCCATACATTTATTACCGTAGTCATGCTATCTGCTGTTGTAGTAGATGTCTCTATCTTCGTACTATTCCCGTCAGTTATGCCCCGCCATTCTGTCGCTGTGCCTATCAGCTTCCACCAACCCCCAACTTCTGTAATATCAATATTCGAATGATAGCCGTTTGCTAATTCAGCTCCCTCCAAAACTATTGTTGCTTTCTTCCCCGCAGTTGTTATGCTTGCGACTATAACCATAATTTCTCGATTCTGATTAGCGGCAAGAGTCGGAGCAAAACAGCTTCTATCTGCTGTCAACCCTCTAAAAATTACAGTCAGCGGAGTGTTGCCGTCTGAAATTGTATAATCCGCATCCCCGGCTTCTACGATCTGCATAGGCAAGGTTGCAACTTCCGAAGGATATGCAGAGAGTGAATAAGAACGAACAGCACGGACATAACATACCGTTATTGCCTTAGCCACTGAATTTTGACTCCCGTCTAAGAATCTTTGATCCCATGCCTTAGCTGCTTCAGATTCTGACGAACTCCAATAAAAATCAGTCCCAAACCCCCCAATTCCTGCCACATACAAATTATCGTATATTGCATCAAGTTCATCTTTTGAAGGTAAGAACCAATCTGAATATGCTCCCACCACTAAATCAAGACATACTTTTGCCGCGCCTCCGGTATATCCATCATCTGCCGCCATCTTATCAGTATTATCTTTTCCAGTTCCAACAGCTGTTCCTGTTGTACCAATTAACTCAGTTTGTGAATCTCCGCCAGTTATCCAGGCAATGCCCGCACTCTGATCTGAAGGCGCACATTCATAAACTTTATTATTAGCTTCATCTACATAAAATACCCAACCTCCAGCTTGTCCTATATCTCCAACTTGAGGAAATATAAGAGGAGGATGTTCAAACGTCTTAACTCCATCTATAGTCTGTGCAGATGTTATATCTACTGCTCCGATGTCTCCAATAACCTCAGATACACTTCTACTCTCAAGACCGTTAGCTGTGAACCTTGCATACTCGTTATCAGCAACACTTGCTGAATCTATACCTACAATATTACCGTCTAAAATACCAACTGTCGGAACTGACGCAGACGCACCGCCTCCGCTTGTAATCTTACCCCTGCAATCTTTATAATAAATTCCAGTATCAAATGTTATAAAAGCGGGTGTTGAAGGTCTAACAATAGTCCTGCAAACCGGCACAAATACATTTTTCAATACCGATAAAGGAGGGAAATAATTAGTTGCGTCGTATAAATCCTGCCTAACTTGCGCATCCGTAGTATATACAACTGTCGGCTCTGATTGTAAACAAGCAACCAATCTTACAGTGGTTGCAACCGTACCGCCGACTGTTATTGTAGTCGGCACAACTCCCCAAACAATATTCTGCCTATGCGTTCCTCCAAGCGCCACTCCGTTTGCATAAACATTCAATTCTGAAAGTAAAGTACATCGAACGAACTGACCTGCCGCATTGATATAAAAGAATCCCCCGGCGGCTGTGACTGCATTGCCGGCGGTCATTTTAAAAATACCGTTCATAAAATTTCCGACTGCTATACTGAGAGCCACCGCCGTAACTGTCGGCAAGAATCCATCTATATATAAAGTCCCGCTTTCTTCAAACCTCTGAATTACTCTTTTAACGAAGCTATCGATTTCATATCGATTTCTACTATAAGCGTAAGATGTATAATTAACGCCCGCGACCGCGCCGATTATAAAAGTTGCAACATCTATATGTACCTCTGTCGGATAAATCGCCGAGGCTGTCATAGTCGGAGTATTTCCAACCAATCTGAAATAAACATAATTAATAACTGGCGCAAGGTCTGTACCACCAGTCAAAACAACCGAAGCGGAATTAACTTCGTTAGGATAAACAATACCATTAAAATTAAAAGTCCCTTTTCCAAAAATTGCATATAAAGTATAGGTGAGAACTCCACCCACGCAAGTTAAAGCACTGCACGACTTATCAAGAAGCGTGTCCATTTGCTCTTCACTTAAATGCTGTGCCATGTGCGCTAATCTTCTTGGGTGTCCTCTTGAGTCATGGAAGTTTATTTCGTTAAGAACATCTAAAACTCCATCTGACATTTCTTTGACAGATACTAACGTAATGACTCCCGCAAAATTGGCATCAGGTGTAAAGATTAAATTTCCGGTTGTGAATGGAGAATAGTGAAGATGTACCACTTGATTACCGGAAAGAAGCGTACTCACAACTCCTCCCAAAGTGCAGGTTATGTATCCCGCCGTCCAACCCGAAATGGTAAATTCAACCACGTAATCTTTTGTAATATTCGGTACTATCGGAATTGTCGGTACTAATGTCGTAACTGCCGAAACACCTCTTGTCGCTGTGCCTAAACCATCATTTATCGTCCAGCCTGCGCCCCCAGTCCATAACGCTTGAGTTATTGCTGGAGCAAGTTCTGCTCCTTGCTTTGCCACTATATTTACATTACCAGCAACCGCAGAAGTTCCGACTGTGACTGTACCTGTAAAAAAAGGATTATCAACTGGAGGCAATTCTATCCATATTGCCGCAGTTGCAGTATTATCTTTACAAATAAATATCCCATCATCCCCTGTATTTATCCATATATCACCTCTACTAAAAAGAACACCACCTCCCGCAGTATCCACATTATCGTTATTCGCCGTAGGATCTGCCGCAATTTCAACTGTTCGACCTATTCTTTTCCATAAGGTATTTCCCGCGCCATATTTCTCCCATGTCACAGGTCTTTTCCCCGCAGGCACCTGAATCAATATTGACCCTTCGGGCGCTTCTGTCCCGCCTCCGGTAGAAGGATCTGAACCAACATAGCCGAAACCTATATTGTCCCCTATTGTGAGTCCTGTTTCAACTCTGGTTGCTTTTGCAAAAAAACCTGCCAGCATAAATTCCTCTTTCGCTTATGAAAGTATTCTTTCTATTCTTATGTCGAGATTATTTGTAGCGTAAATCTGTAATTCAACATTGGCAACATTTATTGCAGGTTCTATTGTCAATCCTGCAATCACAGCGCCCAACTCTACCACGGCGAACTTATCCCAATCTATAACCGCTCCCGCCCATGCACAATTCATAACTAACGAGTGAACATTCGCCGGAGTTCCTGTCTCCCTCACTGTTATTTTCCACAACGCCGACCAATAATTTGCCAAAACAACTGAATCCGCCACAAATGCGGGATCGCAGTCTTGATTCGGAATTACTATTTTATACGGATTCCGTGCTTTCAATTCAGCATCAAGGGCGGATAGATTTTCGTTTGTCGTTTTATTCGTCTTTACGATATTCGTGCTTACAAGGTGAGCATCCGTACCAATTGCGGCGTCAAGAGCAGATACATTACTGTTCACTGTTCCGGCGTCGGTTCCAGGAACGGACGCATCAGGAGTACAATTCAGCCCAGAAGCTCCGAAAAGATCAACCGCTCCTCCTGCTGTCAAAGCAATACTTGAAGTCGCCCCTTTGTCTAAAGAGGTAATCCTGAAATCGCCTGCAACTATTGTCATTAAAGCAATTGCACTGATCTGAGTATTTACCAATGCCATCAATGCGGTATTGGTGATTGGACCAGCAGCGACCGTAATTGTATATCCAACCGCAGCATGACCGTCTTTTGCCATTTTAAACTTATATGTCGCATCCGCCAGAGGGCTATTATTTCCTGCTATGATCCCGGCCAGCCCGAATTCCTGATAACCCGGAGTCGGAGTCGCTATTGGATTTTGTGTTCTTGCTACCGGAGTCGGATCTTCTCCAAGATAAGTATCGAGTTTACTGATTGCCAAAGCAAGCGAATCGCCATCTATAATATGCCATTCATCCGTATAGACCGGAGTTTCACTGCCAAGCCCTGTCTTTCCGGTATAGGCATTTTGATAACCGTCTTCAGTAGACGCTCCTGCCGAATCCAGCATCTTGCTCCATATCGTGTCCCCAGCAGCAGTCTTATGCCATAACTCTCCCGTCGCGCCGTTTTTCCTTAAATACAGAGAACCGAGATTTGCTACAACTCCAAGACCCGCAGTAGGGTCAGCAGTTCCGTAAAGAACTTCAACTTGGTCTGCCCCGACGATTATTCCAAGCCCTTTAAATATTTTAGTTACTACTAATGGCATTGAATTTCTCCTATACGAAAATTCTTACAAACTTTATAATGATTGAACTGCCTTCGTTGTTTGTAATAGACAATTTCATTTCAAGACCATCTATCACTACATCTAAAGCATAATTTATATAGTCCCCGGATACACCATATCGGATATGTTCAATGTCCGCAAGAGTTTTAATCCCTGCGACAATACTATGTTCTGACTTGGTACCGCAAACGACTTGTAATATCCATGTATTGCTTAAACTGGTTGTAAACAATATCGCGTCTACCGTTTCCGTGGCAGTGGTCAGTATGGTTTTTTGGCCACCATGCAACTTAATCCCAATGTCTACATTTTCCAGCATTTCAACACATCCAATAAATGATATATATTGCCATTGCAAACATTACAATAACCCATGCTATAAACAATTCTTTTTGAGATTCTTTCATTTCAGTAATGCTTTTGAAATCTCTGTTTCATAGTTGTCAATACAATGATCTTCTTTCTTTTTGACCAAACTTATCTTATCTAACAAAGTAATTTTCCCTAATGCTATGTGACCTTTCGTATGTGAGAAATTCATCCAGGATGCAGGGAGATGTGGTACTATGTCGCTCTTATAAGTAAATCTTTTAGACATTTCTATACTCTTATCGTAATACCTGGCCGTTCTGTAGTCCATCACACGTAAAGATCCGAACGTATTCACACGGAATCTCTTCTTATCTATATAATCAATTGCTGCTCTTTGCGCCAATCCCCCACCAAGGGAGTGCCCATTGAATATGAAATCATTTTCTTTTTCTAAAATTCTATAGACCAATGGCTTAATGGTATCCCATTGTTCGTCAACACCATGATGGAACTTAGCCAGAAAGGTTTTCATCTTTTCTTTTTCTTTACAGAACTTAAGATCATCTAAGGCATCGGCTGTTCCATCTGTGCCCATGAAAGTCAATATTGGTCTATCTTCGTAATAGCCAAAAGAAAATTGCGTATGCCCTCTTTCAAAGACACCACATTTTTCTAAGATTTTTTGATTTTCATTGTGGTAAAGATTTTTTGATTCTCTTGCACAAATTAAATCAAGATTATCGATTCTGTTCATTTGGAACCTCCCAAACTCTTTGGTATTGGCATAGGGTCTTTTTGAAACCATTTGGTTGTGAACGTACCAAATATGCACATGAAAGCAATAACTAAAGTGAATATCAAAGCTATCAACTTCCATGTATGCTTTTCTGCCATTTCCCAGAATCCTTCCCAAAATGGTTTTAGATTTTTATGCATTCTGTTTCATAGCTCCTTTCATTTCATGTACAATTTTTGAAAGATCGTTCTGCTCTGTTTCAACTTTCCCTATACGACCGGTGCAGTTTTCTTTACAGTCCTTTATCTTATCGCGGAAAGAGTTGATGATGAAAGCGAAATAACTCCCGACAATACCAACAAACAGGCCAACAATAATAACAAGGATGCTAATAAACGTCCCATCAGAATTATCTTGCATTCACTTATCTCCTTCATTTCATAACCTCATGCAGTATAGTTTATCCTATTGTCCCACCTGAGTACACCGTCAATCTGGAAGTGGTGGGGTCTGTCGCAAAGACCAATCTTCAGCAAATTGATATGCTGATAAATTGACAGTGAAAATTATCATCATTATTAACATTAGCACCATCTTCTTCATTTGTTTATCTCCCAATATATCCTATGTCCAGTATGTTGCATGACTGCTAAATTGTGCTACTATTGCTACATCTGTTGTATCAATATTAGTGTTCAACGTATTACCAGTAGCATCGGGAAGCAAAGAAGAACCATAAGAACAGCTATGGAATCCTTCATGGACATTGCCCAAAATGGTGCCAGTAGCACATGCAGAAAGTACATTACAATTTTCAAACCCATATCCTAAGTCACCTGCACCTGCACCGCCAGTAACTCCATGAGCAAAACATCCTGACATATATGAACAAGTCTTAAACCCAGTAGCATGAGTGTTGGTCGATACAATATCACTTGCTCCGCACCCTGACATTGTATAACATAAACTGTGTCCAACAGATATCCCATTTGTAGACCTGCTATCATCCACCTGACAAGCAGACATTTGGTTACAAGAATAAAAACCATAGACCGCACCATCTGTTGATGTTAAACCACTGGCGAAACATCCTGTTATTTGAGTGCAACCATAGAAGGCTCTAATCTCTGGAGTTGTCGTTGTTATGGTTTTTATCATACATCCTGTCACTTGGGAGCATTGATAAAATCCATACACAATATCCCCTGTTCCAGTTATGTTATAAACTAAGCAATTTGATAAATTGCCACAATCTTTAAATCCGTAAATCTTATCTGTTCCATTAATCGCAAAAACTGAGCAATCTCTGTACTTACTTGTCGTGTTATGTAATGCCGTTCCACTTCCCTGAAATCCTACAAAATCAACGTTACTCAATCTATTGCTTGTCTTGCAGTTATCAAACGTAACATAATTTGCACCAAGTTTAAATGATTCAGTTATGCTCGCTACTGTCACACCTGTTCCTTTTATCCAGACATTTTTAAGATAGCAATGGTCTGTATTGACAGTCATATTCCCTTTCAATTCAGCAGCACCAGCACCACTCGCACTAAATTGGATAAATGTTCCAGATTCCATCGTGACCTCAGAACAAGCATTGGTATATAAGTCACCCCACGTATCACCACCGGATAATAAACTGTATGGTTGATACCCTCCTGACAAATATCTGAAGTGAATTGATTTTATATGAGGCTTGAGATAATAAGCATTTGCACCAAACCGATAAAAAGCATTATTGAAAGAGGTCTGGTCATACACAACCACTTGTGAATTTTTATTCCCAACTTTGTGAGGCATATATTGGGAAAATGTAAAAGTGCTTCCTGCTTCAGTAAATGTGCAAAGGCATAATTCATAAGCAGTTGGAGCAACAGTTGATGCCGTGAACACAAATGACGGTGATGAATCATATGCCCATGTTCCTGCTTTCTTTGCTCTGGACCTTGCAGTACCATCCAGATCCACATAAGCAACCTTCAAATAATTGACTGCACCACCAGCAGTCCATCCAGCAATCGTTAGATCTGTCTGAGCTGTCCATGCTACTCTGATTGCTTCAACATCCTCATCCTGAGTGGTTGGTGGTGTTGGCACATAACTCAAGACAGTCTGAAAAGATTTTTTGACATATCCCACTCCAGCGGTGATATTAAAGTTTGTACCAGCACCCTGAGATGCTTCACCGCCTTCAGTATGGAAAGGAATTTGTTTTAGCTGGTCTTTGAAGGAAAGACCCACCCTGTCCATTAGATACAGCAGGTCTCTCATCAAGTCTTGTGAATAATACCGGTCACCCGCACCATCAGGCACTCCATTCGGTGCAACAGCATCAAAGCCCCAGTTGATTTTCTTTTTTATAGCCATTTCTTTACCTCATCCCATAATTGCATAAACTGTCCATATCGATACATTAAAATATCCTAACACCACTCGAAAATACACAGGCACAACATCTGTTAAAGAAACAACCAGCTGTTCCACTTGAAGCACTGTGAGGAAACCATTATCAACGTCTATCCACACTACTCCAGCAATCTCACACTCATCTCCAGCACCAATCAAGTCAATACCAAGCTCATCATCAACACCATCTGTACCAATAGTTGCCGTATAATCTGAAGAGTCCGTACTTTCCTTTGCCCACAACAACCAATCAGCATTATAGTAGGACGAGACAATTACAGAACTGCCACCTGCGATGGAATCAATGATAATCTTTGCATCATTTACCCAACTCCCACGATTCTTATGTCTCTGTACGGCAGTATATATTTTTATTCTTTTTGCTGTTTCTGCGTCAAATGGTAAAATATTTGCTGAAAGCATATAACCGAGTTCATCAAGTAGATGTGATGGACATCTTTCCGCTAATTTAAGAAATGCCATTTCAGTGATTTCCTTTTTCCAATCTGCTACATGAGTATCAGACTTGGCAATCAGGGCTATTGCAGAAAGATCAGATGTCGCTGTCTTTTTTAACAGTTCTGGAATGTCTCTTGAAAATTCTGGCAACATACTTAAATCTCCGTAAGTGTCATAACACCATCTGTGCTGATTTCATCTATTGCATTAGTGAAAGGGAACGCCGGAGCTGCCCAAGTAACGTAATCACATCCGTCTATGAACATATTTATAAACCCAAGAGTTTCACTTTGGTCATGAGTTTGCCCAAAATATGGTGCAAGGCCACGACCATCTATTTCATCAAGAAACACTTGAATTTGAGGATAGTCCTCTGAGACGAACGTAGTAGTCCATTTTGCATTTATCAAAGTCACAGCACTTTCAATTCCATTGGTAAAATAATCGTTTATTATTTCTGTAGTATACTCACTCATAAGTAGCCGAACACAGAGAGTATAAAAAGGCAACATATCTGCAAACACGAATCCGGTCTTTACCTTCATGGCTGAAGTGACGTTTCTTGTGTTATAAGTTGGGTCTTCTACTCTAACATCTATAGATCCAAGTATAGTTCTATCTATCAAATAATTTTGAAGAGCTGTTTTAAATGCCCCAGAAGGAACTCCTCCCCCCGTTGGAACAACCACAACCTGGGCAGAAAGAAGACCATAGACATTCTTATTGACCGCAACTATAGAGACTCCTCCGTAAGCTTCTGCCAATGCTTGTCCATCTTCTACTGTTATAAATCTATCACGAGCCTTTAAAAGAAGCGGGGCAAGTCTTTTTGCAGATTCAATAGACTCTTCGTCACTACCACCAGTAAAAGTAGCAGGGTTAGAAACACCTTCTATATTGGCATCAGAACCAGAATACATGGAAACTCTATTCACAACACTCACATTCCCGTCTAAGCCGCCACCATGAGCGTACATCGCATAGACCGGAAATGCACCAGGAAGAACTCCGTACACTCCGTCACCAAATCTTATTTTGCTTTTCCCATTCTTATCGTAAAGAATCTTGTAATGAGTATCCGCTACTCCTGAATTAACAAAAGTGTCTACTCTTGTCCAAACGACAGCATTTATAGTTATCACCAAGGTATTCTCCAACACCCATAAATGAGGCAAGGCAAACTCCTGCCATTCTGTGATAGCATCAGCAGTGCCAAGAGATATAGATGCAGATAAAGAATCTTGTTGATAACAAGTGACTGGGAATGAATAGAGATGGATTATGTGAGCAGGAGTCCCTGCATCAAGAATATCTATGTATGTGCCTGCGTAAGCACCCGCGAGGGTGGTTGATAGACGAATATGAGTAGCATCTACATAGATAACGTAATAGTCTGTATTTATCAAAAGAGGAGAAGGCAAGTCTGCTGCTGCGGTGGTCAATCGTACCTTTTCACCGGTCGTGTACACTCTGGCAACAGTGAGTTTATCGTCTCCAGCAACAGCTACAAAAGTTTCACTTGAAGCCGCAATGGTAACCGCAGCTCTTGCTTCATATTTCTTACCAACCATCACGGAGGAACCAACAGTCTTCCCTGATAAGTTTGCAGGGACTATTGTTACAGGGAACACAGTTGCTCCCTTAAGATAAAATAAAAGAATGCCCGAACTCTCTACTTGTGGTGTCAAGTCATAGTCTATCAATTCACATAGATCTATAACGGCTTGACGAGTGAATGCTGTTCTTAGATATGCTTGATTGGCAGATGCATTTTCTATCATAGATAACATATCACCAACTCCAGCCCAAATACGTTTGAACCATTCTGGTTTGTCTACCAGATATGGATCGGAGTTGATATCATTCATAATAGTAGAGAATGTTCTTGAGGTATAACGAATTGGACTGGTTGTCATTTCACTCCTGCCATTGGTACGTTTATCGTTCTGTAATTATTGAAATTGTAATAAGGAATAAACAAGACTATTACGTCTAATTCTCCGCCAGACTTAAGAAAACTGATACTGGTTTGACTCACTGCAATTCTACGATCTGGAAGACCGTTCAAACCATCCGCAACAACACTATTCTTCCATGCAATAGCATTGGCGGCATTATATCTTATATTCACTTGAAGACCAAGGTCGTTCGGATGATTTTCATACCCAGAAACCCCACCCGACTCTCTTCTGTCGTAGTACAAACTTCTATCCCGTTGATACATAAGCAACATCAAATCTGAACTCAGTTCTAAGTCCAAATTATTTTTTCCGTAATAGAAAAATATATCCCAACTGCTGAGTTCATCTATAGAATAATCCATCTATTTTCCTTTCAAGAGTAAACTTATGATCGTACTCAGATTCGTCCTTATTGCCACAAATGCAGCAACATTAACAGGAACCCCTGAAGGGACCCCTCCAGTAACCACAGTCAAAGCTTCTATGGCAGATATCAAGTTCGTAAGAGTTGTCTTCAAGATATTACCTAAGACGAAAGGTTCAGTCCCTTCCAAGAAGACCAACTCTTTGGTGTCGTCACTATACTTTATACTTTCTTTAGTGATAGGACTTTCAAAAATCACTCTTGTTGCCGGCTGGCCATCAAACTTTGATGGGATCATGCTGTCCATTTCACTTGCGTAATGTAGATATCGAGGCTTATTCGGATCACCCGAAGCAAAGTACACATCTACCCAGGAACCTTTCTCTGGGACACTCATAGAGTTCCCTTGTCTTGGAAAGCACCACATCCCTTTGTCTTCTGTATAGAAACCCAGTTCCGGTATGACGACCTTCACTCGCCCTTTCTTTAAAGTATCAAAGTTGTTTACGACTTCAGATTCGTAATGCCTCAACCATTTAGTCTCTTCACGAATAACCTGATCAAGCTGAGCTCGGACATCTCTTTGAAAACTCATATAATAAAGCTTCCTCCGGTATATGTAAGAGTGTCCATCGCTTCTGCTGAAATACGATAACCGTCTTTGTCTATGGTGTGATCAACTTTCGATAAAAATAATGGTGCCATATAGTTTGACAAATTGTCTGGAAAACCCTTTCCAAATTTAGCAAGTATTGGGGGAGTGATCATCGGATTTCCAAGCATCTGTAGATTCACGCTGTATCCAATTCCTTGTGGGGCGGTCGTTTCATCATAAGGAACAAATATACCTTTCTTGACCAATTCACCGAAGTCTGTTACGTCCATCGCCCATTTCATATAGTCATTCATTGAAGATATACCGCCTTTGGAATTTCTTCTTTTAAGTTCATCACTTATTTTTTCTGGAACGAACCTATATGCTTTCACCGTTTCAGTTTCAGCTATGTATCTAATGAATGTGGTCTTACCATTTATCATGACCAGTCTTACATTATCACCGGTCCCTGATTCCCCCATATGATTTTGCCAAGAATAACTTGTGACATTAGCCAAACCCCATTTGTAATCCAAATAGATGGAGTTTCCGTATGATGCCCCTGTTACTTCCTTATTAAATTGTACCAAATTAAATTTGTCATGATCAACGAACATTCCATATAGAAGTCCACTTGGAGTAGCCCCAACTCTAAATATGCAGTGCCAATCCCTTGCACATCTTTGAAGGAATTTGAAGTCGGATTCCCACTGAAGAATCTGTGTATCTTCTTGAATACGTTCAGATCCTTTCTCAAACATGATATCCCAAAAAGAAACTCCCATACGTGTGAATATTTCTACAACCACGCTGGTCTTATCTCCTGTGGTATAAACTTTTTGTTCTTTCGTCTTACTCCATTCAGTCCCAATGAAATTACAATTATATTGGATACGTCCATCTTGGCTACCAGACCCAGAAGGAGCCATTATGTATCCAGTCATTCCTTCACGAACCATGCTTCCACCCATTTCTTGTGGGTTCTTAACCAAGGCCAATGCTGTTCTTATATTCGTATCTACATCTTTATATCCCCAAGCTATTTTCACTTTCATCCCCATTCTAAGAAGACGGGGATAGTTCGCATTGGGATCAAACAGAGACAGAGTTCCAGAGGAAGCTTTTTGAATCTCTTCCGTCACGGTCAAACTTATGATGTCTTGACTTATTATTTTCTTTTCTATACCAACATCTTCTATCTCAACACTAAAGAAAGAAGAGTCAGCATTGTATAGACCAATCATTTATATCTCGTCCAATATAATCTTATACTTATTTTTACCAGTAGACACCAAGTTCTTCACCTTCCATTTTGTCTTTGAAGAATGAAGGACCTCGTTTTCTTTTCTATGAGAAGACATAGACTTTAAGGAAATGCCTTTTTTATTGGGGCTTTCAAAAACTATAGAGATAGAGTCACCTATTCCAGTGCCTTCGGAAAATTTTTCAGCAATTCTATGATCTGACGACCAAGAAGATAATCCTTTCATGTCCACTGTAGAGCCTTTTCTAAAGGTATTATTTACATCAAAATCCGACCATCCTTCTGCTAAATCCAAACTGACTCCTCTATAAATTTTACTGTATCTATCTTTATAGACAGGGTAAAATTCAAACAGATTTTCTATTTTGTTTACATCATCTTTGTATTGCTTTTTACGGGACTCTGAACCATCAAACTTTCCCTGTTGAATTAATCTAAAGTCTGAAGGATCATTAGACCAACTTAAACAAGATTGATAATATTCTTTTGCTTTTTGTTTTGTTATTGGAAATTTTGCGTCTAAGGCACAATTCATTAAATCTTTTATAGAATCTTCTTCTCCATAAATTGTATCTATGTGCCCTCTTTCCCCTCGCACGGATTTCCCAGGAATGTTATTTGGGTCTTCTTTTTTCCCAGAAGACCGTTCTTTCGGAACTTCTTTCTTCGGACCCGCCTTGTCCGGGACCCATTTGCTTCCAGCGTAATGAAACGGACGACCGAAGATCATCTTCTTTTGACCTTCCTCCGCTTTCATGACATTAAGAAGTTCCATCACTATGGCTTTCTGTAGTTTAAAAGAATTTTTATTTATCATCTTATGGGTATCTTCAACGACCTTATTTTTGATAAATCAAAACCGGCTTCAAATAGATCTTCAATATTATGTTCTACAGCTTTATAGACTTCGCCCTCGGTCCCATCTCCATATCTTGCCGTAACAATTTCATCTATGGCATCACCAACTCGAATATTAGACAAAGAAGCCGTAGAATATTTCGGGTATTCCCTTAGATCCTTCACTGCGTAATGATCTCCATAAATATCTATGAAAGGAACAGTTTCTATCGTTTGATATCTCAATATGACTTCTCTCCGTTCATGCTTTTGTAAATATCGTAAGCCCCATACACCATCCCAGTAAGAGCCGCCATCTTTCTGAAAATTTCTTCAGACTTGTACAACGGATTCGTTTCGTCTAACCAAAGTTCCATACTTATCTCAGAGTACTGAGGTTGCCCAAGAGCGTTCACCCATCCTTGTTTATGGGAAGCATCACATTTCTTCACCCAATAAACCAATGGAACTGAACCGGTCCCCCAATAATACAGAACTCTCGGGGTAGTTTCAAACTGATCAGAAAAGAAATCCGTAAGACCAACTGCATTCTGTCTAAGCATGTCAAATTGCTTTAGCATAAGAACATTGCCAACGGTATTATTTCGTTTCATAAGTGGCAAAGTAAAAGCAATTTTCCGATTCCCGGCTCCGCCAGGAGTGATCGGTGAAAAGTTTAAGCCGGGAATCGGAGTTTCACTTAAGACTATATCTTTAGTGTCAGATATATCCCCAGGAATGGTTACGCTGGTTATCAATTGATAATTGTCTATATCAAACAAGAACCATGGAATATGAAAAGAATACCTTGCTATGTCTAAACTCAGTTTCATTTGTGGGCAACTCCCTCCCCTTCAAAACCAAGATTGTTTCTTAGACCATCCTTAAGGCTCCAAGCAATTCCCGCTCCAACTTCTACACCAACTTGTTTCGCATTTGACGGAGCAGAAACATTGACATTTATCGTACTGTCTATCTTGCTATTTATATTAGTCGAACTTGAAGATTTCTTTGCCAGAACCTCCTTTGTTGGTTCTGATACAAATGTTTCTTTTATATCTTTAAGGTTATTTGCCCAACCCTTCCAATTCGCATCTCCTAATGCCTTGAATCTCTTTTGATACTCATCGGCCATTTTTTCTTTTTCTTCATACAGTCTTTTCATCTTTACACGATCGTTTTCTCGCCATGCCGAAAACATTTCACCTGCGTTCACTGCTCTTTCTATAGTGAAAGCCAATACATCAAAGATCAATGCCAAAAGTCTTATAGCCGGTGCAAGAATCATTCCCACCAAGTTTCCTATCGTTCTAAAGAGAGCAACCACAAATCCTCCTTTGGTCAATACCTTGTCCAATGCTTCGTACAGTCTTACGAAAGAACCTACGAAAGATGCGATCAAAGGTCCTGCATCTTCAAATCCTTTTGAAAGACCGATAACAAACGCACCCACCCATTCAATCAGTTTTGCCCACCGGCTGGTGAGTGTTTCAAAGAAAGGTTTCATGACTTCCAATATGTAAAGTGCTACCACAGTAATCTTAAACATTATGATATTTATAATATCGCTCATTGTCTTTGTAGTTCTACCAAAGATGGCTTCTAATTTTCGTGTCAGAGACTCCATCATAGTATGAACGACATCTACTATTGCCTTTACAATAGTATAGACCGCCCTAAAAGCATTAGCGATCATCACTCCCCACTTTACGAACATCACTCGGTGTTCTCTTGTCCAGTCTAAAATCTTTTGTAATATCGGAATGAGTAGTCTTCGTAAAGGCCAAAAAAGACTTCTTTGTATGATGTCCCCCACGTGGGAGAATGTTCTTCCTATTTCAGGGACACCTTTCATCACAGACTGAAGACTGACATATGCCGTAGCAAGGCCAACAAGTTTCTTGGTCAATGCAGATATCATTGCACTGGACCCTTCAGAAAAATTACTGACACTGGTCTTTAGTGCACTGCTGGCTTCTTTTGTCTTAGTCTTAGTCTTTCCAGTGACTTCATCAACACCAGATCGTATTTTCTCCCCTGCGCTGGTGGTCATGCTTTCAATGGTGTTCTTCAAACCGACCATGCTGTCCGCAATGGTGTTTATAGAACTTTGCATAGACTTTGTATCAAATGTGAATATCGCATCTTCCATTCAAACCACCTTCGTATTGTCACTTTTACCCTGTAAAACGTTAAAACCGGTCTTTTACCTGTTTTAATACCGTTTTATACAGCACCGGTGACTCCCAGCAAGGTTTTATAAAGTTCCCGCTCATAAGGGTATTATGCTAAAAATAAAACCTTTATTTATTGATATGTATAGTAAAAAAGATGACTACTCCGATTGATCTGTGTCTTTTCTTTTTTGTAAAGCATCTGCGTAATTCACCGTGAACAAATAATCTTTCATGCTCATGTCACAAATGTCTTTCATTGTAATCCCACCACTACTCTGTCTACATATAAGAAAGCTTTCTTTGACAATGTCTTGGAACTCTACATCAATATGACAAACATTAGAAAACAACCATAACCAGTCAGGACTCACCCATCTTAGAGAGTAAGTCCGGAAACGAAAAAATTTGACAGATTGATCGGAACTCTAAATTTTTTGTCGCAAGAGGGACAGACTTTGTCAACGTTCGGATTGATACCATATTTTGAGACTTCGGTATTGAGTGCCCCCAAGTCTACTCGTGCATCTTTGATATTTTCAAATATCAATATGCCATATAGACTTTTATCTTTCTTTTCAACTTCCATCCCGTTTATCTTTTCCATGGCTTCTACATACATAGCAAACTGCATACGCACACTATCGTTAGAGCCATATTTTCTTTCTGCAACCATACAGTCATTTAGAGTCGGATGACGAAGTGTCATGGACTCTACGGACAAAAGAACATCTTTTGTACTTTGATTTATTATATTCACGGGCTGAGAAAGACTTACCGTAAAATTTGGGACTATCTCTTCCATGAAAGTCGTTTCAAGTTGAGAAATGAAATCTCTTGTGTCAATCTCCATTTCCCCTTCTTTCACAAATTCATTCACAATTCTAAACCCGCAACGAGGGCATCTATAAACCCCTTCCGCTCCATCATTGTCTGGGTCATATAGAATCATAATCTGAATCATGCAAAATTCTGCCGACCGATATGGTATAAATCCTACCATATTCTTAATATCCGTCTTATCTGAAATAACCCTTTCGTCACTTTTAATAGATTCTATGCAACCAGATAAGAAAGACTTGACAGCGGACATGACCATACCGCTGTCAATGAATTTCTTAGCATCAGCTATGACTATCGCCTTTGGACGAACTATCTCTACTTCAGTAAAAATATTTCCTGAGGGCATAAAGACAGGAATTGGTAATTTCATAAATACTCCTTATACGGCATCAATCGGCGTTATTTCCCATGGCAGTATTGTAATGGCCATCTGGGCATAAGCCGGATTGGCTAAATCTGTGTCGGGCATCAATTGGATTTTCAGACCTTCACATTGAGATAAAAGAACTCTACCGAACTCCGCTCCATGGGCGTCTGTCCGAACTATAACAACATCTTTTATCTCATCATCTAAAAACCAGTTCGTAAGAAACTCTTTGGTGTTGGTTCCTCGATTGAGTTTGTATTTCAACTCGTATGGAGGATACTTGATAATACCATTTTGGATATTTCTTATCCTACGAAACTCGGGTATTTCAACTGAACCCTTTTCCAAAAGCATTTCCCCGGCAAATACAAGTCCTGCAAGCTCTACTCCATCTATTAGGACTTTTTTCTTTTCTACCATTTCATTTGGTTGCATCTATTTTCTCCTTAACTTAAAAGTAATATACCAACACCAATCTTAATGCTTCCAGCCGGTGCAGGATAAGAAAACCAAACATCCAAGTTTCTTTCTCCTGCTTGAATGCTTGTCTGTGGATTATTTATGGCATCTGCCTGAACCTGGAGATGGTCTGACCATTTCGTAGGCTTGCCATTCACATCTTCAGATTGGCCAAAGGTTTCCCCTTCTGTCACATATCCGGTTGATCCCTTTAACCATAAGCGTAATAGGAACTGCAATATTGCATCCCTATCTGATAAGATTCTATTGAAGCTGTTTGGCGTGTTCTCGGAAGACTGAAGTGAATCTACCGCAGAAACTTTTATAAACTCTCTCATAAGAATTCCATTGCCAAACTGAAACTCAACACTTGTTGAAGGTGTGAAGAAATTCCTTATTACAAATCCTGAACCGTTTATAAAATCGATTACGTTCACACCATTCTTTGCCAAGTCTGTACGATCCGTATCACTCCACATGGTTGTCCTAACAATATTGTTGATACCATAAAGAGGGATTTCTTTTACTGCAGGAATAACATGAATACCCAACTTAGATATCGTTCGTATCCATGCGCCCATCACATGACCAACACTGGGGATTTCTCTATCTGCGGCCAATGCAGAAGAAGCAAATGGGTCATTAACCTTCAGCCAATCACAAACAATAACTCCAAGAACATCGTCTGATCTCTGGTAACCATTTCCTATGGTTATGTATTGAGCCTTCGTTTGATTTTCGGCCACATTATAAATAACTTTTGGCAAGTCCCATCTTGTCCTGGAATATACTTCAATCGCCTTCTGAAGAGCGACATCAGTCGTTTCCGGATTGGCTATGAATCTTATGGGCAACAAATTAAAGGCAAGCAAATCACTTGCCCAATGCGCCACAGTCGTAGGTGCCGTTCCGTTCGCTCCTGTTGTCAAATACGTAACGGTAGCAACTGTAGCGGGAAGAGTAGTCCCAAGAGCTCCAATAGAATGTAGATCTGTCACTTTGACATATTTGCTACTTGCAAACACGTTTTCAACAAAGTAGTCAGATACAGCATCTTCCATCGTACAATAAATTTTGCCAAGTTCTTCTTCCACCTGAGTGATTATGCCAAGAGGAGACTTTCGCCATATCTTAAGTTGAAAACCTGGAACCGTGACTATGTCATTGTCTTTAAGATAAGCAGCTGCGTCGAATGCTGCAGCAAATGTTATTTTCCCCAAGGTTTCATCAACCGTTAAGACAATTTTATAGACGGTCACTACCGCATCTCCGGTCGCCATAAACTTTACGACATCCCCGACCTTGACATCAGAAACACTGTCAAGGATAGCCCAAGTGTTTGTCTTCACTCCAGACCCACTGGCGGCAGTAGTAAACCTTGAACCCTGTGTGATAGTGTACCCTGTTCTATTACCCCATGTGGAATAGTCAAGAGCACCTTCGTAAGCTGAATCTAAACGAAACGAGGGCAATGCTGTGTCCAATATAGTATTGCCTGTGGTAGCAACCACTCCGTCTATTGCCGCAGCAAACCCTACATGGCTGCAAACATACAGTTTCGCATCTACACCAGCAACATTGTCAAAAAAACCTTTAACCGAGTCCCATCCGTAATATGTAGACGTTTCTTGATTGCCAAATATCTGAGCAAACTCTGTAATATTGTTGCAAAGTTTTGGCAGAACGTATTTCCGTTCAAACAGTCCAAGAATTCCCCCAATATTGAAATCAGAAGCACGAACGGTCTTTGACTTCTTGGTAGGGAGAGAATCTCCATATACTCCGAGTCTTCTTAAATTTGTAGGCATTTCAATTCTCCTTTACTATAAAATATTTTGCTTGACTTTGAAAATCTGGATGGGTCAATACACTACGAGGAACAGACACACTGCTTCCTCTTCCGTAAAAAATATAGATCACCCCATCAATGTGCAATTCTTTTTTACGATCTTGATTAAAGTACAGAATGACTCTTCTTAAAATCGGAGTAATCTGCCCTTCCTGAGTTGCTTCATATCTATCCTCCTTGGTATTTTCATATACATCTTCTAAACCGGTTCCACTTGGAAATTCGTTGTCGTCACCAGAGGTAAACTTGCCCTTTCCCATAATTCCTCCTTCAATTCTAAACTACATTCATACTGAATCTTTGGTATAATGTCGTAAGCCTCAGTTGGTTCTACGTTTGAGGGAACTCCCTCAAATTTCACTGTCATCTTTCTATTGTTCAACCATAATTCTTCTCTTCCTATAAACTTTCTAACTATTTCTGAACAAAGAGCAACGAGTTCACTTTCCCTTGCTTCACAGTCTATAAGAACATTGAACTTCAGTATCTGACCTTCTTGTCGTTCCGATACCCCGGAAGCAAGATTCCAACTGTCGTATATCTTTTCCAACTTACTACCCCTCAATATAAATTGAGGACTCATTCCCCATATAGATATAGAAGGGAGCATTATTTCTCTTTCATAGTTTCCGAAACTCACAGGAATCTGAAGATAAGTATTCGCGGCAGTGTATTTATGGAGTGTCTCTTTTCCATCAAACAGAGTTCCAAATATACAAGCACCGTCAGAGATTTCTTGAACCTGATGAATCTCTGAGTTGGTTATATCCTTTATTTTCAATACAGAATATCTTTCTAAGAATCCCACGTAATTGTCTATAGATACATTCTTTTCCCCCAATAGAGTAGTGATGGTCCCAATAAGAATTCCATCACCTACGACTGCCGTAATGTCTAATTCTAATTGATCTTTGATTGCAACAAATATATCGTAAGGGAATTCATCTTTAACTGCCATCACTTGAGACACAATTATATAATCTTCATCGTTGTGAAGGGCAGTTATGGTTATTTCAGTTAGAGTAGCCAATGAAGATATATCAAGAACTACGTAATTCAATTGGCTCTTGGTTTCTATATAATATTCTACTCCTACCGCAAGTTTTATTTTATAGTAGTAGTCTGACACCTTTGTGAAGGTTTCGCTCTTCTTGTTTCTACTCCATATATGCAACACCAATTCATCGTATGCGGAAACATTCACATTAAAGGTCTTAGTGACATACCCATTAAGACAACCATCAGGGAACTCAAATATAACAGAATTGGCATTCCCACCTGCAATAAATTCTTTATGTTGATTAAGACCATAAATGATTGGAATTGGTAATGCTACAGAAGCACTCCATCCCGCTGACGCATTCATATTGTCTATAAGTAGTTTCATACTTGCTCAAATTTCTTTCCCAGTTTTCTGAACCCTGTTATGACCTTAATCAAGTTCGTATCCCCGGTTTCTGCATATATCTGAATTGCTTTTCTCATTTCCTTAATTCTGGTCTTATGAAGACTCTTGGCCTCTTTTCTACCCTTCTTTACAGAACAACTAAAAGCAGGACGAGCCGGAATTCTTATTACCATTGTAGTTGGCTTCAGGTGCAACCCAATATAATGTAAGAATCCCCTCATTTTTTCCGTGACTTTTATAATGGCTCCATGTTCATGGATAGCAAACAAATCACTCATCTTCATATTCGCTGTATGATGCTTTTCTTCTGAAACAAAGACCCGAGATCCATTGGGCAACTTTTCTAATCTTAGACTATTATATATAGACTTCTTATCGGATGGACCTTTTCCCATCAAAGGAATTCTGGGGAACTTGTAACCCATTTCTTTTTTTCTCTGAATAGTCAAAGGATGAAGCTCTTTAAGGTTATACATATTCTTTTTCAGACTGCTCTGAAAATCTACAATCGTACTGAACGCATCCATGTGAGCATAACCAAGTACCATTCCTTCCATAAACTCGGAAGCCTTCTTATATCGTTCTACTTTTTTCTTAAGCCCTTTCAATTCTACATTGATCATATCTTAGTAAGTCCAAAAGTGACGTAAAGAAAAGATGTAGTAAATCTGTCACTGTATCCTTTCTCTTTCATTCGAAAACTGCACCCATCCATCAATATGGTCATTCGGGTCAAGTCTAAGGCATCTACATCATAACCAAAATCTGACCAGTCCTTATAAGCGGTATGAATCATACACTCACAAACTTCTTTCAACCCTGCCTTTTCAATTTGCTTTCTGCTTGGAGAATATTCTACAGGGAATGCCTTGAACTGCAATGTTACGCTGTCCGCTCCAATTCTTCTCTTAATAGAATTATACTTATCTCTTGTTATATCTGGCTCTCCAGAAATAACTATTTCAATCTCCGTTCCATACTCATTCACTACACTTTGAGTATCTATTAAAGCATTTTCTACTTCTAATTCAACACCAACTGGAATCATCCAACAATCCTTGTAATATATTTACTAAGAATAGAATGTGCTTGCCTGGCCAAGTCATTTCTAATGTCTTGATATTTTCCACGATTACCAAAATTCCTATTGTACGCATGAACACCAAGAGAACCGCCACCGGTCCTTGCTCCAACGAATCCGAGTATCTGTTCGCAAGCCAAATATATCATAGCCTCTTTGACATCAGCCGGAGGGGATGCATAACCATATGTATAGGTTATTTTCAGATTTCGTTTTCCTTTTGCAAAGACGGGCAACATATATGTTTCATCATAATTAGCTTTTGATTTAATGACTCCCTCAGAGTTGATCTGTTCTACTCTGGTCAAGTCTATAAATCCCTGAACATTGCTCCCAAGAACATAGCTTATCGCAGTTATAGCAACTATCGGTCTGCGATTCAGTATCAATATGTTTGATCCATTCCCACTATAATATTCAGTGACAGAAGCAACTGCATTGAAACTCTGACGAGTGACTCTTTCTACATAAGGAACAATGAACCCAGTTATCCGGTCTTCTATCCACTTATCGGAAAGTTTCGCAGAGTCTATTCCATAGCCTTCAAGGAAAGCTCTCACCTCTGTTGGTGTTGGTAAAGGCATCAGTTACTCCTTCATATCATAAACTATAGAATAAGGCACATCTCTCACCGCCGTTTCGTCTACCCCTTCTATATAACGAACCTCAAGATCATTCGTTATTCCCATGTTCAGATCAATATACAATCCATCAGGGTCTGTCAAAACAACGAATGCATATGATCTAAAAAGTCTATAGTTCGTTCCATCAATCTTGTAATACAATCTTACCGTTCCGTTCTGTGTCATGTTCACAAGATCAAGCCAAATACCTGAAATCAGTTTCCGAGTCGTTGTGGCTATTTTGATTACAACTTGTTCTCCCCCAGCATCCGTATAAGAATAGATACCGGAAGAATCATTGGAACCGTTTATCTTTTCATGACCACCCATTACTTAGACTCCTGAAATTTATTTTCATATCCAAAATTATAAGGAATAGCACGGACAGCACCTTCATTGCTCTCTTCAGTATACGTCACTTTTAAAGAATGATTAAAAGCAAAGTAAAGGTCTATATGAACTCCGTCTAAACTCACTCCCTTTGTAAAAGAAATAGATTTAATTTCCCTGTAATTGGTTCCGTCTATCTTATAATAGACCTTTACAGTTCCATTCTGAGTCATAGTTGTTAAGTCTATGAATATTCCACGTAATATCTTTCCTCTACTCTTAGTACTGACCAACTCGTATACTGTCTGTTCCCCACCTGCGTCAGTGTAGGAATAAGAACCTTCTTTAAAAGGAAAACCAACCCATATGAAAGCACCCATTACATTATCTCCTTCCAAAGAATTGATATATCAAGACCTTCTCCACCGTAATTGCAAGCACATTTTGCATACACTGGATATCCTCTTTGTATGATCCCAGTATGAATCGGAACAGAACGACCGCCTACGACTGGACCATTAAACCAAGACAATGGAATCGCTGTTCTTGTTCTCCCAAGTTCTATTGTGCATAAGGCATCTCCGTATAGCACTATTTCAAATACCAGTCCTTCCCAAGTTGCCATTACAGTTCTCCTTCGTCAATCCAGGCGGACAGATCACATTCAATAATGACATCCGTCACAATGAAGTTCCTGGAAGCAGTATTTGCATCCATAATCTTTACTGCCGATCCAAGAACCCAATCAACTGGATCAGACACCAGTGTCTTGCCATATTCGAGAGAAGGGGCACATTTCCCCGCAGTCAAGTCTGATCTTTGATGAACTATCTTTTCGTGTATTCCCATTACTGCGCCCTCACTGTCAACTTAGAAGCACCCGCCCCGACCTGGGTCATTTTCAAAGCAGTTACAGGATAGAACACTCCCCCAGTTGCTACAATTACAGCCCCAGCAGCCCACGGAACCCAGGTCACGGTTCCTGCCACAATTGCCTTAACTACAGAAACAGGGTCTGTCGTAGAATAGATAGTTGCTGTTGCTCCACCTGAAGCTTCCGCTGTGACAGAAATACCTTGAACATCGTCAGGCATAATTATATCTTTTGTAGAACCCGCAGCAGCCAGTGATCTTGAGATCTCGAATGCGAAACCTTTCTCCCCTCCATCACCAGTTGGGGCAACTTGTAATTCTTCCCAAGCCATTTTATTTCTCCTTTAATTTATTTTAGAAAGAAGAAGAACCGCGTGAGCCGGCTCTTCCTCAAACTGAATTAAATTAGTGTTTACAATTTACAATTATCCCTGAACCACCCCAAGACCAGCGGAATCATCACCAAGATAGCTATTGGTGATAAGAACATTGTTGGAGGATCCAGACCATGCACTTACTCCCGCAGCTCTACATTGATCAAGAATAATTTTCCCCACTGTGGGTGCTGTCAGTAGCACAGACACTCCTGTAGACAATGCCAAAAAAGAGCATTCTTTGAAATGAACATAACCAGGAGGATTGCCACCACCTATGTCTACCGCTGCCTTTATTGCAACAAGTCCAGCTTTATCGGTATTGACTATAAGAGTACATCTGTCAAACAAGGTTCCTGCATTGACTCCCTTAAAATCGATTAATGCCCCAGTTGATGCTGAAGGAGCAGCTGTCCAGTCTCCAAACGTACATTCAATGAATTTATTTGATCTTGCTCCGATAGGAGTTGATGCTGTGCCTCCTAAGACAAGAACTCTGTATGCTTGAGCTCCTTCTGTAGCATTAAGAGGAGAATCAAAATGGCAATTTATGAACGTATTGTAATTTGCCGTTTCATCAACCCATAAACAATTGATGTTCGTTGAACTGCCTCTTCCTTGCTGCCAATGAATATTTTTAAAGAGGCAACCATTTGCCTTGACGGTGAATAAAGTAGTGAAATTGGCGTTATGACCAATTCTTGCACGACCATAAGCACCCCCCGCACAGAGACCAACAAGGTGAGTATAAGACTTCTCCCATGAAAATGTCACTGCCAGATTTAATGCTGATGCTCCCCCCACTATATAAAGAGTTTCGTTCTTATTTGCTGTAAGAAGAGCATAACCCACTGGAAAAGATTTAACTGCTGTGGCATAACTGAGCCCATCATTGGAATCATTTCCGTTGACAGGATCTATATAAAACTTTTTTCCGATTGGCGTAAGACCAAAAAGAGCCTGTTGCAATTTGCTGCCCACTCTTATGTTTTGATTTCCAGGCATCAAATTATTAAAGACATCAGCCTCCGCATCGGATAAGAACATATTATTATCCATGTGTCTTCTCCCTATTATAAGTCTTTGCGAAGCATGAGAAGGAACCCTTGTGCTACAAGTTTATCCTTCACTTCATCGCTGTCTGTTATTACTCTTCCCCCGACAATCGGAAGTTCTACTTTCTTCTTACCAAGTTCTACAATAAACATTCCCTTGTTACTGAAGCATCTATCCGTGTCGGGATGGAGCAATCTATATTCAAACCTCGGAACAGCAACCTTTTCCATTGGTTTAATAATGATTTCCGGTTCGCTGTTCTTCGGTTTGACGGTCTCAAGTTTATTTTTCTTCTTAGAGACCTTGGAGTCTTGCGACTCCTTGTACGTCATTACTTTACGCATTTATACGACCCTGAGACCCCTGACCATCGCGCAAGTGGCTTCGAATGAATCCGCCAGAGCTCCGTATGTCTTGATAAGGAACGGTAAGAAGTCATCAGTCCTTGCAAGGTCTTCAATTGTAACAAGACCATTGAACTGTGAACCGCCTTCGTTCGTATAAGGCATACGACCAATTCCCTGGAACTCGTCTAAGTCCCAAAGAACGACCACTTCCGGGGGTATTAGAGCTGTCAAATTCAGAGGAATGTCCAGCCTCATTCCGACGGGAACTTCTGCACCCACAGTGGCCGGAGTTGTCTGAAACCTCATAGACGTAACGTTTCCATTGGCGTCTGAAGTCCATCTCTTGTCGGCTGCTGCCGATATGTCGGTGTCTGAAACTGTCTTTGTTCCGTTTGCATCGTATGTGAACCCCGGAATTATGTGCCTCAGATATACTGTGCCGGCAACTGTTCCGACATATATCTTATAGCGATAACACTGAGTGTTCGCCGCCCATGTGAGGGTGATGTAATTATCGTTACCACCACCACCAGCGGTCGTGACAGTCACTTCGGCGCAAGCAATTTCTTCACCGTTTTTTGTGATTCCGGCAACCTGGAAAAAGAAAGGAAGATTATCTGCGATAGCACCGGTTCCGATAACTGCCGCCGGAGTTACCACAGGCATCGTGGTCTTAGGTCTGCAACCACTGGAGACTATGATCGGAACATCCCGATAAGCATTTAATCTCCATCCACCCGGGATATCAACCTGTGAGAAAGATCCGCTCAGACCCTGATTCAACCTGACGTTGGTTAGGAGTTGCGAAAACTTTGATAACATCTGAGGGGACATAACGAATGCTTTTTTATGAGCCATCCCCTGAAGTTCAAAGTTCGCATCAATCAGGTCATCAAGCTCTTTCAGATTGGTAGGAACGACCCCACCTGAAGTTTTATTGAATCTGTTGGTGGCGATGAAAGTGTCCAGACCGCTGTATTCCCACGGATTCGCTACTGCGTTTCCATACATATTGTAATTACAGAGGTCATGAACATGCGAAATGAGTTCCGACTCAATGTTTGTCGCGGCGGAATCCACATTCTTTTTGCTGGCATTCTGTAAGAAGTTGGTTGTTGCTCCCTTCCTTCTTACGACTTTCAGAGCAACATTCGCTCTTGTGAAAGTCGGCTGAGTTACTGGCGTTACTGCACTTTCGCCCATCGCTCCACCGATCCCGCCGAGTGCCGTTAATCGGTTAAACTCATGAGTTGACTGATTGTCAAACTGAGGTGTGACCATCGCTAATTCCGGGGAAATCCTCGGTAAAGCGTTGGTTATGATTGCTTCCAAGTGCTGTGGGATAAGAGCTCCGCCGGAGTTCGCTGCTCCAGTCAAGGCTTTCGCCAACTGGCTCTTATTCTCACCAGCCCAACGATTAAATTGCTGAATTATCTCGTTGTTCATATTTTAGATTCTCCTTTAATGTGATTTTACTTATTTAGAAAGAACTCCGATTGAACCCTTTCTACTTCTTTAACGTATTTTTTGCGTTGATAGCGAATATGGACGCAAGGCCAAGGCCATTGTTGTCTGTCAAGGATTTTCTTAATGAATTGTTCCCATTGTCGGGAGCAGCCACATCGGAATTCCCTCTAACACCAAGAGCGGTCTTAAGAAAGTCAAGGGTCTTTTGAAGATCCTGTGAATCGTTAGGAACCTTGCGAGCTTCCATGGACTTCTTTAATTCTGTCTCTTGAATCTTCACCTGTTCCGCAATACCCATTCCTTCAAGTATATTGGAAAGAGCTTTTTTGATTTCATGATTTTCCGCTCTTACAGATTCAAGGGATTTCCTTAGCTTAAGATTTCCTTTTGACGTTTTCTGTACTGTTCTTTTTGAGGACTTTCCGCCCATCAGGCTCTTTACAATAGCTTTCGCCACTGCATCGATGTTCTTGTCATTGATATCACCGAGATCATTAACGACCTCTTCAGCATCATCTGATGCATTGGTGCCTTCATCTGACTTATCAACATCTTCGTCCTCATCTTCGTCATCGGACTTTCCGAGTTCGTCATCATCTTCGTCCTCATCTTCGTCCTCTGCTTTTTTCAAGTCTTCGTCTTCATCTTCGTCCTTTGCTTTTTTCAAGTCTTCGTCTTCATCTTCGTCCTTTGCAGGACCATCGGACTTCTGTAGCCATTTAAGAACAGATTTCGCCACTTCAGGACTCATCTCAGCTTCCCCAGGTTTTTTCCCGGGTTCAAGAGGCTCATTACCGGTCATCATCTTGGCTTCTTCTACAAGAGAGCCGATATTTGAAAGAACGGTATTCAATTCTGGTTTTTCCATAAACATTCTCCTTAATTTAAAGATTTGATCAGAGTATCTATCTCTGATATTAAAGATTTGATTACAACGATCTTGTTGTTCGGATTATGAACTTTCTCTTCTTGAGACTTCTTGTAATCAAATATACTTTCGGAACCAACAATAAGATCCGTCATCACGGATCCGTACTCGCTAAACAATCTCCCAAGAGCTTCTCTCTTGTCTCTGAGGCTCTTGTTCACCATAATGCTTTCTATCATATCTTCGAACTTATCTTGGTACTGATATCTCTTTTTATAATAAGTGCCTTGAATATTGTCAGCTTCCAATGAAGCCTTGAACGTGTTAATTTCTTTGTCCAAAAGATAAGGGGAATTCTCTCCCAGTGCCTTGAAAACGGCATGAGCCACGGATGTCTTATAGGCTGGCCTCGGAACAACCACAGCTCCGTCTAAAGCTACATCGTCGATCACTCTTCGTCCGTCGCTTGCCATTGAAAGAATACCGTTTGGTGGAATGTACCCTTCTACTGAAAACCCCTTCTGTTTGGGAACTGCATAAGGCGGGAGTCCAAGCATCTGTTTCCACATCTTATCACACCTTTCTAAAGTGTTTGCCCCAACATCATCCGATTCATCGTACAATCTCCACTCCGCGTACCAGTCATTTTCAGGGGTGATCGCTGATGAAGTCAGTATACCTATGTCATCCGTGAATCGGATTCCATGCTTATCCGCGTAAAGAAGAAGACAACCTTTATTGGCTTGTTCATGAAAGGACTTTATGCACTTTTCTGTAATCCTTTCGCCCTGTCCGTCGGTCTTCGTTCCAGATACGATACCTTTCAAGTATCTTCTCTTCCGTCCTCCTTCGTCTTTTTCAACATAATGCCCTTTGTTGTCAAAGTCAAACGGCTGATACTGGAACTCTATTCTTTCTTCCATCGTCTTTCCTCACTCTTGTATTGTTAAGACCAATTGAGGTCTCTATTTACTGATTTCGGAGTTTCTTTCTTCCCACCAGCTCCGCCCTTATCAGAGACCCACTTGCCTCCGGAATACGTGAAAGGTTTTCCGAAGATCATTTTCTTTTGACCTTCGTTTGCCTTCATGATGCAATTTACAAACTCCTCGCGATTGCTTTCCGAAGTCTGGACTTCACAGACTTTTGCACTTTCATTTCACGCCCTCTTTATAAGATATTGAACTTCACAATTACAGTTTATCTTTTCCCCAATAGGGAGACCCGTCCAATGAGGATGTGGAGTCTTATACACTTTCTTATCTTTCGAATTCAGTATGAACATGTCTTGAAACATGATCGGGTCTCTTTTCGCTATGTCTCTATGATGTTCACGTGGAACCTTAGAAAGTCTTGCATTATGAATCCACCGTTTCATGACAGCGGAATCTTTATTTTGCTTTATAAACTCCCTGAAATAGTCGTGCTTAGACTCATTTGAGGCAGTTCGTAAAGCTGTCGTTGCTATGCCTTTACAGTTCTTCGGAACTCCGAATACCTTGTCTATCTTAGTGTAATTCTTAAAGATCCGTTTCGTTTCGTCCTGAAACTGCTTTATCGTATTTTTCTTCGTCGTACCGGCTCTCACTCCGGTTCGTACGTCTACCTTAGAATCATTAAGTATTCCGGTTAATCTACTGTTCAGTATCCGTTTCAGTTCGTCTGTTATGGAATTCCCAGTTTCTGTGCTCTTTATTCTATTGAACTGATGTGTTGGCTTGATCACCCTGATCTCAGGCAAATTCATCCTTTTTGAAGTGTCACTTATCCTTGCATTTTGAGCGGAAAAGAAATCATCGAACATCCTTAAAGTCAGGTCTTGAATCTTCTCTGTATTATACTGTAGAACCCGCTGTATGATCCCACGATACGAGCCGGTCGTGAAATCATAACGCATGGATAATCTTTTCTTATGTATCTTTCCCATCAGCTACTAATATCAAAGTCTGGATTTTGGTAAGCATTCATTTCAGCTTTCATTTGCATAATTTGATCTTTCACTTCAGAGTGAACATCCTTTAGTCTTTTCTTATCTTTTGGTGTCAAAGATTTATCGTTCTGCAGTACGTGAGATAATTTTTTATGGTATCTCTTTAAGTCATCTCCATCCATCCGATAAACATCGTCAACTTTCAAATCTCTTACCTTTGGTTCATTGGCTTCATTTATACTTCGTCCAGAATCTTCTGTTTCTTGGGAAACATCTTTCTTCCTACCAGCTCCGCCCTTATCAGAGACCCACTTTCCTCCGGAATACGTGAAAGGTTTTCCGAAGATCATTTTCTTTTGACCTTCATTTGCCTTTGTGATATAGCTCACCAACTCCATCGCTACTGCCTTTCGGAGTCTGGACTTCAGGTTCTTTTGTACTTTCATTTCACACCCTCTTTATAAGATATTGAACTTTCGCACTATTTGATATTTACTCTATATCCATCTTCTGGCTCTTCGGCTTGCTTATTTCTTCATTACGTTTACTCAAGTACTCATCTTCAAGATAATTCGACAAAGATTGAAATTCCTTACTCTCATCATTATCAAGGCTCTTGTACCCACTCCGTTTAACGGTCGCCCATGCTTGCTTGGAACAAACTTCCTTATTTCCTCCACCTGAACGACATGATTCATAAACGTGTTGAAGTTGTCTTGCTCCTTTCGGCTCCATCCCTTTTCCAGGGGAAAGACCTTCTTTGACTTTCTTACCGCAGCCTTTGTCCACATTTTCAAGACCTTTGTCTTTGGATTCAAGGTTTTTCTTTCCACAATTCTTTTCTATCTTGCTAACAAAATTGTCGAGTTCTGGGAACATCCCTTTCTCTTTGCCTTCGCTGTAATACTTTGGATTCTCCGTCAGATGATCATTAACAATCTTCTTTATTAAAACAGGGTCAGCCGTATGTTCCGCTTCAACTATCATTCCCATAGCAACTTCATCTGAATCATGCGTTCCTTCGTCTCCCTTCGACGTTCCTCCTGCGAGGAAGCTCTTTAAGATTTCATATATCTTATCTTCGACCTGGGAAGGTTCGATCCTCAATTTAACGGCCAATCCATGAATGTCGGAGTCCGTTGGGTTCTTAACCAAACGGAACAACTTCAGTATTTCTTTTTCGAGTGAGTCGTCTTTTCGTTCTTCTTTCTTCAAAAGAAACTGAAGCTGTCCTTTACAGACAACAAGTTTATTTCTCAGTTCCGCCTTCCTTATGTCTTGGTAAGAAACTCCCGACTTACGCATCCCATAAGCGATCGCCTCTGAATGTTCTACAATAGGTTTATTGTTCTCATCTTTTAGAACACCATTCTTATAGTCTATCATAGCTTTCGTAAAATAGTTGGTCATCGTATTTCGTTTCGCTTTACGATTTCGTCTATCCTGAGAGTTCTTAAACTGTTTACTCATCGTCTTTCCTCACTCTTGTATTGTTAAGACCAATTGAGGTCTTTATGTTTTACCATTCACTATCACCACTGTTTCTTCTTTTCCAATCTTCACTAAGATCCCTATGCGCACTCTTTATTTCTTTAGGGCTCATTGTTGAAAGTTCTTTCGGTGTGAACATCATAACCGACTCCAGTTCTTCTGCCATGTCTTGAACCTTAAAACTTCTTTCTTCTTTGCCTTTTGGTTCAATCTTCTTTGGTGCTTCCATAGATCTCCCGGAACTTTTCCCACCAGCTCCGCCCTTATCAGAGACCCACTTTCCTCCGGAATATGTGAAAGGTTTTCCGAAGATCATTTGCCTTTCCAACACAATTAAGCACTTCCATCGCGACCGCCTTCCGTAGCTTGGACTTCAGGTTCTTCTTTGCTTCTTTGTATGAAATCTTATTAGTTCTGTCAGCTGTTCCGTCGTGTATCAGTTTCCCATCTTGATCATACACAGCGAAAATGGAATCAGTCTTTTGTCTTTCCTTTAAATTCTCTTTTGTTCTTGCCATCATACTACTCCTCAAATAATTTATCAACAGCTTTAATCATTTCTTCGGGCGTCTTATCTTCATCAAGAATTCCATATACAGAATCTTCAATGAGTTTAAAGACCGCCATAAGATCAAGCTCCAACGGAGACTGAAGATCATCGAACTCCGATTGAGTTGTTTTGGGAATCTTAAATTCACTCATTTTTGCCTTATAGCAAAGGGAGCAAAGAAGTATCGTGCTTTTTTATTTGTCGGTCTCCCAACCTCTTGATCCAGATACTCTTTGCTTCCCCAACTTTCATTTATGCTACTGACTTCAATTTATTGTTGCCCACCGACGTTCTTCATATTGAAAGGATTTCCGCCTGAACCATCTGGAGGCTGTCCCCCCGGTTGCCCTGAAGGCTTATCAAACTGTTCACCTTCAAATGGATCATCCCCGCGTTCTCCACGCAACTCGTTGATAGCAAACACTCCCGTCTGGACCTTCATTTGAAGTATCTCTAAATCTTCCTTGTCTGACTTCCCGCCTCTGTATTCCACTTTCCAACCAACTCCGTAACGAAACGGTAAGATCTCCCGATTATACAAAGTTTCAATCGTCTTAACGATAGGAAGAACAGCTTTAGAATGATACATCTGACTCTGAATCTCTGACGTAGAACGACCTGACGTATTGTCGCTCCCCGCCAAGTTCATTTCCATCGGAGTTGCTTGAAACACAAGACCGACTTCTTCGCGTATATCTTTTTGTCTTTGCATCTGAATACTCATCGTATCTCGTCTTGACAAATCTACAACCTGCACATTATTCCCACTGAAGGTCATCACTGCTCCGAACTTCGGAGTATTGATTTTTTCCTCAAGACGATTTTGCTCGGTCACTTCCATCGGAGCCTCAAACTCCTTTGACAAATCTCCGAACGGTGATTGTTCCGTAACAATTACAAGTTTCTCCGGAGGACGAGTTCCATCGGACTCTTCTGCCATAAGCCGATCAAAGAACAGCGTTTCAATTATAAGATTTATAAGTGCTTCCAAGGGAACGAGTCCGTACGCTCTTGCAGTAGTCGGAATATAGTTTGCGAAAGCAATTTCATCGCTGAAGTATATCTGAGGCTGATCATAGCCATGGATTACTTGAACGTATGCATTAGGACCTCCGACAGTCTTAGTTTTCAACGGAAGGACCGTTCCTCCGGGAAGTGCGTATATGTTCTCCAGTCTATTGTCTTCATGTTGTTTATAAAGAGCGATAGAACCGTGAATCATCAAATCAAACACCATAGCTTTGACGAATTCTTCGTATCTATAGTTTATATTGGGCTCAGCCATCCATTCTTTAATGATTTCAGATTGATCTGTCTTTTGATTCTGTATTTTTTTCTTCCATCTCAACAGAGATGTATCAAAATTAGAAAGATCAGGGAGCGCATCGGTAAGCGTCTCCCTGATCTCTTTCACCAGGAAGGTTCGTGCTACTAAGAACTTCGGTTCGGTCGACTTAGCATATTCTTTATATAAATTACGATAATTTTTTAATCTCTGTGCAATGCGATCTTCGTCTTTCTTGTCAGATACAATATCAAATTCCATGGTAGATATTGTATGCATTCTTGAAGCGACCACCGCGTGGACTGGAACGCACATACGAAACATCATTATCCGTTCTTCAAGTGTCAAAAAGAACAGAGACTGATCATAAGAGCCGGTGATCAATCGTCCGTCTTTGTCAGTACCAGATATGTTTCTTAGCTGTGAAGTCGTATAGACCTGAACTCCACGTTCGGGCTTCCTATGACCAAACCCGGACAGAGGCTGAATGGAGTCGTTCGTTGTGGCTAAAGACTTCTGAACTGTGTCTTTCTTCGCCGGTAGAACTCTATTTCTTATAGTTTGTACTATACCCATTATTTATTTCTCTTCCAGTGTCTTTCGGCAATCGCCCATAAGAGCCTTACGGATGTTTGACTTGATAGAAAGCTTCTTAATCAGGTCTTCCTCTGAAGCTCCCTCCGATAATCTGTATCCCCATTTAGCAACAAGAGCGAGCGCATAATTAGGATTATCTACCTTCGGGTATTCCTTCTTGTCCTTCTTATCTTTTTTATTTTGAACGATCCACTTGTCTCCGTCATCATAGACGTCATACGAACCGTTCTCACAGAGTTTCTTCATATTTGAGCCCTTTCAAACTCTATTCCATTTTCTTTAGCAAACTTTTCTAATTGTGCCTTTTCTTTTTCCCAACCTGTATCATGTCTTGGAACCACTATTTTTGCAATATGCTCTTTCAGTTGAATCCCGCCATGAATCTGTGCTTCAATGTACCCTTTGCCGGACTTTGTCTGTTCTACATTGTGCACAGACATATCCAACCAATTTCTTCTGAATTGGTCTTTCACATCAAACAACTTTTTGGCCTGTCCTCTTACAAATGCTCCCGACGCATCGGAAGAATCTGAAGGGGTGAATGTGGATCTGTCTTTTATGTCATCTTTAAAAACAAGTTGGACATCTCCGTATTGAGAAGTATTGAACTTCCCAGAAGAAGTAGCTATAAAGCCATACAAAGGTTTAGAGGCAGGATGACTGTTAAAGTATTCATCTTTCTCTAATTCTGAATCACTCTGATTCATTTCTTTTTCATAATTTCCATCGTCAATAATTCTATGCTCCCAATGATTTCTGCCTTGTCTGGACAAACTCCCACCACTTGTCCTGGTTTCCCACTGATTCTTTAATTCTCCTGAAGCCAAAATAGATTCTACGTTTTGAAAATCCACTCGAATCATGATTGGATTTTCTTCAATAGAATTGTCTAAATAATCTACCCAATCTTTAAGGTCTTCTTCATATGGTTCTTTAGAACCTGTAGAAGATCGAAGATTCGGGTCTTCCAAGTCTTTTGCTATATCCTCTATAGACCGATCAGTGCTATTATTCTTCTTAGCAGTTTCAAATCTTTCTAAACCTATTTTATATTGCTTTTGACGTTCTACTTTCTCCTTTTCTTTCTTCTCTTTAGGAGAATCCGTCCATCCTCCGTCTTCTTCTTTTTTAGACCGTTCTTTTGAACCCTCTTCCTTCTGACCTTCCTTGTCTGGAACCCACTTGCCTCCGGCGTAATGAAACGGACGTCCGAAGATCATCTTCTTTTGTCCTTCCTCTGCTTTCAGTACACTAAGACAATCGGAAATGAGTGCTTTTCTTAAATTGTTTTTTACACTCATATATCAAGTTGCCATCGTTAAGATTTTCTTAGCTAAGCACATATAATTGAAGGCATGAAAATAGTGATCCGGACCCGATTCCACCCATTCATACCTATCTTTCTCTTCATTATAGCTTCGTACGGAACTGGACATCTGATCATACAAATCTTTGATACTCCGCGCATTCGCCGGTAGAACCATCTTCTGTAAGACAAACGACTCCTTCAACGTATCTAATGACACCGTTCTATCGGCACTCAAAATACAGTCTTTCACATTCACTATGAGTTCTTTCTTGAACTGGCTGTAATAACAAAGGAATCCGACCTTATACAAAGAGCTCAGTTTCCGTGCGAACCTGGTTTCAGGAAGAGCGTCTATGACGTATATCTTTACTCTGAACCGCTTAAATATTTCAATGATTTCGTAAGGCTCTTGAATCGGAATCTCTGCGACGTACACTATTCGTATCGTGTCGTTCACCGGAAGACCGATGACAATGTGACAGAGCGTTCCAACGTCGATGCCCGCAATAGTTGGATACGTACACGATTCGGGCATGTGATACGTTTCGTCTACACAATCATCTAAAGACTGTTCAGTGAGCCTGGATCCTTCCGCGGTAAACGATTCACCAAGATCGGAGTTATAGAACCGCTGAAGCTTATAATCATTCTCAAGTGCTTTTGAAAAATTATCAACCAGCCCAAGTAGAGTTGAAGCGCCACTGAACAAGCGCGATACATGCTTTCCGCTGAACTCCGCTTGATCTACCTCATTCACATACTCGCCGTACCCAAATCGGTCAAAAGGCTTATCGCATATATCACAGATCGGGCGGACGTCTCGTCCAACACCGATCTCAAACTTCTTGTCTCGAATTACATAAGTGTTGTCTTCAACTTGTCTAACAACATGCTTAAAGAAGTCTATCTGAATTCTATGACCACAATCAGCATTGATGAACCACCTGGACTTCGTTGACAGGTTAAACTTTTGATCTAAGAAAGACCCGACGAATGTTGGGTTTCCTACATAGATTTCATGTGGATCGCTGGAATGACCCAACCGCTCTAAGCCCATCTGAAGACGGTTCGCATCGCACTTATCTGCTTCGTCAACTATAAAGAAGTCCGCCGGAATTTCAATGAAGGGTACATCGCTCCCGCTTCCAGCGAAGTTGATCACTCCTTTCCCTATATCTTTAAGCGATCGGTTATCAATGTTTTCCTTTCTGTAAGCCTGACTCCGTCCTATCGCTCTTTGAGTTCTGTAATGATCTGTATAGAATAAAGACTTTTCAAATCGGTTAGAAACGAATCTGTTCTTGAGTTGATCTGTTGGTAAGACATAGAACACTACGAAACCCTCGTTCGCTGCGTTCCAACTTATTATAATCAAACACTCAGAGATACCGCCCTGAGTGGACTTCTTCAGGACACGCTTTTTAGCAGTGTCCATTAAGATTGCCTTTAAGTAGAAGTGACCCTTGAAGGTCATCTTTTTGTTTGTATGAGTACGATGATGATTCACGGCAAGCCAGAGGGTCTTGTGTCTATGCTCTAAGTAGATTCCGAACTCCTTTGCACCGATGACTCCATCATCCTTCATTGTTTGTTTTCTTGTCTTTAAACTTTTTTGGGTTACCAAGCAAGGTTCCGTACTCTTCTTCTATCCTCTTGGTTTCTTCTGGATCTTCTTTGTTCAAGTTCACATTGACATTGAGATCCTTAACTCCTTTCCCAAGAGCGGTAAAGAAGTCCTTATACAGCACCTGAGCAAGGTCGGTCGTCGCTTTAAACGCGGTCTTTTCATCTTCCGAGTCCATGAACCTACGAAGCTTAGCAATTATCTTTTCTCGTTCCTCAATTAAAAAAATAGCAAGGCGGTCTTGGAATTCTTTATCTTCGTCCGCCTCCGCTCGCTCTGTGTCAGTAAGACCAACCTTTACATACGCCATCTCCTTGTCGAAGGTCTTAGAATAAGATTGTACGATTAACTCCTTTTGCTCGTCAGTGACCATCTCCATTCACTCTTTGTCGTTCCTCTATTTTCTTCTGTTATTATATTTTTAATATAATAAAAAAACCGTACACTTGACAAGAAGTTTTTATAATTTTTTTAATATGTTTATTAGTGTATACATAATAAAAGATACTTCTACAAATAATGAACTCCAACTCCACTCAGTCGGAGTATTTACAATAACACTTTCTATAGACTCTTACAGACCTTTACACGGATTAGAGTAATAGGCTACTACTGGCTATGTCCTAAGAGCGTACAGACCTGCTTAAAGCAAACGGGGAATATATACTATAGTACAATATAACAGGGTTTTCCACCCTGTAAAAAGCTATTATATAGTAGACAACTCTCCAAAGGTCATAAACCTGAATTTTAAGTCCGTTATTTTAACTATTTACAAAAGTGCGAACTTTTTTTGAAGAAGCCCTGTTAAACGTAAAATTGTTCTTGCCAATAGTAAGAATGTATATTATATTGTTGGTGTAAGGAAAGTTAAAAAATTAAAGAATAAAGGAAAGGTAAAGTTATGAACAACAAATTAAACAAGGGCGAAAGAATAGTAAGAATGGCTTCAGAAAAAAGAAATCTCAACGTTCGTCGGTCTTCAAGAAAATTAAATCAGAATGTTGATGCGTTCAAGCTTATGTTAAATCGCTTATCCAGGAAAGGTCTTATCAATTACACTGTGACCGGAAATCGCGTTCAGCTTCATCTCACACAAGAAGCCTATTACAGAAGAGCCTATGTTGTAATGTAGATTCCAATTCAAGCTGGTCGGAATTCAGCCGGTTCAACTCCGGCTCCAGCGAATGCCTCTTTAGAGGCGAGTAAATTAAAAACCAGGAGGCCTCAAAATGGCTGAACAAACAAAAGTAGAAGTAAAGGCAGTAAATCCGAAAAGGGAAGCACGGAAAGCTCTGAAGAACTCCGCTCTCGCAGTACTGAAAGAACTCTGCGATTCCCAAAAAGACGCGAAATATAAATCGGCTCTCGCGGCCATTCGCCCTTCATTGTACGGCGGGATGATTCGCACTTCAGGCGGAACCAGCTTCGCGAAATTCGTAGCCTTCGTAGCCGGGAAAGTAACGGTCAGCGAAGACGAAGTCTTCAAGACAATGAAGCTCGGAAGAAAGGACTGCGCCGGTATGATTCGCAAACATCTGAAGAAGTCCGCTCCGGCTGATCGGATATGGATCGTCTTCAATGCTGAAACCGGCATTTACAAAGTGGAAGGAAAGGGAGCTGTTCCCCCGAAGGGATATGCTGGCTTCATTCCGACAGACGAGAACACTCTTCTGAAATAAGTTTTCACAAGCGGTATCGGTCGCTCGGCGGGTTCAACTCCCGCTACCGCGAATGCCTCGGATGAGGCGGAAAGAAAGAACTAAAGAATAAAGGAATAAAGGTATGGGTTGGGAAAACGAACAAAGAATTCACACTATGAACGAAAGGAGGAACCGTCTGTTAAATCTCTCTTATGAAGAAGGGGAAAGAATAGCTTCGCAGATTGAAGATGAGGTCTTCAAAGCAAAGAATCCAGGGATAGATATAGAACCTCCGACTCCACCCTCTGAAGAAGCGCAGGATAAAGTAAAGTATTGCCAATGTAAATGGATCTTAGCTTTTTACTGGAATGACCAAGTGAGCCTATTCTGCTTTGTAAATATCTTCAATAGGCTCTCCAAAGTTTTGGGTTGGGTAGAAGTAGTCGTAAAAGAAGATGAGATCTACTGGGATTCCAACCTACAAATAGGCAAATGGGAATACGCTAACCATGGATCTCCATGTAGAGCTGACCAAGTGTGGCAATTAAAAGAGGAAGAATAAACATTACCCGCTTACGAAACTTAAAAGAGCCCTGTAGAAATACAGGGCTCTTCGCGCATGTACCCTGTATCTTATTACAAGTAAATCTACGGACTCCTGTAGACTCTTTAAATCTGCCGGCCAATAGTACGCTACTGCTTTAATATTAAAACCCCGCCTGGACCTGCCTGGAGTCACTGTATAGCTATTTTAACAAGGTACAACAAGTTCTTCTATACACTACAATAAACGGCTCCGTGCTCTTTCTACAGACTCTTGTACGCTCTTTTAAATAGACGCCCAGTACAAGTCCACCCGCCCGGGAAACAAAGAGTCCCTATATAGGATATATTTACACAGTAGAGCCCTTATATGACAAATTTCCAGTTCCGGTCAAGTTGCTTTCTCAAACTATAAGAAGATGGTGTGAACGGACATGGAAGAATGTCCATCTCCGGTCGCTCTTCAAAATTTTTTTAAGGTTATGTAATTTTGTACTCAATGTACTCAAAAACGGGCAAGCCTTTACTATACAAATTTTTATAAAAACTATTTCTAAAAGCTCATAAAATAAAGGGCTCCGTCAATTACAAAAATTTTAAAAAAACCCTGTTGAGTACAAAATTACATAATTATACAGATTTTGGAGTCTAAAAAAATGAACCCCCAAAAATTAAGATTCCAAAAAGTGTATAATTATGTAATTTTGTACTCAAGAAAAAATTATAAAAAAGTAATTTTTAAAAGTGTAATGTTTTATGAGCTTTTGGAAAAAGTGACTATACAAATTTGTACGTTAGACTGAGTACAAAGTTCACCCCTTATAGCCGTACTCAACGAACTGAAAACTTTAATTTTATATATAAATTTATATATACAAAATAAACGGGAGTTTTTTTACAGGGTTTGTAAATAAAGTTCTTTACATATATATAATAAATAATGTATATTTTACTTAATTATTATTCTCACACAAGACGAACGGAGATGGTTATTGGTTATTGGTTATTGGTTATTGGTTATTGGTTATTGGTCATTGGTTATTTATGAATAAAAGAAAACTCACAGAAGAACAAGTACAAGAGATAAAAAGTTCCCCTTTTCATTATAGAGAACTTATGGAAATGTATAGAGTCAGTAGAAGCTGTGTCAGTAAGATACGAAGAGGAGAAAGAAGAAAGGACTTTAGAGGAAACCTCACAGATGAACAAGTCCAAGAAATAAAAGTATTCCCCCTTATTCATCGTAAAGATCTTGCAGAAAAATATGGGGTCAGTGTCTCCTATATCGGTAAGATACGAAGAATGGGGTATAAAAGAAAACTTACAGACGAACAAGTACAAGAAATAAGGGATACCACACTTCTTCAGTACAAAGATCTGGCGAAAATATACGGAGTCAGTAAAAGTTGCATAAGTAAGATCAGAGCGAACGGAGATGGTCAATGTCTACAAGTGTAAACTTCAATAAGGGGAAAAGAAAGCTAACAGATTCTCAAATTCAATTCGTTCTATCTTCTACCCTACCATTGAAGACTCTCGCGAAAGGACTCAAAGTGAGTGTATCTTACATAAGCCATATCAGAACAGGAAAACGGCGACAGGGCGAACCCTGGGTTAATCGTAAGTGCGCCAAGACAGACCATAGAAAAAAGCTGACCGAAGATCAAGTGAAAGAGATAAGCGTATCCCCTCAGCCATTAAGAGAAATAGCGGAAAAGTACTCTATCTCCATTGCTTCTGTATGTAGAATAAAGTCGGGGTCACAAAGATTTTCTAAAGAAGATAATTTAGAACAGACTAAGATGTTCTATGACGCCATAAAAGAATTAGACGCCGACGACCGGCGAATGGACTTAGAAGATAAGACAGAAACGGAGATTGAACATGAAGGAACAAATTAAAGAACACCATAAAAGCGGAGTTTACGAAACAGAGTACGGTAATGCTTGTAATTATTACGAAGGGGACGAAACGGCTTACGATATAGATATGCTTGACACTATACCCATTGAGATGGTGGATTTCACAAAGTTCATAAGAGACTTTGAATAAGGATAGACCTATGACAAACGAAAATACCACATCAGGTTCTGTTGCCCCAAACGAACAAGAACTGAGTGTCTGTCCATATTGTAGAAAAGAACTACATGACCATAAGAAACAGATTTTTCAGTTTCAGGGGAAAGAGATTAGAATTCTCCGGGAAGGGGGAGAAATCTGGTACGTGGCGAAAGACGTATGCAAAGTGTTTGAGGTGAAAAGAATTAAAACGATTCTCAAGTTCATGAACCCAGAACAAAGGAAAGTTGTGGAGAAGTCCAAGGTCGCTCGCTTAGATAAAAGGGATTCTAATGGAAATGCGAGTATAAACGTAATCCATGAGACTGGAGTGAGAAAACTTATTTCTATAGCAAGTAAAGAGGCCAACGCTTTAAAATTTGGTGAATGGATGGATGATATGAGCAAGGTCTTAGAGGAGAACGGAGAATGAAGATAGACGGTATTCGTAGTGTCTATATGGGAATGAAACAGAAAAGAAAGGTTATTTCTTTTAAGAAAAGAGTGGAAGCAATACAGGAAACGAACAGAATATTCGAAGTTTACGATAAGAACGGAAACTCCGTCTATTCTGGTGTTCCTAAGAAATAAAAGAAAGGAGAACGAAGAATGAGTATTAAAATTAAGAACAGATTTAAAGGCACAGTAATTCTATCGGGAGAATATGAAAGTTTAAAGGATTGCTTAGAAAAAAATTCCGGAGCCGATTTATCCGGAGCCGATTTACCCGGAGCCAATTTATACAGAGCCAATTTATCCGAAGCCGATTTATCCGGAGCCGATTTATCCGGAGCCAATTTACACAGAGCCAATTTACACAGAGCCGATTTATCCGGAGCCTATTTAACCGAAGCCTATTTAACCGGAGCCTATTTAACCGGAGCCAATTTATCCGGAGTCTATTTAACCGGGGCCGATTTAACCGGAGCCCATTTATCCGGAGTCTGTTTAACCGGAGCCGATTTATCCGGAGCCCATTTAACCGGAGCCAATTTATCCGGAGCCAATTTAACCGGAACCAATTTATCCGGAGCCTATTTAACCGGAGCCAATTTAACCGGAGCCAAAGGAATAATCCTTCCCGTAATTTCAATATCCGGTACTCGAAATAATTTTTATTATTACAATGGGATCGTAAGAATCGGATGCGAAAGCCATACAGTTGATGAATGGATGGAAAAATACGTAAAAATCGGCGCGCAGGCAAATTACACGGAATCGGAAATCTCTGAATATTATCAGTATATTAAATTTTGCGCGGGAATTAAAGTTTAAGTATTCCTAAGAAATAAAAGAAAGGAGAACGAAGAATGAACGAAAAGAAACAAGAAGCTATAAAGCACTATAAAGAGATGATAGAGTGGGCCAAGTGGATTCTGTTGTGATGGTTACTGGTCCAGGATGAATGGTGCGAAATCTTGGGGTCAGTGGGTGCCCTATGCAGTTCTTGTCTTACGGCATATAGAAGAACATGGTTAAATAATAAAAGAAAGGAGAACGAAGAATGAAGAAAGAAAAAGCAGGGAAAGAGTTAATTCTACAGGACATACGTCTGATGGCGATTGACGTACTCACTAAAAATCCAGAAGCCAAACAAAAAGTATCGGAACTGGTGGAAGATCTACCTTCCGAAGGAAGAGGGGCGACTCTAAAGTATCTCACAGAGGTTTACAATGGTCTTGAGAAATTGTTGCCAGCACAAAAAGATATATTCAAAGAAACAGTGGACTTCGTGATCAAGAATAGGTATAGGGCGGATATTCCTTCTTACTCTGATAAGATCAATTCCCCAACATCACTTCACTGGGAGCTCTACAACTTTATAATTCCGAAGTTACCACAAACGACGACCGTCGGTAGGGCAAGGGACATCATCGCTCTTCTGGAAGAGGAAATACGTAAAGAGTGGGTTGCGTGGAAAATATCAAAGATGAAGGTAAAGAAATGAAAGTGATATACAAGTATCCCATACTAGTGGGGTCTGCCCATATTTATCTTAACGAAGACGCAGAGTTGCTGTCTGTTGGTATTCAAAAAGATAAAATAGTTATTTGGGCCATAGTAGACCCTGAAAAATCTTTTCTCAAACTTTTTATTTTTCATTGCTACAATACAGGAGGTCCATCCCGAGAGAAGTTCCTTGGGGAATACTTTGGTACAGTGACTTCTTCCAATGGAATAGTGTGGCATGTTTTCGTAGAGGAAGTGAAATGAAATTTAAGTTTGAACCACTTGCATGGTTGTTCACATCTCTATTGGTATTGGTCATAGTATGGAATATCTTTTTAATATTCCTTCTATGTGGAGGTGTGAAGTGAACAATGGGTACACGATGAAAATACGAGGCAAGTTCCCTCTTGCGGAACAAGCGAAGGAAAAGGGGAATCTTAGAGATGGGTTCTTCTCCGTCCCATTTGACTGGAGCAAAGACTATATATGCCAAGAGAAGCAAGATGGATGGAACGCGGTGGTCATAAAAGAGAACGAGGAAACACGATGGGATGCGGAATGGTCGATGTATTCTGCTCTCCAAGCTATGTTGCCTACATTGAACAAGTATTTGCCAGACAACTCCATCCTTGTGGGCGAAGCAGGGTACGGAACGAATTCAGAGACAGAACTCGCATTGAAGAATGGTTATCATAGATTTGTAATATTTGATGTCATTCAATGGGAAGGGAAGAATGTTTGCTCATGGACGACCGAGGAACGGCTTAAGATCATTCAGGAACATCAAGATAAGTATTCTCGGTATCCCAAAATACAAGTGGTACCAACTATCTATCTCACTGCGGGGAACAATCAAGAAGCTTGCTGGTCGTTCTTTAAAAGTATTGTAGACCGGGGAGGAGAGGGTTGCGTTCTAAAAGAAATGGGTGCCCCATATATCATCGGTGGCGAAACGAAACAGATGTACAAGATAAAGAAATTTTTAACTAAAGATTTCGTGTTGCTGGGATTTGAAGGGACTGACTCACTCACGTATCTAGAACAGGGAATGACTGTGAGTGCGATGTATTGCGGACTCTATGTGAATGGGGTATTGACGAACGTCACAAAGACCAGTGGATTTAATTTTAAATGGCGAAAGGCGTTCTCCGATCATCCGGAGCTATATATTGGTAGAGTCGTAGAGCTGGGTGGGAATGAGATATTTAAGACAGGGGCGATGCGTCACTCATCGTTTTTAAGATTCAGAGATGACCGGAAACCTGAGGAGTGTACGCTATGACAGTTGAAGCAAGAGTCGATGGTAAAGAATATATTTATATAGAAGAAGTAGATGTATGGCAATGCTGTTACTGTGGTGTCCACGCTGATAAGATAGAGAACGTAAAGCATTATGATGGATGTAAAGAAGAACATTATGATTATAATGAATAGGTCAGGGCATGGTGGAATAAGGCAACTCGTTTCCGGAAATAGGTTGTTAGACACGACCTGCAGTTCGCTACTGCTTTGCTACCAAGTGCAAATTGTGGAACTTGGTGTGAAGGTAGAATTCCTACGGGAACTCAAGTCCTTCTGCCCTGACCTATCCATTATATGGATGGTAAAAGAATAATACAAAAGGAGAAAGTCTTATGGGAAAGAATTACAAAATGATGGTAGAAGGAAGAGAAGACAAAGACAATGTCTTATTGAAGACATTTGAAAACCTTGAACTGGAAGAAGCGAAGATCCAGGGAGAGAGTTTGATAATGGACTGGGAGGAAGAATACGAAAACTTTATAGATGAACATGAAGATAACGAAACCATAAGCCTCGAGATGTTCTGCTCTAAGGTATTGCCTGAACTGAAAAGCGACGATGAGAGTGTGCTACTGCTCAGTGAAGATGGGGAAGAACAATTTATATACGAAGGGAATTGGGAACTCTATTCTGATGACATAGAAGTAGTTGATGACGATATAGAGGACGAAGACGAAGAAGAGGTGACTGAGTAATGTCTAACGTGATAAAGAAATATATGCCTTTCGCGTTAAGTCCTATGGATCTCTTTTTGTTGGACAAACGAGGAAGGTCCGAAGATGATCCACTGTATGGGATAGATATAGAAAAAGAATATCTACTCGTACAAGAAAAAAGAAGTGCCTTGTCCGCAAGGTTACGAAGACTGGTCGTATTGAGATATGAAAGAGCAAAGGCTATGGCGAAAGCAGAGGCGGACAGTGAAGCCAAAGAGAACACAGAAGAGGTGGTAAAAAAATGAAGACGCTGACATTTCTTAAAAAAGATGTAGTGAGCGGAATCATAAATACAGAAAGAATATCTTGTTGTGATGTATGTGGTTGTGATGAAGAATGCCCAAAGAGACGGAATTGCCACATATGGCACGAGTATTCTTCTAATCCAAATGAATGGAGAAAAGAATACATAGAAAGAATGGAGGAAATCTCAAATGGCTCTAAAAGTAAGGTGTGAAGTCTATTCCAGAGTAGTTGGGTACTTTAGACCGCTATCTCAATGGAATCCTGGTAAGCAAAAAGAATTCAAGGACCGAAATACATTTAAGATCACGGAAGAAACAATAAATAAAGCAAGAAAGAGACAAGATGAAACTGTTTCCAAAGAACTAAAAGAATTTTAAATAAACTAAGAACGAGGTGAAAGATGGGACGAGAGAACGATATAGTTAGGCACTCCTTTTCAGAGTTTGAAAAGTCATGGGGAATTCTCAAAGAAGCGACAAGAAGTGGTTCTATGAAATGCGTAATAGACAATGAAGAGTGTGTGGTAGATGTAATTGAAAGGTACGGATGGACTAAATGGGGCTTCGCGAAAAGAATACGATTCAAGGGGAATGATTTTAACATAGTTAGAAAAGAAGATATATGGGTTTCTTTAAAGGAATCCGCCCCATTAACCCCTCTCCCTGTGAAAGAACAGTGCAGGCAGGTCCCAGAGGAAGTCTTGATATTCCCACTGAATTGGGTTGGGGAAAACGTGCCAATGTTTTATTACGATTCCGAAAGATTCGGTCAAGTCACATGGTTGTCAAGAAGATGTAAAGAAGAAGGGATAAAGACTCACATGGAATCAGATTACATCCTTCTTTACGCCAAATCTAAGGCGGAAAGATTTAAGGAACTGGTGAAGGAATCCTTCAAATATGACGACATAAGACCCGCCCCCATTAAAGGAAAGAGTGCCACTTTTCACATAGGTCATGCACTTGCTTGTGTATTGGTGGGCGAAGAGTCTTTCGTTACAGAGCCACATGTCCCAGACTTGGTAGAATTCATATTCAAGAAACAGATACCCCACACCAAGGTGTTTCGTATCTTCCCCACCAAGGTTGAAATGGTGGAAGCATTGTTAAAAGAACATAGGATAATTGTATAAACAGAATAAAGAAATGATGAACGAATGGCGACAATAAAATTATTTCACTAAGAGGAAGGATATGCCAATCACGATAGAAGATGAAACCACTGTTAGTATAGAAGGGGAAGACTGTTGGACCGTGAAACAGTTTTCTGCATTGACAGAGAAAGAACCCGGGACTATTCGTATGCTCGTCTCAAAAGGAAATCGAATAAGACGACTGAAAGTCATTAAGGTGGCCAACAAGCCATTCATATTGGCCAATGAATTATTCGACTTTCCTTTTGTTATTAATGGAAGACCTGATGGATTCGCGAACAGCACTTGCGTCACTCGTTACTTTATACGCGAGGATGGGGAACTGGTCAGTAAGGAAGAACAGTACAAACTTGCAGAAAAAATTGTTGATCAGTAGAATAAAGCCATTTCATTATTCTTTAAAATGTCTTATGAATATGATTAAAATAGCTTTAAGAGAAAGGACTACTGATCGTAATGACAATAAGCCAAATGCAAATACAGAGCTTCATGAAATTCTTTACCGGAGCCCAACATTCATACGGAGAATGTCTATACAGTGGTGAAAAGATAAAGGGAAAGTTGACAGGGGCATGTAGGACGATCACAGATAAGCTCATAACCATCAAAGATTACAAAGATCATTTAGAAGGAGTCCGGGGTCTTGGTATCGTTCCTATATCAGAAAACAGTAAATGCCTTTTTTCTGTAATAGACATAGACATATATGATGCGGATCTTTCTATCTATACAGAAGCCATAGAAAGAGGTGGTCTTCCCCTTATCCCATTCAGAAGCAAGAGTGGTGGTCTTCATATCTATATGTTTCTTAAGGAAGAAGAAAATGCTAAAGATGTGATAGAAGTGATGCGTAAATTTTCTTTTCTTTTATCCATAGACTCTTTCGTTAGAAATAAGAAGAATGGGTTGGTAGAAATTTTTCCAAAGCAAACGAAACTGAAGAAGGGTGATGCGGGAAGTTGGATCAATCTTCCGTACTATGGAGCGGTTGAATCTTCCCAATACGCGATTCGGAATGGTTCTCCGTTATCTTTTAATGATTCTTTAACCTATATCGCAGAGAAGCAAACATCTTTGAGGCAGGTGGAAGACTTATTTGAAAACATGGTGTTCAATGATGCTCCACCTTGTCTACAGCTATTGTATCTTCTTAACCCATTTGATTCTAATTCAAATCGCAATAATTTTTTATTTTCATTCGGAGTTTATCTAAAAAAGAAAGATGAAGATTTCTTTGAACAAAGTCTTAAGGAAATCAATGATAGCATAAGAGAACCATTGGAAGAGAAAGAAGTAGAAAGGACCATTCTTTCTTCTTTACGTAAAAAAGATTATGTCTATAAGTGTAAAGAAAGTCCCTGTAAAGAATTCTGTAATAAAAAGGAATGCAGGAACCGGGAGTTCGGAATAGGAAAGAACGAGGGGTATTTCAGTTCTGTAGAAGTGGGTATTCTTTATCAATACAAGACTTCTTCCCCATACTACGAATGGGAAGTCCGTCTACAAGGGCAAGAGGAATTTAAGAGGTTACGATTTAAGACTGAGGATGAAATAATAAGACAAGACATGTTCTTACGGCTGTGCATGAGGGAACTGTTTGAACTCCCTTCTAAGTTGAAACAGTCCGAATGGTTTGACAAAGTAAATAGTGCATTGAAAGCCATAGTTCCCGTGGTCGTAGAAAGGGAAGATGACACATCACCCTTTATGATGATTAAGAGCATGATAACGGAATTCTTAACCGGTCGTGCTATGGCGGAAACTAAGGATCAAATAGAAGCCAAGAGAGTATTCTATGATAACACTACTGATGATTACCTATTTCGTACAAAGGATTTATTGGAATATGTCTATGTTCAAAAGCAGTTCAAATACTTCAATCCATCGGAACTCCATGGCATATTAAAAGATCTGGGTTGCAGTTCAAGGAAACTAACTACTGAATCCAGGAAACAATTGAGAGTGACAACTATGGGTAAGAAAAACTTAGATCTGTACGAAGCGAAAGAATTATTCTCACCCGACTTTTCTAAATTCTCAGAAGAAGATTTTTAAAAGGAGTACAACATGAGTATAGCATTGCGATTTCAAAGGGGTAATAATCCACGCAGAAGCGGGATATATTATATTATCGGAATTACGTTCATCCGGGCAATGGAGTTGTCAAATGAATAACATAAAAATGATCTTTGGCGCGCCAGGATGTGGAAAAACTACTTTTCTTTTGCATCTATTAGAACAGATACTGGAAGAGAACGAACCGGGTAAGGTTGCCTTCGTTTCATTCACTAAGAAAGGTAGTTATGAAGGGCGAGACAGAGCGATGGACAGGTTCTCACTTAGAGAAGATGATCTACCCTTCTTTCGTACAATCCATTCCCTCGCATTCCGTGATCTTGGAGTTTCCAGGTATGATATGATATCAAAACGACACTACAAGGAGTTCTCAACAGCGATGGGAATGAATTTCGTGGGATACTATACAACTGACTATAACCACGGAGACGATAGATATTTATTTATGGTTTCTTTAGAAAAGAATAATAAGTATGTCTTTGAAGCAATGGTAGATGATATGGACTTTGAAAAGTTCAGTGTGATAAGACGGAATTACGAAAGATATAAAAAGGAATACGTAATAAAGGACTATGACGATCTTTTGGTAGAGTTTATAGACAAAGGAGAGTCTCTTCCAGTGGACATTGCAATCATAGACGAAGCACAAGATTTGACATCCCTTCAATGGCGTTTCTGTGAGGTTGCCTTTAAAGATTGCAAAGAAGTCTATATTGCGGGGGACGATGATCAAGCGATATATGGATGGAGTGGGGCGGATACTCCGTACTTTCTAAACAAGACAAAGGGAAATGATGTAGTGGTTTTAGATAAGTCTTATAGATTGAAAAAGAATATACTGGAACTGGCGAAGAGCGTGTCTAAGAAAATTTCTATGAGAATACCAAAAGACTTTTCTGCGGTAGAGGAAGGAGGAAATATATTCTACCATAACTGTATTGAAGACATTCCCATCAATAGTGAAGAGTCTTATTATTTTCTATCACGCAATAACTATTTCTTACCCGCTATAGATAATCACTTAATGCGAATGGGTGTGGTGTTTTCTCATAAAGAAAAGCCAAGCGTGAATCCTGCTATTCTAAACGCAATAAGACGATATGAAGGTCTTAGAAAGAGTGCTCCATTAGAAATAGCCGGGGACAAACTTCTTTCTTTGTATCTTAAGAAAGACAGAATCAAGGGAGATCCTTGGTTCAGTTCTTTTAATCTTGAAATAAATGAAAGCAACTATTATAGGGATTTATTTAAGAATAAAACAGATACAAGTGTCAATAGAATTATGGTGAACACAATTCATGGAGTGAAGGGTGGAGAGGCGGACAATGTGGTCGTTCTATTAGATATGACTAAGACAGTTTATAAGAATCTAACAGGGAGTACGTTAGGAATGGACTCGGAACTCCGATGTCTGTATGTGGCGCTCACAAGGACAAAAAAGAATTTGCACATAATCCATGCTAATTCAAAATTTGGTTATGGAGAAATTATAAACGAGGTGAAAAAATGAGTGATAGAATTAAGGGATTGTCTGTAGTCTTTACGAAAGATATAGGAGGAGAATATTGCCAAAAAATCATAGATGCCATTCTTATGATTAAAGGAGTTGAAAATGTGACTCCCAGTATTTCCGATTCCGATGACTGGATGAATAGGGAACAAGTTAAAAGTGAACTACGAAAAAAGATATATTCCTTCTTTTCAGAAGGACTATTTTAATTTATAAAAAGAGGAAACAGTATGAGCGATAAAAAAGTGTACTTGGGGGATTCAGTGTACGTAGAATACGATGGGTATAATTTTGTACTGACCACAGATAATGGTATGGGTGCATCAAACACCATTGTACTGGAACCGACTGTGTACGTTGCACTAACAAGATTCGTAAACAATTTAAAGAATAAGGAAGGTGGATGATATGCCAATAACAAAAGATTTACTTGACAAGAAAAACTACATGATCGGAATTCCGTCGAGAGAACGGAGCTTCATGATAAGGGAAAGAAAAGGTTTGTGGTTACACACAGACCCCATTGAGAAATACCCTGTGAGAGCCATTGTGAGAGAAAGTGAAAAGGACAATTATGAAATGGTTCCGGCCATACTTTGTCCAGACTCTTGCACTATTGCTAACAAGAGACAAAGATTAATGGAATACGCCATTGCTTGCAATTACGAATTTCTTTTTATCATAGATGACGACGTGGCGCTCTATTATAGGGATGAAAATTTATCCTCTAAATACACATCCAAGCGAGAGACATTTCAGGCTGAGGATTGCTTTAATCGTATTCTTTATGAAGCGATTATGCTCTGTGGGGAGAAGGCACCGATAATTGGACTTCCGTTGAAGTTGGGCAGTTTCGGACTGAAATGGAAATTCCCTAAAAATATTCCCGTAATAAGATTCGTCTGTTATCATGTTCCAACTCTGGTGAAAGAAAACATAAAGATGGATGGCATGGGGACGATGTTCATGAGTGACAGATTCACTCACCTTTCACTTTTGAACAAAGGGTATTATTCACTAAGCAACTGCGGGTATGCAGTTGGGGATCAGGGGACTGGATATAAAGGAGGGTGCAGTGTAACCAGAACAGTCGAACTCCAGTCTGCCTCGGCCATTGCTTTAAGAGATGCTTTTCCGAATCATGTTGAATTGAAAATTAAAAACAATGGGCTCTGGGACGCGGAAAGATTGGACTGCCGTATCTCATGGCGGAAGTTCTTAAAAGAAGGAGAAAGCAATTTCCTACCAGCAGAGGAAGGGAAAAGATTAATCGAAAGCGAGGGGTATAGATGCAGAATATAGATTTCAACCAAAAATTCTTAGACAAGTTCATTGAAGTCGCGATAGAGAGACATAAGATATATAAGCTCCGAGAAAGTGGAGCTCCCCGTCCTTGGACGAACAACGAAATTCTACGGGACTTCTTCTTTTGCAATCTCTTTCGGCAATACGACAGATGTTCAAAATGGATTATAGAAAACATAGTTCCTTATGAAAGGTGGGATCTACTGGTTCTGTATCGTTTCATTTCAACGTACACCACATTTGAACATATAAAAGCATCATGCCAATTAGACAACTTACCACTTATCCATGATCTATTAAGAGAAATGAAAAATGCAGATTTGAAGATCTTCAGCGGATGTTTTATCCGGAATCCCAGAATCCCGGGTGGTTGGACTGAAACTTACAATGTTCCATTTGTTTTGATAGACGAAATAAAGAAAGATGGCACCATTGAATTGGTAATAGCTCTTAATTCTTTAAAGAAGATGGTAGACTACTTTTCAAGATTCCCTGGTACAAAATTCTTCATGGGGTACGAATACGCATGTGATCTTGAATACACCAAGTTCTTTAACCCAACCGATAAATTTACGTGGGCGAACATGGGGCCAGGAGCGATGAGAGGCATGAGTCTACTGCTCCATGGGAGTGCTTTCCAAAAGATGAAGCAAGACTTTTGGTTAGAGAAAGCACAAGAGCTACTGGGAATCATGACCAAGGAAGTCGGTTCCATATTCCCTGAGGAAACCATCACTATGCGGGAAGTAGAACATCAATTATGCGAATTCCAAAAGTATGTAAAATATGGTTCTATGTCCGAGGGAAGTGAAAGAGTGAAGCATAGAAAATTCAACGGGAGTATATAGATATGAAACACGCAACAATAATTCCGTCTAAAGACCGGTCTCATCTATTACTTAGATATGCGGATCTGCCGGCACGGAGATTCAATCATCCAATATTCAATACAAAGTTATGGGTGAGCGAAAAGGAGTACGACACGTATAAGAAAGTGGTAGACGAACTGCGATTGGAACACGTGGAACTGATCGCCGACGATCATGCTAATATAGCGGAATGCCGTCAGAATATCTTAATGTATTGCCACGAACATGGGTATGATTATTTATTCTCGCCGGATGACGATGTGCGGTTCCATGCAAGAGAAAGTAATTGGAAAGTAGTTCCATTAGAGCTGGAGGAAAACGTAAATCTCTTCAATCACATGTCGTCTATCTGTAGTACGGAAGTTCCTCTGGTTTCACTTCGATACAGATTCATGGTCCAGAATTGCAATACAGCTTATGAGAAGAATTATAAAATCATTATTTTGTATTTCGTTCACGTTCCAACGTTGGTGAACAATGGCGTTTCTTTTAAGCATGAAGGGTTTCAATTCTACGAAGACAAATATATGCAACTACAACTCTATTCAAAGGGATTCCGTTCCTGCACTTCATCTATGTATGCGACATCTCAACGTCAGCCAGATAACACAGAAGGAGGTTGCTTCGCTTATAGAAACATAGAAGAGGCTAATCGTCACTCGCGGATTATGCACGAAGAGTGGCCCGAGTACTCGAAGCTGGTGATTAAGAATAGTTGGAAGGAAGGTCCAAGGTTAGAGAACATATGGTACTTCAAAAAATTTTTAAAACCAGATGAATTACGGTATTTCCCAAAAGAACAGATGGAACGATTTATGGGAAGAGAAGGTGCTTATAGGCTGGAGGTCCCTGTATGATCTATGCGGAAGTGGTAGTTGGTAGAAGAAAAATAAGAGCCATAGAATACGAAGTCAATGAGAATGGGTGCTGGATCTGTACGAGTCACTGCTTAGCTTATGGGTATCCTGTAATAGAATTAAACGGAACTAAGAAGTTAAGCCGAGTTGTCTTGGAACGGTCTTTGGGAAGAAAAATAAAAGAAGGGCTTTGGGCTCTTCATAAGTGCAACAATCGTGCATGTATCAATCCAGAGCATCTGTATGAAGGCACTCCGGAGGAAAATACAAAGGATTCTATGGAAGCGGGAACCCTTGTTTCTAAGCTGACAGAAGCTCGGGTCTTAGAAATAAGAAAGTCTACTTTGTCTGGTTCTAAGTTGGGGAAGATTTATGGGTGACCAGAAAATGCATCAATGAGATTAAAAGAAGAGACACATGGAAGCACGTTAAGGAGAAACAAGATGGAGTATAGTAAAGAACGAGTAGAACAACTACGAAAAAACAAACTGACTGTCTTCGAAGACATTCATTATTTAAAAGTCGAACCCAGTCATATCTGTAATCGTAAATGCAATTTCTGTGGAATCTCCCACAGAGAGTCTGGCATGATGACTATGGAAACTTTTAATAATCTTATAAATGGAGCAGGGAATTCCCTGAAAAGAATAGACTTTAGTCTTCAGGGAGAACCGACACTCAATCCCTTGCTACCAGACATGATTGAATTGGTTAGGAACGATTATCCTGATTGCCAAATAATGGTTATATCTAACATGGACAAGATCAAAAGAGAAGGGATGGAATGGTTGTTTGATTTATATGACAGAGGTCTCAATATTTTACAAGCAGATTTATATGACAACGACACAGAGCGATGGTTCTTAGATGATGTAAGAAAACATAAAGAGCACTTTATAAAACGAGACATAGCACTGCACAATGTATATGAAACTAACGATAACCCTTTCCACTATGCTGGACCAAAGAAGAAGGATATTTATTATATAGTAGAACGATCTGACCATGATGATATGGTTGGTAAAAAGAATTCGGCACGCAATATCCATACTTGGGGAGGCAATCTTCCTTTAGAGAAATGGGAACCCTATGGATTATCTTTATCTGACTTCCCTATGAAAAAGAAATGTACGGAGCCTTTGAAATATGCCACTATCCGTTTCAATGGCGAGGTTGCTCCTTGTTGCTTTGACGGCGCATGCACAACGACTATTGGAAATGTTAATGACGAACCCATAAATGACATCTGGAAAGGCAAGAATTTCCAAATGATAAGATTAGTAGCTTCCCTCGGAATGCGAGAAATGATGCTCCCATGTATTCTATGTAATAGATTAAGTTTTAGAATTGGTTTGAATCCATACTGGGGGAAAGAGTACTCTTTACAAGAAGTGATAGAAACTCTTAGAACTATCCAAGTTTTATACAAAGAAGAATCTTTATATGGAAATCTAATGGAATTGAGATCTACTCGTAATCTTCCTCTACATATACAGGAGTTGATAAGCAATGCTCGATAAAGAAAGAGTAGCCCATCTGAAGTCAAAGAATCTTACCGTATTCGAGGAAGTCTACAGCCTTCGCTTAGAGGTCTACAGCGGATGCAATCTAAACTGCTGGTCATGTGGTAGAGGAAGGACGAACCACGGTACGATGGATTTCTTTACGTTTGAAAAGATATTATCAGACCTCACTGATCGTTGCACTCGTATGGAATTTGGGGTTCAGGGGGAACCATCCCTTCATCCGGGGTTGGTAGATTTTGTAGCAATGGCAAGAAAAAGATTACCCAAGGCACAACTACTTATAATTTCAAATACAGAGGCTTTCCGTAATGATGGGCACTATACAGTAAAAAGTCTATTTGATGCAGGGTTGAACTTCCTTCACGCAGACATTTATAACGAAAGACAAATGGAGTGGATCTCAAAGTTGAACATAGAGGGAGTGTCTATTCAAGACTACTATAAACAGAATGTAAATGCCTTTTCTTACAAGGGAAATGCCCAAAAGACCATGATTATCACAAACGAAATTGAAGGGTTCGGAGCTACAAGAAGCGCCACAAGAGTTCCCCATAATTTTGGTGGGAACCTTCCATATATGCATTGGCAAAAATTGATAGGGATGCAGATAAAGGATTTTCCATTAGAAAAGACTTGCGTAGAACCTCTCAAGTATATGACAGTCAACTGGAACGGAGACGTAAACTTGTGTTGCCGGGAAGGGGCGAAAGCTGTCGTAGTTGGAAACACCAACAACGAAAACCTGCAAGACATATGGCAGGGTGAAGCAATGCAGAAGATACGACTATTGCTATGTAATAAGAAACGAAAGGATATCATACCTTGCGTACTGTGTAATGCAAGATCTTTCCGTTCAGGGCTCTATCCATATTGGGGACCGTCGTACGGATATGAGGATATAATAAAAGACATTGATAAATATTTTTCTTTAAACAAAAAAGAACACATGCATGAAAATCTATTGAGTCTGTTGAGCATAAAAGAATTACCCATACATATAACAAATTATCTAAGGAGGAAGGACGAATGCAGTTAAAAGATTATTTAGAAAAATATGATACCTTGAAGAACATCAAGCGTTTCAACATGGAAACGGTGATAGAGCCTCAAAATCTTTGCGACCATGGACATGGTGTCGGAACTTTGTATTATCTATTGTGCAAAGAAATGGGGGTGCTTATTTCCGTAGACACTTTGTTTATGGTCATGAATCACGACTTCGCGGAAGCATACACAAGTGACCTGAACAGAAGGGTGAAGGATAAGACAAAAAAGACTTCAGAAGCATGGAAAGTAATAGAAAATTCCAATCTTCCTTTGTCGTTGATTTGTTGGACAGATGAATCCATAAAGAGTTCATTGGGTGGGTTTGATGAATCTATCCGGTACATGGTATTTCAAATCGCAGATGAATGGGAAGCCATGCAATATTGCTTAAGGGAAGTCAACAAAGGTAATTCTTATATGAAAAGACCTCTTGGGGTCTACATGGAAATGGTTAATGAAAAGATAAGATCCCTTAGATCTTGCGGTAAGAATTATGAAATATGCTGTGACTATCTTCTTTTACTTATAGAAAGAATAGACGTAGAATACGACTTGGGGGCAAATATATGAATCACATTATTGATGAATATGAAAGCATGAATAAAGCATACTTATCTCTTCTCTTCCAATTACTTAATAGTCCCACATATATTTCCACCACTCGGAAAGGGGAAACCATATCCGAGATGCTTAATGCGGGGTTCATTTTGAAAGATCCTACAAAATGTTTTGCCACTTGCAGGAATATGTCTTTAAAGTATCTTGATGGGGAATTGGAGTTCTATTTAAGTGGAAGCCCTTATCTTAAGGACATAACCAAGCACTCTAAGTTCTGGGAGAAAGTCACAGATGATGATAGAACAGTGAATTCCAATTATGGGAAACTACTATTCTATGACAGAAACCATCACAACTACACTCAGTTTGAATATGCTAAACGAATGTTGTTGGAAAATCCAGACAGTAAGAAAGCGGTCATGGTCATTTACAGTAAAGAAAACGCACACGACAGCCAGGACAATCCATGTACGATGTTCCTGCAATTTTTCATAAGGGAAAAGAAACTCCACCTCATAGTAAAGATGCGCTCATCAGACATATGGTATGGTCTTCCGTACGATGTACCATTTTTTGTTTTCGTTCAGTACAAGATGTTGCATGCTCTTGAAAGATATTATCCATCACTACGAATGGGTCTGTACAACCATCAGTCTGGTAGCCTTCATCTATACAGTAGGAATGCATCGGTGGCTCACAGTACTCTGAAAAGAGATAGAGAGCTTTGGGAAAATCTAAGTCTGACTGAGGAGTTCTTAGATTTTTGTGAATCGATTCAAACAGAGCTCTTTATCAAGTATATTAAAACCAAAGTAGGGGAGGGGAAAGGAGATGTCGAATATTGAAAGAATCATAGACCATAGGAATGGGAAATTGTCTTATGTAACCAAATCTTTGGTATTCCCCCCAGACGGAAGTGTGAAAAAGATTTGTTCAAAATGTAAAAAATCTTTACCAATAGAAAGTGGATTCCATGTGACTTCACGTATAAAAGGAGACACGAAATACTTGTATAATCATTGCAAGTGTAAAGAGTGTAGAAGAGCAGAAAGAAGAAGCTACTATAAAGATGGACCAAAGATAATATCAAAAGGAGAAAAGAAGAAATGACTATACTCAAACCAAAAGATGTGGAAACTCTAATTCAAATGGCTCATGCTCAAACTCGTTTCTCTATGTGCCTTAAAAAGAAGGTTGGAGCAGCTCTATACAGCACCACCGATAGAGCCATCTACGGATTAGGTCATGGGGGACCAAAGATTCCATGTAAAGAATGTGTAAGAAAAAAGTATGAATGGACTCAAGATGGGTGTTGGTCCATTCATGCAGAGATACGTGCAATATTTGATTATTTCAAAAAAGAAGGGTACAACAATCCATTCATTTCTTGTGTCATGTTCACCACCCATGGTCCTTGTGATGGGTGTTTGAAATATATGAACTATTTTGGGATAGGTTCTGTTGTCTACGATATCCCTTATCACAATGACTATTCAAAGTGGGTTGGAAAGATAAGAGTATTCTCTAAAGAAGAATATCTTAAGAACTGTTACGACATAGACGAACCATGGGAGCCAAAAGAATGAAAACATATTATGACTTCAGAAAAGATCCATTGATAGCAGTTGATATAGAGTCTAAAGACCCTATGTTGAAAGAGAAAGGACCTGGAGTGTACAGAAAAGACGGATATGTGATTGGGTGTTCTTTTTCAAATGGACCAGTGTCCGAATACTGTCCTATAAAACATCCTGACACTACCACGGAAGAATCTGAAAAGAATCGTAAGTATATGGAAGAGCAGTTATCGGGGACCAACAGAAAAGTCTTTGCCAATGGCTTATACGACCTTGATTGGTTAATAAACTTCGAAGGATTCAAAGTCAATGGTACGTATGAAGATGTACAAATAGCAGAACCAATACTTGATGAATACAGAAGATCCTACTCTTTGAATTCATTGTCGGGTATCTATTTACAAGATGCCAAAGGCTATTCCCCTATAAGAGAGTATTGTCTACAGCAAGGATGGAAGATGGGTCCTAAGGATCAAGGAATAAATCATCTATGGAAAATTCCCTCTACTGTGGTAGAAGACTATGCAAGAAAGGACTCGGAACTGACTTTAAAGATATTCAAACTACAAGAAGAAGCCTTAAAAGAAAAGCATTTAGATTTTATATACAATATGGAAATGAAGCTATTTCCTCTTCTATTACAAATGAGAAAGAACGGAGTTCGTTTGAATATGGGGAAATTGACTAAGACAGGGTTGGCCTTGGCGGACTTGGCTTATGATATTCAAGAAGAATTGGAAAAGATCGATGGATCAGAAGTGAATCCTAATTCGTCCAATGACTTAGAAAGAATATTTATGAAGCTCCATCTCCCTGTGCATTACGGTGAACCAACAGACTTGATGATGATGAAAGGTCTTACCAGGGGAAATCCTCGTTTTGATAAGAATACTTTGAACAGAATAGATAATCCCATCGTAAGAAAGATATTAGAGCTTCGCCATATAAAGACTCTCCTAAGTCTGTTCATAAATCAATACCCGGAGTTAGTGACGGACGACCGTCTTCATTGTCAATTCAATCAATTAAGAAGTGATGAATATGGAACGGTGACAGGAAGGTTCTCTTCTTCTAATCCAAATCTACAACAAGTGAGTTCTAAAGAAGAAGAAGACTATCTCCATTCCAACAGTGAAATACTGAGTGGATTAGTTATAAGAAAGTTGTTTGAACCTGAAGAAGGTTGTGATTGGCTACAAGGTGACTGGAATCAGATAGAGTACAGACTAATAGCACATTATGCTTTGGGGGAAGGTTCAGAAAAGATAAGGAAAAGATACAATGAAGATCCCAATACAGACTATCACAGTGAACTTGGAATTATGACGGGAATAACTAATAGAAAGACTATCAAGACTCTGAACTTCGGAGCGGCTTACTCTATGGGTGCAAGACGGATGGCAGAAACTTATAGTTGGGATCTTGAAGAAGCCCGAGAAGTCTATAAGATGTATCACGACAAAGTCCCATTCATAAAAGAGACCAGCAACAGAGTTGGTATGAAGGCAAAGAGAGTTGGCTTCATAAGAACCATATGCGGTAGAAAGGCAAGAATCCCTTCTGAAGACAAGTCGTATGTAATGTTCAATAGACTAATTCAAGGGAGTGCTGCTGATATTATGAAGAAGGCTATGGTAGACGCTTATGAGGCAGGAATATTTGAAACTTTGGCACCTCATTTAACCATTCATGATGAATTGGATTGTAGTATCCCACGTACAAAGGAAGGGACCGAAGCCGGTAAAGAATTAAAGCACATAATGGAAAATTGCGTAAAACTAAAAGTTCCCATCATAGCCAATTTTAAAATTGGTCCAAATTGGGGAGAACTAAAAAATTGGGAGGAGTAATGGAAAAAGTCAAATCGTGTCTTGTCACAACGAGTTTGGTTGGAGCTGTGAAATGGAGTATGACCGCCCCAAATATCGTCATTAAAGACGACAGAGGTGGCGATGGTCATTTGACATGGAGGGAAAAGGCCATTAAAGATTTAGAAAACACTTTGAACAGAGTCAAAGGAACTTTCCCAAAAGAAGCCGAACAGGGAATGGTGTTTGAAAAAATGGTTTACAATAATGCCAATAAGGATAAGCTGACAGGAACAGAAAAATTTCAAAGAGTGTGCAAGGAAGTGAAAGGGTATGAATTCTATAAGAAAGGTGGTATAGAAGAAACCATTCAAGGGGAAAAGTGTTATCTGTACGCAAAATATGATGCCATAGTAAAACTGCCAGAAGTGAAGTTGAAAGATATAAAGACCACCGGTTCATACAGTCCTGGTAAGTACTTGAATGGGTTTCAGCATAAATTGTATTGTCTTATTTCTGGGGCAAACGAGTTCGACTATGTGATCGCAGAGTGGCTTCAATACCCTGTAATCAAAGATATATACATAGAAAGATTCATAGTAGAAGACAGAGAAAAGATGAAGAATGAAGTGATAACAGAGATTGAAGAGTGTTTCAATGTAATTAAGGACCTGGAGTTATGGGAAACTTATAGAACAAAATTTTGCTTGTATTAGAAAGGAGATGGTGTCATGAAAAAACTTTTAATTTTTATTAGTCTAACCATAGCCGTATCCGTATTCGCGGACAGAAGATCTTTCTTAGAAGGGTGGAATCAACAGATGAGGGACTACTATAAGTTATATAGTGGAGGGGACAATATAGATGAAAAACAATTATCTATTTGTCGCACCATCCTGATTCAATGCCTAACAGAAGTTTCTTTTGTCCATGACAAGACACTTGAAGCTCAACTCGGGTCTACTTGTTTCGCAGAAGCAAGAGTCTGTGTTGGTTCCATTTATGCCAATACAATAAAATAAAGAAAGAGGAACGAATGAACGAAGAAAAGAATGTACCAAAATTATATCAACACCAAATAGATGCTCTAAAGTTTATAGAAGATAAAAGTATCTTCGCTCTCTTCATGGAGATGGGAACAGGGAAGACGAAGATCATCATAGAGAGAGCTCATGATCTATTCGTAAAAGGGAAAATCAACTGTGTGATTATCATAAGCCCAAATGCGGTGAAAGAGCAATGGATAACGGAGCAGTTCCCTGAACATTGTCCTTCCGAAAATTGGACTGGATATGTTTGGGACAAAATCAAATCTCAAAAGTCTAAAGATACTTATTCTATTGCTGGAAACAAGGAAAACAGTCTGTTTGTCCTGTCAGTCAACGTTGAGGCATTTCAGACAGACAAGGTAGACCCCTTCATTAAGGAGATTCTTGCTAAGAAGAAGGTCTTTGTGGTAATAGACGAAAGTACAAGGATAAAGAGCGGTCGCAGAAAACCTGCGAAAGGCAAACGAGGTGGTGCGAAGAGAACTAATAAGATAATAGACCTGTTTAAGAATGTGCAGTATAAGGCTATTCTGACAGGTACCCCAACTCCTAATAATCCGTTTGACCTATGGAGTCAGTTTGAGTTCTTGAAGTTTGACTTCTTTAGAATGGACCATTTTCTGTTCACCCATTACTATGGAATCATGGTACAGAAAGCAACCCAGGAAGGACGGAGATACACTACTGTCCTGGATGAAAAGACTTTTAATATTGTAAAGAGCCGGCTCAAGAAACATGAAAAGTTGACTCCGTCTATTGTAGAAGAGATATCCATTTCCTCTGGTATCAAGACGAAGGATATTATTCTTATTAACAATATGACCGTTTACAATGGGTACAAGAACTTGGAGGAACTCCGAAAGAAGATCGGCGAAATCACTTTCTTTGTGAAAAAGAAAGACTGCCTGGACCTGCCAGAAAAGGTCTACGAAAAGTTATATTGTAAAATGTCAGACAAACAGATGGATATCTATAAGACCTTGAAGAGTACGATGTACGCAGAATATATGGGATCGGAACTAACTGTGAATACAAAGATGGTGATGTATCTTCGTCTTCAGATGGTCACCGGTGGTCTTTTTCCGTATTCAAATTCTGTAATAAAAATAGATCAAGACGGAGAGGAATTCTTCGATTTTTCTTACGAGCACAAAAAAATAGAGAACAGCGTGAAGTTGAACGTCCTATTAGAAGATCTGGAAGAAGTGAGTGAGGAAACTTCCATAATCGTCTGGGCACGTTTCCGTGGGGAAATCGAGATGATTAATGATAGATTATTGGAAGCAGGATATAGCAGTGAGAAATATTATGGCGGTTCAAGCGGAGATGTGATTGACAGATTCAAAGCTGGGGAAACGAAGATCCTGGTGGCTAATCCGTTGAAGGGGGGAGAAGGGTTAAATCTTCAAATTGCCACTTTGCATTATTTTTATAGCAACTCATTCAAGGCAGATAGCAGGCTCCAGGCTGAAGATAGAAGCCATCGTATTGGGCAAATGAATAAGGTTACTTATAAAGATATTCTGTGCAGAAATACCGTTGATGAGAGAATATACCAGGTGCTCAAAAATAAAGAGAATCTAATAAATTATTTCCGAACACGAAGCGACTCGGAAATCTTTGAATAGGGGGAAATAGATATGATCTATGCGGAAGTGGTCAGTTTAAGGAAAGGGTACAAAAGAAAATCCATTGAATACGAAGTCAATGAGAATGGGTGCTGGATCTGTACGAGTCATTACTTAAGAGATGGGTATCCTCAAATAGAGTCAAATAGAGAAATGAAAAACTTGAACCGAGTCGTCTTAGAACGGTCTTTGGGGAGAAAGATAAAAGAAGGGTTTGGGGCTCTTCATAAATGTGGCAACAGAGTATGCATCAATCCAGATCACATCTATGAAGGTTCTCGTGAAGACAATGCAAGGGATTCTAAAAGACATGGTACTTTCGTACAAGGAGAAGATCATCCAAAATCTAAGTTGACGGAAGCTCAGGTCTTAGAGATAAGAAAATCCATTTTGTCTGGACCGGAGTTGGGTAAGATTTATGGTGTGGGAAGAGGTTGCATCAATAATATCAAAAGAAGAGTCACATGGAAACATCTTAAGGATCAACCATCATGACCGAGAGCGAACTGTATCAGCATCATGTAAAACCTTATTGTAAGAAGTTGGGGATATTGTGCATTCGTTTCGAAAGTCCCGGAGTCCCTGACATCTATCTAAGTAAGAACAACAGAGTGATATGGGCAGAGATGAAATGCATAAACAATCCGCAAAGTTTGATCTGTCCGTCTTGGCGACCGGGTCAGCTTGCATGGATTAAGAAACATGAAGAATATGGTTGTTTCAATATATGTTTGGTATTATTTTATTACGGTGGAATCTATGTACTACCACCGAAAGAATTTTATAACCAGGAGGAATTAGTATGTCAGAAGGAAATCTATTTGAAGATGCTAAAGAGGATTTGAACGGAGACTCTTTAAAAATCTTGTCAGATCTATGTGACAAGTATTTGAATCTAAAAAGAGGGATCGAAGAACGAGAAGAAGAACTAAAAACATGGAAGGAATCTTTAGAAGAAGTCTCAAGAATATCTATTCCCGCTATAATGAATAGCAGTGGACTGTCAGACGTTAGACTGGCCACGGGACAAAAGATAGAAGTGAGGGACAAGCTGAAGGCCAGCGTAACAGAATCAAATTACTCGCTGGCATATAGAAACATGACGAACGCAGAAGGAGGTGATGCAAATGCCACAAAGATCGTAGATTCATTATTCAAAAGTCAAGTAGTAATCGAAAACACTTCAGATGAAGTGCTCGAGTTGCTACTGGAAAACGACATACCATATGAAACGAAACGGTCAATCCACTGGCAAACTCTCAACAAGTATTGTAGAGAGAAGCTGGACAAAGGTGAACCGATTCCGGAAGGTATATCAACATTCCAGTATCAAGAAACAACAATAAAAATTTAAAGAAAGGGAAAAATTTATGGCACCAAAAACGAAGAATGAAGTGGCAGTAAGAACGGACACGAACTTAGAAATCTTTGAAGGTATGGACTCAGGGTTTGAAAAGACTGATGCATCGACCTTTAAAACACCATTCTTAAAGGTTCTCCAGGCGATGAGCCCTGAGCTAAAAAAGAGCGACCCAAAGTATGTATCTGAGGCAGAACAGGGCGATTTCTGTAATTCGGCTACTCAACAGATATACAAAGATATCGATGTGGTCGTTCTGAAGGTAGAACATACTCTTGTTGCATGGAAGCCCGATAGAGGTGGGTTCATGGGAAGGTATTCTAAGTCCAGGGAAGAGGAGATAGTAAAGGATAAAGAAGGACTAAAGAAATGGGATGCTGACGGAAATAACATCGTCGATACAATAGAATTTTATTGTATGAATATTAACGACCCAACAGACATCTTCATTTTCCCAATGTCTACTGCTTCTCTTAAACATGCAAAGTCTTTCGCTACCAGATTACGTCTATTAAAGTCTGATGGCAAGCCGGTCAATGTATCCTGGGCGGGAGTTTGGAAAATTTCAACTGCCGAAGACTCTAATGAAAAGGGAACCTGGTACACGTTGGGTTCTACCCCGGAGTTTATGAGGTTCATTACAAAAGAGGAACGAGATACGATGGTGGTCCCGGCAAAAGAAATGCTTAAGACAGCCGAAACAGATTACTCTGCGTTGGCCGATGGTCATGAAGAGAAGGAAGGTCCTTCTTTTTAAATTTTAAAGAATAAGTATAGTGGTTAAGAAATAAAGGAAGAGCCCTTCACACAGAATGGAGGGCTCATTCTTTTTTACTATACATATCAATAAATAAAGGTTTTATTTTTAGCGTAATACCCTTATGAGCGGGAACTTTATAAAACCTTGCTGGGAGTCACCGGTGCTGTATAAAACGGTATTAAATAGGGTAAAAGACCGGTTTTAACACTTTACAGGTAAAAAATACAAATAATGGAGTGAACGTGATGAAAGACGAAAGACGAAAGATGAAAGAAAAAATAAGGACAATTCAATTGAAATTGTCTAAGCATTTTAATAATAACAGCAGAAAAGAAATTTCTCTTATTAGAAAAATGTATAATGAAGAATTACAAAAGTACGTTAAGAATGTAGAAGATCTGTATAAGAACAAGCTTCAAAATCTAATGGACATAAATTCAAGACTTCGTGTAGAAAATTCAGAACTACGAAAATGCTATAAGCTGTACAGACAATTGAAAGAAGAACACGAAAGAGTGGCTTCTGTCTTTGATACAACTTTTTTAAGAAATGAATTGAATAAATTCATTTCTATAATAGATAAGACAAAGGATAAGATAGATCTATTAGACTATAAAGACAGTAAGTTGAAACTCCCCTCACAATAGAAATCTGTCTGTGTCTCTGATCTCTAATCTTATAGACTCTCTATTGTCTAACCAGAACCCTGTCGCAGACACAAGATCAGCATATGCGTTTACAGAATCAGAAAGAAAAGCGGATTCTTTGCTATTGTTATTCACCATATTCCCAACAAGAACACATCCATCTGTGTCTTTCTCTATATTCCCTGGGTGAAAAAGAATACTACTAAAATTAAGAACGTTCATTATTTCAAGAACTCCGTATTTCTCTGTGAACGATCTTATTATTTCAATTTTTGATTTAAGAAGGGTTTCATATACTCTTCCGCCTTTACGAGGAATTACATCGTAAAATCCTGCAGGTATACGAGTTTCCCCCGTCTTCTTCACCTCTCTAAATTCATCTTCAAGTGTATATACATATTTTATATCAGAAAGATGATTTCTAAAATACAGTAGACCAAGAGTATCGTTTTTATTATCGTAATACCGGGGAAGAAAGAGTTTCATTTAGGGCTTCCTTATAGTGTCTTGCACCAAATCAATGGTATCTATAGTTTTCTTATTTTCTTTTATATAGACCTCTTGTATATTGGTAGCAGAATACTCAATTTGAAGAGCCATGTAATAGGTTTGAACAGTGAGTAATTCCGTGTCTGCAGAGTTTATGACAATAGTGATACTGCCCACTATTGGGTCATTCACAGTTATTCCGGAAGACAGTGTCTTTGTCAAGACTGCGGATATATCTGGATCGTCTTGGTATATCTTTAACATGAAGCGAACAGCTGGGGCACCCGCAAGATTAGTCACAACAACTTTATTGTAATCAAGAATTGGCCCAACGACCAATTTCATGTAGTTCCCTTTCCTAAGATTCATAACCATATTCTCCTGACAATTCTGTGACTTCTATTATCTCCCCTTCAAGTTCCGCAACCTCTACTATTTCTGCTTCTAATGGCAATAAGAAATCCGTTCGTACAGGGGCTTGCCCACCTCCGGTCAACCAACCTTTGCTTGCAGTAATCATATTTAGTCCTTTGTCACCAAATAACTGGTGCATTCATATCCTGAAAAA